>OHJO01000001.1_pt1 | contig 350513 bp, 303 predicted proteins | sample 1568561 | NCBI WGS metagenome assembly OHJO01 (sample SAMEA3879556, study PRJEB24766) | human gut metagenome | biome: human-associated habitat; feature: feces | place: USA | collected 1985/1987
TTGACGGCGCAAGGATTAACGGAAATACTTTCATCATGCCCGCACGGAATGTTGAGGTTTCCGCCGTATTCACCGCGAATGCGTACAGCATCACCGTTGTTCAGCCCGCAGGCGGCACGGTTTCGGCTTCCGCAACCTTCGCAACTGCGGGTACAACAATAGAGCTTACCGCGACCCCTGCGGAAGGCTACACCCTCGATTACTTTACGCTTGACGGCGCAAGGATTAACGGAAATACTTTCATCATGCCCGCACGGAATGTTGATGTTTCCGCCGTATTCACCGCAAATGCGTACAGCATTACCGTTGTTCAGCCCACAGGCGGCACGGTTTCGGCTTCCGCAACCTCCGCAACTGCGGGTACGACCGTAAAACTTACCGCAAACCCCGCGGAAGGCTATACCCTCGATTACTTCACGCTTGACGGCGAGAGAATTAACGGAAATACTTTCATCATGCCCGCACGAAATGTTGAAGTTTCCGCCGTATTCACCGCAAATGCGTACAGCATTACCGTTGTTCAGCCCACAGGCGGCACGGTTTCGGCTTCCGCAACCTCCGCAACTGCGGGTACGACCGTAAAACTTACCGCAAACCCCGCGGAAGGCTACACCCTCGATTACTTTACGCTTGACGGCGAGAGGATTAACGGAGATACCTTCTCCATGCCCGCACGGAATGTTGAAGTTTCCGCCGTGTTCACCGCGAATGCGTACAGCATCACCGTTGTTCAACCCGCAAACGGCACGGTTTCGGCTTCCAAGCTGTCCGCCTTTTTCGGGGAAGCAGTTGAGCTGACAGCCGTTCCCGATGAAGGGTACGAGCTCAGTCATTACGTTGTCAACGGTGCGGCGAACAACGGCGGCACCTTCACGATGCCTGCACGTGACGTTATTGTTACCGCAGTGTTCACAAAGGTCGCTGAACCCTCGGTCAACCTTGCGCTTAACGCCACCGTCTATTATTCCAATAAGAAGTATCCGGATTATGCGAAGAACGGACCGCAGCACGCATTCGACGGAAAGATGAGTGATCCCGAAGCCGACAAGTGGCACGCTTCCGGCATCAACGGTTGGGTTGCATTCGACATTCATACCCCCGTTGCAAATCCGATACTCAAGATATATCATGCCGGTTTCGCAGGTGAAGGTTCCGACCTGAACACTTCGTCATGGGATGTTTATATCCTTAACGAAAGGTATCTCACGGAAGAAGCGTACTTCAATATGGACAGATCCACGCAAAACCGAGTCTGCCAAATCGCATGGTTCTGGAAGAGGATTCATGTCACAACCGGCAATACCGCTGACATATCTATCGACCATATTGATATGCCCGAGGCAAGGCGTTTGTTCAAAATCAACATGCGCAAAACGAATCAGACCGGGTATCCCTATTATCTCAATGTTTACGAAATTGAGATGTATGCCGGCAACTGATAAACCCTCCGAATTTGCCCGCTGCCCCTGCTTTTTACCGTAGGCAGCGGAACAAAAAGCGAAGCCTGAAGCCCGTTCCTGTTCAAAATGCAGGAGCGGGCTTCGGTGCTATTGACAGCGGCTCACGGATAAGTTATAATAGTAGCATCGATTTTTACGGAGGGACGGACATTGAGTACCGATGACGACAACGGTAATCATGAGTGTCAGGGCGCGGTAACATACTGCTGCGTTTCAGCCGAGCATTGCTCCGGCGGGCATTTTCTGCCCGGTTTTTTCGTTATGTATTCCGCATATGCTCAAATGCGTATCCGAAAGTTTTGCGTTCGGAGCGTTTTTTTGTTGCCCGCGTTCCCATCCCTGCAAATTCAACAAGGAGCAGTTTTGACCCAATGAACCACATTTCAATGATCGTTGCCATGATGATATGCATCATTCTTTCCGCATATTTTTCCGCAACGGAAACAGCTTTTTCGTCTCTTAACCGCACAAGGCTGCGTACAATTGCGGAAAAAGGCAACCGCCGCGCCGCGCTTTCGCTGCATCTTTGCGATAAATATGACAAGCTTTTGTCCACCATTCTTATCGGAAACAATATTGTTAACATTCTTGTGGCGTCACTCGGCACTGTGCTTTTCGTTGAATTGTACGGAAACAAGGGCGCAACAATTTCAACCGTTGTTGTTACAATCGTTGTTTTGATTTTCGGCGAAATCAGCCCCAAGAGCCTTGCAAAAGAGAATCCTGAAAAATTCAGCATGTTTTCGGCTCCCCTAATCAACCTTCTGATGATTGTTTTTACCCCGCTCACTCTGCTTTTCACCGGCCTTAAAAAGCTGCTTGCAAAACTGCTCAAAACCGACAGCAACAGAAAGGTCACGCAGGAAGAGCTGCTGATGTTTGTTGACGAAGTTGAACAGGGCGGAAGCATCAACGAGAACGAGGGCTCCCTGCTCCGCAGCGCAATCGAGTTTAACGACGTGCAGGTTGAAGACATTTTGACTCACCGCGTTGATATCGAAGCGGTTGATGTTGATGAATCAAAAGGCGAAATTGCAAAGATTTTTACCGAATCCGGACATTCGCGTCTGCCCGTTTACGAAGAAACGATAGATGACATCATCGGCATAATTCATCATAAGGATTTTTACACGGACGGCGGCATTACGGAGCATTCGGTCCGCGAAATCATGACAAAACCGATATTCATCCCGCCGACTCTGAAGATAAGCAACCTCCTGAAGCTGCTGCAAAAGGAAAAAACTTATATGGCCGTTGTTACGGATGAATACGGCGGCACACTCGGCATCGTCACCATGGAAGATATCCTTGAGGAGCTTGTCGGCGAGATTTGGGACGAACACGATGAAATCGTTGAAAACGTGCGAAAACTCGGCGAAAACAATTATGACATCAACTGCGCAATGGATCTCGATGAATTTTTCGATATGTTTGATATCACGGATGAAACCGATTCATCGACTCTTAACGGCTGGGTTATGGAACACCTGGGAAGGATTCCCGATGTCGGCGATAAATTCAACGCGCACGGCCTTGAAATCACGATAAAGGCGGCGGACGGAAGGCGCGTTAATGAAATCAATGTTGTTCACACACCCGTTAAGCCCGAAAAGGGTACGAAATAAAACGGGCCGGCGGTCAAATCAACATGAATTTAAATCGGAGGTAAAACCACAATGAAATATAAAAGAGTACTGTTAAAAGTCAGCGGCGAAGCACTTTCGGGCAAAACGCCGATTGATTTTGAAAAGGCCACGGAAACCGCACTGCAAATTAAAGCGCTTCATGATGCAGGCTGTCTGCTCGGTGTTGTTGTCGGCGGCGGCAACATTTGGCGCGGACGCTCCGGCGGAACAATGGACCGAAGCCGCGCCGATAACATAGGCATGCTTGCAACCGCCATGAACGCACTCGCCCTTGAGCAGGCACTCATCGACCTTAACGTTCCCGTTCGCGTGCTTTCCGCTGTTTCAATGGATATGTTTATGGACAGTTATTCCGCACGCGAAGCGAACAAGTCCGTTGACGCCGGCACGGTTGTTATCTTTGCCTGCGGTTCGGGAGCGCCTTTCTTTTCCACGGATACGGCATCGGCGCTCCGCGCTGCTCAGATTCACGCTGACGCACTGCTGCTTGCAAAAAATGTTGACGGAATATACACCGCCGACCCGAATGTCTGTGCGGAGGCAAAGCGTTATGCCCGCATCAGTTACGATGAAGTCATTACAAAAAACCTCAAAGCAACCGACTTAACGGCAATGAGTTTTTGCCGCGAATACAGCATTCCGATGGTGCTTTTCAAAATGCACTCCGCAGAAGCGCTTGTTGCCGCCGTTAACGGCGAAAATGCCGGCACGATAGTTGATGCGCAGCCGGGATTTGAACTTGTTTAAATTAAACGCTGCTTCGGCGGCAGTCGAACTCATAAGCAGCATCAATCGGAGTTGCCCTTGCGCAGTCAATTTGCGAATTTTGCCGCAAAAATACAAAAAAACACCCCCGACTGCGGTTGACAACGCCGCGGCCTTAATATAAAATAATACAGTTAATTCATTCTTCAAGAGGAGGATTTACCATGGATATTATCGAAACCGCACAGGATAAAATGAACAAGACCATTGCTGTGCTCAACAGGGATCTCGGCTCCCTTCGTGCAGGCAGGGCAAACCCCAAGCTGCTTGACCGCATCATGGTGGACTATTACGGCACGCCCACTCCCATTAACCAAATGGGCACCGTCAGCTCACCCGAACCGCGTCTTCTTGTTATCTCGCTGTGGGATGCTTCAATGATCTCAGCCGCGGAAAAAGCAATTCAAAAATCCGATCTCGGCATCAACCCGTCGAACGACGGCAAGCTCATTCGCCTTGTTTTCCCCGAACTTACCGAGGAGCGCCGCAAAGAGCTTGTTAAAATCGTCCGCAAAAAAGCCGAGGAATCCAAAGTTGCGATCCGTGCAATCCGCCGCGAAGCAAACGAAACCATCAAAAAAGACTGCAAGGACGGCACTATCACCGAGGATGACCAGAAGAGGCTTGAAGAAAAGGCTCAAAAGGCCACCGACAATGCCATTAAAGAAATTGACCGCATTGCAAGCGAAAAAGAGAAGGAGCTTCTTGCCGTTTGATGAACATACTCGGTTATCCGCTTGATCGGGCCGCTGCAATTCTTGAGCGTGCGGGCTACCGCGTTGAAACGGTCGAGGCACGTTCACGCAAGGGCGTTGAAGGCGACTCCAAACGTGTCGTGCGCTGCCTTCCCCTGCCCGGTCGCAGCATTCCGACAGTTCAGCTTGTATTTTGTGAATTCAAAACAAACGTCGATTCCCTCCGTGCGGAGGATGCGGCGGACGCTGAATCAACCCATTGAGAATACGCGGCTGCTGCAGGTTCTCGGCTTGCAGCAGTCTTGTTGTCGTATTTTTTGATGCTGCCCGGGTATGGTGTCCGTTCCGGCCTCTTTTATGTTTTATGAAGATTTATCCCAAATTCACAAATGAAGAACTTGCCGCACTTTCACTCGGCGGCGAACTGCCGCACCATGTCGGCATAATAATGGACGGCAACGGCCGTTGGGCAAAGAAACGCCTGCTTCCGCGCAGTGCGGGGCACCGTGCGGGAATGGAATCCCTGCACCAAATCGTCCGCACAACGCATTCCCTCGGAATCGAGGCTCTCACGGTCTATGCATTTTCAACCGAAAACTGGGCTCGCCCCGCAGCCGAAATCGATGCATTGTTCAAGCTCCTCTCCGAATATTTTTATAAAGAAATCGATGAGCTGAACCTGAACGGCGTCCGGATACGCACCCTCGGCGAACTTTCGGCATTTAAACCCGGACTCCGTTCCCTCATGGAGGATGCCGTTGAAAGAACAAAGCATAACACCGGCCTCTGTTTCAATATCGCCGTTAACTACGGCAGCCGTGACGAAATCGTTCATGCTGTCCGCCGCATTGCAGCGGAGGGCATTGCACCCGATGCCGTTACCGAGCAAACAATAGCAGACAGGCTTTATACGTCAGGACTGCCCGAACTTGATCTCATCATCCGCACCGCCGGTGAGGAGCGTTTGTCCAACTTTTTGCTTTGGCAGGCCGCATATGCCGAGTTTGTTTTTTCAAAAACGCTGTGGCCCGATTTCACTCCCGAAGTTTACTTTGGCTGCCTGCGCGAGTTTTTGAATCGAACCCGACGCTTTGGCCGTGTGCTTTGATTTTGCAGGATTTTTGTTCAGGTTTGCGCCGTTTTGCGGCTCCTTTCAGCGCAGCCGCAGAATAATTTTGATTTAAGGATTTTGTTTTATGAAAGATTTGCCTGTTCGCACTTTAATCGCCGTTCTGTTAATCGGTCTGCTCTGCCTCGTTGTTTGGTTCGGGGGCTGGGTTCAGGCGGCTGTTCTCGGACTTTTCGCAGTTGCAGCTGTCTATGAAATGTTCACGATCTTTGTCAAAAGAGGAATTCGCCCCGCCGTGCTTCCGCAAATTCTGCTCGGCGGCTCAATGTTCGCCGTAATGTATAAATTCGGCGCAAGATTCATTCTTCCGATGGCGGCTGCCGCATTTGTTGCAATCATGGTTGAAAGAATCCTTAACGCGCGGCGCACAAATGAAGATCTTATCGCTTCGCTTGCGCTGCTCGTCTACCCCGTGTCTCTGCTTGCCTGCTTCGGACTTGTCGGATTCGGCCGAAACGATATTTCGCGTGCAGCATTCCTTTGCATTTTTGCCGGTCCCTGCATGGCTGACAACACCGCATACATGGTCGGTTCACTGTTCGGCAAGCACAAACTCTGTCCCTATATCAGCCCTAATAAAACTGTTGAGGGCGCAGTAAGCGGCGTTGTCGGCGGTGCTCTCGGCGGCGTTATTGTCTATTTTGCTCAAAAACTCTGGGGACTTGACGTTTCTCTCGTTACTCTTATTGCAGTATGCTTCATCGCGGGCATCGTTGGGCAGTTCGGAGATCTGCTTGCATCCACATTCAAACGCTGGGCAGGTGTTAAAGATTACAGCAATCTTTTCCCCGGTCACGGCGGCGTGATGGACAGATTGGACAGCGCAATGGTCGCTGCGCCAATCGTTGCGGTCGCATTTGCATTTTTCATTTAATATGCATCAAGCGGATGCCGAACAGTCGGTCTGCTGATTGCCGCAGCCCGCTGCAAAGGCGGCTTGTCCGCTCCGTTGTTGTTTACGGATTTTTCCATTGGGCTCAGCTGCGGATTCGGCATATTACAGAAAAAACTTCTCGTTGTACGGAGGATCAACAAATGAAAAAAATCGCCGTTTTCGGTTCAACCGGTTCAATCGGAACACAAACTCTCTCCGTGGCGGGTTTTCACCCGGATGAATTCGAAGTTTATGCAATAGCTGCAAACAAAAACGCAGAGCAGGTGGTTCGCAGCGCAAATGAGTTTCACCCGAAGTTCATCGGCATGTATGACGAAGCCGCCGCACGCGAAGTTTCCGAACGCTGCCCCGGCATCACTGTTGTTTCGGGCGGCGAAGTAAACTCGCTTGCGGCTCTTTCCGAAGTTGACATTGTTGTGAACGGTGTCAGCGGCTTTGCAGGACTGTTCCCGCTGCTTTCTGCGCTCCGTGCAGGAAAAACCGTTGCGCTTGCAAACAAAGAAAGCATTGTTTGCGGACACGTTGTTGTGAACCGCGCTCTCGCTGAATTCGGCGGGAGAATACTTCCGGTTGACAGCGAACAGAGTGCAATTTTTCAATGCCTCGCCGCAGGCCGCAGTGAGGATGTTCGTTCGCTGATTCTGACAGCATCCGGGGGTATGTTCCGCAACGCTTCGGCCGATGAACTTGCCCGTGTAACGCCGCAAATGGCGCTCCGTCACCCCACGTGGAGCATGGGCGGAAAAATCACGATTGATTCATCCACGCTGTTCAACAAGGGACTTGAGCTCATGGAGGCCGGGTGGCTGTTTGATATTGAACCGAATCGAATCGAAATCCTTATTCACCCGCAGTCCGTTGTGCATTCGTTGGTCGAATTTTGTGACGGTGCAGTGTTTGCGCAGATGAGCCCTCCCGATATGCGCCTTGCGATTCAGTATGCGCTCACCTACCCGCACCGCATCACATCTCAGCTTCCGCGGCTTGACCTTGCAGAGCTGCATTCGCTCACGTTCGAAAAACCCGACTGCAAACGATTCCCCGCAATTCCTCTTGCATATGAAGCTTTCCGCGACGGTGGCAGTCTGCCCATCGCCTACAATTCCGCCAACGAAACGGCCGTTGAGCTTTTCGTTCGCGGCTGCATCGGTTTTACCGACATTGCAAAATGTGTTGAATACTCAATGGAAAGAATTCCCCGTGAAAAAATCGGCTCCGTTGACGACATACTTTATCTTGATAAAGAAGCCCGCAGGTTGGCCTGCGAATGCTTCGGAAAGGAAACATTATGACAATTGTTTACATACTTCTTGCGATACTCATTCTTGAGCTGCTGATTTTCCTGCATGAGCTCGGTCATTTTACGGCGGGCAAACTGCTCGGTTTCCGCATACTCGGCTTTTCGCTCGGATTCGGTCCGGCTCTTTTAAAATTCAAAAAGGGCGAAACCGAATACTCTCTTCGTGCATTTCCCGTGGGTGGTTTGTGTCAGTTTGACGGTGAAGATGAAGAAGCCTTGGAGAACGACCCGCGCCGATTCAACGCTCAGCCCGTTTGGAAGCGTTTTATTGTTATTCTTGCCGGTCCGTTCATGAATATACTCACCGCCTTTCTTATCGCGTTCGTGTTCTATCTCTGCAAACCGATGCCGGTTTACGCTGTTGACCCTGTTACGCATTACGAGGTTCCGATCGTTGCTTCAGTTAAAGAAAACAGTCCCGCAGAAAAGGCCGGATTGAAAAACGGTGACGTCATTATTGCAATCAACGGTCAATATCCGACCGAAACGGCTGACACGGACATTTACTCCTCTGTTTCCGCACTTATCGGTGCCGCAGGCAATGATTTTGTTATGACTGTTGAGCGCAGCGGAGCGCAGCTGGATCTTGCCGTCAGCGACGCCTTCAACTCAACTGAAAACAGAACCGTCATCGGCATAACGATAAGCGGGCTTGTTGAGGACTACCGGCATTTGAACGTTCTTCAGGCGGCAGCAGGTTCCGGGGAATACCTCATTCTAATCGTGAAAGCAACAGCCCAGGGCATTGCGGGCATGTTCAAACACGGCATACACAGCGGAGATCTTTCCGGCGTTGTCGGAACGGTCGGAATCATGGTTGATGTTGCGCGGGAATCAATGATTAATCTTGTCAATATCGCTGTGATTCTTTCGCTCAGTCTCGGGTTGTTCAACCTTATTCCGTTCCCCGCACTCGACGGCGGAAGGCTGCTGTTCCTTTTGATAGAAGCAATTATTCACCGTCCGCTGAACCGCAAGGTCGAAGCAATCGTAAACGCTGTTGGACTCGCCCTGCTGTTCACACTTATGATAGTTGTTACAATCAGCGACGTTGTGGGACTTTTCAGATAGTGCGGATTGCAGTGCATTGTTCGTAAAGATTCAAAGAGGTCTGATATGAAACTTCTTATTCTTGTCGGCAGCGGTGCTGTCGGAAAGATGACCGTCGGGCAATCAATCATGAGAAAAACGGCGCTGCGCCTTTTCCACAACCATATGATGATTGAACCCGTCATTGAGATTTTCGGCGAGTATAACCACTCCGTTGTTGCAAAACTTCGAAGAACGATTTTTGAAGAGTTTTTGAAAACCGAACGGGAAGGGTTGATTTTTACCTATATGTGGGCTTTCGATTGTCCTGAGGACGGCGATTACATTCGTTCCGTTGCGGAGCTTTTTCGCTCACAAGGCGCAGAAATCTATTGTGCAGAGCTTGTTGCGACTCAATCCGTCAGGCTTGAACGAAACCGAACGGAAAACCGCTTGCGGCATAAGGCCTCCAAACGCGATTTGAATTTTTCTGAGGAAAGGCTGCGGCATGAAGACAGCAAGTACCGCTTGGTAAGCAATCCCGGAGAGATCCCGTTTGAGAACTATATTCGAATCGACACATCCGAACTCAGCGCGGATGAAACCGCGGAAAGGATAATCGACGCATTTTCAATTCCGCAAACCTGTCAAACCGACAAGGAATGATTCCCCGCTCGGCGCATTAAATTGTATATGGCAAAACAAACATCGGCAGCCCCTTAGACAGGGAACTGCCGATGTTTTCAGTTGCTTATGTATATATAAATCACACCGAGGCTTCGGCAGCAGTCGCTGCGGAACGCGCTGACCCGATTTCGGTAAACAGTTTTTTGAATGCCATAACCCTGCTTTCTTTTTTAAAAATCACTGCATTCATCCCGTCCGCAACTGCGGTAACGGCATTTTTTGCGGTCAAAATCGGTATTTCCGGAAGTTCGCGGCTGAAACACTCCGCAAGGCCGAATTGCAATGCGCCGCCTCCGATCAGCGTTATTCCCGTATCAAGAAGGTCGGCGGCGGCCTCCGGCTGCAAAGCCTTCACGGCATCCTTAACAAAGCGAATGAGCGCCGTTTGCCCTTTTTGTGCAGCCGCCCGCAGCTCCGCGCCGTTTGCGCGTACCGTTTGCGGCAAACCGTCGTCGGCCGAACGCCCCTCAATATCAAAGCTCAGTTTATTCAGGTTCTGTTTAATTATTTCCGCCATGCGCTCACCTATCAGCAGCCTGTGTTCATCGCGGAACCAATTTTGAATCGCCCTGTCCACAGCCGCACTGCCCTCATTCGAAAACCCCTGCCAAAGCATTCCGCCGTTTGCGAATGCAGCGCAAGTCATTGTTTCCGCTCCGATGTTCACAATCATATGTGCCCTGTCCGAAAACAAATCCGCATCAGCCCCTATTGCACCCATCAAAAGCGGATCATGCACCTGAAGCGCACGAAATCCCGCAAGACGTGCCGCCTGTTTGAGAGCATTTTGCTTCACCGTGGGCAGCATATGCGGTATCGCTGCATGCAGCTCAATCGATGCCGTTGTACGCTTGCCGGTTTTTTCGCACGCAAGCCGCCCGAGCAGCATCGCAAGCATACGCGTGTTTGCCGCCGCACCATCGCGAACAGGCCGAATTACACCGCTGCGATGCAGCAGTGCTGCATTGCCCGCTGCGGCGACCGTGAGTTTTGCTCCCGCTTCAAGGGCGATTGCCGTTTCCTCCGCCGCAACTTGCCCCCGAGCAACACATTTAATGCATTTTGAACCTATATCCGCTGCAAAAACGGTTTTGAACATCTTTGAACGACCTCCGAAACAATTCCTTCTCGGCACGGGGAATGCATTCAGTCTTTGCACTCCCTGTCCCTATAAGAAATTATTCCCTTTTTTGCAAAGAATAACCCGTTCCGATTCAAAAATTTTCGGTTTTTTTGGCTTTTTACGGCAAAGCAAAGTGTTCCGCACCGCCGAGTTGCCGCACACGGCAGAAACCTTTCTCACTTACTCTATTCGATACGTTCGTAAAAACCGTGTGGTAATATCCCTATTTTTTTAAGCATTTTGTACAGTACGGGAATCGGCATACCGATAACCGTGAAATAATTGCCCCGAATTTCGCGGACAAACATGCCGAACGGCCCCTGTATGCCGTAAGAACCCGCCTTGTCCAGCGGGTCGCCCGAATTCACATAATCCGTTATCTCGTCGGGAGACAGAGTTTCAAACGTGACCTCCGTAATGCTGCATTCAGTTTGAATTTCCTCTTTTCCCTGAATGCTGCATTCAGTTTGAATTTCCGCTTTTTCCCGAATGCTGCATTCAGTTTGAATTTCCGCTTTTTCCCGAATGCTGCATTCGGTTTGAATTTCCTCTTTTTTCCGAATGCTGCACTGAGCGGCGGCGTTTTCATCAGGGATATCCGCAATCACGGACACTCCGGTGAAAACTCTGTGGGTTTTTCCGGACAGCATTGAAAGAACGCGCACTGCATCCTCCGCATCTTTGGGCTTGCCGATAATCACGGGCTTTGTCTCCCCATCCTTTTGAAAAGCAACGACCGTGTCGGATCCGATAACCGCAAAATCTCGCCGCCCCGCCGCAGAAAGACGGTCAAACACCTCTTTCGCCTTGCGAAGCGAAAGAGCACGAACAAAACTCTCCGGGTCATTTTCATCAATCGTTTCATCAGCATTGCTGACAATAATCTCATAGTCATATCCGCACATTGTCAGCAGCTCGCGCCTGCGCTGTGAGCCGCTTGCAAGAACAAGTTTCATAGTCATTTTCCTTACGTTGTATAAATTTCGGAATACTGTATACGCGGTTCGCACGTATTTGTCGCATTTTACATTTTATTGTCAAATCAGACTTTTTCAATACGTCTCGTTCTGCGTTTGCCTTCGGGCAGGGCTATAATACCAGTATTGCCGATGTATTTCAAGGGCTGCTTCCCCGTTTTAAAAAAATTCAAAATTTTTTTCATTGAAGTGGTGAAAGGTGTTGATTTGTGGGGCGATTGATGATATAATCAGCACATATCCCACAATACGGGTAATGCATTACATAGTAAACGCCGAATCCGGCTTATTCTGCAATAAAGACCATGAATTCCGCGCTTTTTGCAGAAATGCGGATTTTCGGTGTACTCAATCGAAATTAAGGCGGTGTCGACATGCTGTTGGGGCAATCCAGAAACAATTTGGACTCCAAGGGGCGAATTTTCGTCCCCGTTAAGTGGCGTCCCGACACCTCCGATCACGTTGTTGTTCTTATCGGATTGAATCCTGCCGATGTCAAAAAGGAAGAAAGATTCCTTCAGATTCTTCGGTACGAAAAGTTTGTTGAATTTGCAAAGGATCTAACCTCCTCGCGTCCCTCCGATTTATCCCTCATGCGTGCCAAGCGAAAGATCTTTTCAAGCGCGGAAGAGTGTACCCTTGACAAGCAGGGACGCATACTGATTCCGCAATGGCTTGCAAAGTATGCAAACCTTAAGGATGAGGTTCTGCTTTGCGGCGTTGAAGATCGCATTCTCGTTTGGAATCCCGATGATTTCGAGGCAGCGGAAGCCGACTACACGCTTAATGAGCTTTGCTCCGATGTTCAGAATTATTCCGATAAAACTCCCGGTAATTCTTCTGCGGCATCGCTCATATCATCCGCATTCGGAGGTTAATAAAAGATGCTCAATGATATAAACACAAGCTCTTATCACACCCCAATAATGCTTCCGCAGGTTCTGTCCCTGCTGCGTCCGGAACGCGGCGGAACATATGTTGACGGAACGCTCGGCGGCGGCGGTCACAGCCTCGGAATTTTGCGTTCACTCCCTGCCGGCGGCAGATTGTTCGGCATTGACCGCGACGGCGAAGCTATCGCCGCAGCCTCCGCAAGGCTTTCGGTTTTTCCGAATTTCACGGCTGTTCGCGGCAATTTTTTTCAACTTACCGAACTGCTCAATGCCCGCGGAGTCAACGGTGCGGACGGAATCCTGCTTGATCTCGGCGTCAGCTCGCATCAGCTCGACGATGCAGAGCGCGGATTTTCATACGGAAGCGAGGCGCGGCTCGATATGCGAATGGACAAATCCGCTCCGCTCAGCGCACATGATGTTGTAAACGGCTATGATACAGCTGCGTTGACACGAATCATACGCGACTACGGCGAGGAACGCTTTGCCTCACGCATTTCAAATGCGATCGGTGCGGCGCGTGCGGACAAGCCCATTGAAACAACAACCGAACTTGCCGAAATTATCAAAAATGCAATACCGGCGGCGGCAAGGCGCGACGGGCCGCATCCGGCAAGACGAACGTTTCAGGCAATTCGAATTGAGGTCAACGGTGAGCTTGCGGGACTTGAACAAGCGGTGCGCGATGCAATCCGCTTTCTGAATCCGGGAGGAGTAATTGCTGTCATAACTTTTCACTCTCTTGAAGACCGAATCGTCAAGAACGTTTTCAAGAACCTTGCAAACCCCTGCACCTGCCCGCCTAATGCGCCCGTTTGCGTATGCGGACTTAAGCCCGAGGTTGCAATACTTACCAAAAAGCCGCTTGTTGCGGATGATACCGAATTGGATTTGAACTCAAGATCGCGCAGCGCAAAACTCCGCGCAGCGCAGAAACTCATAAACACGACGGGGGACGAATAAAATGGCAAAGGATTCAAGATTTAACGGCAGAACTGTTGAAGAAATGCGTGTCTATGCGCCAAACAACGGCTCATTGGCATACAAAAGCGATTATCTTTACGACACAAGGCTTGCAGCGGCTCAACCCAAGCGCAGGCAGGAAACTGCCGCACCCGCAGAAACCCAGCCAAAGATTCGCCCGCAGAAAACGCGCATTCCGCTTTCCGTCACGCTGCGTGAACGCAAAGTCGGAATTAAGCTGACTGCTTTCCTTTTTGTTGCGTTGATCGCAATGTCCGCGCTTTTGGTAGTTCTCCGTTTTGAGCGCATTGCCGGAGTTCAGCGCGACATCAACGAAATCAATGCCGGCATAGCCGCCGCCCAGCGCGGGTTCGGAGAACTTGACATGGATCTCAGCTCCTCCATCGACCTTGAAGCGGCACGACTCGCTGCCGAAACCGCAGGCCTGCACCCGAGAAAATAGCGGCAAACGGCGGACGAAAACGCCTGCCGATAAAACGGAGTCCGCCGCGCGCACACAAGCGGTGATCGGTAGAAAACGAAATATATCCTTTGTTCGTTTTCTGAGCCGACCGGCGTTTGTCATATATATTCGGAGGTAATTCTGCAATGAGCATCACAGCCGTTCCCCCCGGCAAAAAACATCGCAAAAAGAATAAAAAAGCACAAAAAGCCCTGAAACCGCAATGGTCAACATACAAGCGGATTGCATGGCTTTTGCCTGTTTTTGCTTTATTTTTTCTCATCCTCCTTATTCGCATTTTCTGGCTTCAGGTTATTGACGCAAAAGAGCTTCAGCAAAAGGCATTAAGCCAGTGGACGCGCCCGACAACCATTACGGCCGAACGCGGCATGATAATCGACTGCAACGGGCAGACACTTGCCAAAGACGGCCCCGTTTACAAAATTGTGATATGGCCGAATTCCATTTCCGAAAGCGACAGAGTTCGTGTTGCCACGGAACTCAGTCGTGTTCTCGACCTTAACTATGAAAAAGTTCTTGAACGAGTTTCAAGCAAAAAGCTTCGTGAGTTTGTTCTCAAACGGCAGGTGAGCAAAGAAGCCTGCGACGAAATCCGCAGTTTGCAGCTTGGCGGCGGTGTCGGAATTTCACCGGACACAAAGCGCTATTATCCGTTCGGCACTCTGCTTTCACAAACCATTGGGTTCACAAGCACGGACGGAACCGGGCAAAGCGGGCTTGAGCTGACATACAACAAGTATCTCACCGGCAAGGACGGCGAACGTATTGCCGAAACGGACAGCAGGGGAAACCAAATTGCCGACAGTATGATTCAGGAGTTTCCGCCCACGGACGGTTCAACACTGAAGCTTACCGTTGATGCAAACATTCAAAGTTACCTTGAAAACGCGCTTGCCGAAGCTGTTCAGGTCAACAATGCAAAAAATGCACAGGGAATCATCATGGATGTCAGCACCGGTGCCATCGTTGCAATTTCAACAAAACCCGACTATGACCCAAACTCCCCTCCGAGGGACGACATGCAGATGCTTGCCGAGCTTTCCCGCAATCGCATTGTAACCGATGCATACGAACCCGGTTCAACTTTCAAAATCCTTACCCTTGCGGCAGCACTCGATTCCGGAAGTACTCATCTTGAGGACAGTTTCTACTGCAACGGCGGTTATATTGTAAACGGCGAACGCATCAAATGTTGGAAACATGCCGGCCACGGCTCCCAGAACCTGACCCGCGCCACGGAAAATTCCTGCAACTGTTGTTTCATGAAACTCGCCTTGACAATGGGTACCGAAAAGTTTTATGATTATCTTTATGCATTCGGCCTTGGGCAAAGCACGGGCAGCGGACTTGTCGGTGAAAGCGAAGGCATCGTAACTCACCAGAAATATGTTACCCAAAACGATCTTGCACGCATCGGCTTCGGGCAAAGCATTGCCGTGACGCCGATTCAGCTTGCAAGCGCAGTCTGTGCCGCAATCAACGGAGGCGAACTGCACACACCCTATATCGTTGACGAAATCATATCGGCCTCCGGTGAAACGGTATTCAAGGCCGATACGTCCCCCGTTCGCAGGGTCATCAGCGCGGAAAGCTCCGCATACGTTCGTCAGATACTGCAAAGTGTTGTTGATAACGGAACGGGCAAAAACGCAAAGCTTGCAAACTACACCGTCGGCGGAAAAACGGGAACGGCGCAGAAATACGACGAATACGGCCGCGTATCCTCGGGAAATTATATCTGTTCATTCATCGGATTCGCTCCCGCGGACGAACCCCGTTATCTCTGCCTCATCCTTGTTGATGAGCCTCGTGTAAGTTCAATCTTCGGCAGCACGGTTGCCGCACCTTTCGTTCGCCGTGTGCTTGAAAATGTGTTGACGCTGAAGGAAGTTCCCGGATTGACCCCGGAAACAAGCTATCAGACGGTTCAGCTGCCCAACCTTGTCGGAATGTCCGCGGCTGACGCTTCCGCACTGCTTGCGCAGTACGGACTTGAGAGCATTTTCGAATGCAATGCGGTTGTTACAATGCAGGTTCCGGCAGCGGGTCAAAGCGTTGTTATCGGCTCGTCCGTTCTGCTGTACACCGGACTTGAGGGTGTGAACACTGCCGAACCGACCGCTGAGCCGTATTATGTTACCATGCCGAGTCTAATCGGGAAAACCGCGCTCCAGGCGCATGATGAGCTCAAACAGCTCGGGCTTACAATGATTGCCGACCCCGCCGATCCGTTCGGATATGTCATCGGACAAAGCATCTATGCGGGCACTCAGGTTGAATTCGGCTCATCCGTAACGGTTTATTTCGGCTATTCGACTACAGGCGGTTAATTTCCGCAACAGGCAGACTTTTTGCTGCAAAATCAATACTTGCTTTATAACAGGAGAAAAGCAATGCTTATAAGTGAACTGACAAAAAATACCGACTGCCGCATAATCGGCAGCGACTGCGACATCAGCAGAATCGAATACGACTCAAGAAAACTCACCGGCGGTGAGCTGTTTTGCTGCATCCGCGGCACTTTCAAAGACGGACACGAATTTGCCGAAAGTGCAGTTGCCCGCGGCGCAGCCGCACTCCTTGTTGAACGGGAGCTTCCTCTTTCCGTGCCGCAGATTATTGTGAAAAACTCACGTCATGCAATGGCCGAACTTGCAATTGAGTTTTACGGTCATCCGCTTGACGGAATCCCTGTCATCGGCATCACCGGCACGAACGGAAAAACGACAACAACATACATGATAAAAGCGATCGCCGAAAAGGCGGGCTATAAAGTCGGACTGATCGGCACGATTCGAAACCTTATCGGCGACAGAATCATCCCCACCGACCGCACCACACCGGAGAGCGTTGAGCTTCAGCGTGTGTTCAGGCTTATGCGCGACGAGGGTGTTCAGCTTATCGTGATGGAAGTCAGTTCGCACGCATTGGATCAGGACAGGGTTCACGGAATCGAGTATCTCATAGGCGGATTCACGAACCTTACGCAGGATCATCTTGATTATCACAAAACTTTTGAAAATTATCTTGCGGCAAAAAAAATTATGTTCACACGCAGCAAATTTGCCGTTATGAATGCTGATGACAGCCACAGTGCGGAGCTGCTTCGCGGAATCAATATTCCAAGCATCACATACGGCATTCGCTGCGAAAAAGCCGATGTTCGCGCTGCCGACATTGAAATCTGTGCGCGCAACATCGAATTTGAAATGCTGACGCCGAACGGAAACAAGCAAATCAATGTCTCTATCCCCGGGCTTTTCAATGTTTTTAACGCAATGCTTGCGGCATCGGTCTGCATGAAACTCGGAATTGATTTGGACACCATCGCGGAAGGGCTGAAAAGCGTGAAGGGCGTTTCCGGCAGGATGGAATCCCTTCCTGCGGAAGGCTTTGATTTTTCCGTTATACTGGATTTTGCACACACACCGGACGGACTGTCCAACCTGCTCTCTGCCGTTCAGGGTTTTGCCAAAGGACGCGTCATTGCCGTGTTCGGCTGCGGAGGCGACAGGGATAATGCCAAACGTCCTATAATGGGTGCAACGGCGGCAAAACTTGCAGACTTCTGCGTTGTAACATCCGACAATCCGCGCACGGAAGATCCGACGCGCATCATCAACATGGTGCTTGAAGGTGTGCGCAGCGAAAAAACGGAGTACGTTGTTATTGAAAACCGCCGCGAGGCAATACGTTACGCACTGAATATTGCAAAGAAGGACGATGTGGTTGTTCTTGCAGGCAAGGGCCACGAGAACTATCAGGAAATCAACGGCATCAAGCATCCGTTCGATGAAAAGATAATCGTTGCCGAAATTCTTGAAGATATGCGCTGCGGGCGCAAATAATTCCGTATTCGGCACAGTTTTGCGCATCGGGCCGTTTCGGTTCCGTGCAAAGAAAAAATATAAGAGGTTCGTATTATGCAAAAGATGATTTTCGCTTTCATAACCGCCGCAGCAGCGGTCATGCTCATTTCTCCCCTGTTCATTCCAATGCTCCGACGACTCAAGTACGGGCAGGTTGAACGTGCCGAGGGGCCGCATGCACATTCCGCAAAGGAAGGCACTCCGACAATGGGCGGCATTATGTTCATAATCGCGATCATTATTGCAGTTGCGGCATTCAGCATATACGGCATTGCATTCGATTTTTCGGTTCCTGCCGTGCTTATCATGCTTGCGTTCGGGCTTGTCGGCTTTCTTGACGACTTTATAAAAGTCAAGCGCAAGCGCAATCTCGGTCTCCGCGCATACCAAAAAATTATCGCACAGCTTCTTCTGTCCTTTGCAGCGGCGTACTATGCCTATAAAAGCAGTTTTATCGGCTCAACATTGTATGACCCGATTTTCGGCAGCATCGAACTCGGCGGATGGTACATTCCCTTTACGATGTTCATGATAATTGCCGTTGTCAACAGTGCAAACCTGACCGATGGCTTGGACGGTCTGCTTTCCGGCGTATCGCTGATTTACAGCATTGCAATGGGTGTGCTTTTTCTCTATTTTGCAAAAGTTTTCGACGGCAGCTTCATTAACGAACCCCGTTTCGTTGCAAACCGCGACGGAATGCTTTGCATGAGCGTTTTTGCGTTTGCGGTCGCCGGCGGCTGCCTCGGCTTTTTGAAGAGCAACAGCTATCCCGCAAAAGTCTTTATGGGAGATACAGGCTCAATGGCACTGGGCGGCGCAATGTCCGCAATGGTCATTTACAGCCGTTCCCCGTTCCTCTTCCTGCTGATGGGCGTATGCATTGTTGCCTCCGCCGTAAGCGTTGTGCTGCAGGTCGGCTCGTTCAAACTGCGCCACGGCAAGCGCATATTCAAAATGGCACCTCTTCATCACCATTTTGAGCTTTTGGGCTATCCCGAAACAAAAGTCGTTTCGGGATACATGATAGTGACCGCACTTGCCTGCGTTGCCGCACTCGCACTGTTCCTTTGACAGAGCAAACAAATCCGAGTTTGTTATATCATGCAGCATAACTCTGCATTGCAGAATTCCCACCATTGGTTCCTGCGGTTCGGGCGAACCGTTTTGAACACATAGCCGCCGCTCGGCGCCGAAAGTCGTGATTTTTGTTGGCACTTGGCACGACTTATAATGATACCGGGTTTTTAAGAAGGAGCATCGGCACACTTCTCAAAACCCCGCTGCTCCGAACGGCCGCATCTAAAAAGACTGCACTGCCGCAGATACGAATTTGTTCCGCAGGCAGCTTAATTCACCGAATAAAACCTATAAATAACGAAAGGACGCGATTCGATATGAAAAAAACCGCACTGATCGTCGGAATGGCAAAAAGCGGCATTTCGAGCGCAAAACTGCTTTACAGAAACGGGTATAACGTTATCATTAACGATATGAAACCTGTCATTCCCGGGCTTGAGGAAGCCCTTTCCGGCATTGAATACACCGACAAACTCGGCGAAGCTCCCGAAACACTTTTGGACGGAGTGGACCTGATGATTATTTCCCCCGTTATTCCGATTTTCGCTCCATTTGTCCGCAAGGCACAGAGCCGCGGCATTGAAGTTATCGGCGAAATTGAACTCGGTTATCGTTATTGCAGCAGAGGAACGCATTTTGTGTGCATCGGCGGCACGAACGGAAAAACCACAACCACTGCGCTTACCGGCGAAATATTCAAAGCAAACGGCGAAGGTCAAACGTTTGTTCTCGGCAACATCGGCATTCCAATTACCGAACATGCATCCGAAACGCGCCCGGGCGACACCGTTGTTGCGGAAACCGCCGCGCTCCAGCTCGAAAGCATCCGTGACTTTCATGCCGATGCAGCCGGGCTTTTGAACATCACCGAGGATCATATCAATCGGTTCGGCTCGATGGAAGCGTACATTGCGGCCAAAATGCGCATTTTTGAAAACCAGACCGAACAGGATTTTGCCGTTCTGAATGCGGATGATCCAATTGTTTCGGCCGCGGAAACAAAAGCAAAAAAGCTTTACTTTTCAAGGCTGCATGAGGTTCGGGACGGCGCCTTTGTCCGCAGCGGCATCATCATCTTCCGCATGAACGGAGTTGAAACGCAGCTTATTCCCGCAAACGAACTCGGCATCATCGGTGCACATAACCTTGAAAACGCGCTCTGTGCGGTTTGCCTTGCTATGTCCATGGGAGTAAAGCCTGATGTCGTCTGCAATGTTTTGAAATCATTCAAAGGTGTTGAGCATAGAATTGAATACACACGCTGCCTGAACGGAATCACTTTTTACAACGATTCAAAAGGCACAAACCCCGAATCCACCGTTAAAGCCGTTGAAGCAATGACAAAGCCGACAGTGCTTATGCTCGGCGTCGGTAATTATGATAAGCAAAGTGATTATCGCCCCGTCTTCCGCGCCTTCAACGGAAGAGTTAAGGCTGTTGTTGTAAACGGCTCGAACACCGAAGCTATCATGCGTGCGGCCAAAGAGGAAGGGTTTAAAAACATCTACCCCTGTTCGGATGATTTCCGCGCACTGATACTGAAAGCAGCATCCCTTGCCGAACCCGGCGATGCAGTGCTGCTCTCCCCCGCCTGCGCAAGCTGGGGCATGTTCGACAATTTTGAACAGCGCGGTGACATATTTAAGGAAATAGTAAACTCACTCTGAGGCGGTTTTGATTCCCGCCCATCGGGCTTGAGTTTCCGCCGAAAGATGCCGCATTCTGCCCGAAACGGTCCATCCCGTTTCGGAATAATCGATAAGAGAGGTTGAGATGGAAAGCAACGCAACACATATTCGTTCCACCGAAAGGCGCGGCGGCAGTTCTCCCGCCGCTGCACCCATGCCGACAATGCGCCCGCGCAGACACGGCATGGACTACTTACTTTTTCTTACAGTTGCGGCAATCTGCGCATTCGGCGTTGTTATGCTGTTTTCCGCAAGCTATTATTATGCCCAGTCCTTTCAGGGCGACGGGTATTACTACGTAAAAAAGCAGCTGCTCTTCCTTGCAATCGGCATTCCCGTTATGTTCGGGCTTTCGTTCGTGGATTACAAATTCTACCGACGCTTTGCGTGGATGGCATATCTGCTTATAATCCTGCTCCTTATTGCCGTTCTTCTTTTCGGCAAAAACCTGCAGGGCGGACAGCGTTGGCTCAAAATCGGTCCGCTGCAATTTCAGCCTTCCGAACTTGCAAAGTTCATAATTGTTATTTGCATGGCAAAATACATGACGGATCATCATGAGGATATGCCGTCGTTCGTTCGTGGGCTTTTGCCGATGGCTGCACTGCTTGTCGTTCCCGCCGTGTTGATTTATTTTCAGCCGAACGTTTCCATGCTCATAATTCTTTGCATTGTGTTTGCGATCATGCTTTTTATCGGAGGAGCGGATCTGAAATATCTCAGCATTGCGGCACTTATCGGCGGAGCTGCTCTCGTTGTTCTTTTGTTTGCTGCGTCATATCGCGAAAGCAGATTTACTGCATGGCTTGATCCTTGGGGCAACAAAAGCGATGCCGGCTATCAGATCGTTCAATCGCTTTATGCATTCGGCAACGGCGGGTGGTTCGGTCAGGGGCTTGATGCAAGCCGTCAAAAGCTCCTGTTTTTGCCTTATCGTGAAAGTGACTTCATTCTTTCCATCATTGCCGAGGAACTCGGCTTTGTGACTGTTGCACTGTTAATTGCGGCCTACTGCTTTATAATCTACCGCGGCATTCGAATTGCGCTCTCCGTTCGCGACAGGTTCGCTTCACTTGTTGCGGCGGGGTTCTCTTCCATACTTGCCGTGCAGGTTGCGGTCAACGTTGCCGTTGTTACAAATTCAATACCCGCAACAGGGCAAACGCTCCCCTTCATCAGCTCCGGCGGTACCTCGCTTGTTATATTCCTTGCCGGCATCGGCGTACTGCTCAATATTTCACGCTATACGGAACCCCGAAAATCACGCGGAGAATCATATGGAAAACACAAAAACCAGAAACAGCGGCAGCAATAACGAACCTGAGTACGGCAGCAGGCATTCCCGAAACCGTTCTGCGGACGCTTCAGGCAATTCCGTACACGGTGCCCGCGGTGCGGCCGGAACACGTGCACGCAAGGTTCCGCACGGTGTTGAATCCGACGGGCTGGATACCCGCGCAGCGGCACCCGCACGCGGCATCAGCCACGAGGAAAAGCGGCGGAGACAAAACAGGCGTGACATTTTCAGTTCGCTCGGAATTCTTCTTCTTATCGCATTGCTTGGGTTTTGCGGCTATACAGCCTACCGCTTTACCTGCGTTGACTCGTTCATTGTTTCCGGAAGCGGGCAATACAGTGCCGAACAGATAATCGGCCTTGCAGGTTTGCAGACGGGCAGGCATATTCTTTCCTACAACACGGATGAAATATCAAAAAACGTATCAAGCATTCCGAATTTGATCTGCACCGGCGTGCGCAGGGTTTTTCCGAATAAAATCAGTATCAATGTTGCCGATCACAATGCTGCGGCGGCCATACCCGCAGCAAACGGAACATATACGCTTATCGATGCCGAAGGGCTTGTGCTTGCAATCGGCGCGGAAAGCAGCGGTGAGCTTATCCTGCTCCGCGGCATGGCGAATATCGGCTTTGTGCATAATACCGTGATAACCGAAAAGAACCATTGTCTCCGCACCGTCACGGCAATGAAGCTGCTTGCGGCAGTAAAAGAATGTGATTTTGCAGAAAGCGTTATTGCAATTGATGTGTCAAATGCAGCCTCGATAAAGCTTGAGCTTCAGCACGGCTACACTTTTGTTCTGGATGACTGGCGATATGCGGAAGGAAATATTAAAACCGCAGCAAAGGCTTACAAACGCCTTCTCCCCGTCTATCCGAGCGGGGGGACGGTCAACATATTTAAGGATTCAACCGTTGTTGACTTCACTCCGCGCAGTTCGGCCGCATCGGTTCCGCCTGAAACGGATGCACCGCAGCAGGTGACTGCTCCGCCGAATTCAACGGACGAGCCTTGATGAAACATCGCGTTAGATTTTATAAAACAAATTAGGTTATTCTATCTTTTTTACGCAAAGTCGCTGCCCGGGTGTTGCGCATAATATTGCATATATGCTATAATGAGCATACATATATGCACCGTCCGCACACATGCCGTTTTCGTTGTGAAAATGTGACCTACCCCGCCGAAAACTGTTTTTTGGGCAGCGGATTCTGCATTTGGAGAGCTTGAATGAAACAGAGTGTTATAATCGACATCGGCAGCAGCAAAGTTCTTGCCATGGTTGTCTGCCCTGCGGCTGACGGCGCAATCATTGTTCAAAATGCCGAAGAACGTACCTACTCCGGGTATCGATTCGGTGAGCTTCCGAACGCGGCCGCACTGAGCGATACACTTGAAAGCATTGCCTCTGCACTCCGCAACTCTCAGGGAATCCGCCTTCGCAGTGCCTGTGTCGGAGTTCCCGCACCATTCACAAAGACCCTGCTCAACTCCTGCCGACAGCCTGTTGAATCCAGATCGCACCGCGTCACGGAACCGGACATCGATCTTCTGCTTGAGCAGGCGGCGGATTTCACTCCGCCGGAAGGCTTTACGCTGATGCACAGCTCGCTGTTCAACTTTGAACTTGACGGCATGGCGGCGGAACATTCGCCCGTCGGCAAGGCCGCAAAGGAAATTTCGGCGGATGCGGCGCATACCTTCGTTGACTCGGCTTTCGCCGCAGTCGTTTCGGATGCGCTTCGCTCAGCAGGCATTGCCGCCGATCCGTTTGTTTCATCGCAGTTGACAGGGGCATTGTTCACAATTCCCGAACCGGACCGCGAAAACGGTGCGATACTAATCGATTGCGGCGGTCAGCATTGTGATGTTTCACTCATATATGACAACGCTCTGCTTTGCTCCGAAAGCATCGGAATCGGCGGCGAACACTTCACGCGTGATATTGCATACGGGCTGCGTCTTCCGTTCAGCACGGCGGAAAGCATCAAACGCAGGTATGTATTCGGGCTTGATTACGGCGGCTCCGTTGAACGCGTTATGATTCCCGGAGAGGGACTTGCAACGCTCAGCTGCGGCGCAATTCAATCCGTTATCGAAGCCCGCATCGTTCAGCTTGCGGATGAAATTCAAAGCATCATCAGCGGCATTGAACAAAACGCTCGGGCGCACTTCCCCGTCTATCTCATCGGCGGCGGAATTGCGCTTATGCGCGGCGGCACGGAAAGGCTTTCCCGACTTCTCGGAAGGCGCGTGTATGTTTCCATGCCGCGGACAAGCCTTATGAACGCCGTTAACTACGCACCGGCATTTGCGCTTGCGCATTTCATGCTTTACGGCAGCGGTTCACTTGCTGTCGGCAACAGACGACTGGTGGATAATATAGTGGGCAACATCAGAGATTTTTTCGCTTACCGACAAAATGCATAGCAATTTATGCAAAAATGATGCAGTATGCACCGATTGGTTTTTGAAAAGAGCAAACCGTTCGATGCATTCTCAAAGTTTAAATCAACCGAAGACAAAGGAGGTTTTATCAATAATGGCACTTGATCTTGAACTCGATAACGAACAGGGCAATATTGCCCAGCTTAAAGTCGTCGGCGTCGGCGGCGCAGGCGGGAACGCAGTGAACCGTATGGTTGAATTTGGTCTTCGCGGTGTTGAATTTGTATCCATCAACACCGACAGACAGGCTCTATTCACCTCCAAGGCAGACATCAAGGTTCAGATAGGTGAAAAGGCAACCCAAGGTCTCGGCGCAGGTGCGGAACCTGCCGTCGGCAGGGCTGCAGCAGAAGAGAGCATTGATGAGATCAACGACGCAATTCGCGGCGCAGATCTTGTTTTCATCACCGCAGGTATGGGCGGCGGCACCGGCACCGGGGCAGCACCCATAGTTGCAAAAGCCGCCAAAGAGCAGGGCATACTGACCGTTGGTGTTGTTACAAAGCCTTTCAGTTTTGAAGGCCGCTCACGCATGAGAAATGCACTTCAGGGCATACGCGATTTGCGCGATGTTGTTGACACGCTCATTATCATTCCCAACCAAAAACTGCTTTCCATTGTCGGCAACACACCCATTAACGATGCGCTCCGCGTTGCGGACGATGTGCTCCGTCAGGGCGTTCAGGGAATCAGCGACCTTATCACCTGCCACACAATGATCAACAGCGACTTTGCGGATGTTCGCACCGTCCTTTCCGCAAAGGGCATGGCCCACATGGGTATCGGCACCGCAAGCGGCGAAGATCGCTGCACGGAAGCTACCCAGCAGGCAATCAAAAGTCCGCTGCTTGAAACAACCATTGACGGTGCAAAGGGCGTTCTCATCAACGTTGTGGGCGGACCCACTCTCGGCATGATGGAGGTTGACAATGCAACCAACCTCATAACCTCGGCTGTGGATGAAGAAGCACGCATCATTTTCGCAATGGGCATTGATGACGCAATGGGAGACGATGTTCGTGTTACCGTTATTGCAACAGGCTTTGAGTGGCCCGCAGAACTGGATAACGACCCCTCAAGGACGCGTCAAAATGCTGTAAATTCCGGCGTTCGTCCCGACCCCGACTCCCGCGACGGCAGAGGCATTCGTGTTGATACACGTCCCGCCGCTCCCGACCGTGAACAATATGATATCCGTGACGACCGCTTAAATACTCCGAACGCACAACGTGAATACGGTACTGCACCCATGCGTGACGAACCCGGCAGGCGCGACTACGTTGATCGCAGCTACAGCGACAGGCAGGAGCCCCATCGAAATCCCGCTGACTACAGCAGCGGCATTCGCGGCGGTTCAGGCTCGAACAGTGCAGAGTACGGCAGACCCGATTATGAGAGTCGCCCGGGATACGGCAACGCTCCTGCATATGAAGACAACAGAGGTTACAGCAGCTACGGCGATGAACCTCGCCCGGCAAGACCCGCTGAGTCTTCCCGCAAAAGCACTCCCCGCGATGACCGCGACAAAAACAGCGGACTCGATTGGCCCTATTTTCTCCGTTCCAAGAAAAAGAACAACTGATTTAACAATCTGACAAAAAAACCGAAAGCATCCGAACATGCAGACAGCATTCGGATGCTTTCAATTTCGTTATGCGGTTTTATTTACATCATCATTATTTGCACAAAGCAGCCGACATCAAAATTCGTTGTTGACAATACGATGGGCTCGGTGCTATAATCATTTTAAACGGTGGTTCATCCGCCGAAATTTAAACAAAGGGGTATACCGGAGTGACCGTGATCGACTGAGTTTTTATGCAAAGCAAAACTTTTTATTTGTTGCGCTTAAAAATGTGCAAAATATTTTGCGCTGCGATTCGGTTGATAACATCCCGGTGGACTTCCGCATATTTAACAGGATAAATGCAATGCAGACTTTGTGTTTCCCTGTATGAGCTTTATAGTTCTGCTCAGAAGCGGATGTGAATGATGTTTCACGTTCCGTTTTTTATTTTCATAAAATGTGTTTTATGTGCACCTTAACGAAACCCTCCGAACCGCCCGCAGACTTCGGCTTTCAGCGCATTTATAACCCGCAGGCTTGAACAACAAGGAGGTTCATATGTCCATAATTTCAGTACGCAATTTAACCTTCTGCTATGAAGGCAGTTCCGACAACATTTTTGAAAACGTAAATTTCACGATCGATACCGATTGGAGACTTGGTTTCATCGGACGAAACGGGCGCGGAAAAACGACTTTTCTGCGGCTGTTAACGGGCGATTATGCATACGAAGGAAGCATCACGGCAAGCGTTCATTTTGACTATTTTCCGTTTGCCGTAACAAATGAAAGTCTGACCGCTGCCGAAATTCTTCTGACTGTTTCCGGTATTGCGGAATACGACTTTTGGCGCGCCGAGCGGGAACTCGGACTTCTCGGTGTTGATGAAAGTGTGCTCCCCCGTCCGTTTGCAACGCTTTCCAACGGAGAAAAAACCAAACTGCTGCTTGCCGCACTCTTTCTCAAGGAAAACAATTTTCTGCTCATTGATGAACCGACGAATCATCTTGACCTTGACGGGAGACGACTCGTTGCGAAATATCTCAAGAGCAAACGAGGGTTCATTCTTGTGTCGCACGACAGGGCATTCCTTGATGAATGCATTGACCATGTGCTGTCAATTAATCGCAGCACGATAGAAGTCATTCACGGCAATTATTCATCATGGCAGCGTGAAAAAACTCGGCGTGACGATTATGAACGCGGTGAAAACTCCCGCTTGACCGCCGAAATTGCCAACCTGCGCAATGCAGCGGACAGAATTGCTTCATGGTCGGACAAAGTTGAAGCAACAAAAATCGGCGGCGGTCCGTGTGATCGCGGCGCAATCGGCGCAAAAGCCGCAAAGATGATGCGTCATGCAAAGGCACAGGAGAGCAGACTTGAACGCGAAATCGAAAAGCGGGAGGCACTTATGCACGATGTTGAATATGACGAGCGGCTGAAGCTGCATCCCGAGCCGTATTTCAGGCAGAATCTGCTTTTATCAAAAGACCTTTCCATTTTTTACGGTGACAGATGCGTTGCAAACGGAATCAGTCTTACGCTCAACCGCGGGGACAGAATCGCGCTTGTCGGGCGCAACGGCTGCGGTAAATCCAGTTTGCTGAAGCTTTTAATCGGCCAACCAATTGCACATACGGGCACACTTGAAATCGGCAGCAGACTGACCGTGTCGTATGTGCCGCAGGATATGTCTTTTCTTTCCGGCAGCGCAGACGACTTTGCCGCAGAAAGCGAAATTGATATCACACTGTTCAAAACGATTCTGAGAAAGCTTGATTTCAAGCGTACGCAGTTCACAAAAGATATGTCGGAATTTTCCATGGGCCAAAAGAAAAAAGTCCTGCTCGCCCGCAGCCTTTGCCAAAGAGCCAACCTCTATATCTGGGATGAACCGCTGAACTACATTGACGTTATATCAAGACTTCAGATAGAAACGCTGATACTTGAATACAAGCCGACCATGCTGTTTGTTGAACATGACGAAGCTTTCGTCAACGATATTGCAACGAAAGTGTGCAGGATCAGTTTGAATCAATAACGCTGTTTGCCGCTGCATTCCGGCTGCTCCGTGTATTGGAGCAGGACAGTGAACACAAAAACGGGAGCATTGTCATACGGCAATGCTCCTGTTCGTTATTTTGGTTTAATTGTGTGCGTTGATTTCTGTTTATACCGCGGAATTATTTACCGCAGCAGCAACAGCAGGGATGATCAACGGAGGACATATGCTTGATGAGGTCAACAAGCTTGTTGGAATAACCCCATTCATTGTCGTACCAAGCAACGAGCTTTACGAAATGATCGTTGAGCATGATGCCGGCGGTTGCATCGAAGATGGAAGTTCTCTTATCGTGATAGAAATCGGAAGAGACAACAGCGTCCTCGGTGTATCCGATGATGCCGGCGAATTCGGGGCTTTCACTTGCTGCTTTCATAACTGCCTTGATTTCATCGTAAGTTGCGGGCTTTTCGAGCACGCAGGTGAGGTCAACAACAGAAACGTCAATGGTGGGAACGCGCATGCTCATGCCGGTCAGCTTGCCGTTAAGAGCGGGGATGACCTTGCCGACTGCCTTTGCTGCACCGGTGCTGCTGGGGATGATGTTGTGTGCTGCCGCACGGCCGCCGCGCCAATCCTTGCGGGAAGAACCGTCAACGGTAAGCTGGGTTGCGGTGATGGAATGAACGGTGGTCATAAGACCCTCTTTGATGCCGAAATTATCGTTGATAACCTTTGCAAGAGGTGCAAGGCAGTTGGTTGTGCAGCTTGCATTGGAAACAACGTTCATGTCGGACTTGTATTCCTTGTTGTTTACACCCATAACGAACATGGGAGTTGCATCCTTTGCGGGTGCGGAGATGACGACCTTCTTTGCGCCGCCTACGAAATGCTGGCTTGCGAGTTCGGTGGTGGTGAACTTACCGGTGGATTCAACAACGTATTCTGCGCCGCATTCACCCCAGGGAATCTCCTTGGGATCCATGCAGTTATAAACGCTGATAGCTTCGCCGTTGACAACGAGCTTGCCGTTTTCAACCTTGATTTCTCCGTCAAACCTGCCGTGAACGGTGTCATACCTGAGCAGATAAGCCATGTATTCAAGGTCGATGAAGGGATCGTTGATGCCCATTACAGTAACGTCGGGATCCGCTGCTGCTGCGCGGAAAACGAGCCTGCCGATGCGGCCGAAGCCGTTGATGCCGATTTTGGTTGCCATGAGTGAAAAGCCTCCTCAAAAGATTATAAATGTTTGAATCGGAAGCCGGCGGCGAAAAAGAAGCCGGCCTTGACCTTATTATACCCCATTACGGGGAAAAAACAACTATATAATTCGGGATATTTTTTCCGAAAAAATAGAAAAAATTAACGCGCCGACAAGCCGAACCGCCTGCCGGCGGAAGGTGTCAGAAGTTCAGCTCCTCCGCAACAATATAGAGCGGACGCTGCTTAAGCTCATCGTACATGCGGTTCATGTATGCGCCCTGGATGCAGAGGAAGAGGAAAGTGAGTCCCTGAAGCAGAACAACGCCGTCAACCGCCCACAGCCATGCGGGGAATTTGACTCCGCAGCAGGCAAGCACGATGAGCGCGATAAGACCGAGACCCGCAATGATGCTTGTGAACACGCCGAAACCGCCGCAAAGCGTCAGCGGACGATCACTGAAACCAATGATTCCGTCCATTGCAAGGCGAATCATTTTTTTGAGCGTGTACTTGGTTTTTCCCGCAAAGCGTTCGTTGCGGACAAATTCAATTGGGACGGCGTCAAAGCCCATCCAGCCGCTCATGCCGCGCAGGAAGCGGTTATGTTCTCGCATTTTGAGGAACACATCCGCAACTTTGCGGTCGATAAGACGAAAATCACCGGTATCAAGCGGAATTGCGGTTGCACTCATTGACTTCAGCAGGCGGTAATATGCAGCAGCCGTGAGCTTTTTGAAGATAGTCTCTCCCTGCCTCTTGAGGCGTTTGCCGTATGCTATATCAGCACCGTTTTCCCATGCTTTGACCATTTGCTCGATAACTTCGGGCGGATCCTGCAAGTCAACGTCAATGATTATCAACGCATCACCTTTGGCAGCATCCATGCCGCAGGTTACGGCAAGCTGATGCCCGAAATTCCTGCTGAAGGAACGCACCTTGACCTGTGGATTGTTCTTTGCGATATTGCGCAGAATCTTCATTGAGCCGTCACGGCTGCCATCGTTTACATAAATGATTTCGTAAGGATAACCGATTTTTTTCATAACCGCATCCATACGGGAAAATGAGGTTTCAAGCACCTCTTCTTCGTTATAAACGGGTACAATAAGCGAAAGTGTTTTTTCCATAATTATTAACCGTTGCCCTTTATTCTTTGTTGTTGCAGCGCAAACCGCATTGCAATGATTCCGCAGCGGCGGATGCGCCGACGTATTGCTGCCTCCGCAGACCGACCGTTCCGGCCGTGTCTTGGGAGATTATACAAATTATATCCTATTTCGCCGCAGATTTCAAGCAAAAAGGGAAAAATAAGTCCGTACGTTATATTCCGTCATCAATGCCCGGGCTGAACACCGACAGAAGCATCGAATTCAAGAGTAAAAGGTTTATCCGTCAGCGCTGTATCTGTCAATACTGTTGCAAAAAGCAGATTCTCCCCCGGCTCAAGCTTCAGCATGAATGAGCCGTCTGCCGATTGCATGCTGCCGGAAGCAATGAAGGCCTCGCTGCCGCCTTCCGTCGTGTCCGCGAAAATTATGTTCACAGCACAAAAAAGAGTTTCGGGGTAGCTGTTTATGACCATGCCGTCAACGAATGTGCCGTCGCCCTCCTCGAAAACGCGAAAGTTTACAAATCGGAGATATTGCTCGAAATGCTCCGTGTCGCGAATTTCTTTTCCAAGCGCATCATAATGCATTATGCCGCCCGTAGGCGCTGCATCGAAAGTCGATGCTGCATCAAAGGTTGATGCTGCATCGGCCGTCGGATATGTACCCGCTGTCGGCTCGGCGCTGTCGACCCGGAATCCGTGAGGCGGCAATGTCACATCGGGCATAATGCTTGAGTTTTTGTCATTGCAGCCCGCTGCCGAGAGCACTAAAGCCGCAAGCAGTCCCGCGGACAGGCGCAGTGCAAAACGCATACACCCGTCCGCAATATCGTTCTTTATTTTGAAGTGTTCAAACACAGTTTTACGCATTCGCGGGAAGCTTCCGATGTTCACGAATAAGCTTTTGACGCAAATCGTACAGCCCGTCCGAATAATCGACTTTGTAAACTTGCGGGTTCATCAAACGCTTGCTTTCCTCCCAGAGGGTGTCAAGCTCCTGCTTTGCATATGCCTGAATCTGTTGAATCGTCGGACAGTTGTAAACCTGTTTTCCGTCTATGAAGATGGGCACAAGCAGCTCACGCATTGTGTAATCCGTAAGTGTCATGCGTTTATAAGTTTGTTCGGGGTGGTAAATCGTGAGCGGTTTTGTCGTGTCGAACTTTTCATCGCGCAAAGCGATAAGATCGGCAATCGCCATATGATCTTTGTCATACAGGCGATAAACGGTTTTAATGCCCGGGTTTGTGATCTTAACAGCGTTTTCGGACAATTTGATTTTCGGATAAACGACGCCGTCAATAATCTCAGCAGACATTTTGTAAACGCCGCCGAGTGCGGGCTTGTCGTCTGAAGTTATGAGCTTTGTTCCGACACCCCAGGTGTTTATGCATGCTCCCTGCATTTTCAGGCTGTTGATAAGCGTCTCGTCCAAGTCGCCCGAAACACAGATTTTTGCATTTTCAAACCCGGCTTCATCAAGCATTTTTCTTGCTTTTTTGGTAAGGTAAGCAAGATCGCCCGAGTCAAGACGAATGCCCGCCGGCTCATAACCTCTGCTGCGAAGCTCGTTAAAAACTGTTATTGCATTAGGAACGCCGCTGCGCAGCGTGTCATATGTGTCAACAAGCAGCAGACAATTTCCCGGGAAAATATCCGCATAGGCGCGGAAAGCATCAAGCTCCGTCGGGAAGCTCATTACCCAGCTGTGTGCATGTGTGCCGAGGATGGGAATGTTGAAAAGCTGACCCGTGAGAACATTGCTTGTGCCGCAGCAGCCGCCGACAACGGCAGCACGTGCGCCGTAGTTCCCTGCATCCGGACCCTGTGCGCGGCGCAGACCGAATTCCATTACGGCATCACCCTTTGCGGCATAGCAGACGCGGCTTGCCTTTGTTGCGATAAGCGTTTGATGATTAACAAGGTTCAGCAACGCTGTTTCAACGAGCTGTGCCTCCATTATCGGTGCAATGACGCGAACGAGCGGTTCATACGGATAAACGAGGGTCCCCTCTTCCATTGCATAGATTTCACCCGTGAAATGCAGTCCGCGGAGTACGCTTAAAAACGATTCATCAAAAAGATTAAGCGAACGCAGGTAAGCAACATCGTTCTCCGAGAAATGCAGATCATTGATATATTCAACGATAGATTCCGTGCCCGCCATTACTGCATAGGAAGAATTTGCTTTTGTATCGCGGAAAAAAAGGTCAAAGACCGCTTTGTTGCCCGCCATGCCCTTTTTAAAATAGCCGTACATCATGGTCAGCTGATAAAGGTCCGTCATCATGGTCAGGTTGCGGCTGCTCATTATGCTCATTTGTGGTTGAATCCTTTCGGGGGTATTTATATGGTTAAAACTGTCGGAGATACACTGAATAATTCACTTTTCGGGAATCAATAAATCAGTTCTCGTCAGTGCTGTGTTTTTGATATTTTTTAAAAACATCATCAAGCGTTTTTTCGTCATCGATACCGACAAGGGTTTTTTCCTCCCCTTCGCCTGTTTCACGCAAAATTACGTATTCGAGTTCATCGCTGTCATCATCAACCGGAAGCAAAACATAGTAGTTTTCGCCGTTGTGTTCGATAATGTCCATAATATCAAACTCTATCTCATTTTCATCCTCATCGATAAGGATAATGCTGTTGTAAAGCTGTTCTTCCAAACTCTGCTCTCCTGTGTTTGTATTTTGCTCCGCGGCGACAAATTCCGCCTTATAATGCAGCAATATGCAGCGAGCAGCACAGAAAGCCGTTTAATCGGCACAATGCACTGCCGCTGCATATATCGTACGTTAAGTAAGCACTGTTCGGGCATCACACCCATAGCCGCGTGATTGCTGCCTGAATATGTTTTTGTTATGCCTTGCCGTTGCAGCCGAGAACGTCAACGATCTTATGGCGAACCATCTCTTTGATGGCAGCGCGGGCTGGCTTGAGATACTGGCGGGGATCGAAGTGAGAGGGGTACTCATCGAAGTATTTGCGGATGGTGCCGGTCATTGCAAGGCGGAGATCGCTGTCGATATTAATCTTGCAGACTGCCATGCTTGCCGCTTTGCGGAGCATATCCTCGGGGACACCGATTGCATCCGGCATGTTTCCGCCGTGTTCGTTTATCATCTTGACAAATTCGGGAATGACCGAGCTTGCACCGTGCAGAACGATCGGGAAACCGGGAAGACGCTGCTCAACCTCTTCAAGGATATCGAACCGAAGCATGGGCTTTGTGCCGGGTTTGAATTTGTATGCGCCGTGGCTGGTGCCGATTGCGATTGCAAGGCTGTCAACACCGGTACGCTCAACAAATTCCTGAACCTGCGCGGGGTTGGTGTAGCTTGCATCCTCTGCGGAAACATTGACATCGTCCTCGACGCCCTCAAGCCTTCCGAGTTCGCCCTCAACAACAACGCCGTGATCGTGTGCATATTCAACGACCTGACGGGTGAGCTTGATGTTGTCCTCGAAGGAATGATGTGAACCGTCGATCATAACGGAGGTGAAACCGCCGTCGATGCAGCTCTTGCAAAGCTCGAACGTGTCGCCGTGGTCAAGGTGTACGCAGATGGGCAGCTGAGTTTCAATTTCGGCTGCTTCAATAAGCTTCATGAGATATGTGTGGTTGGCATATTTCCTTGCGCCTGCGCTGACCTGAAGAATGAGCGGTGCGTTTTCTTCTTTTGCAGCTTCGGTAATTCCCTGGATGATCTCCATGTTGTTAACGTTGAATGCGCCGATGGCGTATCCGCCGTTATAGGCCTTTTTGAACATTTCGGTGCTGGTTACGAGTGGCATTCCGGAATCCTCCTAACGAATTTATTCATTGTAAGTTAAGCGCGAACAACTCCTGCGTATCAATCAGGACAATATCATCCGCTGAACCTATTATATACCAGTGCCTGTATTAAATCAACCGCTTTTTTCCGCAAATTTGATTTATATTTTTTATACTTTTTTCAGTCTGTTTCGGTTTTTTCAATACTAACGGTGCGTAAACGCAGCAAACAGCTGTTGCTCAACCTCAGGCAAGCACGTTCGCCTTCGGCAATGCGGCACGGATTGCTGCAATGCCTTCCTGTGAAATACCCGTTCGCTGCAAATCCAGTTTTTCCAGTCCCGTCAATGTGCAAAGCACCTCGACCGCCGAATCATCAATCGGATTGCCGGACAAATCGAGTTTTTTCAGATTCACATGTTCTTCAAGAGCCGAAACATCCGTTATTGCATTGTTGTGCAGCGAAACATCCGTCAGGTTGATGAGCTCCGCAAGAGAGGAAATATCCTCAATCGAATTCATTCCCGCATACAGAACGGACAGTTTTTTCATGCCCGCCAAAGCGGAAATATCCGAAATGCTGTTATTGTATATCCACAGCCGTTCCATATTCTCAAGGCTGCGCAGCTCGGAAATATCGCTCAGCACATTATCGTGCAGGTTCAGCCTGCGCAATTCGTGAAGCTCCGAAAGCGGTGAAACATCCGAAATGCTGTTATCATGCAGATACAGTTCACGCAGCTCAACAAGTTTTGAAAGCGGGCGCAGGTCGCTTATGCTGTTGCTCCGCAAACCAAGCTTTTGAAGCTTTGTAAGCTCCGAAAGCGGCTGAAGGTCATGAATCTCGTTTTCATGCGCAAGTAGTTTAGTCATATTCTTGAGCGGCGTCAGCGGATAAAGGTTGGAGATATTGTTCTTGTCAATATCCAACTCCAGCAGCTCCGTCAGTTCACTCAGGTGGGATATGTCAGAAATATTGTTCGTATCGAGGTTCAGTTTTCGCAATGCGGTAAGCTTTTCAATCGGAGATAAATCGTAAATCATGTTTTCGGAAAGATCCAGCACACGAAGATAACCGAATTTTGTTAAATCGTCAATATACATCAGTCCGCACCGCCGCAGGTGCAGCTCCGCAATGCTGCTTCTGTCCGATACGCATATCGAGCCATATTTATATTTAAAGGCACGCGCGAAGTTTTCGTTATTAAATTGTAATTCTGTCTCAAACGGATTCGGTTCGTCTGCGGGCAGCGGCAAAGGCGTCTGCACAGGAGGAATATAATCGCCTGACAAAACCTGTGTGGGGTTCGGCACAGGGGAATCGGTTTGCTCGGCAGATCGCTCGGGTTTTACGGGAGCAAGGCTCTCGCCGCCGCTGCATCCGAGAATTGCGGTCGCTACGATACATATAAGCAGCGCAAAAGCAGCCGGTTTACGAAGTGCAGTCAAAACAGCAGGACCGGGGGTGCGAACCCCATTGTTCCGTGAACAATGCTGCAATGCCGATTTTGCTTTTTTATCGTCAGTTTCGTTGTTTGATTTAGATTTATACGTATTTTTTCTGTTAATCATATTCGTCCCGAACTCATGTTGTTTGTTCCCGCCGCATTCGACGCACTTTCGCAATGCCCGTTTTCGCATCAACCAATTACAGCCGTCCTGTCAAGGATCCTCGTGCCAAAGGGGAGCAGCCTTGTCGGTCGCTCCCCATGCCAAATCATCGTGCGGAATACGGCATTATCCACCGGACTTTTGCTGTGCAAAAGCTGTCACGGGTGCAAATGCCGTTCGACACTCGGAGATACTCCGGATAATTCGTGTTTTTGTGTGTAACCGCTTGCAGTTGCGGCTCGGTTCACAAAAACAGCCTTTAGGCAGAGTTTCCGTCGGACGGAGTTTTCTCAGATGACACCGATTGCCATACGCATTATGGTCAATGCATCCGAAACGGAAACACCGGGGTTGCCGTCAACATCCGCAAGCTGAATCTGCTGCTCGGTAAGCTGCATCGTGCCCATCGCATACCGCATTGCAGCCAATGCATCCGAAATGGTCACGTTGCCGTCCATATCAACATCGCCGGGAGCGTACTGTGCGCCGATATAACCGGGAATGCTGATATTATCAACCCAGCCGCAGTCGCTTCCGCTGTTGATGCTGCTGTCCTTAGAATACACCCATTCGAAGGTGTAGGAACCGGTTGTCTGAGCGGTGTATGTAACCGTTGTCCAGTCACGGTCGCCGGAGATATTCGTGTTGTCCGTATTGTTGACTCTGAATTTGAGTTTGTCGTAATTGCTTTCGCTGCTGACGCGCCAATCAAAGCTCATTGTTTCGCCTGCGTTCATGTTGACGGTAACGCTGAACCCTGCGGAAGAACCGCCGACGCCTGTATTTGTGCTTACAACGCTTGCGCCGCCGACGCTGTTCACAACATCAACCGCCCAAGGATGGCTGCTGTTGTTTGTGAAATTCAGCGTGCCGTTCTGCACGTTTGCCGCCTCGTCAAAGCTCGGAAGCCCTGCAATCGTCACTTGCGCGGAGGCAGTGTAGTAACGATCGTTGAGCAAATCGTGTGCTCTTGCCGTTATGGTTGCCGTGCCCTGAGCAACGCCGGTGACGGCTGCATAACGCTTATTGCCGCGAACTGCTGCAACAGCTGGGTTTGAAGAAGTCCACTCAACCTCGAAATTGTTTGCATTCTCGGGTGTGCGGAGTGCAGACAGGCGAATTTCGCCGCCGACATAAGCCTGTGCGGAAACGGGGTCAATGCTGAGCGCCGTGAGCGCAACGGGTTCGGGGGGGATTGCATTCAGAGTTACGCCGAAATACTTAAGGCCGTTGTCCGCACCCTGCGGCGGGAAGTAAATGCCGTCAACGGGTTTTACGGTTATTGCACCGCCGCCGCTGATGGAGCAGCTGTTTCCCGTGAAAACAACCGGTGAAAGCAGGTTGTAGAGGTTCTGAACATCGTGATAATCCGCGGGGTTGTATCCCTCCTGCATCCTGAAACCGTAAATGCCGTCGTATGCATCCGGCGCATTTGCGGTCATTGCAACGCGGAAATTGCCGACAAATTCGGAAGCCGTCTGGCCCGTGACCTCTTTGAACGCAGCCGCAAAGGATTTTCCTGCGGCAAACTTTTGCAGAAGCGCACGGAAAGTCTGGTTGCCGTATTGCGTGTAGATATACTGAGCAAAGAACGATACCTGAGCATAAAGCGCAAGCCTGTCATCCATTTCGATCCAGTTGCTCCAATCGTACATTGAGAAGCCGTTGTGCAGGCTCCATGCGGAAACATACTCGTGTTCTGCGGGCGGAGTGAGCCAATCGTTATTGGTTTTGAAGCTGTAGTTCATCCAGCTCTGCACCCTGCGGGAAATGCTGCTGCCGGGATAGCAGATTTCCTCGGAAGCTGCGCTCATGCATTCGTTTATCCACGTGTCGGAACCACCGGCGGAGTAGTTGATAAGGTGCTGATATTCGTGCACCATTGTGCCGTAGGTATCTGCAACGTCGATGATGACTTCACCCTCGGTATTAACATAGTAAACACCGGGATATGTATCGATATTAAGGCAGGGCATTCCGTTCGAAGCAAGGTCCGATGCAGTGAAGAAGCCTGCAACATAGCCGTTGCCGGGAGTCCAGCCGTCGTCAATGTTGTAATACAGAATGTTCAGCCTGCCGTCGCCCTGGCTTCCGTTTGCGTGATCGCCGAATGAAGACTGCATCAATGCAAACTTCGAATCGAACTCATCCGCACAAATTTGGGCAAAGCTCTCGTCGATTTCATCAAGGGGATAGACGTTTGCCGCCGTTGATGTGGGAGTCCAGATATAGCAATGCTCGCCCTTTGCAAGCACTTCAAACTCAACATTTGAGTTGGGCAGTGGGCAATAGCTTGAATAGAGGCTGAAAACATGTGTGTCGCCGACATTGAAGGAAAGGGATTCCGTGCCGATGCTTCCGATGTTGCTGCGGGAATCAACACCGGCTTTTTTGTCCGCTTCGGCAAGCTCGGAATCGATATCGACAACATAACCCTTGTCGGAAACGGGAAGGCTGCCGCGGTTTGCACCGGTTGCGCCGACACCGACTTCGGTTTCGATAAGGCCGCTCATGTTACCCGTGGACATATCGCCGTAAGAGCTTGTGCTCGGGTTGTAAATAACGACATAGTCGCCGCTGTAGCCATCGCTGCCGTCGGTGTCGATTTCAACATCGCCGGTGTTGATGAGGTTTGGGGTTACCTGTGTTTTTGCAGCAGCGGAAGACGGCAGGACTGCCGCAAGCGTCGTTACCGCAAGGCACAGGCTCAGCATGATACTGATGATTTTCTTCATAACGTTTCCTCCTGAAGTTTTTGCAGAGGTTTATCGGCAAACAATCCGCTCGATGCGGGTTTGTCCGAACCACTGCACATATATAATAACACATCCGCCGCATTCATCAAAGATAAATCGGGGCGAATGTGTCAATATATTATTTTTTCGTATTCTTTAATCTAAATTCTGCCTTTTCGCTCATGCGTCTGCCTGATTCTCGATTCAATGCCCATATCTGTCGGAACATAGTAAACATGTCCTTCAACTGAAGGCGGCATGTATTTTTGCTCCACTTCATGATTCGGGTAATCATGAGGATATTTATACCCTGCGCCGTGCCCAAGCTGTTTTGCGCCCTTGTATGACGTATCCCTGAGATGAATCGGAACAGGTTCGTCAATCGTCTTCTCCGCTTCGGCAAATGCACCGTCAACAGCAAGAACTATGGAATTGGATTTCGGACTTTCGCAAACAAAAACGATCGCCTGTGCAATGCTGAGCCTTGCCTCCGGCATTCCGATGAGTTCAAGTGACTGCGCCGCCGCAACAGCCTGCTGCATTGCGGTCGGGTTCGCCATGCCGACATCTTCGGAAGCATGCGCAATGATCCTGCGGCAGATAATCCGCGGGTCAAGTCCCGCATAGATAAGCCTTGCAAACCACGCAAGTGCGGCATTGCTGTCCCCGCCTCGGAGGGATTTGCAAAATGCGGAGAGCATATCATACAACTGCTGCTCATCACATTTAATGACTTTTTGCTGAATTGATTCAGCCGCAATTTCAGCCGTGATATGTATCACTCCGTTTGCAGACGGTTCGGTTGTTCGCACCGCAAGCTCAAGCGCATTCAGTGCGCAGCGCACATCTCCGTTTGCAATGCGGGCAATATGCATCATTGCCGCTTCATCAACCGATGTTTTGTACATACCGAGCCCTTTTTCCGCGTTATTAAGAGCAGCCGTCATCGCTTGCATAACATCTTTTTCCGATAAAGGATAAAATTGGAACAGTCTGCATCGGCTGACTATTGCGCCCGTCATGGAAATCATCGGGTTTTCGGTGGTTGAGCCGATGAATTTAATCGTGCCGCTTTCAAGCGCGGGCAGAACGGAGTCGGACTGTGCCTTGCTCCATCTGTGGCATTCATCCAAGAGCAGGAAAGTTTCCTTTCCGTAAAGGCGCAGATTATTTTCGGCCTCGGCAATGACCTCGCGAACCTCTTTAACTCCGGACGTCACGGCATTAAGCTTTACAAAGTTCGAACGCGTTGTGTTTGCGATTATTGAAGCAAGCGTTGTTTTTCCGCAGCCGGGCGGACCCCAAAATATGCTGCTTTGAAGTGCATCGATTTTTATGGCGCGCCGAAGAAGGCAGCCCTCGCCCACAATATGCCTTTGTCCTATGAATTCATCCAACGTTTGCGGGCGCATTCTGTCCGCAAGCGGAGCGGATTTTGAAACATTGTTTGAAAAAAGGTCCTGCATAGCTCCGTTTGAATCCGTTTTCGAAATTGCTGTATTCGCTTGATTTTACTGTAATGCCACGCAATCCGCCGCCGGTTGCCGGCGACGGACTGCATTCGAAAGAAAGTGCAATGAAGCACACGATTTATTTATCGGTATCCTCAAAGCTCATTTCCATAAGGCGTGCGGGCAAATGTTCGAACATGTATGCCATGGGTTCACGTTCGTGAATGGTGCGCACGGCTTCCGCAAACAGCGGCGCGGCGGAAACAACTTTGATTTTCTTTGAATTTTTAAGCACATCGGTGTTGTCAACGGTATCGGTTGTGACAAGCATCTTGATGGGGCTTTCTTCAATGCGCTTAACAGCGTCCTCCTTGACGATCGCATGGGAAAGGAACGCATAAATTTCTTTCGCGCCCTTGTCCATAAGGCCGTATGCAACCTTGCAGAGGGTGTTGCCGCTGATTGTGAAATCATCAACGACCATGCAGGTTTTGCCTTTTACATCGCCGATAATCTCAAGTGCATTGGGGTTTTCGTCGTGGCCGATGCGAACCTTGTCGCCGATTGCAACATTGCAGCCGAGAATGTTTGCGTATGCCCTTGCGCGCTTTGCCGAACCCGCATCGGGAGAAACGACAACGAGATTTTCATTAACAATGCCGAGGTGCCGCGCATATTCGCAGAGCAATGCACTTGCATAAAGGTGATCGACGGGTTTCGAGAAGAAACCCTGAACCTGTGCCGCATGAAGGTCCATTGTAACAACCCTGTCGGCACCGCACATCTCGATGCAGTCCGCACAGACCCTTGCGCGGATGGAAACACGGGGTTCATCCTTTTTGTCGGCTTTTGCATAGCCGAAATAAGGAATTATTGCGGTTATTGAGTTTGCACTTGCGCGCTTGAACGCATCTATCCAAAAAATAAGCTCGGTGAACGCATTGTTCGGATCCTTGCCGATGGATTGAACAATGTAAACATCCTTGTTGCGGATGGATTCATCGGCGCGGACGTAGATTCCGCCCTCGGAAAAAATATGGGTTGTGGATTTGCCGAGTTCAACGCCGAGATAATCACACATTTTCTGTGCAAACGGCCTGCTTGCGGAGCCGGCAAAAACAGTTATGATACCGTTGGTTGAGTTCATAATTCTAAGAAGCTCCCCCTCATCAAAATATTTTGCTATCGTAATTATAGCAGACAAGCTCCGTGCATTCAATGAGAGCAGCGAACAAAATGAAAGTATATTCGGGCAATATCGACTCGCTTTTTATTTTTCGTTCCGCACAAAAGAATGCCCCGGACGGTTATAAGCCGTCCGGGGCAGGGTTCATGTGTTCGGCTGAACGATTCAGTTTTGACTTTTTCCACCGCTTCCGCCGAACATCTCCTCATCGATTGTGTAGCCGGGTTCGCCCTCGGCAACACTTCTGACAGCAGCATAATATGCGTCCGAAACGATAAGATACTGTGTGTGTTCACTGTTCAAGAAGTATATTTTAAATTCGTCTCCGCTTCCGCCCTCATAGTCGGGGGCACCGGTGATTGCATTAAGCTTCTTAGCCACGTTCTGATACCATGCCTCCGAAGAACGGTATTCGGGCAGATTTGCAAACACCTCATGCACCTGTTCAAGTGTGAGCATAGGCACATCCTCCGGAAGATCTCCAATGATTTGCAGTATCTGCTTTGTGTAGTTCCTCTCAGACCCAATGCCTTGAAAACTCAGCTCAATGTTTTTAAGCTTCTGCTTCTGCTCATCGTCGGCACGAGCCATACAGTATTCATACAGCGAGCCATATGCCTTTGACCAGACCTTCGAGCTTTTCCAAACATCCAAATCACTGTAATCCGGAGCTTCCGTCGGAAGCTGAGCCTGTTCTGTCGGAGCGGCCGTACTCGGATTTTTGCCCGAAGTGCCGGTGCAGCCCAAGACAAACACAACAGCACATACAAGCGCGATTATGAGGGTAAGAGTTTTCCTGTTCATGCCGTTGTCCTCCTTTTCGTTAAGAATGCTTATTCAACAAAGTCTATATAGCCGGCGTAAGGGATAATACTCGGGTTAAAAACCCCGATCGAACCGCAAACGATGATTATCCCCTCGGTAAATTCCGGATTGCAGGAATAGACGGTAATGTAATCTCCGCATCCGCCATCGTAATCGGGAGCTCCGGCGATCTCGTTATAACGCCTTATCAACTCCATTTCAAGTTCCCTCGAGCCGAGACCGTAGCCCTCCGCCCGAACCTCAAAGTAAATGCTTCTTGCCTGTTCAACCGTCAGTCTCGGAGTGTCCGACGGGAGCGCTCCCATTATCGTCTCAATCTGCCTGATATAACCCTCTCTAAGCAGCTCTGACGTAGCCCCTTTATAACCCATTTCAAAGCTTTCGAGCTGCCGCCTCTGCTCATCGGAAGCATGCGCACAGCAGTACTCATAAAGTGACATTCCGTCACCGTAGCTCCTGTTCCTGATGGTGTTAATCACTTCATCGTTTACGGCATCAACCTTTTCGGAATCGTACTGTTCCTGCTCGTTCACAGCATCAACCCTTTCGGAAGCATCCTGTTCCTGCTCGGAAGCTTTGCTTCTGTCCGAAGTGACTGCATGAGCAACAATGCAGCCGAGAGCGAACACAACCGCACATGCAAGTGCGATGATGATGGTAGGAGTTTTCTTTTTCATAATAATTTCCTCCTTGAATCCGGTAGAAATGATTCTTTTTGTTCTCGCAACGGCAGAATTGCCGTTGCGAGAACAGGTTTCAGTCAGCCGTTTTAACGCAATGCTATGCAATCGGTTCAGTTATGTATTCCACGACTGTGTGCGTTGCAGCATCAAACACCGCTGCGAAGCCTATCGTTACTTGCAGATACCGTGTGTGTTCACTGTTCAAATAGTATACTGTGAATCCGATTCCGCTTCCGCCTTCATAGTCCGGGGCGCCGGTAACTGCGCAAAGTCTTCTGTCAAGTTCACTGCGCCATTCCCACCAATCTTCAATTCCCATGTCGTTAACTTCGGCGCAGATTGCGCGTGCCTGTTCAACAGTGAGAATCGGAGTATCCGAGGGCAGCCTCCCCATAATTTGCAAGATCTTTTTCTTGTAATCATAATTGAATCCACCGAATTCACATTCGATGTTTTCAATCATCCGCTTTTGCTCGTCATTTGCTTCTGCATAGAGCTTGCCGTAAACAGCCGAAGTGTCACTCTCAACAGCTTCCGAATTTTCGAATTCGGAAGTATCCTGCGAATCCCATGCCCAAGGAATCTGATAACAGGAATTCGGATCGTTCTCGTCAGTCCAGTAGTAGTAATACTCGGACGCATCCCGGTTCTGTTCAAAAGGATCAGCATCGTTCAAAGCAACATCGGCTGCATTCCTTCCGCTGAGCGTCAGTGCCTGCACGGCAAAGCAGCCCAAAGCAAGCACAACTGCACATGCAAGTGCGATGATGATGGTAAGAGTTTTCTTTTTCATAATTAAACCTCCATAGTAATGGTATAGTGATAGTTTGCCCGATTGCTGTCGATTGAACCGTTCCCGGTCAAAAATGCGTTTTGCAAGCCAAAACATTTATCGGGCGGAGATCGGAAACGGGGAAGTCTTTGTTGTCAGCACAGCCGGAATGCACAAAGACCCGAGGAACTGCGGCTTGGAGCTTTTGAAAATCGGATCGATCGCCCTCGTTTCGGCTCTCTTCCGCTCTTCGAGTCAAGCATACCATATATTGCCGGATAGTGCAAGTGTTTTTTTTATTTTTTTCTAAAAATTTTAACATTAATAATTTTCTCCCGAAATTCAAGCTGTTTACGCGGCATGTTACGGATTTGCAGCCGTTGCGAAAAAAACATCAATTAATATTTTTAATTGACGGATTTTTTCACGCAGCATTGGTATATGTCTGATGTTTTATCACAAAAATTCCCGTCAATACTTACTCTGTATCGCCCGTTGACGGCAAAAGGTTCAATGCGTCATCAACCGATTCAACGTTTGTGTATGCCTGAGGGACATCGCCCACAATAACGGTTTCGCAAAGTGCGGCGGTATGGGACACGGCGATATGTTTTTCAAAAGAGGCAAGTATTATCCGAATATTTGCAGTCAATTTAAGATATGCCGAATATCTTGTTTGGTTGATTCCGGCAGGAGAAAATGCAGCGGAAAGTCCGGAATCGATTCTTCCCGCAGGAGAAATCCCGACGCTTATACGAGGGCCTTTTTCGGTAAACAATGCAATTCCGCTTGCCGTCCCGAGTGATACGCCGACAGAAGCATTCGAAAGCTCCCGAAGCCGAATTTGGGCGCAATCGGTTATTTGCGCCGCAAGCAGATTAATTTTCACGGCGTCAATAAAGAGAATGTCCGCACCGCTCTCGTTTCGCTGCACTTTTGCAAGTTCGGAAGGATCATGTTTCTCCGAATAGGCTCCCATGACTTCCAATACCGCAGAGTTCAGCAGTTCCGCTGCAAGCCGGGCTGCCTTTTCCTCTGCAAGAGTGCGCAGCGGCACGGAAAACGCCGAGTCAAACAGGATTGCGAACGCAATAAACAGCGCAGCCGCAGCACAGATTATACCCCGCAGGCCAAAATGCAGATTCGGTTTTTGTATCCTGCGGATATTGGCTGATTTTGTGCCGTGTGCTCTTCGGAAGCGGCGTTTCCCGTTTCTTTTCCTTACAACAGCATTGCTTTCGCCCCCCGTGCAGTCCGACATTGCATTCCCTCCTTTTTATCGTTTTCTTTTTAAAATATTCCGCACACGGCATGAGTGTTACCCGCAATGCGGGAGCAAACGCGGATAATTGCGGATATTTGCGGCAAAACTGCAAATATTTGATGTTCGGTTTGCCAAGCGGTGCACACTGTGGTATAATTTGAATGGGAAAATATGCGAAAGGTATTTTGAGATGGATAATTTCAAAAATGAACATAACAGCGCAGCGGACGGCGACACTCTCGTTTTTGAGAATCCCGCTGCGGCGACAAATGCGAACGGAGAATCCGCCGACGGCGGGAATTCGGGTTTTTTCAAAAAAACCTTCGCTTCCGTGCGCAGTTTTTTTGCCAAACTGTTTTCAGACAAAAAAGGAGCAAACGAATCAATGCATTCAAAACCGAATAACAAAAATCATTCCCGTGCAAAACGCACTTCGCCGAACAAAGCGGATGCACCGCAGGGAGTTTTTGCGCCGCGCAAACGACCGCGTTCAACCTTGCTCGCCATCGTGTTCACAGTCATAAAACTTGTTGTTGTTGCGGGAATACTTTGCGGTTTCATCGGACTCGGCCTTGTGCTCGGCATTGCAAAAGCATATATCGACACCACGCCGACGCTTGATATTTCCGCGCTCACGGAAAGCGACCGCACAAGCTACATCTATGACGGCAACGGAAATATGATAACGACCTTTGCCAGCATGGAATACCGCGATTGGGCAAATATCGACGAAATTCCCGACAATCTTAAAAATGCGCTTATTGCGGTTGAAGATGTTCGCTTTTATAAACACAGCGGCCTTGATTTCAAGCGGCTTTTTTCGGCTGTTATCAACACGCTGCGCAACACCAACACCCACGGCGGCTCAACAATCACCCAGCAGCTTATCAAAAACAAAGTACTTTCCAACGTTCAGAGTTATAAGCGCAAAATTCAGGAAGCATACCTTGCATATGAGCTTGAAAGCACCGTTTCAAAGGACAAAATACTTGAAGCCTATATGAACGATGTTTACCTCGGCGACTCCAACTACGGCTTTAAAACAGCCGCAAAAGACTATTTCGGCAAGGAACTCGATGAATTGACCATTCGCGAATGCGCAATGCTTGCGGGCATGGTTCAAAAGCCGAACGTTACCAATCCCCGTGCGAACACCTATAAACGGTTTTACAGCAGCGGACGCAACAAAATGGATATAACCAACGACAGGACGAACGTTGTTCTTAAAGCAATGTATGATGAGGGCTTCATAACGCGCGCCGAATATGACGCCGCACTTGTTGAACATGTCAACATCCTTGAAGTAAGTGCTCAAAAGCAGCTCTATGACATGGCATATTTTGTTGAATACGGTGTTTATGATGTTGTGACGCACATGCTTGAAGCGCGTGACCTTGCGGACACGCCTGCAAACCGTGCCGAAATCGAAAGGGAACTGCGCACCGGCGGATACCACATTTATTTGACAGTTAAGCCGGACATTCAGAACACCGTTCAGCAAACCATTACCGAATGGCAGAATTATCCCCGTCTGCGCAATTCGGCTGCATCTGAAATTACAGACCCCAATTCCGGCATCACAAGTGCGCAGCCGCAGGCGGCATCGGTCATTATCGATCAGCACACGGGCTATATCGTTGCCATGGTCGGTGGACGTGAAGAGCCGATTCAGAAACGGCAGCTCAACCGCGCTTACCAGAGCAGTATGCCTGTCGGTTCATCCATCAAGCCGCTTGCGGTTTACGGTCCCGCGCTCGATATGGGCGCAACGCCGGCAACATGCGTGCTGAATTCCGAGCTTGCAATCGACGGTTACGGCGGTGAAAGAGGATACCCGAAAATCGGTTCGCGTCGTTGGGAAGGACTGACTTCCGTTCGCCGAGGCATCACATCCTCGCTCAACATTGTTGCCGCAAGGATTCTGTTCGACATTGTGACCCCCGAACTCAGTGCAAAGTACCTTGAGCGGCTCGGCGTTGATCCCTCGCGAATCAACGTTGACGGCCCGGGTCTTGCGCTCGGCACCAGCGGAATCACTCCGCTTGAAATGGCGGCCGCATATGCCTGCATTGCCAACGGCGGCATGTATATGGAACCCATCTCCTTCACGACCGTTGTTGCTGAGGACGGCAGCATCGTTATCGATGCGCGCGACTATCAGAAGACGCGGCGCGTTTTTGAAGAATCCAGTGCATTTATGCTCACCGACATGATGAAGGACGTTGTTTCTTCCGGCACGGGCACAAGCGCAATCATACCCGGTATCACCGTTGCGGGCAAAACCGGCACAAATGATGATTACACAAGCGTCTATTTCGCCGGATTCACCGGTTACTATACCGCTTCCCTCTGGATCGGCCATGACAAGTATTCCGAAAAGCTTGCCTCCGGCTCGACCGGCGGCAACAGTGCCGCTCCGCTTTGGCAGGCTTTCATGAGCAAGGTGCATGACGGTTTCTCGGACCGTCCGCTCCTCGATGTTTCCCCGTCCGACATCGGATTGACCCAAGCCACGATCTGCCCGGTTTCGGGCAAGCTTGCCACCGAAGAATGTCTGCACGACACGAACAACCCTCCGCTTACCGACTGGTGCGCGGTTGAAAAAATGCCCACTGAATACTGTGATATGCACTGCACCGTTGTGTACTGCAAGGATTCCGAAATGCCGGCAGGGCAGCATTGCCCCGCCGAATCACGCTATGCAAAATGCATTGTGCTGATTCCTTCAACATCGCTTTATGCAAGACTGAGCAACGATAAACTCTATCAATACATGCCTAACGCGGTGCGCACGGATCTTACCGCAGACGAATTCATAAGCAACGCGGAACATCTTGAATGCTGCACGGTACACACCGGCGGCGGGACGGATATTCCGCTCGATGAGCTTATTGCGCGTTCAAACGAGCTTATTGCGACTGTGCGCCATTATCTTGACACCGTTCAGACACTGACAGAAACGGCGCGCCACATTCTTGAAGGCGGAATCACGCAGCTGCAAAATGCAATTGCACAATCCGATGCTGCGCTCATCAGTCAGTATATGAGCGAACTGAAGCGGAATTACGATGTGCTGAGCGCACTTTATCCGCCTCCGAATCAGCCCGCCGAACCCACGGATGAACCGACATTCCCCAACGGATAAATCGGAGTCGTGTGCTGCTTTGAAACTCCCTTCGAACGGCATTCTTAACAAAAGCGGAATTGACAGCATATTTATTTAGTAATCGCCGGACATGCCGAACGTGCATTTGCTGGCATTGTGTCTTAAGGCACTGCATCCGGCGATTGCTCAATAAACAACAGGTTGGTAATTTATATGATTTATTTTGATAACAGTGCAACAACGCCGGTTTGCCCCGAGGCTGCAAACACGGCTCTTCGATACATGACCGAGCAGTTTTATAACCCGGCAGCTGCATACTCCCCCGCCGTTTCTGTCGAGCGGGATGTCAACGCTGCAAGAGCAAGGCTTGCATCCTACCTTAATGCGGAGCAATCCGAGCTTATTTTTACAAGCGGCGGAACGGAAAGCAACAATATCGCCCTCTCAGGAACGCTTGCAATGCGCCGCGACAAATGCCGCATCATAACATCCGCAGTTGAGCATCCCTCCGTTTTTGAGCCTTTTGCCGCGCTTAAAGCGCAGGGATACGATGTTGTTGTTGTCGGCGTTGACAAAACCGGGTGTGTGCGCATGGATGAACTCTCCGCCGCCCTTACCGAATCAACGGGCTATGTGAGCATCATGCACGTCAACAACGAGGTCGGCGCCGTGAATGATATCAACGGCATATATAACCTCGTGCGCGAAAAAAGCCCCTCAGCGGTTTTCCATTGCGACGGTGTGCAGGCATACATCAAAATGCCCGCCGTGCAATGCGACATGTATTCCTTCAGCGGACATAAGCTTAACGCTCCTAAAGGCATAGGCGGGCTTTATGTGCGCCGCGGAACGCGCTTCAAAGGCGGACAAACGGGCGGAGGGCAGGAAAACAATCTTCGCTCCGGAACCACGAACGTGCCCTCAATCATGGCTCTTGACGTGTCCGCAAAACTTTGGACGGACAACCGCACCGAAAGGCTCGAAAACATGACCCGCGTCAAACACCGCCTTTACAGCAACTTGTCCCGAATCAAGGATATAAAGCTCAACGGACCCGAAATAAACGACAGTGTGCCGTATATTTTGAACATCAGCTTTCTCGGTGTGCGCGGTGAGGTTCTGCTGCATTCATTAATGGACAAAGGCCTGCTTGTTTCAACCGGCTCCGCCTGTGCGGCAAGGAACCGCGGCAAAAACCGCATTTTAACCGCAATGGGAATCACCGGCGACAGGCAGGACGGCGCAATCCGTTTCAGCTTCGGCGCCGGCAACACCGAGGAAGAAGCCGATGCGGCCGCTCAGATGATCGAGGACAGCCTCTCCCTGCTTCGACGGTTCCGCAGGAGATAAAGCACACTCGAAAGTTTAACCCAAAAACGTTCCACTCGGAAGATAAACACGAAAGGTATTATAAAATGGAAAGAGTTATTCTTGTTCGCTACACCGAAATTCATCTTAAGGGGCTGAATCGTCCCTATTTTGAGCAGAAGCTCGTTGACAACATGCGTTCCGCCCTTCGCGGCATTCCCTCAAGAATCGACCGCGAACACGGCAGAATATATGTTATGGATATTCCGGATGTACAGTTTGACGAAGCAATCTCAAGGCTCACCCGCGTGTTCGGCATTCACTCCGTCAGTCCCGCGCTTGCCGTTGATAAGGATTGGCAGAGTGTATGCAGCACGGCATATATGCTTATGGACAAAGAGATTGAAAAAAATCCGAATTTCAGCTTCAAGGTTTTTGCCCGCCGTTCGGACAAGCACTATTTTATGAATTCGGACGGAATCAACCGCGAACTCGGGCATCTGATTCTCGAACGCTACCCATCCGTGCGTGTTGACATTCACAAACCCGAGGTTTCTCTTTCCGTTGAAATACGTGACAGAGCATACCTGTATTGCGAGGAGATTCCCTGCGCAAACGGAATGCCTGTCGGTACCGCAGGACGCGCAACGCTGCTCATTTCCGGCGGCATTGACAGCCCGGTTGCAGGTTACATGATGGCAAAACGCGGACTTATACTGAGCGCGGTTCATTTTTACAGCTATCCCTACACAAGCGAGCGCGCCCGCGACAAAGTTGTTGACCTGACCCGCCTGCTTTCACGCTATGCAGGTCCGATCCGGCTGCACCTTGTTCCTTTCACGGATATCCAAATGACCATCTACGAGCAATGTCCGAGTAAAGAGACCACCGTCATCATGCGCCGGCTTATGATGAAGATCGCGCAGCGCATTGCCGAAAAGGAAGGCGCACGTGCACTCATCACGGGCGAAGCTCTCGGACAGGTTGCAAGTCAAACGCTTGAAAGCCTTTGCGTCACCAACGACGCCGTGACCATGCCTGTTTTCCGTCCGCTCATCGGTTTCGACAAGGATGATATTATGGATCTGTCAAGGAAAATCGGAACATACGAAACAAGCATCCTTCCCTATGAGGATTGCTGCACCGTGTTTGTTCCCAAGCATCCCGTGACAAAACCTGTGCTTGAGGATTTGCGCGCAAGCGAAGCAAAGGTTGATTTCTCCGAAATGATTGAGCATGCGATTTCGGACAGCGAGCTTATGATTATTAAGTAAACTGCACATAAAAGGGCAGGCTTATTCGGTCGTTGAGCTGCATCAAGCATATGTTCTGCGAGGCATTCGATATGAATCTCAACACAAAAACACAATACACTATCCGCCGCATTCCGCGCATTGCGGCGGGATTCTTTGCAATGCTGACAGCGGCCGCTGCGGTTTTGCCTTGTTTCGCCTGTTCAACATATGCTCAATCGCAGCAAATCCGTTTCGACACGCAAACGGCACAACCGCAGATGCACAACGTAAGGGAGCGGTCAGGTTCATATTTCACGCTTTCCGCCGCCTCCGGTGCATCATCCGCTGTCGGTGTGAACGTTTTCTCCGCTGCATCGGTTCAGCCGACGGCCGATGTTCCCGAAAATCAGCCTTCGGAAAGCCAAACGCCATATGTCGGGTTTGAGGAGCATGTGAGAACATCCGGCTGCTATGTCGTATGTCCTGTTTTCGTTTGCAGAAACTCCGTCCTTGTGAACGCTGCCGTGAAAACAGCCTTCGTGGAATATGCGCGTGAGCAGCCTGCTGACAGGTACATAACTTACGATGTTATGTACAATGATAACGACCTGCTTTCAATCAAAATGTGCGTTTATGTTCCCTTCGAACAACTCAATGCGGATTATGATGTTCCGACCGTTAACGGATATGCGGTTTTTGAAACAAGACCGATAAACATAGACATCTTATCGGGACGGATTCTTTCCGTTGACGATTGTTTCGGTGTTGCGTTCAGCGATGATTTTGCGGCAGATTTCGGTAAAAAAGCATACGAAACCGCAGTTTCGAATTTTGGTGATACTGTCATTTGTCTGCCTGAACCGATTTATTCGGATCGCATGTTCATGTTCTATGACTGCGGAATTTTGCTCTGCTATCGAAAATATGAACTTATCGCCGATCCGACAATCGAACCGACGATTTATATCCCGTCAGAATGGTTCATCGAGCAGGGCGCAAGGTCCGATTCGCTCATCGGAAGGCTTTTGTTCGATGAAACAGGCAGGCAGCCCTCGCCGAGTGACGGCTATGAATTTGCTGATTAATGTCTGAAATACTCCGAATGACTTATTTTCGTGAGATTTAAATTTGCCGATTTTTCTGCATGGTTCCGTCCGATGATTATTCAAACTCGGCATCATGCTTTCTGAAAAACTCATATTGACAGCGAACACTCGGAATATCCTGCCATGCGCAAACTCCCACCGGGAATGAATCAAAATCATAAATCTTTGCGTTTCGGGCGGAAAGCATAATCGCGGAATGAGTCGCAATTATAAACTGGCATCCGAAATACCTTGCGCTGTCCTCAATAAGCTGAAGCAGTTCAATCTGTTTTTCCGGAGAAAGACTGTTTTCGGGTTCATCCAGCAGATACAGAGCATTTTCCTCAATTTTGTTTTGGAAATACATGAATGCGCTTTCCCCGTTTGACCGTTCGCGCAAGCCTGCCGGCAAGCTCCTGCGAGTAAATTCCGAAGCGGTCTTGCTGCGCGCCGTGTTGAGCCGCTTAAGAGCCTCATAATCCTCAAGTGAACGAACACTTGATTTTTTGTGTTTTAGTGAAAGATATTCATCAAACAGTTCATCGCGCCGCCTGTCAACCCCGCTGTTCAGGCTGCGGAGATCAAGCATAAAATCAAATACATCGTCACTCGTGATAATCCTGCTGTGCGGAGTAATTTCAAGTTCGCATATAAAACTGCAATCCTCAAGGTAACGCTCGAAAAAGCAGCTGCGATTATACAACGATGCCCTTGTCAGTTTCAGTTTCTCTGCAATGATATTGAGTGCGGTTGTCTTTCCTGTGCCGTTGCCGCCGCAAAGCAGCGTTATATCTTCAAAATCAAGCTGCGTCAGCCCTTTTTCTGAAAGAACGCCGAACGGATAGATTGAATCATAGCATGTCATTTTCAACCCGAATCTAAAATCCGTCTCGGTTTCGACATCCGGAAATTCAAATCTTGATATATACAGCATCGGTCGGTCTCCGTGTTTTAATAAGCATATATTAGCATATAATTGTTCAAAATGCCGCGCCGAAACGCCGGTGCGGCATCCATGTATGATTCTGAATCTTCCGAATGGTTTCTGCGTGCAGCTTTATTCGAGCGGTTCACCTATATACACGATATCACAGTTTTCTCTTCCCCCGTTGCTGGGCTTTGAAGTCAGTTCTCCGTCAAAAGCCATCATTGCTGTCTCGCCGCCGTCAAGATTATATGCTTCCTTGCAGCCGAGATCAAACATCAGCTTTGAAAGTTCCTTCATTGAAAGCCCCATGGAGTACCCTTCCTGTCTTCCGTCAACAACCACAAGGCAATAGTGACCCGGCTCGTAATAGCCGATCGCACACCGAGGGTTCCAGTTCGCAACACTCGTGTTAAATTCCTCCATAGGTTGGCCGCCGTTCAGCAGCTTCGGACCGAATGAGAAAGTATGATACGGCTTTTTGCGATAAACAGCGGTAAGGTTCACCGAACCCGCAAGTATGGTTTCCATCGTGCCGTCCTGATAAATAACGCATACGTCCTGCGTTTTATTTATTGTTTCGCGATAGACATACCCATTGCGAATCTCAAGCCCGCTCTGTTTGAAAACAAAAAAATCGCCGGAAGTTGCAACTATTGCATTATGTTTTGCAGCAAGGCTTTCAACACGCTCCCTCCTGTCGGACTCTTCCGACACCGCACTGCGAAGGCTTGAAATGTCCTTAATGTAAATATCCGCCATGTAGTAGTGCACGGGATAGCCGCCGACGGTAATATCCCGGCTCAAAATCTCAACGGATACATTGCCGCTGCGATAGGAATTCTCGGTTTTTTGAATGCTTCCGTCAGCGGTAAACTTATCTTCATATTTGCCGTGCAGAAGGTTTTCACGTTTTTCCGGCAGAGGGAACGCATGGTTCGCATCAAATTTTTGCGGTTTAACATGATGAAACCATGCGAAAGACAGCAGTATAATCGCAAAAACAAGAATATCCGCCGTAACAACAAGTAAAATCTTTGTTTTATTTTTCATACAGTCATAATTATATCCACAAATGGTAACGCCGTTTTGCACCGTCAATGGTTGTCGGGCGTTCGATTTTTCTTCATTTTGTCGGGATTTACCCACAACGCAACGATGTTAAGTATCGATGATATGAGTGCAAGGACTGCAAGCACCGCAATATACCACTTTGAAAGTTCACTGTCCATAAATGCCATTGCCGTGTTGAACCTGTCGATAACGAAGCAAATCAGCACGAGCAATGCGAGCATTGCCGTCAGGTGAGAGAGCAGCACGCGGAACACGCGGCGTTTGTTATTGAAATTGAAGAGTGATTTTCTCATTATTATTTCCCCGTTAAATTTTAAATTTCAAGTAGTTTTCAGTTTCCGTTTCGAATCCGAACGCTCAGGACAGCGGTTCCGCAACATAAACAATGTCGCAATTCTGTCTGCCGCCGCCGCAGGGCTGTGAGTAAAGCTCAGTACCGTATGCCATCATAGCGGTCATGCCTCCGTCAAGGTTGTATGCCTCCGTGCAGCCAAGCTGTTTCATGAGCTTTGAAAGCTCTGTCATTTCAAGCCCGAGGGAATAGCCTCTCTGCCTTCCGTCAACAACAACAAGACAGTAATGCCCCGGTTCATAATAACCTATCGCGCAGCGCGGATTCCATGTTGCAACACTCGTGTTGAATTCCGTCATCGGTTCGCCGTTGTTCAAAAGCTTTGGGCCGAACGAAAACGCATGATACGGGTTTTTAGCATAAATCGAATCTAAATCCACCGAACCGGCAAAATAAGTTGCCATTGTGCCGTCGGAATAAACAACGCAAACATCCTGACTTCTGTTCAGCTCCTCGCGGTAAACCTGTCCGTTTCGAATCGCAAGTCCGCTCCGCTTGAAAACAAAGAAGTCGCCCGAAGCTGCAACGATTGCATTGTTCTTGCCTGCAAGCTCCGTCACCCATTCATCCCTGTCCGGCGAATCGGAAATTGCGCAGCGAAGGCTTGTAATATCCTTAATATAAATATCTGCAACATAGTAGCATACGGGCTGCCCCTGAACGGTCATAGTGTGTTTGCTCATCTCAACACATACATTTCCGCTGCGATAGCCGTTTTCATCGCGAACCACCTCACCGGAAGTAAACTTTTCGGAATATTTTCCGTGAAGCAGATCGTTCGGTTCGGAAGTGGGGGCAACAGTGGGTTGAGTGGATGTCGACGGATCCGGTGTTTCACCGGCAGCAGGTGTGTCTTTCGGAATCCAATAATCCGGCGACGGACTCGGGGAAGGCGAAACCCTCGGGTCGAATGTTCTCGTCGGTGAAAGCTTCTGCGGCTTTGCATGATGAAACCATGCAAACGACAACAGTATTGCCGCAAAAAATACTATATCCAAAACAACAACAAGAATAATTTTTGCCTTATTTGCTTTCATATATTATCTCCTTAAAATTACACGGCATGAACCGCCCGACACCGCAATGTTTTATGCTGTGGTATTTTTCTCGCAAAAAACAAATTTTCGTTGAATTACAAAGCTCAGCGGGTAAATCACAAGCTGTGCGATTATTTGGGCAAGCCAGAGCGCGATGCCGATTTTTCCCATAAGCTGAAGCAGACCGTAGTTCAACACAAAAAGCGCCGCAACAAGGATGTAATAGCGCAGTACACTGCCCTTGGACTTTGTTTGAAAAACAAGCCGCTGATTAAGGAAGTAATTCAGCAAGGAGCTTATCGTGCGTGCTCCGACAAGCGCGAAGAACTTTGGCGGAAGATTAAATGACAGAAGCCTGACCGCCGCACCGCCCGTAATGCCGCCGAGTATCGCATTGAACACAAGCAGAAGGATATAATCCGCAGCCCAGCTGACAAAGCTTGAAAAAACGAACGTAAAAATCGTTTTGTATATCCGCCACGAGTCCTTTACAGTGTTGAAATGAGAAGTCTCATTCTTATTAAGATACACGGTCTCTATGGTGTGCTCGATTATCGGCACATGCGTTTTGGTGCATGTCAGGAGCTGATTAATCTCGTATTCATAGCGTTCGCCGCCGATTTTGAGCATGTCGTCAAGCTTTTCGGTTGAAAACGCACGAAGCCCCGTCTGCGTGTCGTAAACGCGAACACCGGTTGAAATCGCAAACACGCCGCGTGTCACGCCGTTGCCGAATCTGCTGCGGAGCGGTACCTTGCCGGAAAAACGTCTGCTGCCGAGAACAAGCGCATTCGGGTTCTTTGCCCAGGTTTCACTGACTGCCACGATATCTTTTATAAGGTGCTGCCCGTCCGCATCAACGGTTATTATACCGTCATCGGAAAACCCCGCATCCTTTATGTATTCAAACGCAGTCTTCATTGCGCGGCCTTTGCCGCGGTTGACTTTATGGTGCAGCAGAGTAACAGCGGAATCCGCTTCAAGCTTTGAAAAAACATCTTTGCTTTCCGCATTTTTGCTGCCGTCGTCAACAATAATAATTTTATAGTCCGTTTGCTGCTTCAGTTCGTCCACAAGACGCAAAAGCTTTTCATCCGGCTCATATGCAGGTATGACAACGATCATTTGCAAACAGTATCCTTTCGCATATCCACATTTCGCGTTATTATACCACAATGGAATGCCGGTTTAAATACCCCTTTTGTAATATTCTCTTAACCCTATCGGCTGCACATGCCGTTGTGAAATACTATTTTATCTTTTAAACACACGTTTTTGCAAATATATATATGTGTTGCAGGTGCTTTGCATAAAAAAAGTTCACAATTGTTTTACATTTGTGTCATCTGATTTTTGCTCTCCGCAAACGCAGTCATGCTTCCCTGCCAACACTTTTCCTTCAAATATACCTTTTTTCGGCGCAAACATTGTTGCACAAACCCAAAAAAAATGCTACAATCACATCGTATGAGGATACTCCCTCGGCTGAGCGGCAGCGCAAAAGGCGTTTCTGCTGTTTCACCGCTTTTTCTTCCTCAAAAAAACTTTTTCGGAGGCTTCTTCCATGAAAATCTCGCAGAAGGCTTTGGCATGCAACCTTTCCCCCATGCGTAAATTCCATCCGTTTGCCGTTGCAGCAACCAATAACGGCAAAAAGATTTATCATTTGAATATCGGTCAGCCCGATATCGCAACCCCGCCCGCATATTTCGAAGCGGTTCGCAATTTTGAGCTTCCCGTTCTTGAATACGCTCCTTCCCCCGGTTTGCCCGTGCTTATCAAAGCCGTTCAGGATTATTATGATAAACTCGGCATTCACTACGAAGAGAGCGATATTCTCATCACCACCGGCGGCAGCGAAGCGCTGCAGATGCTGATGCTCAGCATTCTTGACGACGGCAGCGAGGTTATCATCCCCGAACCCTTCTACCCCAACTACAACACCTTCATCAAGAGTGCAGGCGGCACCATTCGCCCCCTGACCACCTCCCCCGAAGGCGGTTATCGCTATGCTTTCCGCGAAAAGCTCGAGGCTCTTATCAACGAAAACACCCGCGCAATCATGTTCACCAACCCCGGCAACCCCACCGGCGTTGTTCTGACTCATGAAGAGCTGCGCACCATTGCGGATGTCGCAAAAGAACACAACCTGTTTGTTATCGGCGACGAAGTTTACCGCGAATTCGTTTACGGCGGCGAGCAGCTTGCAACCATCGGACAGTTCGAAGATATCAACGAAAACGCCGTTATCATCGACTCCGTATCCAAGCGTTTCTCTGCCTGCGGCGCACGTATCGGAACCATTATCACCCGCAACAAGGAGCTTCAGCAGAACCTCATGAAGTTCTGTCAGGCAAGGCTTTCCGTTGCAACCCTTGATCAGATCGCTTCCGCCGCGCTTTACAGCGTTGATTCCGACTATTTCGATGCTGTTCGCAAGGAATACAAACTCCGCCGCGACACCTGCTACAATAAGCTGCTCGAAATCCCCGGCGTCGTTGTTAAGGAACCGCAGGGCGCGTTCTACATGATGGCTGCACTGCCCGTTGACAATGCGGACACATTCCAGAAATGGCTGCTCACCGACTTTGATGACAACGGCGACACGGTTATGTTTGCTCCCGGCGAGGGCTTCTACGCAACCCCCGGCAAGGGTCTGAACGAGATTCGCATTGCTTACGTCCTCAAGCAGAAGGATCTTGAGCGCGCCATGGATCTGTTGGCTCTCGGCATTAAGAAATACAACGAGACGCACTGCAAATAACCATTCCGCAATATAGAAACAACGAAATCAGCTTTATTTTGAACAAAACCGACTGCGCCGCATACATTGCGGTACAGTCGGTTATTTTTTTGATTCACAGTCTGTCAATCATAACTGTTTCGATCAGATGTTTTCATCCTTCAGTGCATCAACCGGGTTTTCGCGCTTCAGCCTGCTTGTTGAGTACAGCATGGAAACAAACACAACCATGAAAACGCTCACTACAGCAATCGCAACCGCCGTCCACGGCATTGTGAAGCTCATCTGTGCAGCCTCCGCTGCGGACAGGTAGCAAAGGTAGGTCATGCCGACCGAAAGCGGGAAACCGAACAACAGCGAACGCGTTCCGTAGAGCAGGCATTCATAGTTCATCATTCGGTTCATTCCCCTGTTCGTCATTCCGAGCGAACGGAGCATTGCGTAATCACGGCGGCGCAGTGCAACATTGGTTGACACGGTGTTGAACACATTCGCAACCGAAATCAGTGAAATCAACGCGATGAAACCATAGGAGAATACCTTCACAAGGATTATCATGTTGCTGACGGTTCGTTCCTCCTCCGCACGGTTGTACAGCCTTTGAGGCGCAAATTCGATTCCACGGGTTTCGAATACGGACTTAACATCATTCTCCGTCTTGTCCGGGTCATCGGCGCAGATGTAGACATTCATGAACCCTTCATTGAATGCCTTTTGATCCTTGAACGCGGAGAACGGCAGAATGAGCTTCATTGCACGTCCGCTGTCAATCCCTGCGGGTGCGGTTTTGACGGTTGCTGCAATATGTATTTCTTCATATTCAACCGGGCGCACGGGCTGGTCTATGGGCCTTCCGAAAAAATCAATTCCTGAGGATTCGAAATCTTCCCTATCGGAGGAGTTTTCCCCGTCGGAGCTGCTTCCGCCGTCAGCATCTTCCTCTTGAGCGGGCCAATAGTAGTATTGCAGAACGCCCTCTCCTGTTTCATTGCCGGACCAAAACATGCCGTCCAAAATGTATCCGTCGAGCTGCGGTGCGGGTTTTGCCCGCATCAGGGTCGTTACCCCATCCGAAACAAAGCTGTAATTATAGGTTCTTCTGTTGTTTTCGCCGTTATCCTGCGAATAAACAACATCGTAACCGCTGTTGAGCATGACGGGCAGTTTTTCTTCGGCTGCAAAATAAGCATCGGCATCGATGCCGTTTTCGGTCAGCATCCGTCCGAATGCCGCATCATCAATGTAATACGCAAAACAGTTTTGTTCAACTTTGAGCAGCCCTTCATGTGCGCTGCGCTGCGCTTCTGTGTATGCTTTATACTCCGCCGTTGTGTCTCCCTCCGGCAGGTACACAAAGCTGTTGTCGAGCGTGTTCAGGCAGAAAGTTATCTCATCAAAGTATTCTCGGGCGCCTGCGGCAAACTCCGTATAATTCTGCGCCGACAAATCACGATAACATATATCGTAGCTTTTTTCCGTGAATGCGTCCTCTGCCGACTTTGTGAGATACATGCAGAAACCGCTTGCAGAGATGAAAAGCACAAGGCTCATTGCAAGAGAAGCTATCGTTGCGCGATACTTTTTGCGGCTGCGTGCATAGTATTTTTTTGCAAGCATGCCTTCTGCACCGAAAAGCCGAATGAAAAGCTTTGAACAGCGCACATTCTTCTTGCCCGCATTCACATCCCGCGCCTGTCTGATTGCTTCAATGGGTGAAATTTTCATTGCACGCCGCGACGGTATCCATGCGGAAACGAAAACTGTCAACACCGCGACCGTCACAGCAACGGCAACGGCCTGCCATGAAACGGAAAAGCTCATGCCGAACGGTGCATCGAGTACGGATTTGAACAAATCTCCGCAAAGCCACAGTGTAATTCCCATACCTCCGATGCCCACAAGAAGGCCGATAGGTATGCCGCATACACACAGCGCAAATGCTTCGAAAAGAACGGACCGCCTTATCTGGCTCCGTGTTGCGCCGATCGAAGCAAGCAAGCCGAACTGCTTTGTTCTTTCGCTTACAGAAATTGAAAATGCACTGTAAATCAGCGAAACCGAGCCGATAAAAATCAGCACGCAGAAAACAGCGGCAAGGCTCACAAGCATATTCGAATAATTGTTAAACACCGAATAGCCGTCCATTGTGAGCAAACTCGTTTGATAGGATGCCTCAGTGAAAGCTCCCGAAAGCTTTTCCGCAAACGAATCAAGATTCTTTCTCGGATTTTTCATCAGAATATAGGCATCATAAGTTTCACCTTCCCGCAGGGGTTCGGAAAGAAGGCTCAGCGCGGTGTAACCCGGAGCAATCATTTCTTCAAACCCGGGGCGTTCATAGAAACCGACAACGACATATTCCCAAATCCTGTCCGCAGTCAGCTTTTCCTTATCGTACGAATACGGATTGTTCTGCCCAAGCTCCGATCCGTCTTCCGCGACACGTCTGCCGAGAGTCAGTTTCAATCTGTCGCCGATTTTATGTGATACGCCGCCGTTCGCCTGAAGATGTGCGGGAAGAATTATCTCGTTTTCATTTTCGGGCAGTCTGCCGCTCGTAAGATGAACAGGCATATTTTTCATGAAGCTTTCATCCGCTTCAAGAACATACAAATAGGGCTTGTCGGCGTTGCTTGAACCGGCTTCGGCATAACCTATGGGCTTTGCGACAGCGGCCTTTGAAACGCGCTCGTCGGCTTTGATTTTATCTATCGTTTCGCTTGAACAGCCGCTGAACGAAACATGGTAGTCGCCTTTGTCATATGCAAAGTACTCGCGCATATAGCCGTACATGCTTGAGCAGAAAGTTGTGACGGCGGTAAACATTGCGGCGGAAAGAATTATGCCGATTATCGTTACGATCGTGCGAATCCTGTTCTTCTTCATCGCCTGCAAAGTGACTTTGTTCATGATGTTCATTTTGAAATCACCTCGTCACGGACGATTTTTCCGTCCTCGATTGCAATAATGCGCCGAGCTTGCAGTGCAATGCTTTCGTCATGAGTGATCATGATGAGAGTTTGATTGTATTCACGGTTCATTCGCTTCAAAAGCTCAACTATTTCATGGCTGTTTTTTGAATCCAGATTGCCCGTCGGTTCATCCGCAAGCACGATCGAAGGCGAATTCATCAATGCCCTGCCGATAGACACGCGCTGCTGCTGTCCGCCGGAAAGCTGATTCGGAAGATGTTTCTCGCGTCCGACAAGGTCAAGCTCGCGAATCAGTTCACGCAGCCTGTCGCGGTTCACGTTTCGTCCGTCCAAAAGCACAGGCAGGGACATGTTCTCTTCAACGTTCAAAACCGGAATCAGGTTGTAGAACTGATAGATAAGCCCGACTTCGCGGCGGCGAAAAACTGCAATCTGTTCATCGCTTCGCGAATAAACATCCTGTCCGTTCACAAGCACTTTGCCCCCCGTGGGGCGGTCAACGCCGCCCAATGTGTGCAAAAGAGTTGATTTGCCGCTGCCCGAAGGCCCGATAATCGCAACAAAATCACCCTTTTCAACCGAAAAGCTTACGCCGTTGAGCGCACGAACTTCATTCTCGCCTTTTCCGTAAACCTTTGTCAGGTTTTCAACCTTCAAAATCTCCATTTTCTCTCCTTTTGAGCATCATCCGTTCGAAATGCGGCAGGCAAACCTTTTATACGCGCAATCCGAATGTATTGTCTTCGACTCTTTTGTTTATGGTTGAAATTATACCCGCGCAATATGACTTGTGTGTGACTTGAAAATAACAGATATGTCACAAATACCGAATACGCAGCTTCGGAAACGGTTCAAACATTATCCAATCGAAGTGTTGTTAAACTGCGCTTTTATACAGACGTATGGTGAACACTGCGCCGCCCTGCCGATGATTTTCCGCTTTAATTGTTCCGTTTTGTTTTGAAATGATGGTTCTTGACAACGCAAGCCCAATGCCGACGCTTTGCAGCTGCGGAATCTGCGCTCCGCATTGAACCGTCTCGTTTTCTGTATGGGTATTATTCCTTAAACTCCCCGTTTCCGTACAGTTCATGCCGGCTGAACCGGTATAAAATCTTTCAAAAATATGCGGCAAATCCTGCTCCGCGATTCCGGGTCCCGTGTCGCGAATTCGAAATTCCGAATAAATCGGGTTTTCGGATGCAGTGACATATATGCTTCCGTTTTCGCAGTGTTCGACACAGTTTTTAAGTATATTGCCCAAAGCTTCCGTCATCCAATCCGGATCGCAGTATGCAAACCCGGAAGCATCAATTTCGAAATGTACATTTTTCAGCTCCGCCATGATTTCCAGCGGCTCGACCGCTCCGTCAACAATTGCCGCAAGTTCGGCATGTTTCCTGCTGAAAGTGACAGAATCCGCATCGAGCCTTGCAAGCTTCAACAATGCGGAAACAAGCCACTCGATCCTTGTCAGCTGCCTGCGAAGTTCAAGAAGAAGCTCCATGCGTTTTTCTGCATTCATGCCGCTCCTGCCCAAAGATTCCGCAATCAGATTAAGCGCCGTCAGCGGAGTTTTTATCTGATGAGAAATGTCCGCAATTGAATCCGCAAGCTTTGTTTTGTCCGAACGCAGTGCATCGGCCTGCTCGCGAAGACGAACAATCAGCTTTGTGAGCTCGTTTTCAAGTATGCTGATTTCGCCTTCACGATACTTTGAAAGGCACATGCCCTCCGCACCGTGGAGAATGCCGTCTATTTCGTCCGCAAGCTTTCTGAAATGCCTGTGACGCAGCGCAGCGTTCACAAGCTGAGCCGAAATCACAATTACAAAAGCGGCGGCCGCAATAAGCCCCGCTTTCTGATTTAAATAAAAACATATTCCGCTTGCGGCGATACCGGCCGCGGCCGTTGTCAGCGTCAGCGCACAAACATCCGGATTTCTGAGTACTCTCATTTTCCATGCCCCCTTTGCGTTATTCTTCGGCGGCAAACCGCATATATTCAGTCTATTTTGTATCCAACGCCGCGCACCGTTTTAATAATGCAGGGAGTCTGCGGATCGGCTTCCAGTTTTTCGCGCAGCCGTTTAATATAAACGGTCAAGATGTTGTCATTCACAAAGTCGCCCGCAACATCCCAAATGTGTTCAAGCAGCTGTGCGCGCGTTAAAACATGCCCGCGGTTGTTTATGAGCGTCAGCAAAAGTCTGTATTCCAATGCCGAAAGGCAAAGGTCCGTATCCCCGCGGAAACAGGCTCCTCTCTCAAGGTCAACACGCACATCGCCGAGACTGACCGCGGCCTGCGGTTTTCCCGCCCGTCGAAGAGCGTTTTTGATGCGCGAAACAAGTTCCCGCGGCCGAAAAGGCTTTGCAATATAGTCATCCGCACCGAGCTCAAGTCCCGTAACAACGCTGTGTTCATCACCCGAAGCCGTCAGAAAAATAATGGGTATATCCTTTTTGCTTTTCATGGCGGAGCAAACAACAAAGCCGCTGCCGTCCGCAAGCGAAACATCCAGCAGCACAATATCAAACTCCTCCTGTTCAAAAAGCCGCAGCGCTTCGGCCTGCCCGTTTGCGCTTTTGCACAAAAAGCCCTCATCCGTCAAAAACGAGCTCAACGCACGAACGATCGCGGCATCATCCTCAACAACAAGCACTCTGTTTGATTTATTCATAACGTTCCTCCGTCCCTGATGTTCGCATTTGCTTTCGCAGCATTCCGGTGCAAAATGCAAAACGCCCTGCTCCCCGTTTTACATGTATCGGCAGCACAATGGCTTATCCGTTTTCAAATAACAGGTTGAAAACACGGCCATCTTGCCGATACACAATTAAATCGCTGTTTCCCGCAGGAGCAGGGTGCAATGTTTTTCAAATTTTTTACTTTATCCGAGTTTTATTTTTCGGGACGAATAATTTCGGTTGTTGCATCCATCCACAGCCGTTCGACATTGTAATACTCGCGCTCTTCCGGATGGAAAATATGCACAAGAATTCCGGCAAAGTCAAGCACGATCCAACGGCCTTCGGAATAGCCTTCCCTGCGGCGCATCGGAAGCCCCATTTCGGCGGCACAATCTTCAATTTCATCACTCAGCGCCTTTACATGAATCGGCGATGTGCCGCTCATGAACACGAACCAATCGGTAATGATTGTTTTGTCTCCCACATGGACCGCAACAATATCGTTTGCTCTTTTTGCATCGGCGGCATCCACAATGCGCTTTACGCAATTTTTAAGCTCCTCGCGAAACCTGAGTTCCGGTTCCGAAAGGATGTTTTTGTTTTCGTTATTAGTTTCCATTCTTCCTCCGATTATATCTATATTGATATTATTTTTATTAATCGTACGTCTTTTTATTCGACATTGCCCGTATCGAATTCAGCCGGGATAAAATCGGCTTAAAACTCACCGCCGCTGCCGATTTGACGTGTTTTCTCAATCGCCGCCGTGCAGGCGGGCTTTCACCCGTTTTTCGAGTGCTGCAATGGTAATTTCCGTTTGCGGATGAATGCGCATTCCTTTATTTTCAGTGTATTCGATAGTGTTCCGAAGAACCGCTATCGTCGCCCTGTCGAGGTCTCTGAAAGCAAGCTCGCGCAAATCCCGTATCCTTCTGTAATCACGTGACGGCTCAAGCTTGTCCGCAAGAAAAATCACCTCATCAAACGGGGTCATTTCCGCACATCCGACGGTGTGCCGTTCTATTGCGTTCAATATTTCCGTATCCTGCACTCCGTACAGATCCCTTGCAAGCAGTGCACCTATGCGCGAATGAATCAAAAACGGATTTTCACGTTCTTCATTTGTCAGCGCATAACCCATTTTTTCGGCATATCGAACGGTCTCTTCACGCCCAAGCTTTGCGCAGTCGTGCAAAAGAGCCGCAAGCCGCGCTTTTTCTGTTGAAAGCCCGTGATACTGAGCAAGTCCGACAGCTTCACGCACGGTCAGCATTGTGTGACGCATTCTGTATTCATCCAAAACGTTCGAAACACGTTCCGCAAGCTGCTCTATGCTTTTGGGCTGATACAAGCGTTTTTCGTAAAGCAGCATTTCGGCGGAAAGCGGCACAAGCCTTTCAACGGTTTGTGCGTTTTGAACACGCCTTCTGATTTCCGTTGAGGATATGTCCGGCCCTTCCGCAGAAATAATCTCGACTCTGCCGCCGAATTCAGCCCTTATCCCGTCTGCAAGAGCTTCGATATCGCGTTCCTGACCGCGTCTGTTGACGGCAACAAAGGTTGCAAGCTCCAGTATTTCTTTTGGATTTTTCCATTTCGGAAAATCTTCAAGCATATCCGCTCCGACAATGAAATACAGCCCGGCTTTCTTGTTTATCCGCTTCATTTCGCGCAGCGTGTCAACAGTGTAGCTGACTCCGCCGCGGCGAATTTCGATATCGGAAGCGCGCATTCCGCGTTCGCGCTTCAAAGCGGCGCAGACCATATCGAATCTTAATGCAGCCGGAGTGCGCTCTGCGGAATGCTTATGCGGCGGATCTGCCGCAACAACAAAATCCACCCTGTCAAGCCCAAGCTCCTGTTTCACGGAATGGGCAACAAATATGTGCCCCATGTGAACGGGGTCAAATGTTCCGCCGTAAATTCCAATCTTCATATGCATATTATACAACATCCTGAACCGTTTGTGAATGAAAAACATATCCATGTGCCATACTGATTTTATGAATGACACATTGTTGAAAAGTTATAATCGGAGCTTCAACGGCGGCAAATCCCGCTTTGCGCGCATATGCGACAACGTGTTTTCGGCACTGCTGCTGACCGCCGCACTTTATTTGCTTGTTTCGCGAAAGCTGCATCACGGCGCCGCGTCTTTGTTTGCCGCAATGCTCATTTCCGCGTCAATACTGCTCACTGCAAGCCTTTTGCGCAGCCTGCGGTTTAATGCCCACATCAAAAAACTCCGCAGAGAAACATCCGAGTCGATTTTGCGGCGCAGGATACTCGTTTCGCCCGAAGTGGACGAAGTAATCCGCAGTCTGCACCGTTCATCCTCGGAATACCCGAATCAAGTGTATCCCGAACAGAGTGCAACTCGCTCGTTTTATCTGCTCCGAACTGAAAAAGCAATCACTTTTGATGATATTCTTCCGATTATTCGCGAGGCTCTTGAAAAAGGCATTTCGCACATCGTGATATATTCAGTTTCGAAACCCGAACCGGAAGCGGAATCCGCCGTGCGCACCATCGGTGCCGCCGCAGTTGAGTTTAGGCTGCTTGAAACGATTCCGCAAATTCGCGAACGCTTCCTGCCCGACGATGCCGAAATCGATTCCGAAATCAAAGCTGCATTTCCTCCCGCCGAGCGTGTATCCGTCAGGGTCCGCGCTGAGCGCGCCGCATCGAAACTCCGCACGGAAAAACACGCTTCAAAGTACTTCTTTGCGGGCATGGGGTTATATGCTCTTTCGTTTTTTTCGGCATACAGATTCTATATGCGGTTTGCAGCCTCGGCAATGATGTTCGCCGCAATACTGCTGTTTATCCGCAAAAGAACCGCATCCTCCAAACCCGAAGACAGCCGGCGCTGACCGCAGGCATTTCATCCAAAGCCTGTTTTATTCCGCCGGCGGAGCATTCGGATCGGGGGTGTCGTCCAGCTTCAAAAGCTCGCGCGCTATCTGAAATTTCAGGGATGAGTATGCGCCCGAATCGGGAACATCTAGCATTACGATCACAACACGCTCATCCTCCTGCGCAACGTTAAGGCGAAAACCGGCAAACCATGAATACATGCGGGTTTTGTCTTTGCCGATTTCGGCCGAACCCGTTTTTGCCGCGACGTCAACATTCGTGACACGCAGCGAACGGCCCGTTCCGTTTTTGTTCGGATCCACAACGCCTTGGAGCATCGGGACTATTTTGTTTATTGCATTTGTCGAAATTGCGTCCTCCATCCATACGGAGTATTCGCTTTTCCGAATGCATTTGTATTCCACGCCGTCCGTTACGTATAATCCGTCCGTGATTCGCGGGGTCGGCATATCGCCGTTGTTTGCAAATGCGGAGAACATTGCCGCAAGCTGAAGCGGCGTCACGAGCACCTGGCCCTGGCCGTAGCCGGAGTCCGCAAGCATTTTGTTGTCCATCACGCTGCCGCGGCTGTAAAGCTGGGAGCGGGCGGCCCCCAATTCATAGGGCAGCGACTTGTCCATGCCGAGTTTTTCATTAAAATATGCAATGAATTTCTCCTGACCGATTTTCAGTGCAACATCCGCAAAGTAAATATTGTCGGAATGCAGCATACAGTTTGTCATGTTCATTGGTTCCGTGCGGTGATAGACGCGCGTGCGTTTTATGCGCGGCCAAGGCCATTCCCCGTAACCGGTCGGCTTCCAGTAATCATTATCGATATAGCCGGTGAAAACATAATTCTCATTCACCGTACCCGTATCAAGCGCAGCAGCAGCAGTGAACGCCTTGAAAGTTGATCCCGGCGGGTAAAGCTCCCTTGTTGCGCGGTTTCTGAGCGGCTCATTCTCCTGATCTTCAAGGGCTTTGTATTCATCGCCGCTCATACCCTTTATAAATCTGTTTAAATCATAGGAAGGATTGGAAGCAATTGCATTCACTTCTCCCGTTTTCGGGTTCATAACAACGACCGCACCCGCCGTGTCCGTACCGAAAAGCACAAGATCCAGCAGTTCCTCTGTGCGCTGCTGCAATTTGAAATCGATCGTCAGCATCACATCGCTGCCGTCAACTTTATCTTTGCGATAGATGACCTTTTTAACGGCTCCGTCCGTTCCGCGGATGAAGAAATAATAGCCGTCCTTGCCGCGGAGCTCCCTTTCGTAAAGCTTTTCTATGCCGCTTTTACCGACTTTGCTGTCAGTAGTATATAATCCGTCATTCGGATCGCGTCCCTCGTTATATGTCTGTATCTCCTCCCATGTTGCGAACGAAATATAGCCCAACGTATGCGCAAGCAGGCTCCCGTAAGGGTAATATCGCTTTGAACCGTAGTGCTCGGTGTCAACATGAACTCCGTTTACGGCATTCAGCTGTTCCTGCTGTTCAACGGTAACTTCATCGGGCATCGCCTGATAAACGGTGATGAACTCGTTTGTGTTCTTTCCGAATTTTGTTCGCAGCTCTGCGGCGTCCAAATCGAGCACAGCGGCAATTTCGGCAGCAGCGGCATCGAATTCCGCCGAGAAGCGTGTATTCAGATACTCCGCATCGGAATAAAGCCTGTCCGCTTCCTTTTCCGCATCCTGCTCGCTCATGCCGGCATTTTCCTGCATTATTTCATCCGTAAGCACATTTTTCGGCGCAATTTCGCTTAAAAGCGCGTAAACAGTCACAAGGCGGACATTGGTTGCAACAACAGCTCCGTGAGAAACGATATCGCCGCGCTCTGCCGCAAGCGTTGCCCTGTCGAACGTGTCGCCCCAGGCCATATCCGGAAAAATGTGGCTCGGCTGCCATACAACCCGCCAAAGATTATTCTCTTTCAGAAGAGTCATCTCATATTCGTTTGTCAGGTCGCCCGCGGATTGTGTTTTATATGTCATCGTGTATTTAATGACTTTTTTTGAATTTCCGGAAACGTTCTCTTCAGCAATATTGTATTCAATATCGTTCACGCCGAGCAGCGAAAACAGGCTCTCGTAACGCTTTTCGAACTGGGCGAGAGTTATTGTGTTTTTATATGCTTCAATGCTGTCGTCAACGGCATTCTCCGGCGCAACATGAGCACTGATGAAGGAAAAAGCTTCCGTAAACTGCCCGTTGCGTATTGAATTCATGAACAATGTGAACGCCTGTTCGTCCCCGGACGCCGTCTCCCGGCTGCATCCCGCAGCGAAAAAAACCGTGCAGCATAAAGAAAGCAGCATCAGAGAGAAAAGGATAAAGCAAAAAAATCTTTTTGTTTTTGATCCGAAAGTCAGTTTCATTCCTGTTTATACCTCGATATTTATACCTCGATACTCATACCCCGATTTAATTCTTTTGTTTTCAAATCTTTCGAGCTATAATCATGCATTATAATTATACTACCGAAGTGAGAATATGTAAAGCCGCATTGCCCGTGTTTTATGTCGTCGGCAGCAATATCGTGTTTCGATTCGCTGTTTTCTGTTTTTTTTAAAGAAAGCGCGTTTAACATCAGCTGCCGCTGCACACAGTTATTCGCGCGGCGGCAGTCTTTTTTTAACCGTCAGGGCGGTTTTCCGTCGGCAATCAGCTTTTTGGGATAAAAAAAACTCTCAATATGCGCATTATTTTTCGGATTCTGTTGACATATATGCAAATCTGCATTAAAATTTCAATCATGACAAATTCAAAAGAAATGATAAAAAAACTGGGTTTGACCCCGAACAAGGCTCTGGGGCAGAATTTTCTTATCGATACCGAAGCGATAAGCCGCATTGCAGCGCTTGCAGACTGCCAAGGCGAAAACGTGCTTGAAATCGGTCCCGGGCTCGGTGCATTGACATCCGCTCTTTCGGAAAAAGCGAAAAATCTGCTTGCGGTTGAAATAGACCGTACACTTGTCGGAATTCTTGCGGATGAATTCGCGGATAAACGCAGCGTGCAGCTCCTTTGCAGCGATTTTCTGAAGCTTCCGCCTGCAAAAATCTCCGATGCATTCGGCGGAGAGGCTTTTACTGTTGCTGCAAATCTTCCGTACTATATAACATCACCTATTTGTATGCGGCTGATTGAATCCGGACTCCCTGTAAAGCGCATGGTGCTTATGATGCAGGTTGAAGCAGCAGAGCGGTTCTTTGCGGCACCGCGTGATGTGAACTACGGGCCGCTCTCGATTGTTTCCCGGTATCTTTTCGACATTTCAACCGAACTGAAACTCTCACCCGCGGCATATTACCCCGAGCCGTCGGTTCATTCCTGTGTGCTGAAATTCGAACGAAACGGCAGCGAGCTTCCGCCGAATTTTATAAAGGTGCTTCGTGCCGCATTTGCGATGCGTCGAAAAACGCTCCGAAACAATATGCTGCAATTGATTCCGAAAAACAATGTTGACGAAGTGATTGCCGATGCCGGACTTTTGCCGACCGTCCGAGCCGAAGAGCTTGCAGCGGCCGATTTTGTGCGGCTTGCCGATTCATACAACCGTTACGGCAATAAAGTATCGGAAGCAGATCCGACCTGCGCCGAATAAGCAGCACGGTCAATAAGTGCCTGACAAAAAACGATGAGAAGGACTGCCGCAAATTTCGCGGCAGTCCTCATTTTTACGGATTAATAAACCTTTGAAATCGTGAACTTTTTGAGAGTTTTCAAAAGACCCGCCGCTGCGGTTCCGCACCGAACATATGGCACAAAAAAACCGCTCAAACAATTTGAGCGGTTTATGGAGCTGGTGATCAGATTCGAACTGACTACCTCGTCATTACCAATGACGTGCTCTACCTACTGAGCTACACCAGCGTTGCTTCCCTGCGGAACGTGTTGTATTATAACTCACTCCGCGGACAATTGCAACCCCTTTTTTTAAAAATTATTATATATTTTAATTTTCCTGTCGATTTGATATTCCGGCTCCCTGTTCATCGTATTCGTCCCGAACATCTTCCGCCTCCGTTTCAATTGCCAATCGATGCGTCAGCGAAATTATATCATTCCCGAATGTTGAAGTTCGGCACAAATTTGGCTATAATGATAGATGTTGAATAATGTGCTTTTTTCCGATACGCTGCTCTTCAATCAAGCGCAATCGGCAAAAAAACACATTGAGGATTAAATTTTCACGGAGGCTGCTCCTTGGACAACAATAATCGTTCCACAGTGTCCCAAACCCGTTCCCGCAATCGGAAGGGTGTTTTGGGCATAGATTTCCGTTCACCTTTCGGCGTTCTCGTCTGTGCGCTGGCGGTGTTCGTTTTTGCGCTCGTTTCCCTTGTTATCGTTCATTTTTCACTTAAAGCGGATCATGAACGCGCCGTACGCACCTACAGAGAAAACAACTGGCTCAAAACTACCGCTCAGGCGGACGGAACCACGCTCGTTTCCGGGAAAAGCAGCGGCACGTCATACCAATATATTGAGGACAACCGTATTATTCCCGGCGTCACAATTTCCGGTGTTCCCGTCGGCGGAATGGATTACGAAAACGCACGCAATGCAATGCTTGACGCGCTGAGTGCGGAGTTTTCGAAAATCAACATTTCCGTAACGGTGGACAATGTTACCATTGTTCTCACCGCATCGGATTTTCGCATTACGACAAACATCAACGAGCTGCTCAGCTCCGCGTTCAAACTCGGCAGAAGCGATGCCGACCCTTATCAGAATTATCTGAAGCGCGTTGAAATTGCCGAAAATGGTTTTGAAGTCGGCAGCTACACCCTTCGGATGGACGAGGAGAGCGTTGCTGCAATCGTATCCGAAGCAGCTGCTCAGCTGGATCACCCCCCTATTGAGCCCTATGTGACGCTTTTGAACCGTGTCGGCGGCGGCAAACCGGGTTACGGCACGGGCGGCGATATTTCAACCGTTTGCAAAACTCAAACGGTCAAAGCTCCCGACGGAACAGTTGTCGGAGAGATCCTTTTTCATACCGGCAGCAACGGCTTCTGTCTTAACCGCGAAGATATGCTGAAGCAGATTTCCGAAGCGTTCAATTCCGGGAATTATAACGCGTCTCTTTCGCTCCTTCTCGAGGAAGTTGAACCCGAAGGCGATGTGAACACGCTCATTGACTCAATGCGTGAACTCTCCCGTTTCTCAACCGAATTTGCAACAAGCAACGAGTCCCGTTCCCGCAACGTCCAAAAAGCGGCCGGGCTGCTTAACTGTGTTATTCTCGAACCGGGCGAAGAGCTCAGCTACAACGAGCTTCTTGGGCCGCGCACCGAAGAACTCGGCTGGCTTCCCGCGCACGGGATTTCCGGCGGCAAAGAATATATCGACACTCCCGGCGGCGGAATCTGTCAGGTAAGCTCAACACTGTACAACTCATTGCTGCTTATCGGCCCCGATATTCGCATCGTCAGCCGCTCCCATCACTCAATCCCCGGAAGCTATGTTGCAATGGGACTTGACGCAACCGTTTCGTATTACGGGCCCGACCTTGTGTGGAGCAATGCAGCGGAATCTCCCATGTTCCTTTTTGCCTATGCGGACATGCGGACAAAAACAGTTTACACCTTTGTTTACGGCACGCAGCCCGATGACGGCACGCATTACAAAATCTGGTCGGATACCATAGAAAAGCTCGACCCTCCCGAACCCAAACGCATTGCCGAACCGCTTTGGCCGACAGGATATTCGAAAATGGTCATTTCGCCCCGTTACGGCTACGTCGTTGAAGTTTACAGGCAGCTTATCGGTGCGGACGGTCAGCCGGCAGGCGATGTTGAAAAGCTCTACACTGACAAATACGTTCCTGTGCAGGGCGAGCTGCATTACGGCACCGGCAACTCGACTCTTCCCGTGCCGAACCGCTGAAAATAATTGCCAACCGCTATTGACAAAAACCTGAATTGCTATTAAAATGTATTGAAGTTTCGATTCGACCAACGAACTAACCGGAAGGAGACTAATGATGAACAAGAAAGTATTTGTAAAACTTATTGCACTGCTTATGGCGGCTGCAATGCTGCTCGGTGTCTGCGCCTGCTCCGCAACCGACAACAACCCCACCATCGGCAAAATCGGCAAGGTGAAAATTACACTTTCACAGTACCAGCAGATTTATCAGCAGTACAGCTATTACGCAAATAGCATGGACGATTTCAACGGTTTTATTAAAAACCAGCTCATCACCTACGGCGTGACTCTTAACAAGTGCTATGAACTCGGCCTTGACAAAGAAATCAGCCAGGACGAGCTTCAGAAGAACGTTGATGCTAAGCTTGATCAGGCAATTGCAAGCTACAAAGTCGATGCAAGCATCACCGACGAGGCTGCCATCCGCGAAAACAAGCTTGATCAGTTCAAAGCGGCGCTTAAAAAGCAGGGCACTTCCTACAAAGCATACATGAAGTCCCTCAAGCAGTCCGAGCTTGAATCCATGATGATGGAAATGCTTCAGGAAAAAATCTATTCCGAAGTTCAATTCGACGCATCCGCTTTTGAAAAATACATCAGCGAGAACACTCTCTCCCAGAGGGACAACTACGGCAAGGACGTTTCCGCGTTCATGACCGCTTACAACTCCTACATCAGCGGTTCCGGCATGATCCCCCTCTACACTCCCAACGATATGTTCACCGTCAAGCACCTTCTCGTTCAGTATGACAACTCTGACAAGGTCAGCGATACCGTTGAAGGCGTTTTCACCGATGAACAGAACAAAAAGCTTGATGAAATCCGCAAAGCGCTTGAGAGCGGCATCTCCCTCGACGAGTTTGTTGACAAGTATGTCACCAACGGCGATTACCAGAGCGACACCGTATTCGTGTCCGCAACTCCCGACCCCTCGGCAACTCCCAACCCCGATGCAACTCCCGAGCCCACTGCCGATCCCGATTCCCCCGGCGGCTACAAAGAGCACGGCTACATCATGAACGAAAACCTTCTCAGCAAATACTTTGACGGTTTCGGTGCAGCAGCCTGCCTGCTTTTCTACGGCGATGATTGGAAGATTCCCGCTGAGTCCGCATCCCCCGCACCCGATGCAACCGATGCTCCCAAGACCACGGATGCTCCCGCAACGGATGTTCCCGCAACCACCGACGTTCCTTCAACGGATGCTCCCGCAACCACCGACGTTCCTTCAACGGACGCTCCCGCAACCACCGATGTTGCTTCCACCGATGCTCCCGCAACGGATGCACCCGCAACCGACGCTCCCACCACCGATAAACCCGCCGACGACGAGACCGACCCCGTCAAGAAGTACGGCATCAAGATATACACCACCACCGACGGTCAGAAGATCGCAGAAGTCACCACAAAGACTTCCGGCGGCGGCGTACACTTCATCTTCATCAACGAAAGGCTTGATGCAGGCGATACCGTTATCAAAGCTGAGAACGATGATGCAGCTTACAGGAACGCCAAGAAGTTCTACATCGAAAAAACGGAACAGGATCACTACTCCGAATGTTTCACTGAGTGGAAGAACAACACAAAGATTCGCATGAACGACAAGTATATCGACACTTATGCAAAGCAGTTCCTCGGCATTGCCTGATAGGTATTTCGAAAAGAGCTGAATAAGCTAAGCGATACCCGAACAAAAACCCCCGAGAAATCCGTCAGTGGATTTCTCGGGGGTTTGATGTATCTATCTTAAATCACGCAATCACGTTTATAAGACTCTCCGGCAGAAGGCAGCAGCCGCAGTCCGATTCAAATGCAATCAAAGAGCATTCCTCGAAACAGAGCAATTTTTCATCTTTCAAAAAGCTTACTGCCAGTCGTATATTCATTCCTCCGCAGGCATCCGCTGCACCGTTGCCCCGTGCACTTTCGATTATGCGTTCCGTTTCCTCTGCATCCGTTTTTTCAACCGAAACCACGGTGCATTCCACGTACTCGGGATATAAGTCGGCCGCCCCGTCACCGCAAAGCTTAACGACAATTCTGTGCAGCAGCAGCGAACGAATTGATTCACCGAGTTTTGATACGCCCGATGTCGGAACAAGCTTGCCGCAGCCTTCCCGCAGTGCAGACAGGTGAGCAGGGTGCAGCATTTTTTCTAAATTGACCGTTTCGCCCGTATTCAAAAAGTTCTGCAATGCTTCCGCAACGCGAGCTGAATCTTCTTCACCGCACTCTCCGCTCACGGAAGCCGGGATGTTCGGCTGTTCGCAGCTTTCATCAGAATGCGAGGAATTTGCCGCATATAACACGGACAGCAGCTCATCAACCGGAAGCAGCTCCGATGACGGGAACGGCATTATCGCCGCCGCAGTTCCCGCAAGCATAATAAAAACCATGCATAAAAGCATGAATGCCGGAATCGGAAGCATCACTCTCCTGCTCCGATGTTTTCTGCCGCATTTCATACCCCGTTCTTTTTCATTCATTGTCATGACAATTCCTCCATGCATCCCTTCTGTCGGGTTTATTCTTCCCGCAGAGCATATCGGTATTCTTCCCAATGCATATATTCATCGGGTATTCAAAAAAAGCCCTGCACGCGGGCGTGCAAAGCTTTTTTGAGCAGTTATTCAAAATCAAATATCAGTCTACGATTCCATCGTTGAAGCTTTCCGTATCACCGTAGGACGTGTAATTCGTTCTGCCGCGATGTTTGGGCTTTGAGTACGTTTTCGGCACTTTTTTCACGCAGTGAATCAATGAAAACTCGCGCTTTGCGATATCCGTTATTCCGCGATTCAGGCAGCTTACGCCGTTCAAATAACGAAGCAGGCGAATTCCGAAGATTCTGAAAACGAGTGCAGCCGCAAGCGCAATGTACGGGTGCGCAGTAAGCTTGACAGAGGCGGAGATTTGCAGCTCATTCTGCGCGCCGAACGCTGCAACGGCAGCGCCGAGTTTTGCATTGCCGATAAGCACCGCAATTATCAACACCAGCAATCCGACAATGTACATCGTGCTGCCGACACGCGCAAAATAGTAGCGCAGTTTTCCCCTTGAAAACAAACCGATAATCCCGAACAGCAGGAAATGAATTCCGCAGAGCATAAAATAGCTTGCAGCTGCAAGCAAAATACCCTCCGCTGCCGTGATCAAATCCGCGTATTGATTCATATCCGTGCCGAAAGTTCCGACAAGTCTTGACACCATGCCGCAATAATATGAGAACTGCGGTTTAAGCTGAAGAATTGTCAGCCTGTCGTCAACAACATTTGCCGAAACATATTTCACATTCAGATGAAACCACGGCATCGCAAGGCTCAAAATCAACAGCAATGCAAACACAGCGCAAAGCGGTTTGCTGAAATTGAATTTGCAGCGTTTTTTTCCGGAAACCTGAGCCGCTTCACCGCTGAAGCTGTCATCAACAACGGTTCCCGTGCTGTGTGAATCCCTCACGAGTTTTCTTCCGCAAAGCGGGCAGTACTCGCCGGACTCAACCTCAATTTTACAATCAGGACAATACATTTTTTCCTCCAATCCTTATTTACCCGAGATTTTTTCAGGCTTCAGTATGTGATTTTTATGTCATCCGCACTGAAAACAATATTTATTGTGCCAAGCTCGTCCGTACGGTAAATCTCAGCATTAACCTGCTTCAGTTTTTGAATTGTATCGTAGTCGGGATGTCCGTAGCTGTTGCCTTTTCCGACGGAAATTATTGCGTATTCCGGGCTGACAGCCTCCAAAAAACCGAGAGAGGAGCTTGTCGTTGAACCGTGATGCGGCACTTTCAAAACATCGGCATCGAACAAATATTTCTCATTGTTCAGCATTGCAGCCTGTTCGGAACGCACGGTTGCATCTCCGGTGAAAATCATCGAGTGATTTGCGTATTCCGCGCGTATGATAAGGCTCCATTCATTCCAATCCGTCTTTGAATACTCATCAAATTCCGGTACGGGCGAAAGAACTGTCACCTTGCAGTCGCTGTCCCAATCAATAACATCTCCCGCCCATACATAACTGCATGGAATGTCTTTTTCTTCAAGCACGGCGTTGATTCGTTTTTGAATCCTCGTTTCAAGTCCCGCTTCAGACATTACATATTTTCCGACATCAAAGGCATCGAGCAGATACGGCATTGAACCGACATGATCCGAATGGGTGTGCGAACCGATAACAACATCAAGCTGCCGAACACCCTTTTCGCGGATAAACTGCTCAATCTGCTTTGAGTTTGAGGATTCGCCGGAATCAATCAGCATCGTTTTGCCGTTCGGCGAAATAATGAAGAATGAATCGCCCTGACCGACGTCAAGTGCGAATATCTGCATTTCGCCGTCAAAATTTCCTGTGGAATTACCCATTCCGGCATATAAACCGTATGCGGCAGCAAGCACGGCAATGATAATGCCGATGATGCGCACACCGATGGGTAAGAACCCTTTTTTATTTCTTTGTTTTTCCATGCTATCAATTATACAGTAATTTGAGCAGAAATTGCAATATATTTATTGATTTTGACAAAGAATTAACGGTTATGCCTGTCTGCCTCCGTGAGCTTGGCGTCCTGTGCGTTGGCTTTAAATGCGAATTTGTATCTGCGGATGTTTTTTGCAAAAAATTGCGGTAAAACACAGGATTTATTCCTCTTCCGCATTCAGATACGGCTTTATGCCGTCGAGCACCGGCAAAGTGATCGTGAATGCCGCGCCTGTCTGCATATTCACGGCTCTGATGCTGCCGTGGTGCGCTCTGACAATATCATTGGCCATTGACAAGCCGATTCCGTAGCCTGCTTTTGCGGCGGCTCCGCGATGAAATCGTTCAAACATGAGCGGAAGTTCATCCTCCGGAATGCCCGCACCGTGATCCTCAATGCGAACTTCAATGTTCTGTATGCAGTCTTTGATTATGACGTTAACGGCAGTTCCGCGGGCGGTATGCTCAACGGCGTTTTTGATTATGTTGCTTATCGCCTGCGGCAGCCAAAAAGCATCCGCGGAAATGCAAATTGAATTCTTTGGTTCAAAAAGCAGTTCAACGCTGCGGGCTTCGGCAAGAGGGCTCAGTTCATCACAGCATTCCTTTATTGCTTCTGAAAGATCGATTTTTTCCGGAACCATCGTTATTTTGCCGGATGCAAGCTGGCTTGATTTCAATACCCTGTCCACCTCGTCCGTGAGGCGGTTCATGCAAAGCTGACTCTTCTTCAAAGCTTCAACCTCATCCGGAAGCTTCAATTTCATTTGCAGAATATCCAGTCGAATCTGCAATGCGGTCGCAGCGTTTTTGATTTGATGCGCAATGTTTTCAACAAAATGCGTCATTTCTTCTTCACGATGCGCGGAAGCGGCACGCATGAGCGAAAACTGTGCCGTAAGCTCGGAAAATGCGTTTTGAAGATTCGCAACAGCGCCTTCGTTCAAAGTTTCTTCAATATCGTCCTCCGGATACAGCAAAAAATGCTCAACCGACTTTGAAAGCCTGTCGAGCTCACGTCTTTGCCTGCAAATATGAAACAATTCACCGCCGAGCGCCGCTGCAAGCAGGACGACAAGCCAAATCAGCCATTGCATTGCGTTTTCTCCGTTCGTTATCTTCCGTAAAAACTCTTATTGCTCCGTAACGGGCAATGTCCAGCGGTAACCTATGCCGCGCACGGTTTCAATGTAGGGCTTGCCGTTAACCTTTCCGAGTTTGTCGCGCAGCCGACTGATATTCACGCTTAAGGTGTTTGCATCCACAAATGCCGAATCCTTATCCCAAACCAGATACAGAAGCTCCTCACGGGACACGGTCTGTTTCGAATGCGTTATCAATGCCGCAGCAAGCTTTGTTTCGGTTGCGGTCAGCTCAAGCACGTTCCCTTTTCGCCTGATGCGGCAGCTTGCGCTGTCGTAGCTGAGTTCTCCCGTTCTCAGGACTCCGCTGCTCTTTTTTGATGTGCGGCGCAGCAGAGCTTCAATGCGGACAAGAAGTTCATGCATCCTGAACGGCTTTGCAACATAATCGTCCCCACCGGCACGGAAGCCGCGCACAAGTTCGATTTCGCTGCTGCATGCAGTTAAAAAAAGTATCGGCACATTTGAAAACTCTCTTATCCTGCGGCAAAGCTCGTAACCGTCATCCTGCCCTAAGCGTACGTCCAGAATAACAAGATCCACACCGCCGTCACGCATTGTCTGCATTGCGGCAGAGGCGCAGTCCGCGCATGAAACGGTATAGCCGTCGCTTTCAAGAATTTCCCGCAGCCCATCGGCAACGTTTTTATCGTCTTCAGTGACAAGTATATGTTTGTTCACGGCACTGCACCTCCTGCCTGTTTTCAGTCATTTAACCAACATCTCAACATCCTCATTCCCGTTCGGGATTCATTGTTTATTATAGCTGATTTGAGACAATCTTTCCATCCTCAATTTTAATTATTCTGTCCGCTTTTTTTGCGATCTCGAGATCATGGGTAACGATTATCAGAGTCTGTCCGAAACGCGCCGCACAGCTGCTCAGCAGGTTAAGCGTGTCCTCCCCCGCTTTTTTGTCCAAATTGCCCGTCGGCTCATCCGCAAAAATGATATGCGGCTTTGCAAGAATCGAGCGCGCTATTGCAACACGCTGCTGCTCACCGCCGGAAAGCTCATAAGGGTACTTTTTCAGCTTTTCTTCGATTCCGAGCATCTTTGTAACCTCTGCAAGAAATGTTTCGTCCGGCTTCCTGCCGTCCAGCCTCAGCGGCATACAAATGTTGTTCAGCACGGAGTACTCATCCAGCAGATTGAACTGCTGAAACACAAAGCCCATGCTGCGTCTGCGAAAGATTGCCATTTTTTCGTCAGAGAACGAGAACATATCCACGCCGCCGATAAGCACTTTTCCGGATGTCGGCCTGTCCAGTCCGCTCAGAACATGAAGCAGGGTGGATTTTCCCGATCCGCTTCTTCCGATTATCGCATAGAAAAGTCCCTTTTCAATCGAAAGATCGACTCCGTTCAATGCGTTCACCGCTCCGGATGATGTTTTGTACTCTTTGTACAGTTTTTCTGCCTGCAAAATAATTGACATAATTTTTCTCCTTATATTTCACAATAAATTTTCGTCCAAGATTCATCTTTCGTTCAAAACGGCCGTTCAGCGTGCGCGAAGCATTGCCGCAAGATCGTTTCTCGTCAGTCGATGCTTTGCTGCACGGGAGAGCAGGATGAGTATCGCTGCGCAGCTAACCGTAATGAGCACAACCGTCAGCGCGTTCGCTCCCCCCTGTGCAAGTCCCGAAAGACCGGATTTCACAAAATCAAGCACATTCATGTCTGCATTCACTTCCTGCCGATGTTTATAACGCGAAATTGCGGAAGCAAACATATATGCCGCATACACGAGCCAGCCGCACAATACTGCTGCTGCACCGCGCAGCGCAGCACGGCAATTCAGCTGCCACCGAAGCTGACGTTTGGACATTCCGAGCGCACGCAGAATGCTGAATTCGCGCTCTTCCCCCTCCGCTTCAAGCGTCAGAATGTTTCCGATAAGCAGCAGCATGACAAGTGCGATGCAGCCGCATCCCGAGTAAATCAATATGAGCTTTTGCAGATCCTCCTGTATATACGCTGCATACTGTTCACGGTTGTTGTTCATTGAAATGCTTTGTTTGGCAGTTATTTCAGCAAGCACACTGTCCGTTGAAACATATCCGGCATTAAGGTCGGTATATACATTCGCAGTGTTACAGCCGTATTCGGCTTCAACAGCGTTTTTGTCACCGGTAACAAAGCTCCCGCAAAGGCTGCCCGGCTCGCATTCCGTCAGGATGTTTTTCAGGAATTCGTCCGAACAGAATACTGTGTACGGCTGATAAGCACCTGTGAGAATCAGATTGGTTTTTTCGTGATCGAATTCTGCCACGGCAGCGATGCTTACGTTTTTTGTGAGCAGCTTGCTGTAAGCGCCTAACCTGTATGCATCTTCCTCCCGAATGAGTTTTGAACCGTAGCAGCCGACTGAAATTTCATCACCCGCCGATAAATCGGCTGCGCCGAAGTGTTCACGATTAAAAAACACTCTGCCGTCCGTTCCGACAGGAAAGGACATTATTACGCCTTCTCCGTTTGAAAACGCCCGCCATGCCGCCGCATCAACAGCGGAAGGGTCAATCAATGTGCCGAGGCTTTCCTCCGATAAGGCATACAGGCACACGGCTGCACCATCCTCAAACTGAGGGTCATATTCACGCAAAGCGGTGAAAAGGCTGCTGTTTTTGTCGCCGTCGAACGTCAGCTCCACCGTCATCGAATTAAATGCAGCTGCCTTTGTGACGCCGGGTATGCTCTGATAGGTTTTCAGCATATCCGCAGTAATAAGCTGTGCATTTCGACCATCCCTGATAAATGCAACCTCCGAAGATTCCGCATTCAGAACATATGCAGGTTGATTTTGCCATTTATGCATATCGGCTCTCGGATAAAGTGATTCCAGAATGCCGAATATAACCGCACCGCAGAATACAGCGGCAAGCAGCACGACCGCAATGCGGCGGAAAACTTCAAACGCATGCGCACGTCGGCGGGCTGTATGCATCCTGCCCGTCAGCGGCTCTGAAAGTGCGATGCGGAAAACAGTCATTCGCGCCGCAAATATCCCTGCAATCCAGCACAGTGCCGTGACTGCAAGCTGCGACAGCGGAACGTCCACCTGCACCGGTGCGGATTTTGCATACACAAACAGCTTCAAAATCAGCTTTGTTATAATGGTTCCGAGCAGTGTTCCCGCTCCAAGCGCAGGCAGGCACAGAATCAGCGTTTCAAACGTCAGCAACAGTCTCAGCTGCCGTTTTGTTATGCCTATACTTCGGAAAAGAGCGATTCCTCTGACCTGCTTGCGGAGCTGAACAGCGTATATGCAGACCACTGCAATAACGGTCACGGCAAGAATCAGGCAAATATAAAACGAATGATAATTCGCTTCACCTTTATCCGAAAATGCGGCGGTGTTTATGCAAACAGCTTTGTCCGCATTTGTTCCGCGACGTGTTTTTTGCATGTATGCATTGATACTCTCCGCTGCCTGTCCGCGTTCCGCTTCATCAACTTCAAAAAATAATTGACGGTTTGCTGCCGCGACCGAAACATGCGCCGCCCCCGCTGTGGACTGCTCATTCATCTGCGCAGCTGTTTCAATTGCCTTGGTTCGCAAATTTTCCCCCGCCGTATTTGTGACAAGCGCACCGCAAATAGGCTTTGAAAGCTTGTTCTCGCTCAATTGCCAAAGGCTCGAGTATTCGCGCAAAACGCCGCACAGCGTGAAGGTGCATTCAACCGGGATTTTTATCCCTTCAACGGATTCTCCGGATTCAACATCAACGGATTCGGCATCAAAAAGAACGGTGAAGGAAATCTCCTGTCCGATCGTATAATTCTTTCCGAGTTTCGAAAGAGCGGAAGCTTCCAACGCTATTTCACTGTCATGCTGCGGGAACTCTCCGTCCTGCAATTCGATTCGTCCGATTTTGAGCAAATTCCCGTCCGCCGAACCTACGGATGTGACCGCTGCGCCGCTTTTTGATACTGCCTGACCGTACACCGTCGCCGCTCCGATCTCTCCGATGCCGTTCACCGTGCTCAAAAACTCCGCATCGCCCTCAATTCCGTACGGTATTGCGCCGTACCATGCGCCGTAGGTGTTCAGCCTGTATTCCGCATTCGTTTTTATAATGCTGCCCGTTATGCAAAGCGTAACAAGCACAGCGGCAAATGAAATTGTCAGAATGATAACCGTAAGCAGGCTGCTGCGCTTTTTCCCCTTTAGCCCGTGCAGCGCAAGTTTGAAAAGCTCTTTTTTCATTTTGCTCATTCCTCTCCGTTTTTTCGATTTTGCTTGAGTTTCCGACCGTGTAACGGCCGACTCCGCTCGGCAGCAGTGTCTGCTTAAACCAATCTTTGCCGGCTCTGTAATGCATTGCGATTTAACTCATGCTTTTTAAGCAGGCAGGCACAACATCCGATGTTATCCGCCTTTCAACAAACAAAAGTATAGCATGCCATGCTTACAACAGGCTTTCAGCCGTGCTTACAGTTTTGTAAGTTTCGTGCCGCATATCCGAATTTAATCGGTATTCACTTATTATATCACAACTTCGCTGCAAAAAATTGCCGCACCGAACCGCTGTCCGACACGTTGCAAATGCGCGATAAAGCGGCTTCTCATAAGGCGAAATAAGTATATTCCTGTTTTTTCAATATATTTGCATTATTCAGGTTGACTAAACGATGAACATTGAGTATAATGTATCAGTAATTCGAGTCGGCCGCGGTCGGGTTGAATCATTCATTTCCCGCAAGAGAGAGGGGGGAAACTGATAATGGAAATCCGTGTTGGTGAAAATGAATCCTTGGAAAGCGCAATTAAACGTTGGAAGCGTAAATGTGCTCGTTCAGGTATCCTTGCTGACGCAAGAAAGCGTGAGCATTACGAAAAGCCCAGCGTAAAACGCAAAAAGAAGGCTGAAGCTGCAAGGAAACGCAAGTATTAATTGCATCCTGCTTTACCGTTTTTTCAAAATGAATCAGCTTTGCTGTCGTTCATTTTAAAAAGCGAATATGTTTAATCGAAGTGCAGAAGAGCGATTTCGCCCGTCTGCACTTCTTTCGTTTTTGTCTGTTTTTTCGGCCGACTGCCGCTCTTTCATGTTAACATGGGTTCACTAACACGGATTCAGCCGTCAGTTTTTAATCATCCTGCCGATTTCGGTGGACTCTATATACCTTTCTTTAATCGCCTTCAATTCCGTCATATGCGGCTGCGTCATATGGATTTTTTGCAGTTCCGCATTTTCCCATGTTTCGGCAAGCAGCAGTGTGTCGGGGTTTTGAACAGAGGCAAAGTATTCGTACCGCCGACAGCCCTTTTCATCAAGTATCAGCTGAAGAATTCCGCTCGATTTGACATCGTTCAGAAACGCTTCCCGCATTCCGGGTTTTGCGGTGTAGATAACAAACAGATTAAGTTCATCGTTTTCGTTCATATTCAGGTTAGTCCCCTTCAATTATTGTTTGTTCACGGTACAACAAAACCGCAGCAGCCGTGCCGATTCCGAAACGGGAATCACAAAGCTGCTGCGGCAATTTCAGGTTCTGTCGCAATTCGAAGCTCCCCCTCGACTGCGAAGAAAAAATCATTATTCGTCAGCCCTGTGCTGAGCAAAGAGCCTGCATGTTCGGCAATTCCGTGTTACGCAGTTACGCAAAGAACTTGCCGATTCGGCAATTCTGTGTTACGCAAAGAACTTGCCGATGATATCAACGATTTCAGCACCGATGCGCTTCTGAGCTTCGGTGGTGGAAGCACCGATATGGGGGGTGCAGCTGACATGGGGATGGCTGTAAAGAGCCTCGTTCTTGCTGGGTTCTTCTGCCCAAACATCAAGACCTGCTGCATAAACCTTACCGCTGTTGAGTGCATCAAGCAGAGCTGCTTCGTCAACATTGGTGCCGCGGCTGGTATTAATGATAACAACGCCGTCCTTCATCTTTGCGATATTTGCAGCATTGATGATTGCGCCGCCGTCAACTGCGGGAGCATGAACGCTGATGAAATCGGATTTTGCAAGCAGCTCGTCCATTTCAACATAGTTGATGCCGGTCTGCTCTTCGATGCCGGGAATATGGAAAATATCGAATGCGATAACATTCATGCCCATGCCCTTAGCCATCCTGCCGAGAGCCTGTCCGATTCTGCCGAAACCGACGATGCCGAGGGTTTTGCCGTGAATCTCAATGCCCTTGTATGCCTTCTTTTCCCATTTGCCTTCGCGCATGGTGTGACCCGCAACGCTGATGAAGCGAGCGCAGGAGAGCATATGAGCCATTGCAAGCTCTGCAACAGCATCACTGGAAGCGCGGGGAGTGTTCATGACCTTGATGCCCTTTTCTTCGGCATATTTGTGGTCGATATTGTCGATGCCGACGCCGCCGCGGATGATGAGCTTCAGTTTGCCGGTTTCGCATGCCGCATCAATGATGGGAACGCGAACTTTGGTTGCGGAACGAACAATGAGAACATCAAAGTTCTTTACCTGTTCTGCAAGCTCTGCCGGCTCATAGAACTGTTCAACGACTTCATGACCCTGTGCGCGCAGTGCGGCAACAGCATTCTTTTCCATACCGTCTGATGCAAGAATACGCATAGTATAATCTCCTTAATAATGTATAATTTATCAATTGGGTGAAAACTGTCGCGGGCAGGGTGCGAAACGCTGCCCGCAGCAGTCGGCTGCATTTTTATTTAGTGACAGCAAACGGACTCAGGCTCAGCCCTTGTAATTTTCCTGCTCGTATTTGCGGAGGAAATCAACAAGAGCAACAACGCCTTCCTTGGGCATTGCGTTGTAGATGGAAGCACGCAGACCGCCGACGCTCTTGTGGCCCTTGAGGTTGTCAAAGCCTGCTGCCTTGGTTGCGGCAACAACTTCCGCATCCGTTTCCTTGGAAGCAGTTACAAAGGGAACGTTCATGAGGGAACGGAATTCCTTTTCAACCGTGCCGCGGAACATCTTGGACTCATCAAGGAAATCGTAAAGAATCTTTGCCTTTTCTTCGTTCATCTTTGCCATAACTTCAAGGCCGCCGATCCTCTTGAGGTACTTGAATACCTGACCGCAGACGTAAATGCTCCAGCAGTTGGGGGTGTTGTACATTGAGCCGTTGTTCGCATGGGTAGCATAGCTCATGTAGGTGGGAACGAACTGGGGCAGATCCTCGCGGATGAGGTCTTCACGCATGATTACGATTACCATGCCTGCCGGGCCGATGTTCTTCTGTACGCCGCCGTAGATAACGCCGTAATCGGAAACATTGCAGGGCTTTGAAAGGAACATTGAGCTCTGGTCGGAAACAAGAATCTTGCCCTTGGTGTTGGGAAGAGTCTGGTATGTGGTTCCGTGAATCGTCTCGTTTTCGCAGATGTAAACATAATCCGCATCCTCACTGATGGGAAGATCGGAACAATCGGGGATGTAGCTGTAATTGCGATCCTCGCTGGTTGCAACAAGGTTGATCTTGCCGTATTTCTTTGCTTCGTTATATGCCTTTTTGGACCAGTTGCCGGTTACGATATAGTCAGCAACGCCGTTTTTCATAAGGTTCATGGGCAGCATTGCAAACTGAAGCGTTGCACCGCCCTGAATGAACATGACCTTGTAGTTATCGGGAATGTTCATAAGGTCGCGCAGATCCTGTTCGGCTTCGTCGATGATCTGCTGGAAAACCTTGGACCTGTGGCTCATCTCCATGACGCACATGCCGCTGCCTTCATAGTTGAGAAGGTTGTCGCGCACGCTCTCAAGAACCTCAACGGGGAGGATGGAGGGGCCTGCGGAGAAGTTATAAACACGATCGTATTTCATAGCAAAAACTCCTTTAGAAAAAATAGTTCGCTTGTTTTTGGGAAGCCGGGCCGCGGTTGACTCAATGCTGTTCAACCTTTTCCCGAGAAAATCCCGTTAGATTGATTATAACGCTAATTCATGCCTTATTCAACCGCGAAACCGAGTTTTTTGCCTATATATTTTTTCTAATATTTTCTAATATTTCTGCCGCCTTCGTCCTGTTGTTTCGGCAGAATTCAGCCGTTCAGAATATATGTTCCGAGGTTCAGGTAACCTGCAAAAAGCAGCCATGCGATATACGGCAGCATCAAAATACCCGAAACTTTATCAAGTTTGAAAAACCTGCATGTCATTACAATCACGGTGATGAGCAGCATCACAAGCAGAACGAACGCCGCAAAACGAAGATTAAGCGTGAAAAAAAGCGGCGTCCAGAGCATATTCAAAATGAGCTGAACGAGGTAAACGCGGAGCGCACACGCCGCCTGCCCGCCGATATCCGAATTGTCTCCGCACCGAACTGTTCCTCCGCTGCGGTCCTGCTTGCCGACAATATATATTCTTGCCGCCGATATCCCCATCACAACGAACAAAATTGTCCACACAACCGGGAAAAGCCACGACGGCGGTGCAAGCGGTGGCTGTCTGAGCGCGCCGTACTTCTTCATGGCGGACATTGCAAAGACGGAAGATATTCCTCCCGCCGCAAGCGCAGCCGCAATAGAAACGATGTACACCAATGTTTTGCCGATTTTTTTCGATTTCATAAAAGATTCCTTTCAACCTTGTTTATTTGTACTCGCAGCTGCATTCCTAAAACTCCGGGCGGCTCGGATTTGCCGCCGCTTTTGCTCATTCAGGTGCAGCTTCCATCAGCATTATTTGAAATTTTGCTAATATATATGCCCGATTGCCGCAAAAGTGCTTGCATATTGCTTAAAAAGGTGATAAAATACCGATGTTTGATTTTCGTCCCGTGTATTCGTATGCGGTTTTGCAGGGTATGTTCCGCATTCTGCGGTTTTTCCTTCAATCGCATTCAATCTCATACACGGCAGATTCGGCAAGGAGGTGTAACGAAATGGGTAAGTTTTGTGAAGTATGCGGTAAGGGCGCAATGAGCGGTAATCTCGTCAGCCATTCCAACAGGAAGACCAGGCGTATCTGGGCTCCCAACGTACAACGTGTTAACGTCATCGTCAATGGTACTCCTAAGAAGATGAATGTATGCACCCGTTGCCTGCGTTCCGGCAAGGTTCAGCGTAACGTCTGATTGCTGCTTTCAACGGTATCGCTATGAGAACAGAATTTTCTATGGATAAGATTGTAGCTCTGTGTAAAAACCGGGGCTACATTTTCTCAGGATCGGAAATTTACGGCGGGTTGGCGAATTGCTGGGACTACGGTCCGCTCGGCGTTCTTTTCCTTAACAACATCAAAGGCGCATGGTGGCGCAAATTCGTTCAGGAAAGCCCCTATAATGTCGGCGTTGACTGCGCGATTCTGATGAACCCCGAAGTATGGGTTGCAAGCGGGCACGTTGTCAATTTTAATGATCCGCTCATGGATTGCAGAGCCTGCAAAGCAAGGTTCCGCGCCGATAAGCTTATCGAAGATTATGCCGAAGCAAACGGTCTTGCCGATGTTCACCCCGACGGCTGGACAAACGAACAGATGGAAGCATACATCAACGAAAAGGGCATTGTCTGCCCCGAATGCGGAAAGCATGATTTCACCGGCATCCGCAAATTCAACATGATGTTCAAAACCTTCCAGGGTGTCAACGAAAACACGGCAAACGAGATTTATCTTCGTCCCGAAACCGCGCAGGGCATTTTTGTCAACTTTCAAAATGTTCAGCGCACGATGCGCAAAAAAATCCCGTTCGGAATTGCACAGATCGGCAAATCTTTCCGCAACGAAATCACTCCGGGCAACTTCATTTTCCGCACAAGGGAATTTGAGCAGATGGAGCTTGAATTCTTCTGCGAACCTGGCACGGAACTTGAATGGTACGACTACTGGCGCAGCTATTGCTACAACTTCCTCCGCAGCCTCGGCATGAGTGAGGAACGGCTGCGCAGGCGTGAACATTCACCCGAAGAGCTTTGCCACTATTCCAACGGCACAACCGATATCGAATATCGTTTCCCGTTCGGTTGGGGTGAACTCTGGGGCGTTGCAAGCCGCACCGATTATGACCTTAAAGCTCATGCGGAACACAGCGGCAAGAGCATGGAATACATGGATCCGTTCACGAATGCCCGATACATTCCCTATTGTATCGAACCCTCCGTCGGCGCAGGCCGCATGGCTCTCGCATTCCTCTGCGATTGCTACGATGAGGAGACTCTCGAAAACGGCGATGTTCGCAACGTTCTGCATCTGCATCCCGCACTCGCTCCCTACAAGGCCGCCGTTCTTCCGCTTCAGAAGAAGCTCGGCGACAAAGCCAAAGAGCTTTATGCAATGCTGTCCAAGCATTTCATGGTCGATTACGATGAGACCGGTGCAATCGGCAAGCGTTATCGCCGCCAGGACGAAATCGGTACCCCGCTCTGCATAACAGTTGATTTTGAAACTGTTGAAGGCGATCCCGCCAACGATATGCAGAAGGACACCGTCACCGTTCGCGACAGGGACACAATGCAGCAGATTCGTTTGCCCATTGACCAACTTGTTCCCTATATCGAGAAAAAAATCGAGTTCTGAGTTTGAGCGGCTTACAGCCGCCGCCCATGCATAATCAACCCGCACGTTATATCCCCCGTGCGGGTTTTATGTGTCCTGATGCATACGGCTGTCTGCATCAAACCGGAAACAACTCGTTGTCAGCACTCGGCACGGAGTCAAGAGCCGATTCACGGAGTCCGCACACGAAAAAACCGCAGAGCGGAAAGCCCTGCGGTTTTTGGGAGATAAGTGTTGAAAATACTTTAGGAGTTTTCATCCGGCAGAAACTGCTCGGGCAGAGCCTGCCGTGTCATCAAATCAGCCCCTGAGAAGCTTTACGGTTTCGGCAAGCTTTTCAAGATCGGCAGCATTGCAGCGACCGAGCTTCTGCATTGCAACGACGAAATCGGAGAGACTTGCGCCCTCGTTGCCGTTGAGCAGATGACCGCGGGTCTGTGCAACATATTCTGCACGGGTAAGAAGGGGCAGATATTCGAAGCTGCGAACCTTCTTGCCGACGATTTTGATGAAGCCCTTCATGTTGAGGCGGTTAACGAAAGTCTGAACGGTCTGATAAGTCCAGTCATGGCCCTCGATTGCCTGCCAAATGTCGGTGATGATAACGGGTTTGCCTGCTGCCCAGATAATCTCCATTACTTCGAGTTCTGCAGCGGATACGTCTTTGATAATCATAGTCTTTACCTCACATATATTGTATTCACTGGTTATATTCTACTCTGTCCGGCTAAAAATTGCAATACCGCATTCAAGAATTTTTAACAAAAATTGCCCTGTTGGCACCAAAAAAAGCCACAAAACAGCATTTGTACTAATTTTGACTTATTAAGTACATGCAATTGCCACATTTTCTTGTCAGCCTGATTAGTTTGCAACCAAAGTTAACAGTATGTTAAAAAGGCATGGAATAAATTTTTTCGCCGTACGCGTAGTGCGCAAAGCGGGCTTACTGCGCTGAGCGGAACGCATTATACAAACTTCCGCATCCTTGCAAGAGCTGCTTTTTCAAGGCGGCTCACCTGCGCCTGACTTATGCCGACCGATTTTGCAACCTCCGTTTGTGTCTTCCCGTTAAAGAAGCGAAGTTGTAAAATTTTTCTTTCCCGTTCCGAGAGTTTGCTCATGCCTGTTGAAATTGCAATGCCGTCCAGCCAGCGATTATCGTCCGCCGTGTCATCCTTGACCTGGTCCACAATATAGACCGCATCACCGTCATCCCGAAAAATAGGTTCATTGAGCGAAATCGGATCGGAAATTGCATCCAAGGCGAAAACAACGTCGCTCTCGGGAACGCCCAATTCTGCAGCTATTTCGTTTAAACTTGGTTCAACACCCTTTTCATCAACCAGCCTGCTTCTGACCTGCATCGCGTGATAGGCCGTGTCGCGCAGAGAGCGGCTGACTCTTATGCTGCTGTTGTCGCGAAGGAATCGCCTGATTTCACCGATAATCATCGGCACGGCATATGTGGAGAAGCGGACATTATGGCTCAAATCGAAATTATCGATCGCTTTAATCAGCCCGATGCAGCCGACCTGGAACAAATCATCCGGCTGTTCGCCGCGGTTTGAGAACCTTTGAATAACGCTCAGCACAAGCCGCAGATTCGCCTGAATAAATTCATCACGCGCCGATTCATCACCTGATTTTATCCGTTCGAGCAGCTCAGTGCTCTTTTTATAGCTGATACGCGGAAGTTTCCCGGTGTCCACGCCGCAGATTTCCACTTTGTTGATTGCCATTGCCGACCTCCGATTCAAGTTTGTTTTTCGATTAACACGTCAAACAACAAATCTTTGATAAGCAATTGTTATTCAACGTTTTTCTTATATTCAAATAATGGACATTTTCGGAATAATTTATTCAGGTTTTTTTGCCCTTTTACGTCGAAAATCGGAAAAGCAATTGAAATAGTTTCTGATTCGACAAAACTCATCCGGAAAGCGTATTTTTTGTTTTGTGCAAAAGCATTCTTTTAAGTTCGTGTGCATCCGACCGCACATCGGGTTCAATGCCGATAAACCGCCGCAAAAAAACCCGGCGGAAACGCAGGAGGCACCGGCGGTGTGCTGTATATAAAAATTTTCTTGTTTACATTTTCATGAAATCCTGCTAAAATGCCTTGCACAACGGTTCAGGAGATTTTTGAATATGCTCAGGATTAAAAAATCTGAATTTGTAACGAGCGTCGGTAAAAACGGGGGCTATCCCTCCGAGGGCGGTGCCGAAATTGCAATCGTCGGCAAATCAAATGTCGGCAAATCGTCAATTATAAACTCGCTCTGCAACATGAATAAACTTGCAAAAACATCACAAAAACCCGGAAAGACGCGGCTTATAAACTATTTTCGCATCAACGGGGATTTCTACATTGTAGATCTTCCCGGATACGGCTTTGCACAGGCGTCAAAGCAGGAGCAGGCACAATGGGGCGAACTTATCGAAAGCTACCTTGCCTCCGGAAGGGTGAAGCATATTTTCATGCTTGTGGATATTCGCCACGAGCCGACTCGCGATGATAAACAAATGTTTAAGTACATACTCTATTATGCGATTCCGTACACGCTCATTGCAACCAAAGCCGATAAACTGGCAAAAACGCGACGCAAACAGGTTGCGGTTGCCCGTGCCCGCGAACTCGGCGCACCACCGTATGCAATTGCATATTCGAGTGAAACCGGTGACGGCAGGTCGGAGCTGCTGGAAAGGCTCGAAGCGGTTGCTTACGGTGACATAATCGGCCATGATTCCGAAACGGAAGCTGATTCAAATCCTTCCGCCCCCGCAGCGGAAACAATTTCGGCGTCCGAAAAAACTCCGGTTTAAGTTTGTTTCGGCAAAAAGGGCGCAGAATCATGTTTTTTGTCCGCTGCCCGATTATTCCGAGCGTTTGCGAAACGAAACCCGGCATATCAAGCGGCAGCTTAAACGGCGGCGCTGATTTGTTTTCGGAAAACTTTTGGGGACAAATTTTCAATTTTTATGCAATTGCCTATTGACATGACGGGGCAATGTCAGCATAATATGGTAGGCGTTGATTGATGCGGGCAAAAAGCGCAGAGCGTATCCGTCTCAATCACCGCTTATCAAAGCAATGCGGGTCGATTGCCGCACCCGTGTTCATAAAATCAAATCGGCAATAAATAAATTATTTTTTCGAGGGTTAAACCATGGGCTACAAGAAATGTCCGAGATGTGAGTTGAATTATATTCGTGATGACCAACAGCTTTGCGATGTTTGTTCAAGAAAGCGCAAAGCCTCCGATGATGACAACGAGGTTTTGATGTGCATTGAATGCGGCGAGAATCCCGCCATGAAGGGCAAGGAGCTTTGTGCCGCATGTTATAAAGAGAGTCTGCGTCAGGAAAGGCTCGGCAAGCAGCATAAGACCATTGCCGCACTCGACGAAATGGATAATTCAGACATGGAGGACGTCGGCGTGCCCCTTGACGAAGCGGAAATTCCCGAAACGGAAATTCCGGAGCTTGACGGCAGCTTTGATGATGACGATGAAGGCTATATTGACGAAGACCGCGAAAACGGCGACGATTGACAGCATTGCATTGCATCCCCGCATAGCCCCGCTGCTTTATCGGCAGCAGACTGACTGAACGGTAATATTCTGATGAAACTATTCGCAATCGGAGATCTGCATCTTAACGGCAAAGCCGATAAACCAATGGATGTTTTCGGTTCCAATTGGGATAGGCACAGAGAAAAGATATTTGATGCATGGCAGAGTCTCGTCTCCCCAAGCGACTGTGTGCTTGTTCCGGGCGATATCTGCTGGGCAATGTATCTTGAAGATGCCGTTGACGATCTGAACTCAATTGCGGAGCTTAACGGCACAAAGATTCTTATCCGCGGCAACCACGACTACTGGTGGGCATCGCCGACGAGGATACGCGCCGTTTTGCCCGCCGGTATGTATATTGTTCAGAATGATTCGGTTGATATGGGTGCGTTTTCGGTATGCGGTTCACGCGGTTGGATGCTTCCTTCGGCTGCCAACTTCGGAAAAGCCGACGAAAAGATTTTCAACCGCGAATTGATACGGCTTGAAATGTCGCTTAAGGCGGCTCGGCGTGCGCCTGTCATAACGATGCTGCATTATCCACCTGTTGCCGAAAACGGCATGCGGACGGCTTTTACGGAGCTTATTTCGCAGTATCCCGTGCAGCAGGTTGTGTATGGGCATCTTCATGCGCAGTCATGCAGACTCGGCTTTAACGGAACGCTGGACGGCATACGCTACTCACTTTGTTCGGCCGACTTTTTAAATTTCGCACCGAAACAGATCGCAGAATTCTGACAAATACTTGAATGTTTGGAACAAAACAGACTGCCGCAAACACATATGTGTTTTTGTTGCAGTCTGTTTAAAGTTATTTTAAAAGATTATCAACGATTGAATTCCGCTGCCGGTGTCCGCAACGCCCGTACGCGCAGTTCCTCATTTCGGCAGCATGAAATGAACCGTTTTGTTTTTCAGCGAAATGCGGAGAACCTCTGCTCCGCGCTCTGCAAGCTCTTTTTTGTATTTCAGAAAAGAATGATCGATTTGAAAACCAAGCACATCCTCGATTTCATCGAAGGTTAGGCTGAATTGCCCCGGTTCATGCTGCATAACGTAATTCCACAGCGGTTCGTATTTACTCATTGCCGCACCTCCCTATGTATATATCAGATCGGCTTTGAATCGCCCGAAGTTTGCCGAGCATTATTGAATTATACCACAAAACAAGCCTTTTTTACAGGTTTTGACAGATGCTGTATTTCATGTTTTTTTGACATGATTTTAATAGTTTTCAGCAATATATTGTCACAAATTGTTGACATACACCGCCAAAAGTGTTATCTTATTCAAGATGGATCTTTAAGAGCGGTACGGAGATGCCGGCAAGATTTACGGACTTATGAATAAATTGGAGCTGTGTCCCGGGCATTATGCCCGAATCGGCTGTTGCTTTTTGTTTTTCTGTATGCTTTGCTGTGCGGCAAAGCTTTTATTTTGCCCTTCTGCACTCTTCCGTTTCGAATTTACCCTTCCGTCCGAAATACTTTCAGGGAGAAAACGACGATGAAACTTATCTATGACGTCAACGACAAACCCAAGTTCCGTGCGAATCTTGTTTTCGCATTCCAGCAGCTGCTTGCTATCATAGCGGCAACACTGCTTGTTCCGACCCTTGTAAACAGCGCATTCGGTGAAGCAATCCTTGACCAGGGCGCAGCATTGTTCGGCGCAGGCGCAGGCACCCTTGTCTACATTCTTTTTACAAAGAAAAAGAGCCCTGTTTTCCTGGGCAGCTCCTTTGCATTCATCAGCCCGTTGATCGGCGCATGTTCATTCGGCTATTTCGGCATTCTTATCGGCGCATTCATTGCAGGTATTGTTTACGTCATCATTGCTCTTATCGTTCATTTTGCCGGCACAAACTGGGTTGACAAGCTCCTTCCCCCCGTTGTCATCGGCCCGGTAGTTGCGCTTATCGGTCTCAACCTTTGCGGTTCCGCAATCAACAATGTCAACAACACCGCCGCCTCTCCCGACGGTTATAACCTTGTGTGCATTCTTATCGGCATCATCACATTCTTTGCAACGGTGCTTGCATCCGTTAAGGGCACAAAAACGATGAAGCTGATTCCCTTCATCATCGGCATTGCCGCAGGGTATGTCGCTGCATCCGTATTCACCGTTATCGGCAACAAATGCGGCATTGATTACCTTAAAATCGTTGATTATTCCCCCTTGGCAAACAATTTTGAAACCGTAACTTTCGGCAGCTTCATTTCCCTGCCCAAGTTCACCTTCCTCGGCGCGCTCAACGAAGGTGCGGGCAAAATCGATGTTGCCGCCGTTGTCAAGCTCTTTGCACTGTTTGCGCCCGTTGCGTTCGTTGTTTTTGCCGAGCATATTGCAGATCACAAGAACCTCGGTTCAATCATTGACCGCGATCTTATTAAGGACCCCGGTCTGCCCCGCACCCTTCTCGGCGACGGCGTCGGCTCCATTGTCGGTGCGATTTTCGGCGGCTGCCCCAATACAACCTACGGCGAAAGCGTCGGCTGCGTTGCCATCACCGGCAATGCTTCCGTTTCCACCATCGGTCTTACTGCAATCATGGCGATTCTGCTTTCGTTCTTTACGCCGTTTGTTGCATTCGTCAACACGATTCCCAGCTGCGTTGTCGGCGGTATCTGCATTGCACTCTACGGCTTCATTGCTGTCAGCGGCCTTAAGATGCTTCATGAAGTTGATCTCGGCGAATCCGAGAACCTGTTCGTTGTAAGTGCGATCCTCGTCACGGGCATCGGCGGGCTCTCCCTCAACTTCGGAGGCGTGGTTGAAATTCCGAACATTGCAACCGCACTCATTATCGGTGTTTTGACCAAGCTCATTGTCGGCAAAGTTAAGTCAAACAAATCCGCCGGTAAAAACTGAGCGGTTATATAAACATCGAAACCTTGCATAAATTGCGATAAAAGGAAAAGCACGGTGCAGTCCGTGCTTTTCTGTTGTTTTCGTTTTTAATCCGAAGCACAAACCGGCTTTCAGGGTTTTATATGCTTTATGAGTTCTTATCTTTTTCGCTGTCGCGAAGCCTCGTCAGTTTTTCAACATATACATCGCAAAGTTCCTTTGCGTACTCACTGTCCCTGCTGCCGGCAACGATGCGGAAGGAAGCATCCGCAGTTCCGGCGGGACGAACACACACCCAACCCGTGTCACGCTTTAGGCGCAAACCGTCAACAAGTTCTCCGTTTTTTTCGCCCTCTGCAAGCATCCGAAGCATTCTGCCGATATCTTTCCATGCGGTGCGTATGCTCTTTTCCGAAGTATAGACTTTTGGCAGAGCTTCCGCATAATCTTTCAACTCTCCCGAAACAAACATCTCACAAAGCTTCACGACCGCCGCTTCCGGCTCATACAGTGCGGGGTAATATGCGTTTTTTGCAAAGGACAGCCGTCGCTGCTCGGCCAAGCTTTCCTTTGAGTATATAAGCTGAACACCCTGCTTCTTTATCTCATCACGATAGGGCTCCGGCAATGAAACGGGCACGACCAACAGTTCGGCACCCTCTTCCTTTTCCGGCAGTCCGAATGCTCCGCCGCCGCAGTTTACGGCAAGCGACCTCGCGATAACCGTCTGCACCTCGCTGTTGCCCAATATGATATCCCCGCTTATTGACAAGCTGATTTTGCCGTCATTATCAATTTGAACCGCAATCGTGTTTTCGTCAAACACGGGGGAAAGTCCGTTTTCCGCGTAGCTTCTTTCAACATTCCAGCCGAGCCGCAGCAAAACCCTGCTTATCACCCTGCCGGACTGTTCGGGCGCACCGATACGCAGCGTGCGTTTGTTATTCAGCATCAGTTCACGCCGAATGCCGCAGAGAAGACGCTGCTCATAAGCTTCTTCAAGCCCGTTCAGATTTCCGATTATGCCGAGTTCGGCATCAAGAGTGGGCTTCTGTTCTCCGAAAAGGAAACCGGCGCGCACAGAGCGCATTGCATCGGGCGAAAGCTCAATGCCGTTTTCATCAAACAACACAAGTTCGGCATTTCTACCGTTGTTATTGACATAGATTCCTCCCGCGCAGCCCGTTTTGCGCACGGTATACGAGAATGCGGATATGCTTGCGGCATTCACGGCCTCGGCATCAACGCCCTGCGACGCAATGCCTGCAAGCGCCGCATACTTCAGCACGACCGAAATCGGCTCACCCGATGCACAGACAGCCGCCTTTGCGGGCAGAGCAAATCTTGAAGCAAAAGCCGCTCCGACACGCAGCGCCGCCTCCGGAGTCATCTGTTCATCCGCATACCCGTGAACAATGCAGCCGTCAAATTCAACACGGCGCGCGGTGCTGCCCCAAACGATATTGTCCTTGCAGCTGCTTCCGTTTTCAATCTGTTTATGCGGCCAAATGCAAACATTCGGAAGAACAGTCACGCCCGCACCGACATGAGTTCCCGCTCCGATCGCGCTCCCCTCAAAAAGCGAAACACGTTCATCGATTTTTGCATCCTCGCACACAACCGCTCCGCGCAGCTCGGAATCAAATCTTATGTGTGAACGCTCAAACAAAACCGACCGTTTTACGCTTGCACCCTCTTCAATTGACGATGCGCTCCCGACAACCGAATACGGTTCAATGCAAACTCCGTCCGCAATTCTTGCGCCGCTGCCGATATAACAGGGCGGAATCAGCTTTGCACGCCCGGAAATGTTTGCATTCGGTTCAATCAGCACGCCGCCGCAATCCTTTGCTATGGTTGAAAACGCACATTTTCCGTTCAGCATATCCTGCTGTGCTTGTCTATATTGGGCAATATCGCCGATGTCGCACCAGTACGCGTCAGTTACATGACCGCGGATTTTCATTCCGCGACGCAGCATTTCAGGAAACAAATCCTTTGAAAAATCAAAATCCGTATCCTTCGGGATAAGTTCCAGTGCATCGCCGTTCAGGATATATATTCCTGTGTTCGCATAATCGCTGAACACTTCGCTCCGCTCCGGCTTCTCCAAAAAACCTTTTATCGTGCCGTTTTCGTCCAGCAATGCAACGCCGTATTCCGTGGGTTCCGCAACACGTTTCAGAACTATCGTTGCAGCAGCATCGCTTTGCTCATGCGCGCGAATCACGGCTGAAAGGTCAATATCCGTAATTCCGTCACCGCTCAGAACAAGGACGCTCTCCCCCGCCCCTTTTTGAGCAATTTGACAGCCGGAAGATTCTCCGTCGGAGGTATTCCCATGAGAAATCCCTCCCAAAGCCGCACGGACGCTTCCTGCGGTGCCGAGTTTTCTGCCAGGCTCCGAATAGCTTGCGGAAATTCCCCATGCTCCGCCGCTTCCGATATGTTTTTTAATCATATCACCAAGGTAATGCAGCGTAAATACCGCCTCGTTGATATTGTGCTTTGCAAGAAGATCCATTGTGTAATCAAGAATGGGTCTGTTGAGCAAAGGAATGAGGGGTTTCGGTTTCGTGCAGGTCAACGGCCGCAGACGCCTGCCGTCCCCGCCTGCCATTATAACAGCTTTCATAAAAATAATACCGCCTTTCGATTGAAATTGCGGTATTATTGTATGAATCTTTAATAAATTGAATCAGCGGTAATTATTTCCTGTCCTTGCGGCGCAGCGACTTCGCTCGATTTGCAAATTTGCATGAAACAGGCGCAGCCGAACCCGCTTAAGTATTAAAAATACTTAATGCCGTAGAAATAGCAGTTACCTTCAATCGTTGCGTAATATTTTGTGTAATCCGTCCATTCCGTACCGAGATATGCGGCGCGATAAAACAGAACTTTTTTCGGCAGAGTGCTGCCGTGCTGCAAAAACACGTATTTTGCGGCAGCCATCGCCTTTGAATTCGGCGTTATTGAATTCAGATACGCACGCGAATAACCAAACTGACCGGATTGGAAGATGACCCCGGGAACACTGTTCGGGAATTTTCCCGATTTGTTCTTTACACGGTTATAAACTATGCTTGCAAGTGCCCTGTATCCGATGTAGGAACTGCCCGGGCCTTCTGCGTGAATAAGTGCGGCAACAAGGCGAATATCGCTGTCCGAAAACTCACTCGGATTCGGGTCATACATCGGCGGCTGAGTCACAACAGGTTTCGGTGTTGCATATGTGCCGACGGTAACAAACTGACGGAAAATATAACCCGTCTGCCCGTCAAGATCCACTTGGAACCACTCGCTCGTTTTTCCTGTTATGTAGAACTCCGTTCCAAGCGTGCAGATTCTGAGAATTGCAGCGGATGTTGACGGCTCCTGCCGCATATTCACAAATGTTTCGTTCGCGTAACCCGGAACATAGTTAACTTCCTGCATAGGTTCCGGGGTCGGTGTGGGTTCCGGAGTCGGTGCAGGCGTCGGCGTCGGCGCTGCCGTCGGTGCAGGCGTTGCGGTTGGTTCCGGCGTGTCTGTCGGAATCGGCGTGCTGCTCGGCGAATCCGTGCTGCCGAAATCCGTTCCATGCGGCATTTTATCCGCTCCGCTTATGTTTACAACATAATCGTCGTTACCCTTGCTCTCGGCGCCGGATGCCTTTCCCGTGCACCCCGCCGCAATTGCGGCAAGCGCAATGAACAAAGCCAAGACAATCAGCAGGTGTTTGTTTTTTTTCAAAAACTTCACAACTTGCTTCCTCCTTCGGGTAGAATTTATACCTTTTGGGATAGTGTTCCTTTCAGATGATATACCTATTCATATCATCGGCATTATTTCGGGAAATACGTTCTGAAACGTATTTTTCATCGATCACAACATCGATCATCGGGTGATCTCCCGTTGCATTAAAGGAAATATCCTCAAGAAGATTCTCAATTATTGTGTGCAAACGCCGCGCACCGATATTCTCACCGGTTTCGTTTGCGTGGAAAGCCGCTTCCGCAACGGCGCGGAGAGCCTCCTGTTTGAACTCGATTCGGATATTATCCGTTTCAAGCAATGCGGCATACTGTTTTGTTATTGCGTTCTGCGGAGCGGTCAGTATCCGCTCGTAATCATCCGTTGTGAGCGCATTGAGCTTCACAACGATCGGAAAACGCCCCTGAAGCTCCGGAATCAGGTCGTTTATCTTCGAAACATGGAACGCACCCGCTGCGATAAACAGCATATAGTTCGTGCGCACGGGGCCGTATTTGGTTGAAACGACAGAGCCCTCGACTATCGGCAGGATGTCCCTTTGTACGCCCTCTCGGGAAACATCGGGGCCGCTGCCCGCGCCCTTTGCGGCAATCTTGTCTATTTCATCGATGAAAACAATGCCGTCCTGCTCCGCTTTGTCTATTGCATCGCGCACGACCGCATCCATGTCAACAAGTTTTTCCGATTCTTCATTTGAAAGAATGCGCCTTGCATCGCGAACCGTTACTTTGCGTGCCTTTGTCTTTTTGGGAAGAACCCCGCCGAACATTTCATTCAGATTCAGATCTATTCCCATTGCAAGCATGGTATCGTTACCTGTTGCGGTTTCCGCAACCTCGATTTCGATCATTTCATCCTCAAGCCGACCGGCCTGCAAATCGCTGATTATTTTGTTTCGTTTGGAGATATGCTCCGCCGTCTGTTCCTCTGTCGGCTCATTCTTTTTAACCGCAACTCCTGTCTCGCCGCCGGGAGTCAGCGAACCGAACAGCTTTGCAAGCCCGTCGGAAAAGCTGTCCACAGGGTTCGGAGTCTGCTTTGCGGGCTTTCCGCAAAGGATATCCACAATGCGTTTCTCGGCAGCAGCATCGGCTGCAAGCCTGACTTCCTCTGTGCGTTTTGCTTTCACAAGGCGAATGGAAGCCTCCACAAGGTCGCGAATCATGGAATCAACATCGCGCCCGACATAGCCGACTTCGGTGAACTTTGTTGCTTCAACCTTCACAAACGGGGCATCCACAAGCTTCGCAAGCCTGCGGGCAATTTCTGTTTTTCCGACGCCCGTCGGGCCGACCATAATGATATTTTTCGGGATGATTTCCTCGCGCATTTCCTCGGGAAGGCGGCTGCGGCGATACCTGTTGCGCAACGCGATCGCAACGGTGCGCTTTGCTTCGTCCTGTCCGATAATGTACTTATCAAGCTGTTCAACTGTTTGTTTCGGAGTCAATACGTTCATCTTTACACCTCTTCCGTGACAATGTTGGAATTTGTGTACACGCAGATGCCGGAGGCAATTCTGAGAGCCTTTTCCGCAATTTCAACCGCGGGAAGCTCGGTATTTTCCTTCAGTGCGCGCGCCGCTGCAAGCGCATACATGCCGCCGCTGCCGATTGCGGCAATGCCGTCATCGGGTTCAATAACCTCGCCCGTGCCGGACACAATAAGCAGGTCGGAAGCATTTGCACAGATAAGCAATGCTTCAAGCTTGCGCATGACCTTATCGCTGCGCCAATCCTGAGCAAGCGCAACAGCCGCACGGCGCAAACTTCCGCCGTACATGGTCAGTTTGGCTTCAAATCTTTCGCAAAGCGTGAATGCATCCGCAACGCCGCCCGCAAAACCGACAACAACGCTGTCGTTATATATGCGGCGAACCTTTCGCGCCGTGTGTTTCATTATTGTTGCTTCGCCGAGAGTGACCTGTCCGTCACCCGCAAGAGCGCATTTGCCGTCTTTTTGCACGGCAACAATGGTTGTTCCTTTTATGTCCATTTTGTTTCCTCTTTAATTTTCCGATTCAAAACATATTATTGCAGCTTTTCATGTTCGATGCCGGCCTTTTGGCGCATCAACTCAAGCCTTTATCATTTTTCCTGTTGTTTCAGTTCGGCCGCAATGCTGTCAACCGTTTGCAGCGCACGTTGCGAAAGTGCCTCGAAACGGCGGCGTTTGTCGCGCGGCGCATTCGGCAAGGTTTCCATAATGCCGAAGTTCGCATTCATCGGCTGGAAGCTGCTGCCGTTATATTCGCTTACGTAATGTGCAAGTGCTCCGATTGCCGTTCGTCTTGTAAAATCGATTTGCGGTCGATTGTTTACAAGCCGTGCCAGATTGATTCCCGCAGCAAGCCCGGATGAAGCACTTTCAACATAGCCCTCTACACCGGTGAGCTGCCCCGCAAAGAACAAATCCTCACGCTCACGCAGGGAGTAAAAAGGAGTCAGATGTTTCGGGGATTGAAGGAAGGAATTCCTGTGCATAACGCCGTAACGCACATATTCCGCATTCGCAAGCCCGGGAATCATTCCGAAAACGCGCTTCTGCTCGCCGAACCTGAGATTGGTTTGAAATCCCACGATGTTAAAAAGCGTGCCCTCGGAGTTATCCTGTCTGAGCTGCACAACGGCAAACGGTTTTTTGCCGTCGCTTGCAGTGCATTCTGCAAGACCGACAGGCTTCAGCGGTCCGTATGCAAGGGTCAGGTCGCCACGTTTTGCCATGACTTCAACCGGCATACACCCTTCAAAAACGTTGACGGTTTCAAACTCGTGCAGCGGAGCGGTTTCCGCCGAAACCAGCGCGCGCACAAAATCATAATACTCACGCATTGTCATAGGGCAATTCAGATAATCACTGCCGCGTCCGTAACGCGAAGCTCTGCTTATCCGATTCATATCAAGCGATTCGAGCGTTACGATCGGAGCAGCCGCATCAAAGAAATGCAGGCTGTCTCCAAGCAGGTTTTCAATGTTTCTCATCAAAGCACCGTCTGTAAGCGGCCCTGTGGCAATTACCGCAGGTTCAGCCGGGATTTCCGTTATTTCCCGGGAAATGAGCTCAATATTCGGATGTTTTTTTAGCTCTTCCGTGATTCGTTTTGAAAAATCAGTGCGATCCACCGCGAGCGCACCGCCCGCCGGAACGCGCGTTTCGTCCGCAATTCTCATTACAAGAGAATCCATTCGGCGAAGTTCTTCTTTCAAGAGGCCGACGGCATTATCCAGCTTATCTGAGCGAAGCGAGTTCGAGCAAACCAATTCGCATAAGTCATCAGTTTTGTGTGCAGGCGAATGCTTGCCCGGCTTCATTTCAAAAAGGTTGACGTGTATGCCGCTTTCGGCAATCACATACGCCGCCTCACAGCCGGCCAATCCTCCGCCGATAACAGAAACCGATTTCATTGCTTTCCTCCTCCTTGTTCGCGTTTGATGTTTTTATGCCTGTCGGCATCATGCTGCATTAAGAATAATTCATCTCCCCTTCCTGCTCTTGCGAAATCACCGGGAAATGAAATAACTCCCTTTTCAGTCCCGTGCCTCCGCTTTATCCGCAAGGTCGGGATAAGTGTTTTTAATCTCTCCGCTCGGAACAACAAAGCCGCATTCCTTTTCGGAACAGACAATATAGCGTCCGTTCGGGCCCATTTTCCACACGGTCATCCTACCGCAGCGCGGGCACGGTTTGCCTGTCGGCAGATACCACGATACGTAATCACACTCCGGATAATTCTCGCAGCCGTAAAACGCTCTGCCTTTTTTGCCCTTGCGCTTGATTATCTCCCCGCCGCATTTGGGGCATTTCACGCCGACTTTTTCAACAATGGGCTTTGTGTTTTTGCACTCCGGATAATTCGGGCAGGCAAGGAACCTTCCGAACCTGCCTGTTTTATATACCATCATTGCGCCGCATTTATCGCATGGAATGTCCGAAACCTCATCGGGAATTTCAATACGCTCAACGGTCTTGAATGCCTCTTCAAGAGCTTCCTCAAACGGAGGATAGAAATCTTCAATCAGGTTTTGCCAGCGTTCCTTGCCTTCTTCCACTGAGTCCAATCGTGACTCCATATCCGCCGTGAACTTGACGTCAACAATATTGCGGAAATTATCCTCCATAACTTTGTTCACAACGAACCCGAGATCGGTGGGCACAAGCTGCTTCTTTTCTTTTTCTACGTACCCTCTGTCGATAATTGTCGAAATTGTCGGGGAATACGTGCTCGGCCTGCCGATTCCCAGCTCTTCAAGAGTTTTCACAAGGGATGCTTCGGTGTATCTTGAAGGCGGTTCGGTAAAGTTCTGCTTCGGGTTCAGAGAAACAAACTTAGGTTCACTGCCGACTTCCATAGCGGGAAGGGTCGTGTCCTTTTCGCCTATGCCGTCATCCTGCGACGGATTTGAAACAGAATAAACCGCCGTGAATCCGTCAAAGATTTTTTTTGAACTGTTGGTTCGATATGTGCATTTCGGCTGAGTCTGCGTTTCAAGCGTAACAGTTGAAGTTTCGTAAAGCGCATCACTCATCTGGCTTGCAAGGAAACGTTCGTAAATCAGTTTGTAAAGTTTATACTGCCCCGGTTCGAGATACTGTTTCACCGATGCGGGCGTGTTTTTTACATCAGTCGGACGAATTGCCTCATGCGCATCCTGGGAACCCGCTCTGCCCTTAAAAACATTGGGCTTTTCGGGTACGTAAGCTGCGCCGAACGCTGTCGCAATGTATTCTCTCGCACTCTGCTGCGCTTCGGCGGAAATTCGAACCGAATCCGTACGCATATACGTAATCAAGCCAACGCTGCCCTTGGTGCCGATATCAACGCCCTCATAGAGCTGCTGAGCGCAAAGCATGGTTCGCTTCGGCGGCATTGAAGCACGGTTCGATGCATCCTGAAGCATGCTGCTCGTTGTGTACGGTGCAGGCGCATGACGTGTTTTTTTTGCTGTTTTGATGTCCGCAACGCAATAAACCGCTCCGGTGGACAAATCCGCAACGCGCATTGCATCGGCTTCCGTCTGAAGCTCCGTCTTTTTGCCATCAAAACCATAGAATTTGGCTTCGAATGTACGCTTGGCAAGATGAAGTTTTACTGTGACCGTCCAATACTCTTTCGGCACGAAATCAAGTATCTCGCGCTCTCTGTCGCAGATGAGTTTTGTCGTAACCGACTGCACACGGCCCGCCGAAAGTCCTCTTCGAACCTTTGCCCAAAGCAGCGGGCTGATTTTGTAGCCGAGCAAACGGTCAAGCACGCGCCGCGCCTGCTGCGCATCAACAAGGTTCCTGTCAATGCAGCGCGGATTTTTGACCGCCTTTTGAATGACTGTCTTTGTGATTTCGTTAAACACAACACGACAGGGCTCGTTTTCATCCAGCTTCAGCATTTTTGCAAGATGCCACGAAATCGCTTCTCCCTCGCGATCAGGGTCGGTTGCAAGCACGATATGCTTTGCGTGCTTTGCTTCTTTGCGTATTTTTTCGATAACTTCGCCTCTTCCGCGAAGGGTAATATATTTGGGTTCAAAGTCGTGTTCAACATCAACACCGAGCTGGCTTTTCGGCAAATCGCGAACATGCCCGTTCGATGCAATGACCCTGTATTTTGAGCCGAGATACTTTTCAATCGTCTTCGCTTTGGACGGCGATTCCACGATAACCAATGTCTCTGCCATAATCCTCCTTCGACCGTTTGGTCGTTTACAGTTAATTTACAGTAAAATCCGATTCTGCCGCACCGCGGCGGCAGTTCAGCAACAGCTTTTTTTCACAAGAAGCGAATTGTTCAAACTCTTCCTGATCGGGTTTGCGATTCTGCCGGTGATACGACTTACGGATCAGCTCAATGTATAGATTCTGCCCGGCAATTGTTTTATTAAACCCGAAAATTCCAATTCTGTCAAGTGCAAGTTTAAAACTTCGACCGGGAATTGCGTAAGCTCGCAGATTTCGTCAAAGTTTTTTTCGCCCAATTCAATCAAATCAAATAATATCTTTTGATTACCCGTCAATTTCAACTCGCTGCTGCCCCTGCCGCGCAGCTTTGATTTTTTGCTGCACTCAGGATTGATTCCGAGATGAAACAGCAAATCCTCTGCACTGAATACAGGTTCCGCCATGCCTTTTCGTATCAGTTCGTTCGTTCCGAAGCTCATCCTGTCCGTGATTCTTCCGGGCACGGCATACACGGTTCTGCCCTGTTCCAACGCGCAATTTGCAGTTATCATCGTTCCGCTCTTTTCACCCGCTTCAACAACAAGCACGCCGCAGCTCATTCCGCTGATTATTCTGTTTCTCATTGGGAAAAAATACGTTGCAGCACGCGTGAAAGGCAGGAATTCGCTCATCACGCAGCCGTTCTCGATTATTGCTTCCATAATCTCCGCGGTGCCGTCGGTTTTTGCCGTGCAAACGCCTTGTCCGAGTATCGCCGCCGTTGGATATTTTTGTTCGGCGGCACTCAACGCCCCCTGTGCCGCAAGGCTGTCGCAGCCGTAGGCAAGCCCGGAAACTATGGTAACTCCGTTTTTTGCCAACTCACAGCCCATATGAGCGGACACTTTTTTTCCGTAATCCGAACACCTTCTTGCACCGATTATTGCAAACGGCGTTTCGGCCTGCAATCGTGCGCATTTGCCTCTTGCATAAAGCACAAACGGCGGATCCGCAATATATTTCAATTCGGTCGGATAAGCTTCACTGTTCGGAGTCAATGCTGAAACACCGTTTTTTTCAAGGTCCGAAATGAAATCATCAATATAGGCATCCGATGCCGTGAGCCGCAGTTTTTCGGCCTGCTCCCGTTTTATCATGGTTAAAATATCGGAATCAAAGTTTTTTACCGCTTCAAACAACTCCGAAATCGAATCAAAATTTCGCAGCAGTTCGTTTGCCTGCTTCGCTCTGCCTTCAAAAGCAATGCTCAATCGGATATAATCCCTGTCCGCCTTTTGATACTCCATTTGCCCTCCGTTCGGCTGCCGCAGTGCCGATTACGTCACAGTTTGCTCCAATACTTGCTGTCCAAAGAGCGATATTGAAGAGCTTCCGCAACGCATGCTCCTGTAATTTTTTCCTCGCCCGCAAGGTCGGCAATGGTTTTGCTAACCTTAATCAATCTATCGTATGCCCTTGCAGACAGCCGCAGCCTGTCGAACGAAAGCCTTATAAGCTTTTCCGCATCGGGCTCCAGTGCGCAATACTTTTTGATATGTTTCGAACTCATCTGCGCGTTGAACATTATGCCGTCGTTTTTAAAGCGCTCACGCTGAATGCATCGCGCTTTCGAAACCCTTTCACGAATTGCCGCCGAACTTTCACCCGCCTGTTTGGACGCAAGATCCTCATACGCAACCTCTGTCATCTCAACATGAATATCTATCCTGTCCAGCATGGGGCCGCTGATTCGGTTTCGATAACGCTCAATCTGGGACGGATTGCATCTGCATGGGTTGATTCTTGAACCGAAATTTCCGCACGGGCAGGGGTTCATCGCCGCAACGAGCATAAAGTCCGCCGGATATTCCGCTTTTGCCGCTGCACGGGTAATTGACACAAAGCCGTCTTCAAGCGGCTGCCGCAATGCTTCCAACACTGACTTTTGAAACTCCGGGAATTCATCCAAAAACAGCACACCGTAATGTGCAAGGCTGATTTCACCCGGGAGAGCTTTTGTTCCGCCGCCGACAAGCGCGGGAATGGAGGCAGAATGATGCGGCGCACGAAACGGACGCTCCCGTACAATTCCGCCGCGTCCGCGTAATATGCCTGCAACGGAATGAATCTTTGTTATTTCAAGTGCCTCTTCGTTTGACAAAGTCGGCAGTATTGAGGGAATGCTTCTTGCAAGCATCGTTTTACCCGAACCGGGCGTTCCGATAAGCAAAATATTGTGGTTGCCCGCTGCTGCAACTTCGGCTGCACGTTTCGCCGCCTGCTGACCCTTTATTAACGAAAAATCACTGTCAAAACTCGGATGGTCGTCTATATTTGTTTGACTGCACGGCTGCGGATTGATGATCTTCATTCCGCGCAGGAAAAGCACAGCCTCTGTAAGACTCGTTACAGGAATCACGACTGCATCGTGTATGAAAGCAGCTTCCTCCGCGTTTTCCTTTGGGAGAATGATATGGTTGTATCCGCGTGAGCATGCATCGATTACCATCGGCAGCACGCCGTTAACACCGCGAACGCTGCCGTCCAAAGCAAGCTCACCGATTATAAGCCATTTTTCCGCCGCAGTGCGATCGATATCCCCGCTTGCCGCAAGTATGCCTATCGCTATCGGCAAATCATAAACCGTGCCTTCCTTGCGAACATCCGCCGGCGCAAGATTTATAACAAGCCGCACATTTGGAAAAGGAAAGCCCGAGTTGCATATTGCAGAGCGGACGCGCTCCTTGGATTCCTTAACGGCATTATCCGGAAGGCCGACGGTTTCGTAACCCGCAAAGCCGAAGCTTATATCCGTTTCAACCGTCACGGGATAGCCGAGCAGCCCCGTCAACCCATAACTTGTGATTCTTGCCAGCATATTTCCCCCTTTGTCCGAATAAAGCCATACCGAGTGATTTTTTCACTCGGTAAGCCGTTAAACGAGTATTAACATTTAATCTTTGGTGTTCAGATTGACTTTTTTCTCTTTTCCGTCGTTTTTCACGGAAGGAGCCTCAGCAGGTTTGAACACAAAAAGCTTGTTGCCGACGAAGTTTACGATTATGCAAATGCAGGTTGAAAGCAGCATGCATGCTCTTTCGCCGTTAATTATCTTTGTGATCCACTGCGGAAGCCCAAGACTCATCCACCAATCATCAATATGCAAAACATCGGTAAACAGCCAGATAAGGCCGAGCGAAACAAGCAATACACCCAGATTAACTGCAATAAAGCTTATGATTTCGCGCGCATCCTGTCTGCGCTCTTCTTTAAATGTCCAACGGCTGTTCAGAATATAGCTGTTCAGAATGCCGGCACAATAGCCGACAACTTTTGAAACATAAACCGTCCAACCGCCCGTAAACGGTATTGCAAGCACGATGCTCAGCACCGTGCTGATGACCATGTCTATAAGCGTGTTGCCGATTCCCACCAAGCCGAATTTAATCAGCTGGAAAAAGCTTTTTTTTGCGGCTGTGCCGCCGTTTTTTTCGTTTGAACTCATTATTGAAACTTACTCCTTTACGCGGCAGCGAACAATATGCCCGCCCAAAAGCCGGCTGCGACAGGTTTTCTGTCGAATTGTCCGCCGCACGCATTTTCTTCTTCACCCCGTCCGCACCGAAAGCACGGGCAGCGGGTTTGTGTTCGGTATTTTTTACCAAGTACCGAAGAATGTCCATGTAGGCAGCCATTCAAGTGCACGTATATATTCCCTGCTGACCTGAATGCCGCTGATTACGGGATAGAAAACCGCAAACAGCACGATCGCAGCAGCAAGCCAAATGAACTTAATCTTCGGAACGAATTTTGCTCCGCCGGAAATCATGTCGCCGCGTTCGAGCGGTATGTAGTAGAACTTATCCTCATAGTGCTTGAGCACATATACAGAGGCAAGTATTATCATCGGCACGGTCGCAAAGTAATGATATACGAACACGCAGCGGGAAATCAGCATCCAAGGCAGCATGGACGATGCCATGCAGGCAAAGATGAAGAATATCTCCGCATTGAGTCTGAACCTGTTGCGCAGGAACATGATGAACAGCGTCAACGTGCCTGCAAAGCAGATCCACCATACTGCGGGGTTGCCGAAAGTTGAAATGGTTCCGAACTTTGTTGTGTCCGGATTCTGTCCTCCGGAATAGAACCACACCGGGCGGTTTCCGAGAGGCCATTCATACCATGCGGACTGATACGGATGCGTTGAATTAAGCCCGCTGTGGTAGCTGAACATATATTTTTGATTGTCAATAACGCCGTCCACATAAGTCTTGACCTTTTCGGAGAAGGTCAAAACTTCGCCCTCGGGCTCCTTATTGTACTCGAGCTGTCCGGCGGCACGAAGGCGTGCAATCTTTGTTTGCTCCGCATTAGGCTTCCATTGCGCCGTGTAATACGGTCTGTATGCTGCCGAATAAATCGCAACAGGAATGATGATGAAGAACAGGAGACAGAACAGGCAGGTTTTTATGAACCGTGCCGGGAACTTTCTCGCGTTCGCAACCGCAGGATCGGCCTCTTCCGCTTTTGTGAGCTTGGCATTTTTAATCTTGTTTGCCTTTACCCAAAGGGTTATCATCTTAACAAAGAACATAACCGCAAGCGCAGCACCGGTATATATGCAGATCCATTTGCTTGCGCAGCCCAAACCGAAGAACAAACCCGAAAGCCCGAGCGGTATCAGAGTGTCCTTAAGGCTGTCGCCGAGATCCATTTTTATGAATTTGTACATGTAGTACGTCATGCACATATTGAAGAACACGCCGTATACGTCAATGGTCGAAATTCGAGTCTGCGAAAAATGCATGAAATCGAATGCAAACAACCCCGCCGCAAGCAGCGCAAGCTCGGGACGCTTGAACATGCGCTTGCCGAACGCATACATCAGGGGAATCATTGCAATGCCGAACAGCGCACCCATGATTCGCCAACCGAAGGGATTCATGCCGAATATCGCAACGCCGACGGAAATGATTATTTTTCCGAGCGGAGGATGCGAAACCTCGTAGACACTAAGATTATGCAGATGTTCATATGCGGTTCGTGCGTGGTAGAGCTCATCGAAATACATGCCGGTCATGTAACTCGGGTATTCCGGCACGCAGTCCTGTTCATCGACAAGAGCCGCTGCGGATGCATCGTTCACCGTTACATGAAGCAGGTTGCCTTCCGTGTCAAAGAACGCAAGCTCGTTTATCCATGCTTCGCCGCTCACAACTGTCAGTGTGATGTTTTTTGTTGTGCTGTGCAGGCTGCTGTTGCGAACCCACCTGTACATTGTTCCGAAACGCTGGTCGATTTCGACTGATTTGCCGTCGTCTCCGGTGAGCTTGAATACAGTCGTTCCTTTTGAGCCGCTGCCGCCCGTAATTCCGCCGTCATGCCAAACGCTGCCGATGGTAACCGTATCATCAAATGTCAGCGTTACGGTTGTGCCCGGCGTTCCCTTCCATTCGCTGTCCGGTGCTTTTGTGGAGCCGAGATTCGTGACGGCAAGAATGCCGTAAACAAGAGTCAATGCAATAACGAATATCCAGTCTTTTTTTGTATAGTGAAGCTTTGTATCCGTTTTTTGGGGAATAACAGGCTTCGTGTCAAAAATGCTCGGAGCAAGCTGCGCAGGGGTTTTGATGGGATCGCCTTTGCGCGCCTTGTCCATTGATTTTTCAAGCTTGAGCAGGAAATAGATCGCAATGGGCAAAAGGATGTAAATGCAGAGCATGATAACGATCATCTTTGTTCTTGCGGCGTATTCCGCATCACTCATACCCGTTGTGTTATCCGAGGATTGTGATGATGAAGTCTTTGTTTCAAAGCTTTGAATTTCGCCGTTGTAGCTTGTGAGCTTTTCAATTTTAAAATCGTCAAAGTAGGCAATGCCCATGCTCGTGCTGCTGAAATTGCCGAGTCTGCATCCGATTTTAAGCTTGGACTGTCCGCTTCCGGTTTTGCCGACAAGCTCAACCATTGTCCAATCAGTTGTGCCGAGAACAGGCGTTGAATAACAGGTTCGGTCCTCAAGAGCAATATTTGCACCCGCTCCTCCGCTTACATTTTCGGTTTTGATGTAGCAGCTGAGTTTGTAAATCGTGTTTGCCTGAACGGAAATTGTCTGCGTGAAGTGTGCATCATCAAGCTCCGCATTCGTGAGCTTCACGACATTGCCGCGCGCAGCATCCTTCACGACAACCGCGTTTGACACGGAAGTATCGTTTAAATAGGATGTGTATTCCCACCCCTTCGGCATAAGGCCGCTTGAGTCGAGGCTTTCGAAGCTGCCGTTTGCAATGTTTGCGCTTCCTCCGCTTTTCGGGGAAGCAAGCAGCAGAACGATGCCGAAAATAACACATACTGCCGCAATAATTGCAAGGCTGGCAGTGAGTGTCTTTTTGTTTATCTTTTTCATTTCGTTTCCTCTCATTTCTCTGCTTTTCGTGCAGGAACAGTTTTTTGTGCTTTCGCCGAAACATCATCATCCGCGAAAACATCGGCTTTTACTCTTCCGCGGAGCATAATATCCGTGCAAATGCCGCAGAATATTATAAACAATATGACGTTTGCAAGTGAGCACCAGAACACAAGGCGTTCATCCCAATAGAGGTGGTACTCGTGCAGTTTGCTGTAATAAAATGCTGCAATGCAGTTCACAAGCGTTGTTGCGCTCCAGCACATGAACATGCTGATAAGTCGCCTGTCGCCGTAGCTGATGTAAGCAACAAGCAGCAGAAGCAGCACGGGGAACAGGTAGCGTTCGTGCATGTAGTGGCCGAGAGTGAAAAGCGAGGCGAATGTGAATGCGGTTGCAAGACTCAACGCGCCGGAATGCTTTTTCCTGCCGAAGAAATACAGAACACCGCCGAAACCGACTGAGAGAACCATCAGAACGGTGCCGAGCTGGCCGTAAGTCAGCCCGAGAATTGCCTTCTCGGTTATCGGGGTCCAATTCTTTCCGAACAATGTGTAAATATTGTATGCATTTACGCTTGCGTATTTATAAGAAGTAGCGGTTCCCATATATTTTTGAAGGATAATGGAATACCACGGCATGGTATCATCGGCAAACGGAATTACGGATACAATGAGAAGCGCGCAGGCGCAGGCGACCGCAGCAACGGTTTTCATGATTCGCGTTCCGACTCCGTCCGCACATTTTCTGCCTGTCGGACTGAAGAAATCCGGATCGAAAATATAGCAGAAATATGCAATCGCAAGAAGCGGACCCGCCATCAAAGCCTGCGGTTTAAGCAGGATTGATAATCCGTAAACAAATCCCGCAAGAATCGGTTTGTTCGAATTGAGCAGAATAATGCTTATTACAAGCAGGATCGAAAGAATCTGATCGATCTGTCCCCATCCTCCGGAAACATAGATGAAAACGGGGCAGAATGCTGCAAGGCACATAAGAAGGTACGCGGCCTCAAAGCGAAGTTTTTTGCGCGCAAGCCTGTAAACAAGATACGCCGAGCCTATATCGGCAATTATCGACGGAAGTTTTATCATTGTGACATAGAATATGTCGTACGAGCCGTCCGCCGCATAAATGCCGTGACCGAAAAGATCCGCTATGCGCGCCATCAACCCCAAAACATACATGTATCCCGGCGGATAATCCGGAAAATTGGTTTGAGGATTATAGAAGTTTTGAAAGCCGTTTCTGAATATTTTGTTTCCCCACGATGTGAAACAGCCTATATCAGTTTTGTGTCCGACAATATAGTAGGAAAAAAGAATATGCAGCAGCAGCGAAGCAAGCAGCGTCCACACAACAAGAAAATTGTCTGATTTGTCGCGTACACCGTTCACAAGAACGGCTCTGCTTTTTTTGATGCTTACATAGACCATGTAGATCAGCAAAAAGGCAATCGTTGCCAAAATGGAAGCGATCAGTATTTGCTCGGTCGGAAATTTGGTCGGCGTCATATTGAATGCCATCCTCCTTATGAAAGCCTGCTGTAAGATGCCGAATGCGTCCGGCTGACCTCTGTCACACCGCTCACGTTCGCGCATCATACACCGATTTTATTTATTTTACCATATTATGTTCAAAATTTGAAGTGCCGAACGCAAAAAAAAGCAGCAAACAACAAAATTGAAAGCTGCGGGAAAAGTCGATAACGGATTTTTTATTTCGTTTAAACCGTAAATGCATTTTCTATATGTCTGATTTTGTGTTCCGAAAGTATCACTTCAATTATATCGAAGCGATAGTAAACCGCCTTTTGCCTGTAATTTGCCGCAAAATACTTTGCAGCGTAAACCATGTTTGCTCTTTTTGCAGAACCGACACGCAGCATCGGCGGCAGCTCATTTGAATCGAGAGCGGTCTTGACCTCGACAAAGGCAACGGTGCTTCCTTTTTTTGCGATTATATCAATCTCCTTGTGTGCAACACGGTAATTGCGCTGAAGGATTCGGTACCCGTGCAAACGAAGGTAAAGCCTTGCCAAGCGCTCCCCTCTTGCACCGATGCGCTGCTGTTTGCTTCCGTTTTCAATATTCAGCCGTTCCAATTGCACCTCCGTTCGGGTGTATACAGCAACGCGGTCAGCATTCACCGCATTCCGCAAGAATTTTTTTGATGAAGCTGCGCCTGTGAAGTTCGCACGGACCGAATTCACGAAGCGCATCCATATGCTGCTTTGTTCCGTAACCGACGTTTTTTTCGAAACCGTACTGCGGAAATTTCTCCGCTGCGGCGATCATGTATCTGTCTCTTTCCACTTTTGCAACTATGCTTGCCGCCGCAATGGAATAACACAATGCATCGCCGTGAATCAGGCTGTGCTGCACGGCGGGAATATCAAGTTCTTTAACGGCATCAACAAAAACGTCGCTGCACACGTAATCGCCCGGGCAATGCGCCAAAGCATTCCTGTAAGCTTCGGCAAACGCCTTTTTTGTTGCCTGAAGAATATTTATCTCATCAATTTCCTTTTGAAACACCCATCCTGTGCCGAAAGCTGTCGCTCCGCCTGTAATAAGCGGGTAAAGCTTTTCCATGCGCTTCTTTGTAAGCTTTTTGGAATCGTTTACGCCCTCTGTCACAAATCCCGGAGGAAGAATCACGCATGCGGCAACAACGGGGCCCGCGAGCGGTCCGCGCCCGACTTCATCCATTCCCGCAACGGCGATACCGCGTTCCCAGAACGGGCGTTCGTATTGAGTCATTTGTTCAAGCCGTTCGGCCTCGTTAATCTTTTTCATTGTTTATATCGGTTTGCTCCGCTTGCTGGGGTTCGAAATTATCCGTGGGGTTTTCAAGAGCAACGGCGGCAATTTTGCCCGCACGATACTCATCAAGAACTATTCTTGCGCCGCGTTCCGTATCAAAAACTCCGCCCGAAAGAATAAACCCGCGGCTGCGGCACACGCCTTCCAGCAGAAGCTCGGGAATATTCTGTTCCGGATCAAGCTTTTTGTATCTTGCCGTCAAAGCCTCCGGGCATATGCGCATAAGGTCAAAAAGCAGCAGGGCCGAAATTTCCTCGATATCAAGCACATCATCCCGAATCGAACCAATATATGCAAGATGCTTTGCAAGTATCTCGTTATCCAACTTGCCCCAAAGCAAACCCGGAGTGTCAAGAAGTTCGAGGTAATCCGAAACTTTGACCCATTGCTTTGACCGCGTAACGCCCGGACGATCGCCGACCTGCGCTCTTGCCGCGCCCGCAATACGATTGATGAAAGTGGATTTTCCGACATTCGGAACGCCGACGACCATTGCGCGCAAAGTTTTTTTAATGCCTTTTTCGCGATACCGCCGAACGGTCTCCTCCCCCGTTTTTTCAATAAGCTCAATTGCACGTTTGCGTGTTGAGGGCTGAGTTGAGATAAACTCCGCAGCTGTGATTCCCTGCTTTGCAAAATAACTTATCCATGCGCGATTCTGAGTTTTTGATGAAAGGTCACTTTTATTAAGAACAACAACACGCAGCTTGTTTTTGAAAAGAGCTTCGAAATCGGGATTGCGGCAAGCCATCGGTGCGCGTGCATCGACAATTTCGATTATCATGTCAACAAGCTTTAAGTTGTCCTCCAGCATACGTCTGGCTTTTGCCATGTGCCCGGGATACCAATTTATCGTGTGCATGGGTTTTACCTCCGAAACAGGTTGATAATTCTTTTTTTGCAGCAGACATCGGCGCGAAACGGAATTCGGCAGCTTTTTGCAGCGGCGGCAAAGCCCCGCAATGCCTGCGCAAAATCGATATAAAATCAGCCTCCTTCCCCGTTTGGGTCGGGAGGCCTTTTCAGAAAAAGGAAAATCTTGATTACTTGGTAACGATGCGTTCTTTGATCTTTGCAGCCTTACCGGTCCTCTCACGGAGGTAATAGAGCTTCGCCCTGCGGACAACGCCGTAGCGAACAACTTCAATCCTGCCGATGCGCGGGCTGTGATAGGGGAAAGTCCTCTCAACACCTACACCGTAGCTGATACGGCGAACGGTGAAAGTCTTGCGGATGCCGCCGCCCTGCATTTTGATGACGATGCCTTCAAAATTCTGGAGCCTTTCGCGGTTTCCTTCAACGACCTTAACGTATACGCGAACGGTGTCACCGATTTCGAGCTTGGGAAGATCGGAACGAAGCTGCTCTTTTTCGAGTTCTCTGATGATGTCTGACATAGTAATCTCCTTATTTACAGATGTTCTTAGCCGACCTGCGACCAGCGGACCATCCAATTAACCATAGAATTATAGCATTTTTCTGCACAGAATGCAAGAGCAATTTTTCAAAAAATGAGCAGAGACGCAATATATATTACTCATTTTCCAACGATTGCAGGTATTTTTTATCCGCCGCAGTCAGATTCGCCCTTTCAAGAAGGTCCGGACGCATCTGTTTTGTTTTTTTGAGAGCTTCCTGCCTCCGCCAACGCAGAATTTCGGCATGGTTGCCGTTCAGCAGCACGGGCGGAACCTCTCTGCCCCTGAAATTCGCGGGACGCGTGTACTGAGGGTATTCCAGCAGTCCCCAGTCGGAAAAGCTTTCCTCCTCGGTTGATTCGGAGCTTCCGAGCACACCGGGAATGAACCTTGAAACGCAGTCGATAACGACCATTGCGGGCAATTCGCCGCCCGTCAGAACATAGTCGCCGATTGAAATTTCATCATCGATAAGTTCCGATACGCGTTCGTCAATGCCTTCATAATGCCCCGCAAGGAAAAGAAGACGCTTCTCCGAAGCGAGTTCTTTTGCAAGTGCCGGTGTCAGCACTCTGCCGCGCGGACTCATCACAATGCAGCGCGGCTTTTCAGGAGCTTCGGCTGCGACGCTTTCGATGCAGTCAAAAATCGGCTGCGCAAGCATGACCATGCCCGCCCCGCCTCCGAACGGATAATCATCGGTATTACGGTGCTTGTTCTGCGAAAAATCACGTATATTATGCGTTTTGAATTTCAAAATGCCCTTTGATGCCGCCCTGCCGAGAATGCTTGATGACAGGATATTGCTGAACATTTCGGGAAAAATTGTAAGAATATCAATCCTCAAACAGTCCAACCTCCGCAAGAATTTCGGAATCAAAAACAATTCGCTTGTTTTCGATATCAACGCTTGAAAGCAATTTTTTCAGTGCAGGAACGGAAAGCCTTTTTACGCCTTTAATAACATAAACGTCCGTTGACGGTGTTTCGTACACATCGACCACTCTGCCGAGCGCATCACCCAATGTCGAAAAAACCTCACAGCCTATGATGTCCTTCACAAAATATGCACCTGCGGGAAGCTTTACGGCGTGTTCTCTGTCCACGCAAAGGTATTTGTCGCGAAGTTTTTCGGCGGCTTCAACGGTGTCAATTCCCTTGAGTTTAATTATCACGGAATTCTCGGCGGCAACCCTTGCGCTTTCCGCAGTGACTGTTTGATAAACGCCCTCGGGCGCCTCGATAAAGGCATCCGAAAGGCGTGCAAATCGTTTTAAATCATCGGTCAAGGGGAGCAATTTCAGCTCACCCTTGATGCCGTGCGGGCGCAGAAACAGCCCGATACGAAAATAATCCATAGACAAAACTTGTGAGTTCCGGTACGGTTACAGAATATCAACTCTGTATTTCTTTTCGCTTTTTACCGAAGCGGCGCGAACAACGGTGCGGATTGCTTTTGCGATACGCCCCTGTTTGCCAATAACTTTGCCCATATCGTCCTTGGCAACGGAAAGCTCAATTGTGGTTTCCTCGCCTGCTTCGTCAGCCTTGACGGCAACCTTTACCTCGCTCGGTTCGTCAACAAGACTCTTTGCAATGAATTCAACAAGAGCCGCAATATCGGGAGCCTGAGTTTCGGTAATGATTTCTTCGCTCATCAGTCGATAACGCCGTGCTTTTTGAACAGACCGCGAACGGTTTCCGTGGGCTGCGCACCGTTCTTGATCCACTGCTTTGCCTTGTCGCCGTCAACAACGACCTGTTCGGGATCGGTGAGGGGGTTGTAATAGCCGATTTCCTCTACGAAAGCACCGTCACGGGGTGCGCGGGAATCCGCAACAACGATACGATAGAAAGGAGCCTTCTTTGCGCCCATTCTGCGAAGCCTGATTTTAAGCATGATAGTTCCTCCAAATTAAATAGAAAGTCTTTGTTGAATATCCAATCGGGCATAAGCCCGCTGTTGGTGATTTTGTTGTTTGATGCAGATCGGAAAACATTTTCCTGCATCAGAAGCCGAAGAAGCCTTTGCGCCTGCCTGATTTTTTGCGGCCCATTCCCGCAAATCTCTTCATCAGCTGGCGTGACTGTTCAAATTGTTTGAGCAGTCGGTTAACTTCCTGAACGGTCGTTCCGCTGCCCGCCGCAATGCGTTTTTTGCGGCTTGCGTTCAAAAGTTCCGGATTGCGTCGTTCACGCGGAGTCATTGAACGAATGATCGCCTCGACTCTTGCGGTTGCCTTTTGGTCAATTTTTGCATCCTTGAGCTTGCTTGCATCGACCCCGGGCATCATGCCGAGAATCTCTTCCATTGAGCCGAGTTTTTTGACCTGTTGGAACTGCTCGAGGAAGTCCTCAAGGGTAAACTTGTCATTTTTAATCTTTTTGGTGAGCTCTTCCGCCTGTTTTTCGTCGAAAGCCTGTTCCGCCTTTTCAATCAAAGTGAGAACATCGCCCATGCCAAGAATTCTTGAAGCCATTCTGTCGGGATAGAACGGTTCGATATCGGTAAGCTTTTCGCCTATGCCGGAGAATTTGATTGGTTTGCCCGTAACACTGCGAACGCTCAGCGCCGCACCGCCTCTTGTGTCACCGTCAAGCTTTGTGAGTATAACGCCGGTTATGCCGAGTTTTTCGTTAAAGGAGCTTGCAACGTTGACAGCGTCCTGACCTGTCATTGCATCAACAACAAGCAGCGTTTCCGCCGGGTTAACGGCTTGTTTGACGGCGGCGATCTCGTCCATCATGTTCTCGTCGATATGCAGGCGGCCTGCCGTGTCGATTATAACAAGATCGTAGAAGTTGCGGGAAGCATATTCAATCGCTTCCTTTGCGGTTTTAACGGGATCCTGCGTCCCGCGTTCGAAAACGGGAACATTGACCTTTTCACCCACGACCTGAAGCTGGGTGATCGCGGCAGGGCGATATATGTCGCATGCAACAAGCAGCGGTTTTTTGCCCTGAGTCTTTGCAAGGTAGGCAGCAAGTTTGCCCGCCATTGTGGTTTTGCCCGCACCTTGAAGACCCGCAAGCAGGAAAACAGAGGGTTTGCGCGGCCCGAACTCAACCTTCACAACGCTGCCGCCGATGAGCTGAGTCAGCTCCTCATTGACAATTTTGATTATTTGCTGGGACGGAGTGAGGCTTTGGAGAACATCCGAACCCACTGCCCGCGCCGAAACAGTGTTTATAAAGGATTTCACAACCGAAAAGTTAACATCCGCCTCGAGCAGCGCAAGCTTTATCTCGCGCATTGCCTCTTTGACTTCTTTTTCGGTCAACTTGCCCTTTCCGCCCAGTTTTCTGAATATGTTCTGAAGTTTTGAAGAAAGTCCTTCAAATGCCATCTTTGCCCTCCGTGATTTCAGTCAGTTGTGATAACAGAGTGTTGATTCTTTCCCGAGCGGCTTCATTGAAGGTGCACCTGCGAACCTCTGCCGAAAGCTCCGCAATTAAAACTTTCAGCCGCCTGTCCCTTGCGGCAAGACCGAGTTTTTCTTCCATTTCGAGAAGGATTTTTTCACCGCGCTGCAATGCATCGCGCACACCCTGCCGCGAAATGCCCTTCTGCTCTGCAATTTCGGCAAGGGAAAAATCCTCCTCGCAGTTGAGCTTAAGCATCTCGCACTGGTTATCGGTTAAAAACGCGCCGTAGTAATCAATGAGAAGGCTTAATTCGAGTTTGTTCTGCATATATGCCTCCTTAATGTTCTATGCGGCACTGTTGTAAAGGCGCAAAGCTTTACAAGCATGATTATAACGCCGCCAAGGTGGAAAGTCAATCCCCTTTACAGTGTCTTTCTAAATATACTTCGTTCAATAATTGTCCGCAGCAGCAAAATTCAACACTCAGCCAGGCTTTCAATGTATCTTTTCAGCACGGGGCGATTGGGCGGCGTCAGCTCGTTTCCGGGCGGCATTTCGGAGGCGGAAAAGAAACGCAGCTCCGACACTTCACTTGCCTGCGGTGTAAGATCTCCGGAATAACTGCGGCAAATGTAAACAATATCAATATTTGAGACCTCGTCGCCGTTCGGATAGGTATAATGCAGGATTTTTCCCGAAAAAACACCGAAAAGTTCAAGCTCGTTCGCAAAAAGTCCCGTCTCTTCAAAAAGTTCGCGCATTGCCGCTTTTTCAACTTCCTCATCAAGCTCCACGGAACCGCCCGCATAGCCCCAAAGTCCGTTATCGCGCCGCTTCTGCAAGAGTATGCGGCCCTCGGAATCGACAACAATAACGCTCGCACCGACCTGAAGCAGCGGACGATGCCCGACAGTTTTTCTCAAATCAAGTATATATTCAGACATAATTAATCCAAGTACCCCTCTTCACGCAGCATTTCCAGAACACGCGCTTCGCGTTCAAGCATTGTTTGATTTTTGGGCCCGTGAGCTCTGTTTCTGTTAACATCAATTGCATGTTCTGCCTCAACAAATTCCAAAGTAAATCGTTCCCGCGCCTCATAATCATCGAGTTTCTGCGCTCCCGGCTCCGGTTCCGCTTCGCAAAAATAGTAGAAATTATTCTGAACAAAAACCGAAATCCCCGGTTTGTCGCTCTTTTCGATTCTGCGAACGCAGCCGTATTCCTGAATCGAATCAGGGACAACGCACAAGCCGGATTCTTCGGCAGTTTCGCGAATCAGTGCCTGATGCCGAGTTTCACCGCTCTCGATGCCGCCCCCGGGGAACTTATAGTAATCATACATCAGGCTGTGAACCATTGCAACCCTGCCGCCGCGAATGATAATGCTCCGAACGGACGGACGGTAAAAAACTTTTCCGCTCGAGTCGTAGTTCTTTTTATCCATTTCGAACAATGTTCTCATCATATCCTCCCGAATAAACCTGCGGCAAAAAACCGAAGCCGCAATTTGTGCCGAATATGTTAGGCATTGGCAATGAAGCCGCACAGTATATATATCACATTACAAAAAGAAAACTCCATCGTAAATTCGATGGAGCTGATTTGGAGGCACCATCCGGAATCGAACCGGAGATGGCGATTTTGCAGACCGCTGCCTTACCGCTTGGCTATGGTGCCGTTTGGCCGCGTAAAAGGAGGAAACGCAGCCGTTAAAAAAATGGAGCGGGAAACGGGGCTCGAACCCGCCACCTCCGCCTTGGCAAGGCGGCGCTCTACCAAATGAGCTATTCCCGCAACATGGTGCCTCAGAGTGGAGTCGAACCACCGACACAGGGATTTTCAGTCCCTTGCTCTACCAGCTGAGCTACCGAGGCAAAATGGCGATCCGAAGGGGGCTCGAACCCCTGACCTCCAGCGTGACAGGCTGGCATTCTAACCAACTGAACTACCGGACCGCGTGGTGGGAACAACAGGGCTCGAACCTGTGACCCTCTGCTTGTAAGGCAGATGCTCTCCCAGCTGAGCTATGCTCCCATCCATTGTGCCGCTCTTCAAGCGACTTCCATATTATACTCAATTGGGTCTCATTTGTCAACCCCTTTTTTAAATTATTTTTAACTATATATAACACTCTGTTTTTTCAGCATATACATGCAAATTCGAACGGTTTCATCCGATTATTACGCGTACGGTGTTGAAAAATTTTCCGTTCGGCATTATCATATATCCGTATTCGCTCCGTTCAAAGCATATTCGGAGTGGGTCCGATACCGCACCGGATGAAGGCTGCCTGCGAGCGAAGTTTTTTGCGTAAATGCCTTTTGGCTTTACCTTTTTCCGAACAAGGAGGCAAATCATATTGAAACATGCTGATTTAAGAATCTTAAGGCGCATTGCGGCGTTTTTGCTTGTAGTTTTGAGCATTGCGGGCATTGCAGCCTGCACCGTACCCGAAGAGGTTTTCCCGCCCGATACCCCGACAGCTGCAATATCGGATGTATTGCACACAACCGAACCCACGGAAATCGGAACAGCCGCCGAAATTGAGCTCTCCGCAAAGCCGACTGCACCTCCGCAGGAACCGACTTCATCGCCGGTGAAAGAAAGCGGCGAATACAGTTCCCGTGATGAAGTTGCTCTGTACATCCACCTTTTCGGACATCTCCCCGCAAATTTCATAACAAAGAAACAGGCGCGGGAACTCGGCTGGCAGGGCGGCGGGCTTCAGGATTTTGCGCCCGGCTGCTCCATCGGAGGGGACAGGTTCGGCAACTACGAGGGGCTTTTGCCGCAAGCGGAAGGAAGGTTTTATACCGAATGCGATATCGACACCTGCGGAGCACCCTCACGCGGGGCAAAACGCATAGTTTTTTCGAATGACGGATTGATTTTTTATACCGATGACCATTATCAAAGCTTTATTAAGCTTTACGACGCGGACAATTAAACCGCGGGTTTTTGAGAAATTTTAGGGATAATTGAGGATAATTGACCATGACCATATCGGATAACAATTTCACACACAACTCCGGTTCCGAACAAAGCGGCGGCATTAAGAATATCCGCATTGACTTTACGGCGATTGCGGGAATTACCGATGCGCATCTGCGCATTGCCGAGGCATTGCAGTTTCCGGATCATTACGGAAAAAACCTTGATGCACTCTTTGACTGCCTTGCGGAAATATGCAAACCCGTTGCAGTGACTCTCTTCGGAACGAGCGCGCTGACTGCCGCCCTCGGCAGCTACGGGAGCATGATGCTGCGCGTGTTTTCGGACGCGGCAGTCGGAAACCCGAATCTTTCCGTTGAAATCGGCGATTAAGTTTGCCGCATTCAATTTATCAAAGTTTTAGTATTTATCAAAGTTTTAGTGTTTTGGCTTTATGACAAAAGCGGCAGACAGGATTTTTCCCGTCTGCCTTTTGCCGAATATACGAAACCGAGTGTTGTTTAATTGCTTTTTATGCCGTTCCGAGTGCTGCTTTGCCGCTTGTTTTCAAAGACCGGAATCAATCTTCAGCCTTTGTAAATTATTCGGCTGCCTGCTTCGGCACTGCCCTTAATTGTTTTGCATTCAATACTGCCGCGAGCCTCCGCATGTCCCGCGATATCGCCGCAGCTTATATTGCCTCCGCAGTCAACGTTTCCGTCAACATTTCCGCAATTCATGCTCCCGCTTGTCTTCGCATGTCCGAGTATATCACCGCAGTTCACATCTTTGCCCGCATTGACATCGCCGCTGACTTTGCCGCATTCAACACTTCCGCCGGTTCCAACATCGCCGCCGACATCCGCACAGCCGACATTTCCGCCCGCATTGACATCGCCGCCGATACTGCCGCATTCAATGCTTCCGCCCACTGAAATGTCTCCGCCGATATCAGCGCAGTTCACATTGCCGCCCGCGCCGACATCACCGCCGATTTCACCGCAGTTCACATTTCCGCCCGCATATACATCACCGTTAACACTGCCGTTGATGTCGGCATTGCCCCAAATTTCAACATTTATCGAGCAATCGGTACGTCCGCCTTTCCTGCCGAACATACCCGCAATTCCGTTCTCTTTTTCATATTTCAGTTCAACGGGAATGCAAACCGCCGGATCGTATTCCTGACTTGACACGATCTGTTTTCCGCGCATCAGCACAACGCGCAGGGTTTTGTCATCCGGCATTTCGTCAATCATGATATTGCTCCATTCGAAACGATTTCCGTAATTACGGATCGAAGAACGCGAATGTTTTTTTGCGTTTTTTTCAAATGCGCAGCCCGCTTTTTCAGCTTGTTTCTTTCCCATTCTCTCGATTTTTCTGCCGAATTCCTCGATAGCATCCGTGTTGACGCTTACAATGCCGGTTCTGCCCTTTTTCACAAAGATGCAGCTGCCGTCATCATCTTCTTCATCGTCATCGTCATTTTCATCGTCATCGTCTTCTTCATCGTCCCCGTCATTTTCATCGTCGTTTTCGTCCTCGTATTCGACTTCAACCGATTCCGGGTTGCAGGCAGCATCGCATTGCTGTTCGGCATCGGTATGAATTTCTTCACCCGCATCAATGTTTTTCTCGTTCTTAACATCGCGCAGCAGCTCATCCAGCGAAACGCCGAAAAGATCCGCAATTCGCGGCATCAATTCAATATCGGGATAGGAAGCCGCCGTTTCCCATTTGCTGACGGCCTGAACGGACACTCCGAATTCGGCAGCAAGCTGTTCCTGTGTCATTCCGCTTGCCTTACGCAGCTCGCGCAGTTTGATTGCAAAGTTTTCTTTCATGGTATTTTCCCTCTTTCTGATTTTCGTGAGTCGCCGCACCGCATATCTGTTACGTTTGGAAAACGTTTTTGTGTTGCGCCAACTCTTAATTTCGCGCTCATTTTAGCAACGCAAGCTTTTCATGACAATAAAGCGGTGGTTGAAAACCCCAAAAAATCTGCTCAACCGTTGGTTGAATCCCGTGCCGCCGCAAATTATTTATTCCTTTCGGTTTGTTTTGCGTGTTTCTTTAAAATTATTTCTTATTGAAATTTATTTTTAACAGATATATCTGCGTTTATCAGCAAATCAACCAAAGGTTGAATCGCATATCATTGCGAAACTCTCTTTGTTGTTTGCGCAAGAAGCTGTTTTATCGCCGCATTCCGCGCCCGCTGCGCTGCGAATTCACGGAAAAAGAACTTGCGATGCAGCGGAACATTCGTTCCGAAGCAAGGCGCAGACGCGTCTCAGCATCACAGTCTCCGTCCGCATTCGGCTGTTCATCCGTAACAATTGTTGAAAAAACTCCCGCATTCGCAAGCTCGTAAATATGTTCATAGCCCATTCCGAGCCTTCCCGCAACAATAAATACGGGCACGGCGCCGCCGGAATTTGCGGCACAGCGTTTCACAACCTCGCCGACGGCCTTCCCGTTGTCCGCACTTGATGCATCAAGCTGCCCTTCTCCGGTTATGACAAGATCGGTGTCCCCAAGCAATGCATCAAAGCCGACCGCATTGAGCACCGCCGCCGAGCCGTGAGTCAATTCCGCGCCCAAAAGAGCCGACAGCATTGCACCCATGCCTCCCGCCGCGCCCGCACCGCATTCGGCGGACACTTTTCTCCCTGCCGCAGCGTCATACAAGGCCGCAATGTTTTTCATCCCGTCTTCAAGAGTGTTTAATGCTTCGGCGTCCGCGCCTTTTTGCGGCCCGTAGGTGTACGTCGCACCGTTTTTGCCTGTAAGAGGATTATCAACATCACACATAACGGTTATCTTTGCCTCGAAAACATCTCTGCGCAAGCCCGACAAATCAATTTTACGCACCAAGGCAAGCTCTCGGCCGCAGCCCGAAAGCTCATTGCCGTCCGCATCCAGAAACTTAACGCCGAGAGCCGCTGCCGCGCCCATTCCGCCGTCGTTGGTTGCGGAACCGCCTATACCGATCAAAATATTCCTTATCCCCTCGTTCAATGCTGAAGCGATAAGTTCGCCCGTCCCCCTGCTCGTTGCAGCAAGCGGATCCAATGCATTTTCATCCATCAATGCAAGCCCCGATGCCTTTGCCATTTCAATAACCGCTGTGGCGCCCGCCGTTTTTTCACCGAACGAGGTCAGAACACCGTATTCGGCAGCAATTTTCCTGCCGTCCGGCGCAGTAACATTCACCGAACGCATATTCCCGTTAAAGGCACGAATAAGCGTTTCGGCCGTGCCGTCCCCCCCGTCCGCAATCGGAAGCGTTCTCACACTGCATCCGGGAAGGTATTGCCGCGCTGCATTTTTGATAATCGTGCAAACTCTCTGTGCATCCATGCTGCCCTTGAACTTGTCCGGAGCAATAAGCATTCGAATACCTGCGCCGACAGGGTCAATACGCCTTCCGCCGTATTCCTCAAAAGGGTTCACGACAGGCTTTTCTGTTTTTTTGCAGCCGCACTCCGTCAAGTCCTTTTCATTAAAGACAAGGGTTCCGTTTTCGTCAAATCTGCCGTAAAAAGCCAGCTTCTCCGCCCGTCTGAGCGCATTCGTCTGAACGACGGGCCTGTATTCCGCAAGCGCACCCGAAACGAGCGGATTGTCGTTCAGCTTTTCAAACAGACTGCGTGTTTGTTTTATGCCGCCGCCTGCAAATGCAACCGTGAATATGTTTTTATCGTCGCTTTCATCAACCGGAAAATGACCCGCAAACAATTGAAGTCCACGAACGTCCGCCCTTTCAATTGCCGAAAAAATAAGGTTGAACGCATGTTCGCGTTCATCTCCGTTTTCAACAGAATCGAATCTGAATCCGATACCGAAGCGTGAAATATTCATAGTTCTGTGACCTCAACTTTCTTTTGTATTGTGCGGAACAATGCAAAGCCCCGTCCCGCCGTCTTCAACATCTACCGTGCAGTCGTTGCAGCAGTATGCATCCTCAAGCAGCTTTTCGCTGATAAAATCCTCGCATTCGTTCGAAACGCATCGTGCAACAGCCCATGCACCGTTTTTTTCAAGTTCGACTTCATCGATTTTGCTTGCAATGTAATTTGCGGCGGAAGCGCCGAAACGAACCGTTCTGCCCGTTTTTTGGAGTTTATCGGACAGATCATCCAGCATCAGTTTTGCAATCTCGGGAACAGCGGCTTGAGCCGCAGGCAAAAGCGCAGCAACGCAATCCGCATCGGAAGCGATTTCCGGCGGAAGTATCTGCCTTGCATCCCGCTCGTCGCGGCTGCCGTTCAGCGCATTTGCCTCATCAGAAAAGCCCGCCCTGCGCTGTTTAAAGCTGTCGCCTTCACCGCAGGTGACGAATACAATCGCATTGCGGAAGCTTACATTTTTACCCTTTGCATCAGTCAAAACACCGCACCGCATGATGCTTTGAACGAGCGAACGCACGGCAGCGTTTGCGTATTGAATGTCGTCAAACAGCACCACTGCAAAAGGCTTCCGCCGCACGGCTTCGGTCAGTCTTCCGCCGGAGACAGAACCCGCAGGCGATCCCGTCAATGTGCTGATCGCCGAATAGTCGGAATACTCGCGCATGTCAAACCGCAAAAGTGCATTTTCGCCCGGATACAATGTCTCTGCAAGCACTGCTGCAAGCTTGGTTTTTCCCGAACCTGCCGCTCCGGTTACTGCAATTGCGGCACGCGGACGGTCGGGATCGTTCCGCCATGTGAAAGCGGAACGAAGGGCTTTGCACACGGAAGCAACTGCGGTCTCCTGCCCGACTATGTGCGCATTGATCAACGAATCCAGTTTTGAGAGCCGTGAACGGACGGTGCCGTCAAGACTGCTTACGGGAATCCCCGTCAATTCGTGAACAGTCTGTGCAACATCGCCGGCAGTGACGATCGAACAACAGCTCTTTTTTAAAGAAGCCGCAGTGAATGCCGAATTCTCCGCTCCCGCATGAAGTGCATCCGCTGTTCTCGGCTCGCCGAGCTGCTTTTCCTGTTTTCTTAATTCAGCCGCAAGTGTAAAATCCCGCTCATTCAATGCGTCCTCAATACGCATTCGGAGGCTGGCCCTTTCCTGCCGCAGTTCCGCTGTATTCTGCGGAGCAAGCCGCCGGCGGGAAGCTGTTTCATCCATTATATCTATCGCCTTATCCGGAAGGAATCGCTCCGGAATGCAGCGAACAGACATATCAACACAGGCTTCCGCTGCCTCGTCCGTAATCGAAACGCCGTGATGCGCCTCGTATTTCGGACGCAAACCGCGAAGGATTGCGATCGCTTCCTCCCGCGTAGGTTCTTTTACAACTATCGGTGAAAAACGCCGTTCCAGCGCGGCATCTTTTTCGATATAGAGCCTGTATTCATCAAACGTTGTTGCGCCGATCAGCTTCAACCCGCCGCGAGCAAGCGCGGGTTTCAGTATATTGGCAGCATCGAGACTGCCCTCGCCCGCACCTGCGCCGATTATCGTATGTATTTCGTCAATAAAAAGAATTGTTTCGGGAGTTGTTTCGTCAAGAAGTGCTTTCAGTCTCTCCTCAAATTCGCCCCTGTATTTCGTTCCCGCAACGAGTGCGCCCAAGTCAAGCCGCAGCACCCGCGACGAACGCAGCTCGACAGGAACATCACCCGAAACTATCCTTTGAGCAAATCCCTCAACGACAGCCGATTTTCCGACGCCGGGACTTCCCGTAAGCACAGGGTTATTCTTGCTCCGCCTAAGCAGTGTCTGAATCAACCTGTTCAGCTGCGCTTCACAGCCTGTCAACGGATCAAGCTCCCCCCGCGCCGCCCTTGCGGTAAGGTCATCGGTATAGCTTTCCAACATCGGCGAACTCTGTCCGCCCCGAGGCTTATTTTTCCCGCGGGATACGTTTTCATCATGCGGCTGTCTTTCGGCCGAATCACTTTTTAAAGAATCATTCGCATTGCCTTTTGTTTTTTCGGCTGCGCTTTCATCATGGAGCAGCTCCGACTTTCGGCTTTCGCGCCCGTTCGAACCGAGTTCCCGCGATTCATCGTTCAAAAGCTTTTTCAGCATCTGCCTGTCCAGCCCGATGGAATCGAGAATGCGTGATGCAAAGCAGTCCGTCTCGCGCAAAACGGCAAGAAGGATATGTTTCGTGCAGATTGTGCGGCTTGCATATGCTTTTGCTTCATACAGCGCAAGCTCCAATACGCGTTTTGCAGGCGGTGCGAACCCCCTGCTGTCCGTGAAAATATGTCTTCCGCCGCCGACAAGGGTGTCCGCATACGGAAACACCATGCTTTCATCCGCACCGCATTTGCGAAGGCACTCCCCCGCCGTGCCCGGCGCACGGAGCAGACCTATCAAAATGTGCTCCGTGCCGATGAAGCCGTGATGCAGCTCCTCCGCCGCAGCCTGTGCCGCATCAAGAGCTGCGGATGCATTTTCGCTGTAACCTTCCCAATTCATTTTTTCACCGTTAATTCGTATGGCCGTTAATTCGTATGGATTCAAATCCGATTAATCTCTCAATCAAATCGAGCGATTGAGCGGACACTTCGAATACCGCCCTGCAAAACATGCTTTTCTGTTTTTTAAACAACGACCGTCTTGCCGTTTTCGCGTATTTTGTCATGCTTCCGTTTTCGTTTCATCGGACGACGCATATAGACGTTCAGAACAATGCCCACACCTATCATGTTTGTGAGCATATTCGACCCGCCGTAGCTTATAAACGGCAGCGGAATTCCCGTAACGGGCATTATTCCCATCGTCATGCCGATATTTTCGAAAATATGTGCCGCAAGCATTGCGCTGACACCCGTAACAAGGCAGGTGCCGAAATTATCCCGCGCTTTTATTGCAATATACATCCAGCGGAAAAGCAGTGCAAAGAAAACAATAATCAGTATCGTACTGCCGATGAATCCGACCGCCTCCGTTATGCCGCTGAATATGAAATCCGTGTGCCTTGCCGGAACATAGCGAAGCTGTGCCAGCGTCTGCTCACCGAAAAAGCCCTTGCCCGTGAGCCGTCCGGAACCTATTGCCATCTGCGATTGTCCGACATGGTACTTTGCATCGTCGCTTGCGGCGGACGGATTCAGAAAAACATCGATTCTGTCGCGCTGCTTCGGGGTCAAAACAAAAAAGTACATCAGCGGAAGCCCCACCCCGGCTCCGACAGCGGCAAAGATTATATAAATCCACTTTATCTGCGCAACGAAGAATGTCACAACCATGATAACAAGCAATACAATCGCCGTTCCGTAATCAGGTTGGAGAACTATCAGCATGAACGGAACGAATGTTATGCCGAGAGCAATCATAACGTCCTTGAATTTCAGCAATCGCCCGTCCCTGTCCATTGCGGCAGAGACGTATTTTGAAAGCATCACAATCAATGCGATCTTGCTCAGCTCGCCCGGCTGTATTGCCCTTTCAAGCGTGTCGAAAACAAACCAGCCCTGCGCACCGCCGCGCACCTTGCCGAAAATGAAAAGCAGCATCAGCAAGCCTATTATGCCGATGTATGCCCACATTGCAAAAGTTTTGAATATGCTGTAATCAAAAACAAGAAATATTATCATTGCAGCAAGTCCTACAAGGAAGTTTGTTATATGCTTCTGCAGGTATTCCATGTTGAGCTTGTCCATATAATCCGCAATGCCGTGTTCCGTGCCGTCAAAAGGCTTTGCCTGAACAGAGGCAAGTGCGATCGTGCCGAACACAACGAGCGCAAGCACGATTCCGACCGTTACCCAGTCTATTCTTTTCAGGTATTTCTTATCAAAAAGGCTCATTCAAAAGCCGCGCCGCGCCCGCAAGTGGCTTCGGCAATCCTTTCGTGTTTATGTGTTTACAAGATCTGCGGTGCGATACGAAAAGCCGTTTCCCCGCACCGCACTTTTTGTCCGCCGCATCAAACGATGAGTTTTTTCTTTGCCTTTTCGGCATTTTTCAATTCGTCGAGTTTGGCTTCGTATCCGGGTTTTCCGAGCAGGGCATAAGTTGCATTCTTTCCCTCCTCGACTCCGGGCTGATCGAATGCATCGATGCCCAGCAGCTCCCCTGCGAATGCCGTCTGCATTTCAAACAGCATTATAAGCTGCCCGAGAGTGAATTCGTTGACTTCGGGCATGATGATGTTCTTGTTCATATGTCCGCTGACGGTTACGGCGTGTTCGGTTGCACGGAATTCGGCGGAAATCAGCTCACCCAAGCTGTGTCCGGACAGAAACGCAATCCCCGGAATGTCGTCAAAAACATGCGGAACAGCAACATCACTGCGGTATTTTTCAACAGAGATGAAAGTTATTGTTTTGTCAAAAGGTCCATCGGTGTAAAGCTGAACCTGCGAATGCTGATCCGTAACGCCGAGAGATTTTACCGGAGTCTGTCCGAATCGCAAAACCTTTCCGTCCTTCACGAGCTTTTTGCCCAGCGATTCCGCCCAAAGCTGCGCATACCAATCCGCCATGAATTTCAGCGAATCCGCATAGGGCATCAGCACGCCGATGTTTGCGCCGTGCTTTTCCGCCGCAATGATTTCAAGCAGGGCAAGCATCAATCCGGGGTTCCTTTTCATATCGGCGTTTGAGCAAAGCTCATCCATGTATCCCGCGCCCGCAAGCAGCGCGCGAACATCCGCTCCGCCGACGGCAACCGCAACAAGCCCGACAGGACAGAGTTCGGAAAATCTTCCCCCGACTCCGTCCGGAATAATAAAAGTGCGCAGGTTGTATTTTTTTGAAATGCCTATCAGGTTGCCCTTTTGTTTGTCGGTTGTTGCAATCAAGTGATCGCGCAGCCCTTCTTCGCCGTAACGGTCAATAAGCATTCGCGTTATAATGAGCAGCTGCGCCATGGTTTCGCTTGTGCTGCCCGATTTTGTGATAACGTTGAACACGGTTCGGTCAGTATCAATCACATCGAGCAATGCAGCCATGCGCTCGGGATCAACATTGTCTTCCACAAAAAGGCGCGGAGATTTTCGTTTTTCGGAAGGAAGATCGTTATGATAGAGATGATTCAGCGCACGATGCACCGCAATCGGACCCAGTGCGCTTCCGCCGATGCCCAGAATCACGAAATTATCCGCTTTTGACCTGACGAATTCCGCTGCCTCTTCAACGGCGGGAAGGATTTCAAGCTGAGTTACGGGCAGAAGCCGCCAGCGCATTTCACCGCGCTTTTTTTCAACACCCGCAAATGCACCCTCTGCACGCGGCATCATTTCCGATATTTCCTCCGTCGTGATGCCGTGTTTGCCGACAGCCTCGGCGAGCATATTGCCGCAATCGATGCGAACACGCATTTTTTCACAGTATTCTTTTGAAAACACGCTCATTTATTTTTCCGTTCCTTTCTGTCCCGCAGAGGGATTTGTTCGGCCGAATTCCGCCGCCGCAAAGTCGTGTTCAATTCACTGACAGCGGTATATTCAGCCAATCATATTATACCACATGTTCACGCCGTTTGCTCATGTTTTTTTCGGAACGAAATTGCGGAAATCCGTGCATATTCGAATGCCGCCTGCCGTCCGCTCCGTTTGAAACATATTATATCCGTCAAATCAAATCAAATAAAAATATTCTTTGATAACGTTCACAAGCACATCGGCTTCCGCAGGGGAATAGCGCGGCGAAACGGCAAGCGAAGCAAAATCATATTCCGCCGATGCCGAAAACTCGGTGTAGTCATCAAAAACTTTGAAGTCCACTCTCGGTTCAATGCCGTTTTTTGCTTCAAAAAGTTTCGAAACAAAGCTTGAAAGCCGAATGAATTCATATTCTCCGCAGCCGCGCTGATTTTCCTGTTCACAACGGAATGCAAATTGCGGAATGTCCGGACGAGACTTCGGGTTTCGAACATTTTCAAGGCGTGAAATCCACCGAAATGCAAGTGCAAACAAAAGATAATTTGCTTCGTCGAGCTGCTTCATTTCATAGTAGCGTTTGATGTCCGCTCTTTCCGCAGGGCTGAGGGGCAGCACGGAATTCAGCACAAAGCCGGGTCCGGGTCTGCCTATGCCGAGGTCGCTGTGTGCATCGATATGCGTAACCTCAAACGGCACGGAAAGCTGCCCGGCCGCAATCAATTCCTGCCAGAATTGCAGCGCGCCGTCATGCGTTTCAAAAACCCTTCCCGGAATTTTTCTTTTCGTATCCAATCCGCAGTTTTTTTCCAAAAACTCCCTTACTTTCTCCGCCTGCCACGGTTCATGCCCGGCAGCATCGGGCCGCGCACCGGCCGGTGCCGGTTCGCAGCAGTCCGCAAGGAAAAAATCAAGATCAATGTCAAGCACTCTCATTCGTTTATCTCCCGGTTTCGTTATTGCTCAAAGCTGTATGTTTTTGCGCATTCGGCCTCGGCACCGTGCTGAATTCAATGCGCAAACCCCGCCGTTAACGCATACAGGCAGGGTTTACGCATAATTATTTACTCAGTTGACTGCTGTGTCGTTCGCCTCAGCTTCCTTCATTTGCCTTTGTTTGCCCCTATTTTCCTTTCACAACGGCCTCGGCAAACGAGTTGTCAACGAGTTCGCCGAACTCAACTCTCGCCTTCAATTCACCGTTGATGTCAATAATATCCTGCAAACGTGTGAATGCCTCCTCCGTCATGATCGGGTCAGCCATCCATGAATCCGTCTTTCGATAACTGTTTGCAACGATTTTCAGCGTTTCAACATCCGCATCGGGGAAAAATTCCAGCATCGCTTCCGCCGCTTCGGCATCGGTCGCATCTTTAAGCCAAAGCTGAGCCTTATAAACAGCGCGAATGAAGGATTCAACGAGTTTCGGTTCCTTTTTGATTGTATCCGGCATGGTCATGAAAGTTGTGTACGGCACCTCGCCCGATTCGAGTCCGACATTTGCAACGATGTGCCCGCTTCCGTTGCGTTCAAAAAGCGTTGCTGTCGGTTCAAAAAGCGTAACATAGTCGCCCGTGCCGCCTTCGAATGCTCCGCCCATCAGGTTGAACTGAATGTTGTTGATAACCTCAACATCCTCCCCGGGCTTCAATCCGTTTTTCAGCAGAACATAGATAAAAGTCATATACGGCATTCCGCCCGCACGCCCCGCAATGACGGATTTTCCGCGCAAATCCTCCCACGAGAAATCATCCGTTTTTTCCCTTGAAAGAAGGAACGAACCGTCGCGCTTTGTGAGCTGCCCGATAATCATCGGGTGGTTTGCGCTGCCCTCGTTCACAACATAAACACCCGTTTCCGGCCCCATCAATGCAAAATCCGCATCGCCCGATATAAGCGCGGTCATGCTTTTGTCGCTTCCCCCGCCGGTCACAATTTCAAGATCAATGCCCTCCTCCGCAAAATAACCGCGGCTGACCGCGATATAAAGCGGCGCATAGAACACGGAGCGAGTGACCTCGTTCAGCGTGATATGCCGCAGTTCGCCCGAACCGCCGCATGCCGCCGCAATCGGAACAAGCAGCAAAAGAACAAGAAAAAGAGCAAGAAATTTCTTCATTTCAATACCTCCAAAGAAAAGCCTTGCTCCATTGATATGCCGCAAACGGGTATGCGGTGCCTTTCGGCGATTATTTTTTCTTTCTGTTTCTTATAAAGGTATTTATCCCGTAATGGAAGAAAGAGATCAACGCTGCCGCTATGGCTGCAAAATATGCATAAAGATAAAACGGACAGATGCCGAATTCAAGCTGCAGAAATGTGAGCGTTATTGCGCCGACAAACAGCCCCGTTGCAATCTTTCCGAACCAATCGGCATAAACAACAACATGTTTTGAATAAAGGATTCCGCCGACAATTATCATTATCGCATCCTTAGCAAGGATTATCAGCATTATATAAAGCGGAATGACCCCTTTGAACCAGAAACATGCGAGAACGGCAATCAGCATCAGCTTGTCCGCCAGTGGATCGAGAACTTTGCCGACGTTTGTGATCCAATTGTTGCGCCGCGCAAGCCAACCGTCCAGAATATCCGTTCCGAACGCGAAAATATAAACAAAAAAGCTCAAAAGATAACGTTCGTTTTTAAACAGCGCGATAAAAACCCCGATTAGAATCAACCGAAAAACCGAGAGCATGTTCGGAATCTGTTTTTTAAATTTCATATTCGTATCACCTTTCTGCCGCCCTGCCGCTGACTGAGCCGCCTGTTCTGTCGGCAGGCTGAATTAAAGAACCGCCGCTTCGGCTGTCGGCCTGATTGAACCCGAACCGAACGATACAGGTTCGGCATTCCAACCGTATGCAAACAGTATAGCACATGTTTCAAATCAACTCAATAGCAATATCCCGTCATTGCGGCGGCAAAAGACAGGCTGTTTTCTGCTTCGAATACGCTTTTTTATCCGGCGCGCGCTGATTCGACCTTTTTTTCGAAAAAAAATGCGTTTAACCGGTTGCAATAAACGCCGAAATGGGGTACAATGCATGGGGTACAATTAAATTAAGCCCAAAGGAGATATTACCATGAACGAAGAGAGAGATTTTGTAGTATTCACCGATGACGACGGCAACGATTTCGAGCTTGACGTTATCGACTATTTCGATTATAACGACAAAGAGTACGCTGTCCTCGTCGACACCAACGATGAATGTGGCTGCGAAGACGAGGAGTGCGACTGCGAAACCAACGTCTACATCATGCAGGTTGTTGTTAATGAAGCAGAGGACACCGAAGAATTCGTCTCCCCCGCCGAAGAGGATATGGACGCACTGATCCAGATCGTTCAGTCAAGGCTTGAAGAAGGCGACTGCTGCTGTGATGACGACTGCTGCTGTGACGAGTGCACCGATGACTGCACCTGCGATGACAGCTGCGCGGGCGACAACGCTTCCGCAAAATGCGGCACCTGCTGCAAAACCGAGGAATAAAATCCCCGCAGCGCAAATCAACAAACGCAAACAAAAGGCCTCCGTCGAACATCATAATATTCGGCGGAGGTTTTGATTTTGCTGTTAACACGAAAAGCAAACATCGACTTTCACACTTGAACGATCTATCACCGAATGAGGAGGAATTTTAATTGTGAATATTGAACTTGTTCGGCTCACGCCGCAATACCGCGAACAATTGTTTGAAATGCTGACCGAATGGAAAGCGGATATTGAAAACAACCGCACAAATCCTTCCCCCTATGCAATATTCCGCAATGATTTTCACGATTTTGATTATTATCTTCAAAACCTTGAAACAAAGGAAGGGAATGCGGACGGATACGTTCCGGACACAACGCTGTTTTGCCTTGACAAAGACCGAAATATCTTTGTCGGCGCTGTCAATATTCGACATTATCTGAATGAAACGCTGCTGAAAACAGGCGGCCATATCGGCGACGGTATCCGCCCGAGTGAGCGCCGCAAAGGTTATGCAACGGCAATGATCTCACTTGCGCTGCAGGAATGCAGAAAGCTCGGCATAAGCAGGGTTTTGATGTGTTGCGACAGGAACAATATCGGCTCGGCAAAATCCATCATCCGCAACGGCGGCGTGCTTGAAAACGAAGTTGTCGAGGATGGGGTTCCCGTGCAAAGGTATTGGATTCGGGTTTGATGTTTTGAAGCACTCGGTTGGTTGAGCTAAAAAAGCAGCTGTGCAGTTCAGCGTCAAATTCTGAAAATCAAGCTGTGTGATTTCAAATAGTAGTTTTGTATACTAAACTTATACATAAAAGCGTACAGTTATCTCCGGAATCGAGCGTTTTTGCGGTTGCATTATTTGTAAGAATGATGTATAATACCAAATATCAAGCGAAAAGAGGTGATCCTGTTGGCGAATAATAATAATAATAATAATAATAATAATAATACCGACACCTGTGTTCTGACTCTGCCGCTTAGGGTTGAAAAATGGCAGGAGGATTGCCTCTTGAAGCGCTTTGAAGCGGCGCGTAGGATTTATAATTCTTTGCTTAATTTTGAGCTGAAAAAGCTTCGTCAGCTCGAGCGCACTGTTGAATATCGGCAAATTCAATCCGTAATCAGCAGCGCTTACCGCAGCAACACAAAGGATTCGCTCGAATGCAAGGATGCTTTTAAACGCAGAGAGAAGCTTATTAGTGCAAACGGCATTAGCGAAAATGGTTTCAAAAGCGATGTCAAATTCTTTTATAAACATTTTGACGGTCTTATCGGGTCAAGTGTTGCCGTTCACTGCATTGCGGTTCAGCTTTGGGCTGCATTCGATAAATACCTGAGCGGGAGCGGAAAGGAGATTCATTTCAAACGCCTTGGGGATATTTCTTCACTTAAAGGATACTCTGTAAAAGGCAAGAGCGGCGGACTCGAAATAATTTTCCGCGGACAATATGTTGAATGGACAAGGAAAAAGAAAAAGCTTTTGCTTCCGCTGAAAATTGACCCCGATAACGAATACGAGCGTGAAATGCTTTCAAGGCGGGTTAAATATGTTCGTATCATCAAAAAACCCGGAAAAAATCGTCTGCGATGGTATGCTCAGTTAACGCTTGAAGGAAAACCTGCGCTCAAGTATTCTGCGGGAACAGGAAAGCCGATCCACTCTGTCGGCAAGGGGAATGTCGGAATTGATATCGGTCCGCAGACCGTTGCATATGCTTCCGATAAAGAAGTTGCTCTGCTTGAACTTGCTGACCGAGTCACCAATATCGAGCATCAAAAAAAGAAGCTTCAGCGCAAGCTGGATCGCAGCCGCCGCGCAACGAATCCGGACAACTACAAACCGGACGGCACAATAAAGTGCGGAGTGAAACTGACCCGCAACAAGTCCAAACGGTATCTGAAATTGCAGTCAAAGCTTGCTTATATTCAGCATCGGCAGGCAGAAATCAGAAAGCTTCAGCACACTTGCCTTGCAAACCATATGTTGACGCTCGGTGATCGTTTTTTTGTTGAAAAAATGAACTGGCCCGGTTTGGCGCACCGCGCAAAGGAAACTTCAATTTCAGAAAAAACCGGAAGATACAAGCGGAAAAAGCGTTTCGGCAAGTCTCTTGCAAACAAAGCGCCTGCTATGTTCATCAGTATACTCAAACGGAAATGTGAAACTCTTGGGCTGCCCGGAGTCGTTGAAGTCGATACGTACAGCCTTAAGGCAAGCCAATATAATCACCTTAGTGACACTTATGAAAAGAAGAGTCTTTCCGAACGGTGGAATTACATGCCGATTTCAGATGGCTCCGACAGCAGCAAAACAAAGCGGATTCAGCGCGATTTGTACTCTGCTTTCCTGCTCCAACACACGATACCGCATCCTTGTTCTTTTGATAAAGAAGCACTGCGGATAGACTATCCGAATTTTGTCATTATGCACGATGCCGAGATTCATCGTTTGGAATTCCTTCCGAAAACGGTCACAAGCATGGGTGTTCGGCGAAGTCATAGCTAACACTAATTCCGGTGCGGTTCGCACCAAAAAATCGGTCGATTGCCCGTCCGAAGCTGTCGTTAATGGCAACATAGGTTGCTTTGGCAGCAAAAGAGAAAGGGAAAATAGTCAGCGCAAGCCCTGATTCGCCCACGCTTGAAAAGCTATCTACCTTCTCGCAGCAAATTCGCAGTGCGCTGCATTGCTTTTCCGCAGTCGCAACCCGCACGAATGCGCTGTGGCAAAGATACTCCATTCTCCGCACTTAAACAAACAGTATCGTCGCAACCCGCACGAATGCGCTGTGGCAAAGATTCCTACGGTGGTACATTCAATAGGCATATAACGTCGCAACCCGCACGAATGCGCTGTGGCAAAGCTCGATTGGTATCGACTTTGCGTATATTTCTTGTGTCGCAACCCGCACGAATGCGCTGAGGCAAAGCGGTCTGCGTTGTCGGTAGACGCGTAAAAATCCCGTCGCAACCCGCGCGAATGCGCTGTGGCAAAGTCGCGCCATTGTTGTGCCCGAACCAGAAACTCCGAAAGCATGAATTACGTTCTTCTTTTTTAGTTTCTCTGTCAGTGATGCTTGTTGTGACTTTCTATATGATAGCACAGCTTTTGAAACGTTTCAGCACTTGTACAGCAAAAACCGCCGCATCAAAACTGTCCGATGCGGCGGTGTATTCTTTTAATAAGTGAACCCGTGTCAACAGAGCCCGCAGGAATCATGGGGTTATTCCCACTCGATAGGACTTAACTGATTCTGTTTAGGAATCATTGTTCGTCCTGTTCGTGGTTCCTTTGATTATTTGATATATCCATATTATCCAGCCTATCACCCCTTCTGTTATCATTTTGTTATCAGCGTTGATAACAGAGAAGGGGAACTGCTGCGGATAATAGCGCTGTTATTATACCAAAACAATGGCCAATTTCAAAAAGTCTTGAGACAGTGGCGTGAAAAAAGGCCGTTAAGATTGTCCTCTTCTTTTTTTATTCCCCTATCTCATAGGGCTGTATTTTTTTCATAAGCATAGTGCTTGTAATATTGCATCTGTTTTCAAATCTCATGCAGAAGTCCATGGGATTCACGTTAGCCAATACGCTGTTTTCAAATATCTCTCTTAAAAACTTGATAGAGTAAACATATTCGTCATTTACTTCCCCAGCTTTGTTTCTCCTCTGTGTATAACCAGACATCACAATACTATGAATTGCAGGACTCGCATTAAAAATATTTGCAGAGATAAAGATTGCAAGTCCAAGTACAAGATTTACATATTCCTGTTTTATAGTAGCCTGCGTTTTCTTTTTTTCTTTGAGATTTCCGCTTGCAAGTCTAACCACCTCATTTTCGGGAATATCCTCAATTTCAGGCAAATCCACATCAAGATACATAATGTGGTCATTTCGATTCCAATCATAGTCTACATTAATTTCAACCGGGAGCTCACAGGATGAAATCCATGATTCGACCGCTTCACTTATCTCATCATCACCACCATTAATAAGATTGCTCATATATGTCCTGTTTGCGTTAAACTCAGCAGCATAGCGTTCATTCTCTGATGCTTCGTTTTCAGTCTCCTGTTCTTCAAAAGCATGTTTGTCCTGAGACCAGGCGGAGATAGCAGCATTCAGCCGACTCTGTATATTTGAATCTACATATTCCTTGCGCAATTTTCCGATCTTAAAGATACTACCCTGTACTGTAGCTTTGGCCTCCTGCATCAACTGTTCACGCACTGTTGCTTCAGTAGGACATGGTACTTCATACTGTCTCCTTTGGTATACCGGAGGTCTAAGGCTGTTCAGTATCTGAAGATACTGCTCCTGGCTGTCTACCTGAGGAGAAAGCTTGTGGATTTCAATAAACCTATCATTTTCTTTCTTGGCTTCATTGTAGGCCTGCTCAAGCATATCCTGGCGCTGACCTTCAAGATTTCTGACCATATTTTTATAAGCATCTGTGGCCTTTATTTTCCTTACCATTGACTGATCTGTAATGACATTACCTCTGCCATCCAGTATCTCAACTCTCCCATCCGGGCTCATCTTCAGCTGAACTGAATTCGGAACTGCCACAGCATTGCTTCTTGATCCGGAATGAGATGCCGAGCTTCTGTTCGATGATGAGTGTGATTTGTGGGAGCCGCCGACTTTGGTGCTATAGGACAAACCCGTTCCCGGGATTCCGAAAGTAGCCCTTGTTCCTCGCCCTCCAAAATTCATAGAGTGTCCTCTTCCTCCAAGAGACAGACTTGCTCCAGACTTGGAAAAATTCACTTTAACACCCTTGCAGATTTTTACGGATTTTCTGAATCTCATTCCCATAAGCGTATCACCTCGTGTAATGTCCTATATGATTTTATAAACCATACTTCAGCATAAACTCATAACCGCTATCTCCATGCCCAAGTACAAGCAATCCCAACTTTCCATAGTAATAACCGTTAGCCTCTTTATGCTCGTCTATATAATCAACTGCCTCCTGTATGTCAGCTTCAGTAGCTGTAGAGTCCAGTAATGAAGAAGCGTACCTGATCATGTTTTCGCACTGTTCAAGGGTTGCACCGTCCATATAGATTCTTTGGATTTCTCCACTGCTGGAAAGAATGATATCAACAGTTGAATCTCCATATTTATAAGATTTTCCTGTGGAATCCTTCCACGCATTAAGTCTGAACTCGGTACGGTAATGACCGCCCTCTTTATCAGAAGGAATGAAGTCCTCAACATACTCCAAACTGATATCCTCTGATTTATTAATTTCAGCAATAAAACTATCTATCGCACTCTCAGAGCTACCAGCAGTGCTGTCATTCGCAGCAGAGTTATCTGCAGACTGCTCGATAGTTGTAGTCGCAGAGTTATCTGCAGGCTGCTCGATAGTTGTAGTCTCAGTATTCGCATTGGAAGAATCCTTGTTGTCTCCGGATCCTCCACCGGCAAGACCTATAATCAGATAAACTATCCATGCTGCTACAATTATGCCAATCTTCACAGGCTTACTGAGTTTCTGATTTCTCAGCATTAAAATGGTAAGCGGAACCGGAAAAATGAATATCCATCCCAGCACCCATAGCCATGTCTTTCTTTTTTTCGGAGGCTTCCCGAAATTCATGTTGAATGTCTGCTGTTGTACCCTGGTTGCCTCGGCTTGGGCACGCTGACGTCCCTTTTCAAACTGATAGCCCGTTTCTTCTGCATTATCATATTGAACATGTTTAACTTCATCATCAACATACAAGCCGTTTCCACAGTAGCTACACGTCAGATTTTTCTGATCTGCATCTACCTGTAAGGATGCGCCGCAATTTGGACAAACCATACTGACAATTTTCATATCTCTACCTCCTGGTATGCCTCTTTTTCTTTCTTTATAAGTTCCTGAACTTTTTTCTTCCTTTCAAACAGTTCATCTCTATGACTGTTGTTTTTGGGGATGTTCAGCAGCCCTGCGTTAATAACAGATAATTCCTCTTCATACATCCCGTACTTACGCAGCAGTTTCGCCGCTTCTCTGTATAATGCAGGAGCATCAAATCGTTTACCTATAGCTATGTAGAATTTTACAAGGGCCTCTTTATCTCTCCCTGTGGACTTAAGATCCAATCCCTGGGATTCTTCCTCAAATCCGTCTCCACCCGTCTTGATTCCTCTCGCAATTTCGGATTTTATGGACTCAAGATGTTTTCGAACCTCATCCCTTTGGGCAATATAGTTTTCTTTCCCCGAACCATTTTTTGTTTTTTCCACGGGCGCAGCATTTGCCATGTCTACGCCAAAACGCTTTTTTTCAATATCTCCTACTACTCTACGCCAGTTTGTTGCGTTTCCGTCCGGGAACAGTTTGTTGATATCCCATACAGTAAATGTTTCCCCGAACCTATTATCCTCGGTAGTAAGATGATTGTGTCTGTGCATATAGGGAACGTAACCGTTATCCTCCAGTTCGGCTTTACCTATATCTGTTAATTCGTATTTTGGTTCATAACCAGGAATAACAAGCCTATCATCTGGAATCTCCATTGCAATTCTGCTTACCAGATCAGCCTTCTTTCCCGCTGTGGAAAGCCCCTCGTTAACAAGAAGTTGTTTTAATTCATCAACTTTTAATGTGCCCAGACTCTTTGCTTTTGACGCCCATTGGAGAAATCCTCTGTCCTGAAGAGATTCTAACGCATGACCCACATCGCGGATTCCATATTTAAACCACCATAATCCCGGATAACCACCTTTAGGTTTTGGATATTTTCCCTGAGAACAATACTCAAGAAGCATTATTTCAGCTACATACAAACCTCGTGCTGAAGGAAAAGATGTCTTTTTCCGTTCTTCAAATGTTATCACCCGAGTTGCCATTTCTGTCCCTGGGTATGAGTAGAAGGTATAATAATCATCCGGCTGATAATAAGGGCGCTCATCCGGAGATATTGAACTCGAATCTGCAAAAGAATCTTTCGAATTCGAAACTGCATGTGATGTGCCATTAGACACGCCGATAGTCTTCTTCGTTTTGAATATATCAAACAGTCCCATGCCTTTTCTCCTATTTCTCTTTCTTAACATAAGTGATCTGGATATCGTAACCCAACTTTTCAAGCATCTCTACGAACACCTTGTTCACGATGCCGTCCTTTTTATTTATGAGCCTGCTGATGTATGGAGCGGAAGTTCCTACCATCTCTGCAAGCTGCGCCTGGGTGACACGCTCTTCCAAGCATTTGACCTTAACGTCTATATCAAAATCGTTCTTTACCATAACGCACCTCGCTTTCAATGAAACCTAATTGCACTTACAAGATAATTCATTATACCACAAGTTTACGAACTTTTCAAGGCTTATGGCAGGAAAGACACATGGACAGTTCCGAACTTTTATGATAGAAAAAACAAGGGTGCAACCGACTACCTTGTAGGTTTGAAACTTGCAAGACATTTCTTTAAGCATACAGGAAATAGCGGCGGGGATTGCCTCCCGCCGCCGATACCTTATGCGTAGATCAGATCGTTGTTGACCGCCTCCATAGCCCGATCCCGGATATTGTTCATCCGGTGCACCCACAGCATTTGATTCTGAGCCTTAAGCTGTTCAGTGACGCCCTCACGGGCGGCAAGCTGTTTTACCAGCTCAAAGAACATAGCCTCCGCCTGTTCATTCAGATCGGCCAGATAACCGTTCAGCTTGCCGGTGATCTGCAGCTGCGTGTACAGCGCCTTGCGGTGCTGCCGGATATATCGCAGATGCCATTGCCCCCATACGCCGATGGGACGCTGTTCTTCCGGCGGCACGGTCAGGCACGGGAGATAATAGTCTCCGTGCAGTTCATACCACAGCCCATTCTTTTCGTCATAGACTTGCTTTTCCATTGTTTGACCCTACCTTTCATAATCATAGCTTCTTTGGCGTTGCCGCCGTTTTGCCTGTTGTGCTTCTCTGGCCTGTGTCACCAGATCGTCGATTTTCCTGCTCCCGAACACCTTCCGAAGGAGGGCATAGTCCTTATTCTGTTCCCGCAGGGCGACGTTTTCCTCTTTGAGCCAGTCGTTACTTGCTATCAGATGTTCGTTTTCCTTATACAGCCTCCCATTTCTTTCGTTGATCCGGTGGTAGCTATCCCAAATCTTTGCACACTGTACTATGAGGCTTTTTATCATCTCTTTTAGCTTTTTGATCAGCGGCTCCGCAAACTTGGCCTTGTAGGTTTTGGCCGTCATAAACGCCTGCGGCTCTGGAAGCTGATACTCTGGATCGGAGGCGAGCTTTTGCTCCATTTCGTAATAGTCATGTTCTCCATCCTTCAAATTGTTGATCCGCTTGGCAAGAGTATTGAACTCCGCTGACTTGTCGGCCAGCTTTTCTTCCACGGCGACGAGCTCCTTCGTGCGCTCCTGTTTCTTATAGTCGATCACGCTCAAATGCTCCTCGTGGGTGCCTTTCTGCTCCCATTCAAAGCCATGCCGGAACATGGCAATGGCGAGCTCCTTCTTTTCGGATAGTACCCATTGATTCCATTCCGTCGCTCCACGGGTGCCGCCATGGAAGCCCTGTGCCGCCAGCGCCTGTTTCAGCGATACCCTTGTATCAAGCCCTCGCTTGCTCCCAGTGGTGAAGGGAACGAAATCAATGTGGATATGAGGTGTGGCCTCGTCCATGTGCAGGTGAGCTGAGAAGACGTACAGATTGGGGTTTCGTTCCCGGAAACCCTGAAAGTATTCATTCAGGGCCTCCTTGGCCTGCTCTCCGATCTCCGTTCCAGATCCCGTATCATCCCGGTTGCCGATCTGTATGATCAATTCATGGAAGGGCTTTTCCTGCTTGCCGGTACGGATCTTTTCATAGTAATTCTCGATCCGTCTGTCAGAACGTGTCTGCTTTTCGTTATACCGTTTCAGGGCTTCGTCGAACAGTTTGTGATAGACCTGCTTGATCGGCTCGTTGCAGTATTCTACATTGAGGTGGGTACGCTCCGGGTCCACATTCGCTGCCTTGAATTTCCGACTGTTGTGATTGACGGAGCCTTTCCCGACCTCAGCACTGATCGTTCTTTTCATTTCAAATCACATCCTTTCCTTACGCTGCGTCAGCAGCGGCCTTTGTTACTTTCTGCGAAAGTAACGCAAAAGCACTTTTGACAGCCTGCGCCCATCAAAAGATGCTGTTGCGCTCTCCGAGGGGGATGCCGGAAGCATCTTCCCGCCGCCGCGTTCCGATGCTCCCGGAGGGGCGTTGCCCCTGTCGGTTGCGACCGACTCCCCAGCAAAGAGCAGCCTTTGAAAAGGCTCTCTCTGCACTCTCAGCCAAACTTTCTGTGACGGTTGTGACGATAGTGACGGTTATTTTGCGCCATCAAAAACACCGTCACATCCGTCACCATCGTCACACTTTCCCGGCATCCGTTTCAGTCTGATCCTTGATCCCTCCCTTGTATGCCGGGAACTGTATTCAATGCCGTACTGGTCGTGAAGCGTCCGGGCATTGACGTTGAGCTTACGGGTGAGAATGTTCGGACCAATATCCAGCCCCAGCTTCTCTACAAGCTCGCTGGCGCTGCCCTCCCATTCCGGCAGCTCTGCGCTCATAAGCTGCCCGACCTGCTCTACCAGGGGATCGACCTCGCTTTTCCATAGCTCGCATTCCACGTGGTCCAGATCCCAGCAGAGCTTTTCTTCATTCCGAAGAAGGTATAGCCGCTGGTCCTGCTGATCTCTGCCGGAGACCTCCAGGGTGGCGGCGTTGGACGTGCGCTTTTCCTTTTGGAGGAGGAAAGCGCCGTCCGCCGCACCCATCAGACCGTTCGTGCCAGAAATCATATCAAAGGCGTCATCAGCCTTCTGCTTACGGGTGTGATGCACTACCATGAGACAGATTCCATAGGCATCTGCAAAGCTCTTGAGCCGGGTAATGATCTGATAATCGTTGGCATAGCTGTAATTGTCCCCGCCGAGCTCACGAACCTTTTGGAGCGTATCTATGATGATCAGGGAGGTATCCGGGTGCTCACGCAGGAAACGGGTAAGCTGTTCATCCAGTCCCTTGCCAAGCTGCTTGGCCGAAATGGAAAAGAACAGGTTTTCGTTCTCCGCCGTGCCGAACATCCGGTACAGGCGCTCCTGTAGGCGTCCGTAGTCATCTTCCAGGGCAAGATAGAGAACGGTGCCCTGCCGCACGGGGAAGCCCCAGAGAGGCGTCCCCGTGCTGACGTGGTAAGCGATCTGCGCCATAAGGAAGCTCTTGCCCAGCTTCGGTGCTCCGACGAACAGATAGGTTCCCCGGCAGAGCAGACCGTCTATGATCGGCGGCCTGCTCTGGTACACACTGTCAAAGAGCTCTGTCATGGATACTGTTTTGAGGTAAGAAGGATCTGAAAGTCTACGCAATTCACGCTGCCATTCCTCAAAACTCTTGATTTCTTCGACATCATCGGTTATACTATCGCCAGTACATTTTGTGAGTGATCGCCCATCATCTGCGCCAACAGATGTGTTCAGGGCGGTCATTCTCGTTTCATCCGTCATTCCGATCCCTCCTTCATTCCGTACAGGGTCCGGGTGATCAGCTCGATGTTGTCCAGCAGCTCGTCCCGGAGCTCCCCGGCGGCCTCGATGCGTTTGAGTTCATCGAGAACGGCGGCAAGCTGGTTTCTAAGCGCCTTATACACTCTCGGATTGCCCTGGACCACGATATCCCGGTTCAGGCACTTCCGATAACAATACTCCTGCTTCGGCAAGCCAGAGAGTGCCACGGCGGCGTTGATTTGCTCGTTTTCTTCGGGTGATACCCGGAATCCCACTGTGATATTTCTCCAGCGGTTGTGTTCATCTCTGTTTTTAGCTGACATTGGTTTCCACCGTCCTTTCCTTTTCCAGTCTCTCAATCATTTCCGTCTGCTTTGACGGAAACAGATGTGCATACCGTAACGTGACCTCGATACTTTCGTGACCAAGCCTGTCCGCAATCGCCACCGGCGTAAAGCCCATGTCGATCAGCAGGGAAACGTGACTGTGCCGGAGATCATGGATCCTAATCCGCTTGACCCCTGCGGCCTTTGCGCCACGGTCCATTTCATGGTGAAGATAGCTCTTGGAGATCGTAAAGATCCGATCCTTCTTTTTCAGCCCATAGAGCATTTTCAGATAGTCCTGCATCTCTTCACAGAGAAACGGCGGCATCTTGATCGTACGGTTGCTTTTCTTCGTTTTCGGCGTCGTGATCACGTCCTCGCCGTGCAGGCGCTGATACGATTTGCTGATCTTCACGGTACCTGCTTTGAAGTCGAAATCCGCAGGCGTCAGCGCCAGAAGCTCGCCCTCCCGGATGCCGCACCAGTAGAGCATTTCAAAGGCGTAATAGGAAATGGGCTTGTCCATCATTTCATCGGCAAAGCGCTGATACTCTTCCTTTGTCCAAAAGCTGATGTTGCCGCCGTCCTTATCGCCCATGCTGCCCGCTTTAGCGGCGGGATTGGATCGGAGGTCATAGTGCCGCACGGCATGGTTGAAAATGGCGCTGAGCTGGTTGTGGACGGTTTTCAGATACGTCTGCGAATACGGCTGCTTCTTTTCATCCCGAAAAGCCAGCAGCTCATTCTGCCAGGCGATCACGTCCTTTGTGGTAATCTCGCTGATATTCCGCTTCCCGAAATACGGCAGGATCTTCGTCTTGATGATGTGCTCCTTCGTGAGCCAGGTGTTTTCCTTGAGCCGGGGCCGGATATCCTTTTCATAAAGCTCTGTAAAAGCCTCAAAGGACATATCCATATCGGCGGCGTTCTGGAGCTGGAAGGTGCGCTCCCACTCCTGCGCCTCCCGCTTAGTGGGGAAGCCCCGCTTGCATTTCTGCTTGTGTTCGCCCTTCCAGTTGGTGTACCAGGTCATCACATACCAGGTACCGCTGTCCTCGTTCTTATACACTGACATTGTTACAATCCTCCTTTCCGAGTCCGTAGACCCTTTCATTGAAATACTGCCTGTTGATTCTTCCTGCGATCGTGACGAAGCCTTTGGCCTTGAGCTCGTCGTTCAGTCTCCGTATGACCTTATAGGCATAGGAAGCGGATACACCGAGCTCGGCGGCGACTTCCTCTACACGCATAAACTTGTTTTCCATAAAAATCTCCTTTCTTTGTTTTTTAGTTCTTGTTGAATAACCTGTGTCAGAGCATAGACTTATCTTGTTTAGTGTCGGAAGTACTTTCTGGCCGCCATCCGATTTGCCCGGGCGGGTTGCACCACGACTCTGATGCGGGAGGTTATTCAGTTGAAAACTTAACGCTAATCGTTTAAGTCGAGCTCATTATACTAAACTTATCTGTTAAAGTCAAGAGGCTTTGAAGAAAATATTTATCTTTATTGTTTAAGTTTTTCTTGACATCACTAAGCGTATCTGCTATACTCTGATCAGTACATACACAGGAGGGTTTTCCTATGGCTATTGGAGAAAGAATACGCTTCATCCGCAATCTGCGTGGCATGACGCAGAAATATCTTGGTACATTGGTCGGCTTTCCTGAGAAAACGGCCGATATTCGCATGGCTCAATATGAGGCCGGTACACGCACCCCGAAAGAGGATCTAACCAAGGCCCTGGCGGGAGCTCTTGATGTATCGCCGCTTGCTCTCGATGTTCCTGACATTGACAGTAACTTTGGCCTGATGCATACCCTGTTCGCTTTGGAGGATCGTTACGGCCTGACCATCGAGATCAGAGATGGAGAAGTCCTTTTACACATTGATCCCCGGAAGGGGAAGGATGCTGCCCGTATCTCTGAACTGGTTTGCGCCTGGGCCGCTGTTGCCGAGAAGTACCGTGCCGGAGAGATCAGCAGAGACGAATACGACAAGTGGCGCTACTACTATCCGCAGTACGATGACACACAGATCACGACGAAAGTACCTTCCCAGGAACTGAGCGACGCTATGGTAAAGGCGCTCAAAGGTAAGATCAATAAAGACTGATATCACCCCCCAACAACGACAAAAAGCCCTTCGCTGCATACCCACAGCGAAGGGCTTTCATAATATGGATCGTTCCAGTCGCAAACCGTCAAGAATGACTCTCTTACCCCTAAACCCCTTGACACGGAGAATAAAGGGAAATCATGCAACTGTTATCAAATTGTTATCAAAGGAACCTTTTCGAAGCCGGAAAGCCTTGATTTTACTGGGCTTTCTGACTTTCGTACCTCATTCCCACTCAATCGTTCCCGGGGGTTTATCCGTAATATCGAACATTACGCGGTTAACGTGGGGCGTTTCGGCAATAATTCTGTTGCTGATTGTGCGGAGCAGGTCATAGGGGAGCTCTGCAAACTCGACCGTCATTGCATCGGTCGAAGTTACCGCGCGAACGCCGATTGCGTAGTCATAGGTGCGCTGATCGCCCATAACACCGACTGAGCGTATTCCCGTAAATACCGTAAAATATTGCCAAACCGAACGGTCAAGACCTGCTTTCGCAATTTCATCGCGGAGGATAAAGTCGGACTTTCTCAGGATGTCGAGCTTTTCGTCGGTAATGTCGCCGAGGATGCGGATCGCAAGCCCGGGACCCGGGAAGGGCTGCCTCCATACAAGGGGAGCGGGCATGTTCAAACTTTCGCCGAGGAAGCGAACCTCATCCTTGAAGAGGATGCGGAGCGGTTCTATAAGGCCTTTGAATGCGATATCTTCGGGCAGGCCGCCGACATTATGATGGCTTTTAATCACGGATGCTCCGCCTGCGCCGCTTTCGATAACATCGGGATAAATCGTGCCCTGAAGCAGGTAGTCCGCGCCGATTTTCTTTGCTTCATCTTCGAAAACGCGAATGAATTCTTCGCCGATTATCTTGCGCTTGCGCTCGGGTTCCGTAACGCCTGCAAGTTTTGAAAGGAAGCGATCTTTTGCATTGACTTCGATAACATTCAGGCCGATTTCGTTGCGATAGAAGCCCATTACTTCCTCCGCCTCGTTCAAGCGAAGAAGGCCGTGATCAACGAATATGCAGGTCAGCCTGTCGCCGATCGCCTTATGCACAAGGGTTGCGGCAACGGAAGAATCAACGCCGCCCGAAAGGCCCGCAACCACTCTGCCGTTTCCGACCTTTGCGCGCACTTCTTCAATGAGCTGATTTGCAAGGTTTGCCATTGACCAGCCGCCCTTGCAGCCGCAGATCTCATACACGAAATTATGGAAAAACTGCTTGCAGTATTCGGTGTGGTTAACCTCGGGGTGGAACTGAACGCCGTACAGCCTGCGCTCTTCGTTTGCGAACGCGCAGATTTCACAATTATCGCTGCTTGCAATAATTTCAAAACCGGGAGGGCAAACAAGGCAGGAGTCGTTATGGCTCATCCATGTTATTGAATCGGGCATGTCCTTAAACAGTGGGCTGCGTTTGAAATGCATGGGTGTTTTGCCGTATTCACGCGTCGGAGCGGGGCCGACTTTGCCGCCGAGTTTTTGGCACATAAGCTGCATTCCGTAGCAGATGCCAAGCACGGGCACGCCGAGATTGAACAGCTCGTCGGAGCAGGTTCGTGCGCCTTCAAGATATGTACTGTCCGGCCCGCCGGACAGAATAATACCGCACAGACCGTCGCCCTTGATCTTTTCGATCGGGGAATCCGGCGGCAGGAGCTCGCTGTAAACCCCTGCTTCACGCACTCTGCGTGCAATGAGCTGGTTATACTGCGCTCCGAAATTGATGATTACAATTCTCTCCATATAGTATTCCTTATATAAACCATTTTGTTGTAAACAAGATGTTGTTTCCGCAAATTTACTGTTCACGGAAACGGATTCCGTCGGGCGTTGCCTCTTCGATTATTGCAAGCGAATATAAATCAATACCTCTTGCGCGCAGCGCATCGCCGCCGCCCTGGAAGCCTTTTTCAACCGCAATGCCGATGCCGACAAGTTCCGCACCGGCCTGTTCAATGATCGCAACAAGCCCGCGCATTGCTTCGCCGCGCGCCATAAAATCATCGATGATCAGGATTCTGTCTCCCGGATGCAGCCACTCTGCGGAAACAATGAGTGTAACTTTCTTTTTGTAAGTATAACTCATGATTTCGCTTTTAAAAAGTCCGCCTTCAATATTGTCGCTCTTTGCTTTTTTTGCAAATATCATCGGCACACCCATCTTTTCGGCGCAAACCGTTGCAAGCGGAATGCCGGACGCTTCAACAGTCATAACCGCCGTCAGTCCGTTTATGTCAAAATGAGCAATGAATTCATCCGCCAGCTTGCCCAAAAAAGCAGCGTCAACGCGGTGGTTCAAAAATCCGTCAACCTTTACAACATTGCCGGGAAGAACCTTTCCCTCGCGCGCAATGCGCTCCTCCAAAAGTTTCATGCCGAACGCCCTCCGTGTTTTCGGGTCGTGCGCAGCAAAAGTGCCGATTTTTCAAAAAAAGCTTGCAAATCAAAGCCTTTTTGGGCTTGCAGCAGATCCGCACCGCATTTCCCTAATAAATATTTGAATTTTACTATAAATCCACAGGTTTCGCAAGGGAAAACTTCAGTTATATTATACACGATTGCAGGTATACATCAACGATTTAAATCTCCCCCCGCAGCGTACCGCGGGGGGAGTGTTTTATGTTTTTTTTACATGTCTGCAACTGCATTGAGCATATTCGTATAGGCTTCAATTGCGCCTATCTGCAAGTTTTTCAGCAATCCGCTCAGTTCAACGCGATTTTGCGTTTCTGCCGAATTGAAGGCTGTTACAAGTGCGGTGAGCTGCATATAGTACTCATCCAGCGCATCCATGACATCTCTGCCGTCGTGCACGCCGTTCAATGCGGAACGCAGGCTTCGGATGTTTTCAAGCAATTCGCTCCCGATGGCCTTTCCGTATTCAATGCCGCGTTCGGCTGTGTCGTAATTTATCACTTCGTTGTTTAAATCATTAATTATTCCGAACGAAAACCCAACCGCTTCCGCAATTCCGTCCAAGCGCTCCGCTTCTGCCGTGACCTCAATTTCGACGGGTTCGCATGCAAAGGGCACGATTTCCGCCTTGTACCCCTGTTCAACAAGGCGTTTTCGAACGCTTTCGGCACCCGCTTCCGTTGTGTATGCCGAGGCAAAAACCGAAACGCTTCCGTCCCCGTTGTCGATAATGCAGCCTGCCGCTCCGAGTGCACGCACGGAGGCACTGAGTGCACTTGCTTCGGCATCGGATTCAAAACTGCCGAGCCGCAGTGCATACATGTCCAGCCCCGAAAAATGCATTTTTTGCGTTTGCGGGTTTGAAAAGCTCAGGCCCGGGGTTGCCGCCGCGGGTTCGGTGGCTGCGAGCGTATTCCCGCCGTGTTTTCTGCCGAAAACGCTTTCCGTAAGCCATGAGCCGACCGAAGTTGCAAATAAAACATAAATAATACCGCCCATCAGCAGCAGGAGTATCAGCAACCCGAATCCTCCCCCGCTCTCTCCGCGTCCGCCGGCTGCGGAATATGCCTGATATCCCCCGCGCCTGCGCCTTGTGTTCTTTCGTCTGCGTCTGTATTCCATGTTTGCCTTCCTTTCGCGTTTTGCGCCCGTTTTTGGATTTCCCGTTAACGGTTTATGCAGAAGGGAGGCACGGTATGAATATAAGGTGTGCCGTGAACACCTGCTGCGTTCAGTTCACGGGTACGCAGACTTCGGTTTCGGTTTATTTTTCGTCCCCGTCAGGCCGCCAGAGATATTTTTCCATGTTCACATGCCCGTCAACAAACTCAACCCCGTCTGCGGAAAGCAGCTGAATCTGCATGTTTTCACCGCCGAAAGCAAATGCGGCAGAAACTTTGCCCTGCCTGTTCACAACGCGATAGCATGGAATTTCGGAGGGATCCGGATTTACATGCAGGGCATAGCCTACAACACGTGCCCAGCGCGGATTGCCCGCAAGAGCAGCGATCTGCCCGTAGGTTGCAACTTTGCCTCGCGGAATTTTGCGAACTTCTTTATAAATTTTTTCAAACACCGTATCTTCCACAGTTTTTTCTCCGTTCTTTTTTGTTCAGCATCTGCCTTTGCCGCTGCATGTATTCAACATTTTTAAAATAATCATTTTTCGATATGTTACCATGCAAATGCAAGCAAAGTTTCATTAATCGCGGAAACGCCTTTTTGAAGAGCATTCAGCTCATTTAAGCAGCCGTCAACTGCAATTTCAATGAACTCATCCGCCATTTCGCCCGTAAAAAAGAATGCGGGGGACGCCTTCGTTAAATCTCCGGAGTTTTGTTTATAATCCGAATACATTTCCGCAAGGAATTCCCGCGGTTTAAATTCCGCAATATGACTCAGCTCTTCTGCGTTCAAATTCTCCGGCAAAACAATATTGAAAGTCAAACCATGTCTTTTTGACAGGTATGTATTTGCTTTTCGATAATCATCGTGAAGCCTGTCTATGTTTCCGTCGGTGTGCGGATCCCAATTATATTTCCCGTAAATAAAGCCGCGAAAAAGCAGGTCCTGAACAAGATGCAGGTAATAGCCCAAATAAAGGTCATCCGTCATCACCTTCCGTCCGAATCTGCTGCGGAATGCTGTTAAATCGTAGGTCTTTTTTGTGCCGCTGCAAACTAACTTCAAAAAATGCGCCTTTTTGCTCTCTTCCGAAGACCATCCTGCCGAGTCGGGCATTATTATGCCGAAGCGAAATCTGTCTGGGTTTTTAAATTCAACGCATTTCAATAACCGTTCCGCTGCCGCGTGATGCACTATTCTTGCCGCCATGTTTTCCCTTCCTTCTGTTCAAAATTTTAATCCTTTGAAAGAATGATACCATAAAACGAGGCGACAGGTAAAGCTGCTTTTTTTCAAAAAACGCCTGCATTGCCAAAAGCTTGCAGTATTCGTGCCGATTTGATATAATGTTGCTTAACAGGCGGGCAATGCTCGTGCATTCGCCCGAAAAAACCCAAAACGGCTGAACAGTCGAGATGCAAAGGTATTCGGAGATACGGGTTCGGAATGAGAGAAACTTTTTACAGAACGGCAATGCTGCTTGGTGAGGATGCAGAAAACATCCTGCTCGAATCCAAGGCGGCGGTTTTCGGAGTCGGCGGAGTCGGCGGGCACTGCGTTGATGCATTGGTTCGCTGCGGCCTCGGCCGAATTGCAATTTTTGACTCGGCCAAGGTCAAGCCGAGCAATCTGAACAGGCAGATTTGTGCAAAAAAATCCACCGTAGGCATGAAAAAAGTTGAAGCGATGAGTCTTCATATTGCGGATGTTTCGGACTGCATCACCGAAGCATTTGACTGTTTTGTGACGCGTGAAAATGCAGAAGAGCTGATTCCCGCAGACGCCGATATAATCATCGACGCCGTGGATAATGTCACGGCAAAGATCGCACTCATTGAGGCAGCGTCACGATGCGGCATTCCGATTCTTTCCAGCATGGGTGCGGGCAACAGACTTGAGCCGGACAAAATTCGCATTGCGGATATCTTTGAAACAAGCATCGACCCGCTTTCCCGCGTTATGCGCAGAGAATTGCGCAAGCGCGGTATAAAAAAACTCAAAGTTGTTTATTCCGTTGAAGAGCCGAAAACACCCGTCATTCCCGTTCCGGATCCGGATATGAAGCTGAACACACCCGCAAGCGTACCCTTTGTTCCCGGAGCGTTCGGGCTTGCTCTTGCTTCGGAGGCCGTTCGCACAATTCTTGAACGAAAAAGGAGGATAAGTTTTAATGAATAACAAAAAAACACGACTGCAAAGGTTTATTTCATCGTCGATCGCCGTGCTTCTTTTTGCCGCGATCGCACTCGGCGCGGCACTGCCTGCGGCAGCATCGACAGCCGCGAGCTTTACGGCGGACTTTGCCAAAACCCAAACCGGCAGAGCAGCCGATAATCTCCGTTCGAACGATGAACAAGCATTCTCGAGCGGCATTCCTATGGATGCCAACGGCATTCCTATGACTGCCGACGGTGTTCCGAAACTGAAGCGCGATGTGCGAAGAAGTGTAAATTCTGATTTTTCGTTTATAAATGTCAAGCTGTCCGTCGGAGAAACGGCAAGTGTTCGCCTTGAGCTTTGCGGCGCATATTATGTTGCGGAAAATATGCGTGCTGTTGTCGGCAGCGAAAGCTCCCCCCGCACAGCTGCCGTCACCGTTGAAGACGGTAAAATTACGCTCAGCTCGGGCGGTTCGACCGTTTATCGGGGTTCCGAAATAACGCTCATGCGCGTGAATTACAACGAATCCGCCGGTTGGCTCCAGCTCTTTTGCAGCGGAAACGCAAACGAAAGAAAATACTTGGGCAACCTTGTTTTCCGCATCAATGATGACGGAACGCTCCGAGTCATCAACAATATTCCGACGGCGCATTATCTCTATGGCATCGTGCCTTACGAAATGAGCGAGTCCTGCCCCATCGAATCACTCAAATGCCAGGCGGTCGCCTCAAGAACCTATGCATTCGGCTTTACCATGCCCGGTGATGATTATGATATAACCGATTCGTTTAACTATCAGGGTTATCGCGGCTATAAACCCGGCTACGAAAAATGTATGCGTGCCTGCGTTGAAACAACGGGCGTCATTCTGTCCGTCGATAACGAAATCCCGCTTGCGTTTTACGGCGCAACAAACGGCGGAGAGACCGCTTTGCCGTCACACCTTTTCGGATATGATTCGCTTGACCCACTGTATGAAATCCGTCTTGATGACATTGACTTTTATGAAGCCAATCCTGCCTGCAGGCAGAATCTTGAAATTACATACGGAGAAATATCCGACAACGAAGCATTTAACGCCCTCCTTTGCAGGGAGGCGAAAAAAATTGTCGGTTCTTCCGTTCGGCTCATTTCAATTCTTGAAACGGATGTGAACACACCGAAATTCGAAAACTGCGAACGCAACATGGCGAATGTTGATGTGCGTATTCTTGTTGGCACCGGCAGCGGCGAGCAGGAAGTTTCCTTCGGGTTTTCAGCCGACAGGTTGAAAGCTGAAGGTGTTTTTACAAAAAATTATAAGATGTACTGGGGAGAACCGACGAGCACCGGTTACAACATCTATTTCTGCCGCTACGGGCATGGCCTCGGAATGTCGCAATACGGTGCTCAGGCGCGGGCGCGTGAGGGGCAGACGTATCAGCAGGTGCTTAAATTTTACTATGGGAAAATGAAGCTTACCGATGTTTGCGAGCTGAATCCCGAGCGGCCTTTTGCATACAGCCTTAATATCAAAGCATACGGCGAGTTCAACACGACCAATGTCAACCTTCGTTCCGGTCCCTCCGCATCATTCACAAGTTTGGGCAAGTTCAACACGGGCACGCATGTTGACGTTATCAATGCCGTTAACGGTTGGATTTGCTGCATTGCGGACGGCAAACTCGGCTATGTTCGCGGCGATTATATCGATGTTAAGCTTTTCCCGTCGCCCATTGCTGCGCAGCAAAGAGTCTGCGAGGCAAAAACAACCGAAGCGGCCGCCCTTCGTACCTCCCCTTCTCAATATGCAGCCGAAATCGTGTCACTCAGTGAAGGTGCACAGATTCGCGTTTGGTTTGAAATCGGGGACTGGTACTATGTTCGAATCGGACACCGTTCCGGCTTTGTTGAAAAGAGCAAAATAATTATCGGAGATTGGTTCATCATAGACCTTCATGCGATCGTTTCATCGCAAATAGGCGACGGAATCCGCCCGCGGCCGTGAGTTTGCGGCGAAACGGTGCGGGGTGAGTATCCCGACATTCACCGTATTGTTCCAATCAACTGTACAGTACGCAAAGTATGCATAAACAGCCCTTCCGAATGCATCGACATCGGAAGGGGCTGTTTGTTTTTGTGACATTTAAGCGACTTTTTTAAGAGCCGTGCTGCGCGGCGGTTTTAAGCAGAAGCATGAACCCCGTCAGCAATATGAGAAAGGAAAAATTAAACAGGGAAAACTCTTTTACATATGCTCCTGATTTTCCGGGATTATGCTTTACATATTCACGGAAAGTGATGAGGCTTGCAAGCGATGCGATGAGTGTGCCGACGCCGCCGATATTTACTCCGACAAGCAGATCCGCATAGTTTTCCGTGAACTGTGAAAGCAGAATTGCGGACGGAACATTGCTTATGAACTGGCACGAAAGAACACTGAACACAAGCGTGTTCCGCTCCAAAAGCCCCGACAGAAACTGCCGAACGATGCCTATTCTGCTCATATTTCCCGCAAAAATAAAGAAGAATACAAATGTCAGCAGCAGCGGCCAATCAACTGCGAGCAGTGCCTTTCGGTCCGCCGCAAGCAAAACAGCCGGTATTATAACCAAGCCTATCCAATACGGAATTCCTCTGAAAACTATCGCAATTGCCAACGCAAAAAGCGCAAGGTAAACCGCAAGACGCACCGGCGGAAGCCGAAACTTTTCATCGCTCAGCTCCAGCGGTTCCGGCTTTACAAATACCAGACAGCAAAACGTGATAAGAGCGACCGAAAAAACGAAAGGCGGTGCCATGATACGCATAAACTCAAGGTTCGGGATTTCAAACTTTGTGTAAAGATACAGGTTCTGCGGATTTCCGAACGGAGTCAGCATTCCGCCGAGGTTTGCGGCTATATTCTGCATTATGAAAGTGAATGCCATGTATTTTTCTTTGTGCGTTGTTGTGAGCACAAAAAATCCCAGCGGCAAAAACGTCAGCAAAGCCATGTCGTTTGCTATCAGCATGGAACCGATAAAAGTTATGTACACAAGGGCAAGCACGCTCATGCGGGCGTTTTTAAAAAGCCGAACTATTTTGCGTGCCAGCATGTAAAAAAAGTTAATGTTCTTCAGCGCACACACAACCGCAAGCACGCAGAACAGACATGTCAGAGTTTTGAAATCGAAATACCCTGAATAAAGCTTATCCGGAGGCACAAAAAACATGGTTATGACCGCAGCCGAAAGCGCAATGACCATTACGGTATTTTTCTTTACAAATTGTTCAATTGCTGACAGAATGCATACCTTATTCATTCTCTTTGCGCTGCTGCTTTTTCTTTCGTTCATTTTTTCACCCTTTGCATTTTTTTGCTGAAAGAGCAACGGAATTCATTTTGCAAAACAAAAGGAAGCAATCGAACGAATGCTTCCTTTGTTTGGTAGCGGCAATCTGATTCGAACAGATGACACTCCGGGTATGAACCGAATGCTCTAGCCAGCTGAGCTATGCCGCCGTATTCGTGCGGAGGGGCTGATGCACGACCGCAATTGAAATGGTTGCGGGGGAGGGACTTGAACCCCCGACCTTCGGATTATGAGCCCGACGAGCTACCGACTGCTCCACCCCGCGATGGTCATTGCCTTTGGAACTCTCGCTCCACAATGCAAGAGCTATGATACCACGCACGGAAGCGGTTGTCAAGCATTATTTTTAAAAAAGTTATATATATTTTCTTTATTTGTTTGTGCTTGCATTTTATATTGTTAATTTGGGTTGACATTGCCAAAAATAAGTGTTAAAATCCTCATCAAATTAAATTTGGCTTTGATGGAGAAAAGAGCGGCGGTTGCCCAAGAGAGGTTCGCATTTGCTGGGAGCGAGCTGCAATTAAAAGCTCATAAAGTTCGCTCCGGAGCCGCAGCGGTGAAGTTTTGCCTTCCAAATCTGAGATTTGTGCTATGTCTGTCGGTACTTTTCGGGTTCATTCACAGACAAAATCGGGTTTGGATCGGGGCATATGTGTAGTCGCTGCCGCGTCAGACCCGATAAAGTCTTCTTGAGGCAACCTTGGACTGTTGCTGTTTGTGAACGCAATTTCGCGGATGCATTCGGCACGTTTCGGGCTGTGAAACAGGGTGGTACCACGAGAAAAGCGCACTCGTCCCTCAGGGACGGATGCGCTTGATTTATTTTGCGGAACAAATTTCTTTGATTTGAAAAATAAAGGAGAAAAACAAAATGCTTGACGAACTTGCAAAAATCCGTGAGGACGCGCTTAAGCGGCTTGAGAACATCAAAAGCGAAGAAGAGCTGTCCGAACTGAACACCTCCGTTTTGGGCAGAAACGGCGCATTGACGGCTATTCTGCGCACAATGGGCAAACTCTCTGCCGAAAGGCGCGCGCAGCTCGGCAAAGCGGCCAATGAGGTTAAACAGTCCATTGCCGAAGCACTTGAAGCACGAAAAGCAATGCTTGATGCATTTGCAGAGCAAAAGCGCATTGAAGACGAAACCGTTGACGTTACCCTTCCGGGCGTTATCGAGCTGCCGTCCGGCAAGCTCAACCCGCTTACCAAGGTATATCGCGAAATCCGCGATGCGCTTGTTGGATTGGGCTTCACAACCTTTGAAGGGCCCGAAATCGAATATGACGATTTTAACTTCACAAAGCTGAACCTTCCGCCGGATCACCCCGCAAGGGATATGCAGGATACCTTCTACATCAACGACAGGGTTCTGCTGCGCACGCACACATCCCCCTGCGAAGCGCGCGCGCTTATGACGCTTGAGCCCCCGTTCCGCCTTGTTATTCCGGGAAGAGTTTTCCGCGTTGACGAGCCCGATGCAAGCCACAGCCCTGTTTTCATGCAGATTGAAGGGCTTGTTGTTGACAAAAACCTGACATTTGCCGATTTGAAAGGCACTATCGACACTTTTGTTAAGGCCGTTTTCGGCGAGAACGTCCGCTCACGCCTCCGCCCGAGTTATTTCCCGTTCACGGAGCCTTCTGCCGAGGTTGATATTTCCTGCACGATCTGCGGCGGAAAAGGATGCAGCTCCTGCAAGGGCACGGGCTGGATGGAGATTATGGGCTGCGGCATCACAAACCCGCATGAACTTCAAAACTGCGGACTCGATCCCAACGAATGGTCCGCGCTTGCATTCGGCGTCGGAGTTGACCGCGTTGCGTGCCTGAAATACGGCATCAGCGACATTCGCCTGCTTTACGAAGGCGATGCGCGTTTCCTCAGGCAGCTGTAATTAAGGAGGGCAAAATAATGAAACTACCGCTTAAATGGCTGAAAGATTATGTTGACTATAACGTAACACACAAAGAGTTTGCTTCAAAAATGCTCCTGCGCGGATTCGAGGTTGCGGATATCATTCCCGAAATGAAGGTCAGCAATGTTGTTGTCTGCACAATAACGCATATTGAGCAGCACCCGAATGCGGAAAGGCTGCGCGTTTGCAATATCGATATCGGCGCGGAAAACGAACTTGTTATCGTTACCAATGCGGCTAATGTGTACGAAGGCTGTCAGGTTCCCGTTGCGCTGGACGGCGCGATCCTTGCGGACGGCACGGAAATAAAGCCCACAAAGATGCGCGGTGTGCTGAGCAGCGGAATGTTCTGCGGCGGTGCGGAACTCGGCATCAACGATGTTGAATACGAGGGCGCGGGTGCGGACAGCGTTCTGATTCTGAACGACGGCACAAAATACACAAACGGTATGCGCATTCAGGAAGCACTCGGGCTTGACGATGTCATTTTCGATATTGAACTCACGCCCAACCGCCCCGATTGCCAAAGCATTATCGGCCTCTGCCGCGAGTCTGCGAGTGCTCTCGGTCAGAAATTCCACGAACCTGTCATCAAACCCGTTGCCGGCAGCGGCAGTGCGGCGGATTATGCAAAGGTCACCGTGCTCAATCCCAACCTTTGCCCGCGCTATTGCGCAAGGGTTGTGACCGATTTGAAAATCGAGCCCTCACCGAAATGGATGCAGCTGCGTCTGAAGCTTTCGGGGATCCGTCCGATAAACAATATTGTTGATATCACAAATTATGTTCTGCTCGAATACGGTCATCCGATGCATGCATTCGACCTTGCCTGCATTGAAGATGCGCATATTGTTGTTCGCAATGCCGTTGAGGGCGAGGTTGTAACAACGCTTGACGGCAAACAACGCGCCGTAACACCGGATATGCTGCTCATTGCCGACCCGCATAAGGGCGTCGGCATCGCAGGCGTCATGGGCGGGCTGAATTCCGAAATCACCGAAAATACAAAGGTCACGCTGTTCGAAAGTGCGGTGTTCAACGCAGCAAACATTCGCCGCACAACGCAGAAGCTGCATCATTCAACCGACTCCTCCGCAAGGTTCACAAAGGGCGTTGAAGCCGTGAATGCGGAGCTTGCGGTCAACCGCGCGATTGAGCTTGTTGACATTCTCGGAGCCGGCAGGGTCATCGGCAGCATGATCGACGTTTGCAATGCGGATATTTCCGAAAAAGTCGTGAATGCGGATGTTTGTCATATCAACCGTATTCTTAACACGAAACTCAGCGGAGAATCCATGGCGGAGCTGCTTTCGACCATCAGCATTCCCGCTGAGGTTTGTGAAAACAAGCTGCGCATCAAGGTCCCTCACTTCCGCACGGATATTGAAGACGGAATCGAAACCGACTGGGATATTGCGGAAGAAGTCGGGCGGCTTTACGGCTACGATAACATTGAGCCTACGCTCATGCACGGCGATTCCTTCCAAGGCAGGCTTTCCCGCTCCGTCATAATTGAAGACAGGGTGAAGGATACAATGGCTGCAATGGGCTTCATGGAGCTTTATAATTACAATTTCACATCTCCGCAGGAATATGATCTGCTGCTTATTCCGGAGAATGACGAAAAGCGCAACACCGTTCGCCTGCAAAACCCCTTCGGCGAGGATCAAAGCCTTATGCGCACAACGCTCATCGGCGGCCTGCTCCGCACGATGCGCACAAACTGCAACAAAAAGAGCGGCCACGGCAGGTTCTTCGAAATCGGCAATGTTCACTTCAACAACCCCGATCTGCCCGAGGAACGCAAGATGCTCGGCATTATCGCATACGGCGGTGCAGGAAATGTCCGCAATGCCGAAAACTTTTTCACGCTTAAAGGTATAATTGAAAAGCTGTTCGAAATACTCGGCATTGAGAACGCAAGGTTTGAGCGCGGAGGCGGAGCGTATCTGCACCCCGGCCAGAAAGCCGTTGTTTCAATTGACGGCGAAGTCATCGGTGAAATGGGCTGCACTCACCCCCGCGTTGAAAAGAATTTCGGCCTGAGCTGCAACGCATACCTTGCCGAAATCGATTTCAACAAGCTTGCGGCGCACACAAACAATTCACGCAAATACAGACCTTTGCCCAAATTCCCGATCGTGCCGCGTGATATTGCGGTTGTTGTTGACAGGAACATTGAAGCACAGACTGTCATTGACATCATCAACACAGCCAAGACACAGGTTATTGTTGAAAACGCAAAGGTATTCGATGTCTACTATCCCAAAGAAGCGGGCGACAAGGGCATCCCCGAAGGCAAGAAGAGCATGGCATTCAGCTTCGAACTCCGTTCCGATGAACGCACGCTTACTGATGAAGACATCAACCGTGCAGTGAATACCATTTTGAAGGCTCTCAAATTCCGTCTTGATGCGGTTCTGAGGTCATAACTGTTTTCCGTTTCTGCCGATTTTAAGCCGATTCCGCTTATTTCGGACTGTTTTAGGGAAGCGTTCCGTATTTGCTTATTCGGACCGTTTCCCGCATCGGCCGCCGCTCCCGTTCCGCATCTTCGGTGCCGCGCGGGAGCGACCGCACCGACCGAGAAGGTTTTAATTAAATCAACGAAACACCGCCTAAAGGAGGTTTCCGCCAAAAATGCTTGCTCGTTTTTTTCTCGGCTCCTTTTCAAAAGGTTTCGCTATGTTTTGCAGGGATTTACACAAATCGCCTGATTAACGAGTATGTTTAACATTGTTTTGGTTCAGCCGGAAATACCGCAAAACACCGGCAATATATCCCGAACCTGTGCCGTTACCGGCTGCAGGCTGCACCTTGTTCGTCCCCTCGGTTTTTCCGTTGATGACAGGTATTTGAAGCGCGCCGGTTTGGACTACTGGAACGAGCTTGAGATTTACTATTATGACAGCTTTGAAGAACTTGAAGCGGCTCATCCCGATGCACGGTTTCATCTGCTTTCCACCCATGCGGAAGCAAGCTTTGCCGAAGCGCAATTCCTGCCCGGCGATTTTCTTGTTTTCGGAAAGGAAACGGCGGGACTCGGACAGGAACTGCTCTCAAGGCGCAGCTCGGATGCAATTCGCATTCCCATGCGAAAAGGTCTGCGGTCACTCAACCTTTCAAACTCCGTGGCAATCGTCGTTTACGAAGGCTTGCGCCAAAACGGATATGTCGGGCTTGTGTGACGCCGTTTCAATCCCGTTCCGTTATAAATAACTTTTTGTTAAATTCGGGCGTATCTGCCCATATGATAAAAGAGGTTGCAGCAATGGCAAAAATCGAATCACACAACACGCTTGAAAAAATACTTGAAAACGGCATCATTGCAATATCCCGCGGCAATTACGGCGACACTCTGCTTCGCGCCGTTGATGCGGCTGCACGCGGCGGAATCAAAGCCGTTGAAATTACATTCGAACAAAATCTTGCACCCGAAATTGCGGGCGAAGCATTGGATAAACTTGTTCGCAGATTCGGCACTGTACTGGCTGTCGGCGCGGGCACGGTGCTGACGCTTGAACAGCTCAGCATTGCAGCACAGGCGGGAGCGAAATATATTGTTTCGCCGAACAGTGACTGCTATATAATCAAGGAAACAAAGCGGCGCGGGCTGATTTCGATTCCGGGCGCAATGACGCCGACGGAAATCACGGCAGCTCATGCGGCAGGTGCTGATATTGTGAAGCTGTTCCCCGCCGGTGCACTCGGAGTGGAATACTTCAAAGCGATCAAAGCACCTCTCAGGCATATTCCTGTTGCGGCTGTCGGCGGAGTTACACCCGAAAACCTTTTGCTCTTTAAAAAGGCGGGTGCGTGCGCATACGGCATCAGCACGGGGATTTTTAATGCAACTGCAATAAAAAGTGAAGATTACGAACGTGTGCGCCTTCTGGCGCGCGAATACGTTCGCCTTGCTGCGCAGCAGGATTAACCGCCGCGCTTTCGGCAGCATAAAGTAAACAATTCGACAGTGCTTACGGAGAAACAGTTTTGAGCGATAAAACATGCAGCAATATTCACGAGGGACACCGAAAGCGACTGCGTGAAAGCTATATCAAAAGCAACGGAAGCGATGCTCTCAGGGATCATCAGCTGCTTGAGCTTCTGCTGTTTTATGCCATTCCCCGGCGGGATGTAAATCCGCTTGCACATCGTCTGGTCAACCGCTTCGGTTCACTCCGCGGAGTGCTTGAAGCAAGCTTTTCCGAACTTGCGGAAGAAGGGGTTTCGCAAAGCACGGCCATTTTGATTAAATTGGTCGGTGATATCAATTTTCGCGCAAAAATTGCCGACGCAGCCGGGAAACAATTGAAAAATACCGATGATGCAATGGATTTTTGCAGTGCATTGATTGCGGAAGAACGCGAGGAGGTTTGCCTTGCGGTTTGTCTCAACGCAAAATCCGCCGTAACTTACTGTGAAATTGTGGGACGGGGAAACAGCTCCGAAACGCCGTTTTCGTTAAGGCGAATTGTTGAGATCGCACTCGCACAAAAATCGAACGCAATAATCATTGCGCACAATCATCCGTCCGGCGATCCGAAGCCCTCCGCGCTTGATATTGAAAATACGCGGCGCCTCAGGCTTCTGCTCAACGAAGTCGGAATCGACATGCAGGAACATATCATAGTTTGCAGCAGTGCATGTTATGCGATAGTTCGCGGATACTCAAGAAGCACGGAGCATTTCGGCAGCACTTCCGATACCGCACAGAAAACCTGCACGGAAGATAAGCCTGCGCGCATCACTGTATCAAACAGCGGTGCGTGACGCTGCGTCATTAAATAATGTCGGCTTAACCGTTATTATCATCGCTCAATACTTTGGATTGAGCAAGGAAAGGACATAGGCAGCAATACAATGAATCAAAAAACAAAAAAACATTCCGAAACAGCCGAACGTATTATGCTTTTTATCGGCGCAGCATCACTTCTGCTCGCATTCTGCATCTGCTTCGGATGCACCGGAAACAGCAGTGCGAAGACCTTGCAGCAGCTTTTTGACGAAATCAACAGCACAGGCAAAATGGCGGCTCTGACTGCCGTTCCGACCGAAGATTACTTTCCCGTTTTCGGAATCGAAGCGGAAAAGGTTGAGGACTCCGTGTTTTATATCGCAGAAAACCCCTCGTCATCGGCGGATGAAGCCGCAATATTCAAAGCCGTTGATGAAACCTATGCCAAAACGCTTGAACGAATCTTCAAGGCACGAATTCAGGCACAGGCTCAGCTCGCTCAAAGCTACAGCATTGAGCAGTATGACAAGATTAAAAGCACTCAGATTAAACGTAACGGCTGCTATGTTTATTATGTTGTGAGCGAATCGGGCGCGGAACTGACCGAAATGCTTGACTCCGGTATTGCAGGCATCATTGCGCAGGGCTGATATCTTTTTTATCGGATTTCGGTGTTTCGGGATATTTGATTTTGCGGCAAAAAAGCAACCGGATTCGGATTTTGTGAGCTGCATTGCGCTTGCAATTGACAAGCCCGCACCAATGTGGTAGAATTCTTCAACAGAAGCGGCAGCTGCGGGTATGCATACCGCACTTTCATAGTGCCGCGAAATACAATATTATGAGGCTTAGTTTTATGAAATTAGGTAAAATTGTTGCTGTTCTGCTTGCCTGTATTTTTGCATTGGGGTTATTTGCATGCAAAAAAACGGATGATCCCGTTATCGACATCGGCGGCAGCGCATCCCCCAACCAAACCGATGCTCCCGCAACCCAACAGGGTTCGGTCGCAGACAGTGCAACCCCAAACAGCGGTTTATCCACAAGTGTACCCACTTCGGAAGTAACATCGGATATTAATCCCACGCCGACTGAAGCTCCGGATAACGAAAGTATCGTGTCCCTCGGCAGTGAAACCGCACCCGCACGCAACACAATGCCCACGGAAACTTACGGTTTAAGTAATACTGAGTGTGAAAGCTGGTTTTCCGATGCCGTGTTTATCGGGGATTCAATCACCATCGGTTGGAAAAACTATAACAATCGCATGCTCGAAAAAAATCCCGAATTTTTCGGAAATACGCGCTTCCTCTGTGAAGGCAGCTACGGTGTCGGACATGCACTTGAGCCGATTTCGGATTCCAGCCTGCATCCCATTTACGGCGGAGAACAATGCTACATTTGGGATGCCGTTAAGAAAATGGGCGCAAAAAAGGTCTTTATTCTGTTCGGATTGAACGACATTTCCATTTGGGGTGTTCAGGGCACTGCGGACAACTATGCCGAAGTCATTTCGAATATTCGCCGCGAAAGCCCCGAAACGGAGATTTACGTTATCAGTGCAATGTATATGTTCAAAGGCAGCGAGCGCGAAAAGCTGAACAACAAGAATATCTATGCACTTAACAAACTGCTTGCCGAAATGTGCCGCGAAAACGGCTATGAATTTGTTAATATTGCAAGCAATCTTATTGACGAGGGCGGCTTCCTCCCCAAGGAGTACTGCTCCGACAACTACGTTCATCAAACCTACTCCGCATATGCGGTTTGGGCGGATGTCCTTCGCAGTCTTGCCGCAAGGCATATAACCGGTCAAGGAAAGCTTGTTTTCGAATAATCCAAGCGTTTGAACTGCCGTTTACGAATTATTCAGACCGACTTTGTGCAATATAATTTCGGTCGACACACAGAAAGATGCTCCTCGGGTTTTATTATCCGAAAAGATATCATGGAGGAAAAACAATGAAACGCACTGTATCCTTTGCACTCTCTGCCGTTCTTGCTCTTGCTATGCTCCTTTTCATCGGCTGCAAAGGCAATGAAACTCAGCCTAAGCAGGCGGATGTTGAAGCGGTTTACACAAAGCTTGTTGAATCCGGTCAGCTTCCGTCAATGACAAAAGTGCCCGAGAGGGATCTTGAAGAGGTTTACGGAATCGATAAAACAAAGCTTGCGCAGTGGACAATGTACCTGTCAGAAAACTATGCGGTCACAGTCGGCGAAGTTTCGATTTTTGAAGTTTCCGATGCGGCATATGCCGAGGAACTGCAAAGTATTCTTCAGAATCGACTTGACAGGCTCCGCAAGGTTGCAAAAGAATATGCACCCGCCGAGACCGCAAAACTCGATCCTGTGGAAGTGCATCGCGTCGGCAATTATGTTTACATGGTTGCGGGCAGCGACTACAATGCTCTCATGAAAATCATGCAGGAGAACATCGGCTGATGGTTTTTTCAAGTCTGCTGTTCATCTTCATCTATCTTGTTGTAACTTTGGCACTGTATTATGCAGTGCCTAATCGCGTTTATCGAAACGTAATCCTCTGTGTTCTCAGCCTTATTTTCTACGGCTGGGGCGAACCGAGTTTTGTGCTTTTGATGATATTCTCCATAGCGTTCAACTGGCTTGCCGGTTTGCTTGTCGGAAAATATCGAAACAACAAAAAACGCTGCAAGGCTGTACTCGTTGCTTCCGTTGTGCTGAACCTTGCGCTGCTGGGCGTATTCAAATACACAGGCTTTGTTGTTGACACGCTGAAAGCCGTTTTTCCGTTCATGCGCAGCTATGCAACGCCGATAATACCTCTGCCCATAGGCATTTCGTTCTATACCTTCCAGGCAATGAGCTATGTTATCGATGTTTACCGCAACGACACATCCGTTCAAAAGAACCCCGTGTATTTCGGTACATATGTCGCACTCTTCCCGCAGCTTATCGCGGGCCCGATCGTGCGCTATCGCGACATTGCGGATCAGCTTGAAAACAGGCACGAAAGCGTTGCTCAGTTTGCTTCCGGAATAAAGCTTTTCACTGTCGGACTTGCAAAAAAAGTTTTGCTTGCAAATCAGCTTATCGCTCTTTGGAACGTTCTCCGCGAAAGCTCCGCAGCCAACGGTGTTCTCGGTTCATGGGTCGGAATCATTGCATATACACTGCATATCTATTTCGATTTCGGCGGCTATTCAGATATGGCAATAGGTCTCGGCCGAATGTTCGGGTTTGAGTTTCTCAAAAACTTTGATTACCCCTATATTTCCCGCAGTATCAGCGAATTCTGGCGGAGATGGCATATCTCCCTTTCCACATGGTTCAAGGAATATGTCTACATCCCCCTCGGCGGCAACCGCCACGGACTTGCGCGCACCCTGCTTAACACCGCAATCGTTTGGATGCTCACCGGACTTTGGCACGGTGCAAGCTGGAATTTCGTGCTTTGGGGAGTGTATTTCGGGATTATCATCATTATCGAAAAACTGTTCCTCGGGAAATATCTTGAAAAGGCCCCCGCATTCCTTTCCCACCTGTATGCGATATTCCTTTTCACCTTCGGGTGGGTTCTGTTCGACTTCACGGACATGGGGCAGATGCGTGATTTCATTGTTTCGCTTTTCAACGGCGGCAGTGTCGGCTTGATTTCGCATGATGCACTGGTTTATGTGCTTGCTTATCTTCCCGTGCTGATCATTTCAATCATTGCCTCCACCCCGTTGGTCAGCAACCTTCATAAAAAAATCGAAAACAGAGCGTGGTGCGGCTATGCTGATGCGGCACTTGTGTTGATTGCGCTTGTTATCTGCACTGCATCGCTCGTTTCAAGCGGATATAATCCGTTCATCTATTTCCGATTCTGATAACGGTCGCTGTTAAGAGCACAAATGCCCTTGCATGGCACATGCAATTATGCTTATTAAAAACCCGCCGACGTCAAGCATCCGTCGGCGGGTTTTGTTTTTTGCAGCCGCAGCTGAGGTATCAAACAACGCTGAATACCGTTAATGTCCGTTTGTTATTTTGATGCATACATTTTGCCGACTATCCAATTTGACAGCCGACAGGGCAGAAACTTTCCGAGCAGGCAGCAGGCTTTGTATTGCAGCCCGACGGAGCGGAGCGGCTTCGGGTTGCGTTTGCGGGACACCGAATACATGCACCGCGCGATAACATCGGGGGACATGCCGTTCTGCTCATCGCGTTCCATTGTTGCAACGGATTTCGAAAGTGCAGCATAATCGGAGCTGCCCGCATTCGATTTTGTTCTTGCAGCAGTAAAACCTGTTTTTATATCGCCAGGCATGATTGCCGCAACGCGAACCCCGTACGGACGCACTTCGTTGGCCGTTGCAAGCACAAGCGAATTCAGTGCAGCTTTTGATGCCGAGTAATATGCCTGAAAAGGTATGGACACCATTCCCGCAACCGAGCTTGTTACGATTATCATACCGCTCCCCTGCCTGCGCATTTCGGGCAAGGCCGCACGTATGCAGTTGGAAGTGCCGAAAAAGTTAACGTCAAATTGGCGTTTTGCATCCGCATAGGCTGTGAACTCAACCGCACCGGAAATTCCGAACCCGGCATTGCAGATAAGAACGTCAAGCCTTCCCTCACGGCTGACAACGGTTTTAATCGCATTGCGGACGGCAGCCTCATCCGTAACATCGGCGCAAATGCTCTCAATTCCTTCTTCCGGGCACGGACGGCGGCTCAACCCGTACACTCTGTCTCCCTTGGCGAAGAACAGTTTTGCGGCAGCAAGCCCGATTCCGCCCGAAGCACCGGTGATAAGTACGATTCTTTTCGGGTTATCAGTCATTTTTCACAATTCTCTCAATAATATCGAGAGCCTCGTCAAGTATCGTTTCGGTATGGTTTGCCATATAGCTCGTGCGGAGCAGACTCTCTCCCGGAGGCGTTGCGGGCGGCAGAACCGGGTTCACATAAACACCCGCATCAAACAATTCCTTTGCCTTGCGGAGGGTGCGCATTTCATCATAGGTATAGATGGGGATAATCGGCGTTATGCTGTCGCGTATGGCAATGCCGCGTTCCAGCAGCCCTTTGCGCATATAAGCCGCAAGTTCAACAAGCCTCTTGGGCATTTCGGGATGACTGCGGAGAATATGCAGTGCCTCAATCGCCGTTGCACAGTTTGCGGGCGGAATGCTTGCGCAGAAGATGAACGGACGCGAGGCATGGCGAACATAGTTCACAACGCGCTTATCGCCCGCCATATAGCCGCCGAGAGAAGCGAGGGACTTGCTGAAGGTGCCCATTATGATATCAACCTTATCGGTCAGACCGAAATAATCTGCCGTGCCTCTGCCGCCGTTTCCGATAACGCCGAGACCGTGAGCATCGTCAACCATAACGCGCGCTTTGTATTTTTGCGCAAGCTCAACAATTTCGGGCAGCTTGCATATATCGCCGCCCATGCTGAACACGCCGTCTGTCACAATAAGCTTGCCCGATTCAAGCGGAACACTCTGAAGCGCAGTCTCAAGGTGTGCCATATCGCTGTGGTTGAAGCGAATCGTCTTTGCGTAGCTCAGTTTGCAGCCGTCATAAATGCTTGCATGATTTTCTTTATCGCAGAAAATGTAATCGCCTCGACCCGCAATCGCGCTGATGATGCCCAAATTGCTTTGGAAACCCGTTGAGAATGTCATAACATCTTCTTTGTTCAAAAAATCAGCAAGCTCCGACTCAAGCTGAACATGCAAATCAAGCGTGCCGTTCAAAAAACGCGAACCTGAACAGCCCGAGCCGTATTTTTCGAGTGCACGCACGCCCGCCGCAATAACGTCGGGATTGGAAGTCAGCCCAAGGTAGTTGTTTGAACCGAGCATTATGCGCCGTGAACCCTCCATGATGACTTCCGGAGCCTGTTTCGATTCGATTTGGTGGAAATAGGGATAAACGTTTTCGGCTGTTGCCTTCTCGACTATCTCAACCCTGCATTTGTCAAATAAATCCATATAAATCTCCAATAAATGCAGCAGTCCGCGCACCCGGATGAAAAATAAATATGGCTGCGCTTTCCGCCTTGGTATATACCTTTCAAGTTTAATACATTTTTTAAGAAAAGTCAAGGCATTTAAAGAAAAAACTTAGTTTGTTACAACCGGAAATAATTAAGCGAATCTTGCTTACGGTGCACGCTTGTGCTAAAATTGAAACATCCTGTCAACTCGGAGAAATCAATGCAAAACGAACCGGAATATGAACTGATAAAAAGCAGCCGAAAAACACTTGCTGCCGAAATCAAGCAGGGGCGGCTTATCATTCGCGCCCCGCATCAGGCAGCAGATGATGATATCAGGCGATTCATCCAAAAAAACAGGCAATGGATTGAGACCCATCTTGTAAAATCACGTTCCCGTGAAGCAGCTGCGGAAAGCATCCCGAAACTGACGCCCGAAGAGCTTCATAACCTTGCTCAACAAGCTCTGAAAGTGATTCCCGCGCGCGCTGCGTACTATGCTCCGCTCATCGGCGTTACATACGGGCGAATAACGATTCGAAACCAAACCTCCCGCTGGGGAAGCTGCAGCAGCAAAGGCAATCTGAATTTCAACTGCCTTTTAATGCTTGCCCCGCCGGAGGTTTTGGACAGCGTTGTTGTTCATGAACTTTGTCACCGCAGGGAAATGAACCACTCGCAAAAATTCTATGCCGAAGTCCTTCGTGTTTTTCCAACCTATCGCACGCAGGAAAAATGGCTCAAAGAACACGGCGGCGAACTGCTGAAGCGGCTCCGTGACTGACATGATTTTATTTTATAAAACACCAATTTTTTATGTTCCGCAGCAAAGCCGGTTCGCGCATCGTTCCGATTTCCTGAAGCTTTGCGGAGTACACAACGCTGTTGAGGCGAAAATAAAGCACAATGAACGGAAGCTCATCGGCAAAAGCGGTTTGCAGCTCATATGCGGCATCGCGAAGGGATTCCTCATCCGCAGCAGCGTTCATTTTGTCAAGTGCGGCCGAAACCCCGGAATATAAGCCTGCATTGTAATGCCCGAAATTGTTCTTCCCGTTTACACCGAGATAAGGTTCAAGGTCATTGCTTTGCGCAAGGTTAAAGCCGCATAATGCAAGATCCCAATCGCCCGCCGCAAGCGCGGTCATGTATTCGCTGTCCGCGCTGCCGTATGAATGTGCAGCGGTCACAACCTTCACCGTTATGCCGACGGCCGCAAGCTGTTCGGCAATCATGCCCGCCGCCTCGTTTCGAACGGTGTTTTCGGTTGTGCCGCTTGTTAAAAGCGTAAGCTCAATCGGGCTTCCGTTCAGCGTTCTCCGCCCGTCCGCACCGACGCGGCTGCCGAGTTCATCGAGAATTGCATTTGCGCTGTTCAGGTTAAAGTCATATTGAACGGCGTTGCTGTTATACAGCCATGAATCCGGCGGCACAGGAACATCGGCAGCACGAGCCCTGTTCATGTAAGCGTTTGTTATCAGCTTGGTTCTGTTCAGTGCATGTGCAATTGCACGGCGGAACTCAACGCGTGACACGAATGCGCGATTATGATTCACAAGCATGACTTCCATGTTTTGAGTCATCATATCCGTAACAACGGTTTTTCCCGCCTCGCTGTATTGTCCGACGGTCAGAAGCGCAGTGGGCACAAAATTAAGCTGCCCCGCACCGTAGGAGGCAAGCGCGGTTGCGTTTGATTCTCTTGCGTGGAATTCGACAGTATCGATATACGGCGGCCTGTCCCACCATTCCTCGTTGGATTTTAACGTTATCTTTGTGTTTGAAACGTAGCTTGCACGATATGCGCCCGTCCCGGTGAACGGTTCGGCATTCTCATGTATTATCGGGAAGCTGAGCGAATAAAGCTCACCGATGCCCGCAGAATTCATCATTACGCGCAGTGTTGTCGCGTCTATCATTTCAATTCGATTGATGCTTGAAAGCGCAGAAGCATAGTATGATTCGGAACCGAGAGTATAAAGCTGATTAAATGTATACACAACATCACCCGCGGTCAATATGTCCCCCGAATGCCATTTGACATTTTCGCGCAGGTTAATAATCCACGAATTTGCATTTTCTTCATCCGCGCTCCAGTTAATGGCAAGCGACGGAATGAGTCTGTTGCTTTCGTCAATGCCGATAAGGCTCTCGAAAACAAGCGAATAGAGCCCGAGTGCTTCCTCCGTTGTTACTATCAGCGGATTATAATTCAGATTATCTTTATTCATGTTGCGCGGCATGGGGAGTTTCAGCGATCCGCCCTGCTGCGGAACGGGTTCCGATGTTTGCGGCGCCGCAGATTGCGGCAGATTCGTCTGAATCGCGTCGCCGCTGCCGTGCTTTCCGCATGCAGTACAGAAAAGCACCAAGACGGCAAGCAGAACGGCTCCTGCTTTTAACAAAACCCGCCTTGCAGGTTCGACCCTATTCACGTCCCGCTTCATGTTCGCTTTCGCGCAGAAATTGGTATTTTTCATATGCATCTTTAACCTTTTTAACATAATTTTCTGTTTCCTCGTACGGAATGGTGAGATTTTTCCCGTCATAGTATTTCGGGTCGTCCAGCCAGCGGTTCACGGCACCGTGACCTGCATTGTATGCAGCGGCGGCGAGCTCAACATCCCCGTTGTATTTTTCCAAAAGAAACGAGAGCAGCCAGCAGCCCAAATCAATATTGTAATCCGGTTCGAATATTCTGCTTTCGTCATACTCTTTCCCCTGCCGCCATGCGATCCATTCGCCCGTTTCGGGCATGATCTGCATCAATCCCTGTGCGCCCGCACCCGATACGGCATCCGGAGTAAAAAAACTTTCCGTTCTTATGACTGCAAATACAAGGCATGGATCGAGATCGTATTTTTCGCACGCGCGTCGAACCTCTGCTTCATATTCCATCGGATAAGAAAAATGTCTCCGCAAAGGTTTTTGGAGCATAGCCGCGAACGCAAGCGCAAGCGCAATGCAGCAGCCCGCAAAAATGATCCAAAGCCCGTTCCTGCCGCCGTTCTTCCGGTTGCCGGTATTTTTGCGTGTATTTTTTCTTTTTGCAGCTTTTTTCGCCATATTCTCCGCTCCCATATGCATCTTTATTTCTGCGGGAGCGTTTTATGCCTCGCAGGACGGCTGTGCATTATTTTCCGCCGCATTTTTTTTGCAATATTCCGATAAGCTCATCAACCCGCAAATGCAGCTCAGCCTCGGTCGTATCGTTTTCGATTATGTAATCCGCATAGCGTTTTTTCTTCCATTGCGGCATCTGCGCCGCAATTCTTGCACGCGCCTCGCGCCTCGACAGCCCGTCACGCTTCATTATACGGGCATAACGTGTTTCAATATTCGCCGTTACAAGAATCACGCTGTCGCATCTTTTATGCAGTCCGCTTTCGATAAGCAGCGGCACATCAAGCACCACTCCCGGACAATCCGGAAGCTGTTTCGCCGTCTCCGCCTGTTCGAACAGACTTTCAATCACGGCAGGATGAACAATATCATTCAGAAGCTCCACACGACTCTTTTTCTCGGCTGCAATTCGTTCCGCCGAAGCATTTGCCGCATTGCCCGGACAGGTTTTATCCTGCACTTCGTTGTTCTTTTCGCCGAAAACGCATTCTGAAAGCTTTTTTCGGTCTATATTGCCCGATTCATCAAGTATGCCCTCACCGAACGCATCAGTAAGCTTTCTTAAGACTTTTTCCGTTTGAATCACATCATGTGCCGTTTTATCCGCATCGACAATAAAAAACCCGCGCTCAGCCAGCATTGCCGAAACGGTGGATTTGCCCGCCGCCATGCTTCCCGTAAGCCCAAGCAGCGGAATGCGCTTGTTTTCGGCAATGATTTTTCCGTCAAAATCATTTGTTCTTTCACCGCACATGGAGTCAGCCCTTCCCTCCGTTTCTTTATGATAATGCTTTACTTTGTATCAAACCAGCTGTGTCCGCATTCAACATCCGCTTTGAGCGGCACGCGCAGCTTTACAACATTGCTCATGCAGTCTGAAAGCAAAGCTTTCACGCGCTCCGTCTCCTCCTCCGGTGTATCTATAATCAGCTCATCGTGAATCTGAAGTATCAACCGTGCGCGGAGTCCCTGCTCCCTAAGACTGTTTGCAACCTTCACCATTGCGGCTTTAATTATATCTGCCGCCGAACCCTGAATCGGCATATTCATCGCTACGCGCTCACCGAAACTTCGCGTATTGTAGTTTGAAGATACGATTTCGGGAAGCTCGCGCCTTCTGCCCATAATGGTCACGGCATAGCCTTTTTCCCTGCCGTTTTCAACCGCAGCTTTCATATAGTTCCGCACTCCCGTGCAGCGGTCAAGGTACTTTTCAATGTATTCCGAAGCTTTCTTCGGCGGAATATCCAATTGTTCGGAAAGGCCGTATGCGCTTATGCCGTACACAATGCCGAAATTGACAGCTTTTGCCGCAGAACGCATTTCACGCGTCACATCGTCCTTCGGAACGCCGAAAACCTCCGCTGCTGTGCGCGTGTGGATATCATCCCCGTCGTTGAATGCGGCAATCAAAGCCTCATCCCCGCTTATGTGCGCAAGCACGCGCAATTCTATCTGCGAATAGTCCGCCCCGACAAGAACACAGCCCGGGCTTGCAACAAAAGCGCGGCGGATTTCGCGTCCAAGCTCCGTGCGGACCGGAATGTTCTGCAAATTCGGCTCCTGACTTGAAATACGTCCCGTTGCGGTAACATTCTGGTTCAGGGTTGTGCGGATCCGTCCGTCCGAACCGATTTTTTGGAGCATTGCATCTATGAACGTTGATTTGAGTTTTGTCAGGAATCTGTACTCAAGCACCTTGCCCACGATAGGATGCATGGTCTTCAGCCCTTCAAGCACCTCACTGTCGGTCGAATATCCCGTTTTTGTTTTCTTTCGCGGCGGAAGGCTGAGTTTTTCAAACAATACCACGGAAAGCTGCTTCGGCGAAAGGATGTTGAAACTTCCCCCCGCAAGCGCGTGAATTTCTTTCGCAAGCTCTTCGGAACGCGCCGCCATGGTTTCGCCGAGAGAACTCAAAACCTCCCTGTCGAGCATGAACCCCGCGCTCTCCATATCAAACAGCACATGTTCAAGCGGCAGTTCAACATTCCGATACAGCTCCGTCATGCCGCTGCGTTCAAGCATTTGTTCCAGTTTCGGTTTCAAAACGATAAGCGCAGCCGCTCCGCGCTCACCGATACCGCTCTCCTCGGCAAGCACATCAAGTGTTTTTGCGGGATGCAGTGCGTTAAGCAGGTAATCCGCAAGCATGGCATCGAAAATTTCACCGTTGAGCGCAACACCGAACGGCGCAAGGATATGCCGTTTTGATTTGGCATCAAATACGGTTTTTTTGATTTTTTCCGACTCAAATACGGGCTTAAGTGCGCAGAGAACCTGTTCGGGCAGCAATGCCGCACTGAACAGATCTCCTCCGACCGAGGCATTGAAAAGCACTGTGCCTTCTCCCGTTATTGCAGCGACCGTGACACTCTGTTCACAAATATCGAATGCTGTTTCAGTGCATTGCAGAAGCGTATCAACGCAGGCCTGCAGCTCTTCATCACTTTTGACATCGCGGAGATCAAATTCGGCAGTTCGAACCTCGGCAGCATTTTTCCCGTTTGGTTCAGGCATGTTTGCCGCATTTTGATTCTGCGTGCCTGCAAGTTCACGCACGCGTTTAAGGACGGCGCGAAGTTCAAGCTTTGTCAGCTCCGCCGTGCCGTTTGCAAGCAGAGCGGGATTGAACCTGCAATCCTCCACACTCTCGCTCACGGGAGCATCGGTGTTTATTGTTCCGAGTTCATAGCTCATTCTTGCGAACTCCGCACCGTCAAGCAGCTTCTGCCGCAATGCGCCTTTTTCATTTTCCGCATTTTCAAGCACTGATTCCATAGTACCGTATTTTGAAAGCAGCTTCAGCGCGGTCTTTTCGCCGACGCCCTTAATGCCGGGCAGATTGTCCGAATTGTCGCCCATTAAGCCTTTGAGATCAACCATGCGTGCAGGTTCAAGTCCGTATTCGGCAAAAAGGGTTTCTTTATCGTATTCAACGGTTTCGGTGATGCCCTTTTTCGTCATCAGAACGTGCACATTATCGGTGATAAGCTGCAAAGCATCCCTATCCCCGGTCACAAGCAGAGAATCAACGCCCTCCTTCTGCGCCCGACGGGAAAATGTGCCGAGAATATCATCCGCCTCAAAGCGTTCGCATTCAATAACGGCAATGCCCATTTTTTTCAGCAATTCCTGCAAGAGCGGAAACTGCGTGCGGAGATCGTCCGGAGTTTCCCTTCTGCCGGCTTTGTAATCGGCATATTTTTCATGTCGAAAGGTTTTTATCGGCATATCAAACGCAACAAGCAGGTAATCCGGCCGCATATCAACAAGCTTAAGCAGCATCGAAAGGAAGCCGTGCAGTGCGCCCGTCGGCGTACCTGCTTTGTTGGTCATGTTAGGAAGCGCGTAATACGCTCTGTGCATCAGTGAGTTGCCGTCAATTGCAATAAGTTTCATTTTGTTTTATCTCCGTTGTTATCCATTGTTCGGTCGTTCCTTCCGGCACAGGTTTATGCGCCGAAAATTTTCAGCAATGCAAAGAGTGCGATGCTGACCGCGACGCTCAGAAGCGTTCCGTAAAGATAGTATTCCGCAAAGGAGCGATCTTCAAAGTCTTTGAATCTGACTATCGATTTCGCGGTGAAAACAAGCGCAATAGCGGAATACTGCCCGAGCAGGAGCATACAAATTATTATAAACCGTTCTAATGAACCGATGCATCCGCCGTGCTTCAGGCGTGTTTTCACCTTTTCATCAGGTTTTTCGGTTACAAGCACCTTTTGAACAAAAACATTTGCGGGCTTCAGCACGGCAAGCAGCATCGTCAGTATGCTGAGCATTGCAAAGCCGTCAATGCCAACGAGGGCTTTTATATCGTTTTGCAAAAATTCTATTCCGCGCCCCTCACCGTAAAATGCCGAAGCAAACGATACAGCAAGGATTATCGAAAGGTGCAGTGCCTGATCGATAAGATATGCGGCTCTGTCCTGTTTCACGGTCAAACTGCCGCGCTTTGCGGCACCGTTTAAAATCAGCTGCTTCACAATGTCAATCACCGCATGTGTCACGGCACAGGCAGCAACCGCATATAAGTATGCATTCGAATAACACAGCAGCAGCGTTGAAAACATCACTGCCGCATAAATCCCTGCATGAATCAAAACATACAGTGTGTTCCTGCTCTTCAGTTTTGCAAGGCACTGCGGTTGAAAATAATAATCTCCGAGCATATGCGCAAGCATCAAAAGTGTGTATTCCTTCATCGATTCATCCTCTGTTGTCGTGTTAAAATTTCAGGTTAAAACGGTTTTATCGGCACATTCCTTATCACCGTTCTCCGCATGCTCACCGTCGGTTTTCAGTTCCGAAAGCAAAGCTTCCGCAGCGATCAGACCTTCGGCATACTCCCTTGCGTTTGAAACGGAAAGGCTTATATTAAATGTGCTCTGTGTTATTCCGAGCCGCTTTGCAAGCTCGGTTTGGGTTTGTGCAGCGTTTGTGACCGCATTTCGAACATACATCGCTGCCGCCTCGTTCTGCCGTTTTGTTCTCTCCCGCCGCAATGCGGACAGGAGCAGCAAAACGGTATTCACGCCGGTTTCAAGCTCCTTCCGCCGCACATTCTGCTCGCATTCCGAACATTCCGTACCTCCGGCATCAAGCAGAATTCTTGAATATGCTCTGCCGCGGTTTTCGGCTTTCCTGAGCAAATTCATTCCGTTCCGCGCACGGTAAAACGCTTCTCCGTCCGCCCCAATCGCCGCTTCCCTTCGGATTTGTGTTGCCATTCCGCCGAAACCGATTGCAATTCTTATGCGAACCGGAAACATTTCGTCGATTATCCTGTCGGCAACAAAAATCGGATCCGCACCTTTTTCCGCAAACATAAGCCCTTGGAACTCATCACCGAGTGTTATCAAAAAATCTGCCGCAATATGCGCCGCATGTTCGGCATTGACGGAAGAAAGTATCGATTGCAGCTTTTTCTGCACATCGTAACGATCTTGTTCGTGCCGCGAGTCGATAATATCTCCGATCAGCGCAAAATAATGCCGCTCACTGTTCATTTCACCCGGGTTGTGCATAAAACCTCCGCAAAATATACTTATAATATTGTACCACATTTTGCACCTGGGTTCAATCCGATTATTGACGATTTCGTGAATTTATCTGTAAGAAAGATTCAAACAATCAACCCTTCCGGAGAATAACCGAATTCGTGGAAATTTGTTATAAGATATGTTGTTATTCTTTCAGATTCTGCGGGCATCATCATATTTCAGACAAACTCCGATACCCCGAGCTTCAGTATTTAAATATCGGAGAGCCGTTGATTTGCCGTCATAATGCAAAAACCCGCTCTTCACATTTGCGCGAAGTGCGGGTTTATCATAAATCATTCATTTAAATCAAATATCAGATCGCAGACCGATCAGCATCGCTCCGGACAATGTGCCCGTCGACAGACAAGTTGTGCCTGTGCAGCTTTGCAATCTCCACTTATTTCCCGTATTTTTTCAGGAAATCCGGAAATTTTTGGAGTCCGTAAACTTCATCAACGATGCTGCCGTTTTCAAAATAGCTGAGTGAGTACATGCTCTGATCCGGCTTTTTCGAATTGATATAGCACGAGAAGATGAATTCCCCGCCGACTATGTACCTTGTGAAATCATAGCCGTTATCGCCCGTGTCGCAAGCCTTGTCCCGCGGGAGTTCAGCAGCCGAAAGTCCCGTTTTGCCGTTTATCAGCGTGTTGAATTCCGCAAAAGAGAGCTGCGGATAACTATCCGGATTATTGATTATCTGTTTCAATACCTTTTCATTTTTGTTTGATTTGCGTGAACAGCCCGCAGCGGAGGTCAGCAGTGCGGCGACGGACAGAATAACACACATGATTCTGATATATTTTCTTGTTTTTGCCATTGAGTTTTCCACCTTTCAGATTTAATCCGGCAGCATTCCCTCTGCACAGCAAAACGAGTGCGAGCCGTGATCGGAGTATGCTTATTATAAACCATTCCGCGAAAAAACGAAACTGCCGCCAAGCACTATATATTGTTCTGTGCGCAAGTTTCTGCTGCATCCGAGTTTTGCGCATTCTGATACGTCTTCACAAGCGCAAGCAGCGTATCTATATATATTTTTTGATTCTGAGCCTCCCAATTTTTCTCCGCAAGACGCGTATACTCTGCATTCGGGAGCTTGATGCGGATTTCAAATATCGCATCCCCGTTTTCAACGAGTGCAAAAGTTGCATCGAAACCGCCGTCCGGCAGCGGGGTTGTGATAATGCGCGAGGTATTCTCCCGACGGAACTCATCTTTGTTACTGCCGACAAATCCCTCAATCGACTCACGCAGGGATTTCGGAAGGTTTTTGCCGAAAAGATTCATAATCTCCTCTCCGCGCGGAGTCATGACTATCATCTGCATTTTGAATGTCGGCACGGATGCAATGCAGCCGTTTGCTTCCAAATCGATTATGTGCTCGCACACGTCAAAATAGTTTTCAACCCCGTTTTCGCTCATTACAGTTGCAATCTGTTCACGGGAAAGAGGCATTTCGGCGCACTCAAGGGTAAAAAGTATCATCAACTTGAGCTTGTCCTCGCCGTTCGAAAAAAAAGCCATAAATTTTTTCCTCCGTTCAAATTCAAAAAATCCTTGTTTTAAAAGCATTTTTGCTCCGTTTTTAAACATTATACTCATTATACCACAATTTCCCCGAAAAATAAATTTCAAAAAAGGGGTTGCAAAATTCAAAATTATGTGTATAATAGAGTCTGCTGAAAGGCAAGGGGTTATAGCTCAGCTGGTCAGAGCGCTACGTTGACATCGTAGAGGTCGTTGGTTCGATCCCAACTAATCCCACCAATGTCTGTCCTGCGGTGTTCGTTACGTCCTGATTATAAACCCTCGTTCCAACTTTAGGGGCGATAGTCGAACTGCGAAAGGCACCCCCGCATTATGCTTTGCATTGCCTTGGGGTACCGAAAGCATTAGCGTCGCACCCGCGCCTGTCTTCTTAGACGGGTATTATAAGAGGGGCGGACGGCACAATGGGATGGATTCTATTGCCGAATGGTGTAACGGTAACACTAACGACTCTGACTCGTTCATCCTTGGTTCGAATCCAAGTTCGGCAGCCACAAAAACCTTTGTTCGGATTTTCCGGCAAAGGTTTTTGTTTTCTTTTTATTCCCCCGTCTCTCTGCACACAATAATCTTGAAACAACCGCGGCAATCGGGTATAATAAGCGTGATAAAGCAACAAAAAACCGCTGCACACCGCAATGCGTGCGCTGCGGTTTCATCGGAGAATAAATGGCAAACAAACCAAACGGCAACCTGACCGGCATCAAGTCCGCAATGTTGGACAGACTGAAGAGCCTTTATGACTTTAAGCAGGGGCTTGATGAATTTGCATCATTTGAACTTTTAAGCGAGCTTTGCGCCTGCTCCGGCGAAATCAACCGCGAGATTTCCGTCTATATTTCCCGTGACGGCAGCATTGTTGATGTTTCTGTAGGCGACAGCGCAAAGGTCAGCATGCCTTCAATGCGCCTTGTGCGCAATGAAGACAGACTCTGCGGCGTTCGCTGCATCCACACGCACCCAAGCGGGGACGGCAGGCTTTCCGGAGTTGATCTCGGAACGCTGCGCTCGATGAAGCTCGACTGCATGGCGGCTGTCGGAGTTTCGGACGGCAAACCCACTCAGCTTTACGCGGCCTATCTCGGCGATTTCGACGAAGACACAGGCAGCCGCGCCGCGCTTGTGTACGGACCCATGCGGCCCTACAAGCTCCCGCAAAAAGCACTGATTGCGGAAATTTTCAATTCGGATGACCGTTTCCGCAGCACGACAAAAGAAGTTGAAGCCGTTGAGCAGGAACGCGCCGTCCTTGTGGGCATGGATAATGACGAAGGGTACGACACTCTTGAGGAGCTCAGTGAGCTTGCAAAAACCGCCGGCGCACTTGTGGTCGGCAAAGTTCGTGTCCGTCGGCGCACAATCGACAATGCAACCTATGTCGGAAGCGGCAAAGCCAACGAGCTCAGCCTTATGGGCAGCGAGCTTGAAGCGGATCTGTTCATTTTTGATGATGAACTTTCCGCAATTCAGCTCCGCACGCTTGAGGAGACCCTCGGAGCGCGCGTTATTGACAGAACAACGCTTATACTCGATATTTTTGCTGCCCGTGCAACAAGCCGTGAGGGCAAATTACAGGTGGAGCTTGCGCAAATGCGCTACCGTCTTCCCCGCCTTATCGGGCAGGGGCAGGTTCTCTCGCGTTTGGGCGGCGGCATCGGAACGCGCGGCCCCGGCGAAAAGAAACTTGAAATCGACAGGCGGAGAATAAGGCGGCGTGTTTTCGAGCTTGAAACCGAACTGTCCGAAATTGAAAAACAGCGCGGACTGCGGCGCGAAAGCCGAAAGGCGAACCGTGTTCCGCTTGTTGCGCTTGTCGGGTACACAAATGCCGGCAAATCCACAATGCTCAACGCTCTCACCGATTCAAACGTGCTTGCGGAAGATAAACTCTTTGCAACCCTGGATCCCGTTGTGCGCAAAATCACACTTTCCGGCGGCACGGAAGCTTTGCTTTCCGACACGGTCGGGTTCATCAACAAACTTCCGCACGACCTTGTTGAGGCGTTTAAATCAACATTGGAAGAAGTTTCAAACTCCGATCTGATCCTTCAGGTTGTTGATATTTCCTGTCCTTATCATGAAAAGCAGATGCGCGTTGTTGACGGCGTTCTCGAATCCCTTCATGCAGCGGATATTCCGCGCATAATCGTTTTCAACAAAGCCGATGCAATCCCATCCTGCGATCTTCCGGCCGAAAGTGAAAACAGGCTTAACGTCAGTGCGCTGTGCGGCACGGGCATTGAAAAGCTTCTCAGTGCAGTTGAGCTGAAACTCAATTCCGCCCGCACAGAGGTGGATATTCTTGTTCCGTACAGCAAATACGAAGCTGTCTCAATGATTCGCGATCGCGGAATGCTGCTGAGTGAGGAGCATACCGAAACAGGCACGCACATTCGCGCCCTGCTTGACGCGGAAAGCATCGGTCAGCTGCGCAAAATTCTCGATTTTTAACGACTGCGGGCATTGAATCGGATATGAGTAAAACAAAGATAATAACAATCGAAGGCATTGACGGCAGCGGCAAAACAGTGCAGTTTGAACTGCTCACGAAGGGGCTTCAGGACATGGGGTTCACGGTTCAAAAACGTGCTTACCCTGTTTATGATGCTTTTTTCGGCGAACAGGTCGGAAGGTTCCTTTCCTGTTCGGAGGGCGTAAGCGCAAGCACCGTTGACCAAAAGAGCATGGCTCTTTGGTTCGCAATGGACAGATTCATGGATTTTCGGAATTATCGCGACGGGGAAGCGGATTTTCTGCTTATCAACCGCTATGTTCTCAGCAATGCAGTCTATCAGAGCATACGCGAACGTGATATCAGCGAACCCGGTTCGGATAATTCCGCTTTTGCCGATTGGGTTTTCCGTCTTGAATACGATGTTCTGGAGCTTCCGCGCCCGACATTAAACCTGTTTTTCGACGTTGACACCGAATGCGCAGGCAAAAACGTTGATAAAAAGGGTTTCCGTGACTATATCGGCAGCGGCCGCGATGTTTACGAGAAGAGTGCGGGCATTCAGGCCCGCGCAAGAGCCAAATACCGCGAAATGTCCGAACGTTTTTCCGACACGGTCATCATTCCGTGCACCGAAAACGGTGCGATGCTTCCTCCGGAAACGATTTCAAACGCGGTTTTCGAGCTGCTGCGCGAACGCGGGCTCATCTGACACACCCATGCTTTTTTGATTCCCCATCGGGCAAAACATTGTATAAACATAAAAAGGAGAAAATAACATGAGAAAGATAGGCATTTTGACCGGCGGCGGCGACTGTCCGGGACTTAACGCAGTTATTCGCGGCGTTGTTGAAAAATGCGCCGAAGCAGGAATGGAAGTTTTCGGTTTTCGCGACGGCTGGCGCGGTGCGCTGAACGCAAAGGGGCATTGGCTCACGCTTTCCGAAGTGGAAGGCATACAGACCCTCGGCGGAACCATTATCGGCAGCTCCCGAACAAATGTTCTTGCTCAGCCTGACGGCACTTCAACAATCATCAACGTGCTTGATGCACTCGGGCTTGAAGGTCTTGTCGCCATCGGCGGGGACGACACTCTCGGCGTTGCGAATGCGCTGCGCAAACTCGGCGTGAACGTTATCGGCGTTCCGAAAACCATAGACAATGATTTGAGCTGTACCGATTACACTTTCGGCTTTGAAACCGCCTCCAACATTGCAATGGAGGCCATTGATCGCCTGCAAACGACCGCTAAGGCTCATTCCCGCTGCATCGTTGTCGAATGCATGGGTCGGCACACGGGCTGGATCGCATTGCAGGCAGGACTTGCCGCAAATGCCCATCTTGTGCTTATTCCCGAATTCCCGAAATCCTATGATGAGATAATTTCCGTTGTTCGCCGCAGATATCTTCGCGGAGACAGATATACTATCATTGTTGTTGCGGAAGGTTTTGAACTGCTCGGCGGCGATGAAATAGACCTCGGAACCGACGCATTCGGCAACAAGCTGCTTATTCACAAAAACCTTGCAAAGAACCTTTCCGACATGATTGAAGATACGATGCGCAATGATCCGCTTCTCGGCTCCGACGCACAGTATTTTGAATGCCGCCCGGTCGTTTTGGGTCATGTTCAGCGCGGCGGTGCGCCGTGTGCATTTGACCGTGTTCTCGGAACAAGACTCGGCATAAAGGCCGGAGAGCTTGTTGTCAGGCGTGATTACGGAAAAATGGTTGCATTGAACGGCAATTCTATCGTCGGAGCGGATCTTGAAACTGCCATCACCGTCCGAAAGGAAGTTGACAGGGAATTTTATGAGGCTGCATCGCTTTATTTTAAATAATTCCGAGTATATCGGACTGAAAAGCGGGTGTTCGCGAGCGAACACAGCTGCAACGGCACCCCGCAGAGTCAGCTATTATAAACAGCCCGCAGATACTGTTTGCGGGCACTGCGCCGACCGTCTCAAGCACAGGATAAGCGGCATGGAGTCAGCTTTTCGATATTTTTTCTTGACAAAGTCGGTTTTTGGGCGCATAATATGCACTTAAAAAGTTTGCGGCAGCTCAGGGCGAACAAACGTTTTTCTCCGCCCGAAGAAAAGGCTGCAAAAGGAAAGGAACCGCAAAATGGAAACGGCAAAAGAAAACTTTGAACCCCGCAATTTCATCGAGGAGCTCATTCTTGAGGATATGCAGCGCAGCCCCGTTGTTAAAACGCGCTTCCCGCCCGAGCCGAACGGTTATCTTCATATCGGCCACGCAAAGGCTCTTTGGATAAATTTTACAACAGCCGAACGCTTCGGCGGCAAATGCAATCTTCGCTATGACGATACCAATCCTGCCAAGGAGGATGTCGAATTTGTTGATGCAATCGAACAGGACATCCGTTGGCTGGGCTTCAATTGGGATAAGCTCTGCTACGGCAGCGATTATTTTGACAAATGTTACGAACTTGCGGTAAAACTCATCAAAGACGGCAAGGCATATGTCTGTGATCTTGACAAGGATGAAATCCGCGAATACCGCGGCACGCTGACCGAACCCGGCGTTAACAGTCCCTACCGCAGCCGCAGCGTTGAGGAGAACCTTGACCTGTTCCGCCGCATGAAAGAAGGCGAGTTTCCGGACGGAAGCCGCACCCTCCGTGCGAAAATCGATATGGCTTCTCCGAACATCAATATGCGCGACCCCGCACTTTACAGGATTCTGCACCGCACCCATCACCACCAGGGCGACAAATGGTGCATCTATCCCATGTATGACTTTGCGCACCCGATTCAGGATGCTATCGAGGGCATTACCCATTCCCTCTGTTCCCTTGAATACGAAGCGCACCGCCCGCTCTACAATTGGGTAATCGAGGCTTGCGGATTCGAGCATAAGCCCCGCCAGATTGAGTTTGCAAGGCTGAACATCACCAACACTATTATGAGCAAACGCTTCCTTCGTGCGCTTGTTGAGGGCGGCTATGTCTCCGGTTGGGATGACCCGCGTATGCCGACGCTTTGCGCAATGCGCCGCCGCGGATACACTCCGGAAGCCATCAAGGACTTTCTGACCCGTGCCGGCGTTGCAAAAGCTGACTCGGTAGTTGATTCCGCAATGCTTGAACACTGCGTCCGCGAGGATCTGAACGCACATTGCGACCGTGCAATGGCCGTTATTGACCCCGTTAAAGTTGTCATTGACAACATGCCCGAGGGCGAATTCATCGATGTTGAAATTGAAAACCTGCCCATTGCCGAGGAAGGCGATGCCAAGTTCGGCGAAAAGCACACCGTCCGTTTCAGTCGGGAAGTCTATATCGAGCGCGATGATTTCATGGTTGAACCTCCGAAAAAGTTTTTCCGTCTCAAACCCGACGGAGAGGTTCGTCTTAAAGGTGCATACATTGTAAAATGCGTCGGTTTTAAACAGGACGAAAGCGGAAAAGTTACTGAAATCCACTGCACATACGACCCCGAAAGCTTCAGCGGCGAATGCACCCGCAAAGTCAAGGGCACAATTCACTGGGTACCCGTTCAGGATGCGATTCCCGCTGAATTCCGCCTTTACGAACAGCTCATGAAGGATGAAAACGTTTCGGCCGATGATTTTATCGATAAGCTGAATCCCGATTCCGTTCGCATTCAAAACGGATTTATCGAACCCTTCCTTGCCGACAAACCCGCCGGCTATCGCTGCCAGCTCATGCGAATCGGTTATTTCTGTGTTGACCCCGATTCAACTGCCGAAAAGCGCGTTTTCAATCGCACTGTCGGCCTGAAGGACAGCTATAAACCCGCACAGAGCTGAGGCTCGCGCACCCGATTGAACCCCTTTTGTTGTTAAGAGCTTTGCTGCCGTTCGGCTGCAAAGCTCTTTGTTTTTTCTTTTTATTTTTCTGTTTATCCTCAGGCTCGATTGCGAATCATATTATGCCGAACTCTGCCTTCAGGCGCAGAATTCTTTCAACGCTTTCATTTAATCTGTTCAACGAAATCTCGCCTGTTTGCACGGCCGAAAGAATCCCGTTGAATGCGGCTGCATAGTCATAAGGCATCAGGAGTATATCCGCGCCTGCATTAAACGCAAGCACCGCGCTCTCTTTCGATGAATAGTTCTCGACAATCGCACCCATTGCAAGCGCATCGGTAATGATAACGCCGTTATAGCCCATTTCGCCGCGAAGGTGCAGCGTCAGCGCATCATATGATAATGAACAGGGCAGATTGTCGGCGTTTCCGCGTGTCAACGTTATATGTGCCGCCATTATCATATCCGTTTCATTAATTGCATTATAAAACGGAATCAATTCGCATTTCGAAAGCTGCTGCCAATCCTTTTCGAGTGCAACATAGCCGTCATGCGTATCTCCCGCCGTGTCCCCGTGCCCTGGAAAATGTTTTATGCAGGCAATAATGTTTTCTTTATGCAGACCGGATATTGCTGCATTCACCATTTTTGCAACAAGTTTTGGGTCGCTTCCGAACGCTCTGTTTCCGATAACAGTATTATTCGGATTTGAATTCACATCCGCAACGGGCGCAAAGTCAAGATTAAACCCAAGCTCCGCAAGGTACCCGCCGATTGCAGAATACATTGCACGCACCTGCTCCGGATCGCCGGTGCTTCCGACAGCCTGAGCACCGTCATATTTCGGCACTGTGAAGGCGGGCGAGTTTGCAATTCTTGCAACCGTGCCCCCCTCTTCATCCACTGCAATGAAAAGAGGAATTCGGCTTGCTTTCTGTAGATTTTGGATGAATGCAACTGTTTGCTCCGGGTTTTCGATATTTTTTCCGAAAAAAGCTATCCCCCCGGCAGGATGCGCTGCGAGAAAATCCGCCATGCCCGCCGAACAGTCCGTGTCGCTGTACTGTGCCGAGCCGTGCGCCTGATTCGGTGTGAAGCTTTCATCCAACGATTCCGGACGAACAATGAAAAGCTGTCCGACTTTTTCTTCAAGTGTCATTTCAGTCATCATTTCAGCCACGATATCCTCCTCCGGATCGTTTGTTGCGGCTGCCGAAGGTTTTATCGTCATCTCCGCAGTCGGTTCGACGGAAGGCGTGAGCAGTGCCGGTGCTGTCGTTGACTCCTGTCCGGTTCCGCGTCCGCCTATGCATGCACAGAATGCACACAAAAGCACCGCTGCAATCACCGTTATGCAGCTGATAATTATTTTTTTATTGAAAATAACAGCATTCTGCGTCATTTTAGGCATAAACCTCCGCTGATGTTTGTGTTGTTCTCTGCTGTAAAATCGGCAGCATCCCTTTTGCGGAATGCTGCCGACCGTTTGAGTTCAAATTAAATTCAGCCCATGATATCGTGGTTTACCGTATCCTGAATGCGTTGTGCAATTTCATCCGCACGGGCAACAAGCTTCTTGCCCTCTTCACTGAAGAATGCAGCCTTTGCTTCATCCTTTACGCCGCCGAGGTTGATAAGAACGTTCAGCCATGCACCGTGAACGCAGGTGTGAAGGTTCAGCCCGCCGACGCCGAGATCGCTTGCGCAGTTGGTGTTGTAATGACCGAGCATTTTGTCCGCAAGTTCAAGCGCAGCAACGGAGAGGCGCAGCGTTTCAAAGGGAACTTCCGTTGCAACAAGAGTTGCATCGGCAATCGCTTTCCTGCGAACGGCCTTCTCCTCGTCGGTTGCTTTCGGCATTTTGAACGCAGCTGCAACAAGGTTGTATGCGTCCGTATCCCTGTCAACCTGAGCGGTCAACTCGTCGTAAATTTTCTTTCCCTGCTCAATGATTTCGTGGCAGAGGGGCCAATCGGCTTCATAGCTCTTTTTGACCGCAGTCTGACCCGCGACCATCGTGACAAGGCCTGTGCCCTGTGCGCCGCAGAATGCAGCCGCGCTGCCGCCGCCGGGAGCGGGAGCATCGGAAGCAACAATGTTGAGATAGTCAGTAACGACCATGTCGATAAGTTTCATGTGTTTAAAATTACCTTTCGTTGTTATGATTATGCCGATTCGGACTATTCTGCCGTGCTGTCGGCAATTCGTTCCGAATCGAACCTGAGATTACTTCACAGCGACACGGCCGCGCTTGATAACCTTTTTAACCTGATTTGAGCCCATTCTGTAGCAGAGCATGGGCAGCTCATCCGCATTCCAAAGCACGATATCCGCAAGTTTGCCCGGTTCAATCGAACCGACGCTGTCGCCCTTGCCGATTGCACATGCGGCATTCAGCGTGACTGCCGTCAAAACCTCCTCGGGGAAGAGGCGGTAACGCAGATAGCCGAGATTCATTGAAAGCTGCAAATTCAGCGACGGACAGGAACCAGGGTTGAAATCCGTTGCAATTGCAACAGGGACGCCCGCCGAAATCATGTCGCGCGCACGCGCAAAGGGTTTGTTGAGATAAAGTGAGGTTTGCGGCAGCAGGCAGGCAGTCGTTTTCGCCTTTGCCATTGCTTCAATGCCGCTGTCCCGTGTTGCAATAAGGTGTTCTGCGGAAATTGCGCCGATCTCGCCCGCAAGCTCCGAACCGCCAAGCGGATCTATCTCATCCGCATGCACTTTTGACGGAAGCCCGAGTTTTTGTGCCGCAAGCAGAAGTTTCCGCGACTGCGGAACGTTGAATACGGAACTTTCGAGGAAGACATCGCAAAAATCCGCAAGCCCCTGTTCCGTAACGACCGGCAGCACACGTTCAATTATAAAATCAATGTACCCGTCGGCATTGCCTGCATATTCGTCCGGAATTGCATGTGCACCGAGGAATGTGGCAGCAATATCCTGTGCGCAGGCTCCGCCGAGACGGCGAATGACGCGGAGCTGCTTCAGCTCATTTTCCGAATCCAGTCCGTAACCGCTTTTAATTTCAACCGTTGTAACGCCGAAATCGAGCATTTCCGCAAGAAAGCCTCGTCCGCGTTCAAAAAGCTCATCCTCGGTTGCTTTGCGCGTGTTGGTCAGCGTGTTCAAAATGCCGCCGCCTGCATTGAGAATATCAAGGTAGCTTGCGCCTGCAATTTTCAGCGGCACTTCATGCGCGCGCCAGCCACCGAAAACAAGATGGGTGTGTGCGTCAACAAGTCCGGGTGTTGCAAGCGCACCGTGAGCATCGACGATATCGGCATATGCCGAATATTCCGGAAGCTCTCCGTTTGCAGTCACCGCAGCGATTTTTTCACCGTCAATGAGAACTGCCGCATTGTGCAGCACTTCGATTTTGCCCTGATCCGAACCGCAGCGGCTGCTTGTGCCGAGCGGGGTTGCAAGTGTTCCGATGTTTTTAATAAGAAGCATAGGCATTTGACCTTTTCACGGAATGCAGAGCGGCAAATGCTCTGCATTCCGTTCAGTCTTTAATTTTGTTCTAAATTACAGCAAATAGTTTTCAATAATCTGCTTGTCCGCATTGAAGTCCTCGATTTGCAGGTAATATTCTGCGGAATCGATGAGCGCACGCATCGGAGTCAGGCCGATGATCTCCGTGCCGATAACGTGAACGCCCCAGCGTGCGGCTTCAGCCTTTGTGACTTCAACAACCCTGTAAAGCGGAGTGCGGTTGAAGTCGGTCATGTTGATTGAAACCTGCGCAATGTTCCTGTCCTCAAGCATAACACCGAGAGCCTTTACGCAATCGAAACCGCCGCTTGAACGACGTATAATCTTTGCAATTTTGCTTGCAATGGAAACATCGGAAGTTGAGAGGTTGATATTGAATGCAACCAAGGGCATACGGCAGCCGACGGCTGTTACGCCTGCGGTGGGGTGAATCGCTGCGCCGCCGAAATCGGGGGTCCACTGCGGATCCTTGACCTTTTCCGCCATGCCTTCAAACTGACCCTTGCGAATTGCCGCAAGGTTTACACGATGCGGTGCGGAAGCGGAATCTTCATAAAGGAAAATAGGTATGCCCGCTTCATTCCAAATGCGCTCTGCGAGCTGTTTGGAATACTCAACGGTTTCTTCCTTTGTAACGTCCTTCATGGGAATAAGGGGGATAACATCGACCGCACCCATGCGGGGATGTTCGCCCTGATGATGATTCAGGTCAATAAGCTCTGCCGCTTTCTTGGCAAGAGCGGTTGCGGCATTCATAACGCCTTCGGGGCTGCCCATGAAGGTGATAACGCTGCGGTTGTGGCTTGCATCGCTGCTGTAATCAAGCAGTGTTACGCCCGCAGTGTTGCGAACGGTGTCAACACATGCCTCGATGACCTCATGGTTCCTGCCCTCGCTGATATTCGGGACGCATTCAATGATCTTTGCCATTTTAAGAAAACTTCCTTTCGTGTTTTTGCCCCGCAGAAGTATGCGGAGCGGTTGTTTTTTGCGTTTGTTGTTTGTTGTTTCTTTATTTTTGCCGCGTCCGCAGGGCAAAAGTCGTGAGCTTCCTCCGTCTGCGGGCGCAGGCAATGTTAATTTGAAGAATGTATGCAGAACGTATCATACCGTTCCGGCAAATGCCGGTTTAACATTTGTCCTGCACGTTTCCGAAGCTTATTTCAGAGCATCGGCAACAGTTTTTTTCACAAGTTCGTCATCCGCAAAATAGGGAATGGTGATATGAGCCTTGCCCGCCCATTTTTCATTGTATTTAACGGATGTTTCAACGGAGTGCTCGTTGCGCGCCCAATTGCGCCTTGCAACGCCGCCCATAACGTCCCACATCATTGCGGAGCGAATGATATTATCCACGCGTTCGCTGCCGTCCAGAACAAGGCCGAAACCGCCGTTGATGGATTTGCCGATTCCGACACCGCCGCCGTTGTGCAGTGCACAGAGGCTCATGCCCCTTGCGGCATTGCCCGCGAAGCACTGAACCGCCATATCCGCCATTACATTGCTGCCGTCCTTGATGTTTGCAGTCTCGCGGAAGGGGGAATCCGTACCGCTGACGTCGTGGTGGTCGCGTCCGATCATAACCGGACCGATTTCGCCGCTGCGAACCATTTCGTTGAATTTAAGCGCGATATTCGTTCTGCCTTCGGCATCCTGATAGAGTATGCGCGCCTGTGTGCCGACAACAAGCTTGTTTGCCTTTGCATCACGAATCCAAATATAGTTATCGCGATCCTGAGAGCAGCGGGTCGGATCGATGCAGCTCATTGCCGCTGCATCGGTCTTGTCGAGATCCTCGGGCTTGCCGGACAGGCAGACCCAGCGGAACGGACCGTAGCCGTAGTCAAACAGAACCGGACCCATAATATCCTCAACATAACTCGGGAAGATGAAGCCATCCTTTTCATCAACGCCGTTCTTGGAGATTTCCTGAACGCCGCTGTCGTAAACCGCTTTCATGAAGGAGTTGCCGTAGTCGAAGAAATACGTGCCGCGCTTTGTGAGAGCAACGATTGCATCGAAATGACGGCGCAGCGAAGCATTGACTCGGCGTTCGAACTCGTCACGATCGGAATGCAGCATATGCGTGCGCTCATCAAAGGTCAGACCGACGGGGCAATAACCGCCGTTATAGACGTTGTGGCAGGAAGTCTGGTCGGAAAGCAGATCGATATGGATGTTATGCGCAACGGCATATTCAAGCAAATCGACAATATTTCCGTGATATGCGATCGAAATCGATTTTTTCTCCGCAAGGTACTGTTTTGCTTCCGCAAACACCTCGTCAAGGTTATCGGAAATCGTGTTTACCCAGCCTTGGTCATAACGCGTTTTGATTCTTGAAAGGTCAACTTCCGCAAAAACACCGACTGCGTTTGCGATGTTCGCCGCCTTGGGCTGTGCACCGCTCATGCCGCCGAGACCGGAGGATACAAACAGCTTGCCCGCAAGATCGCCGTGTTCCGCAACGCCGAGATATTTTCTGCCTGCGCCGAGAATTGTGTTGAACGTTCCGTGAACGATGCCTTGCGGTCCGATATACATCCAACCGCCCGCCGTCATCTGTCCGTAGTTGGCAACGCCGAGTTCTTCCGCAATTTCCCAATCCTTAAGGTTGTCGAACATGCCGACCATCAGTGCGTTTGTGATGATAACGCGGGGCGCGGTGGGCTTTGAAGGAAACAGGCCGAGAGGATGACCGGACTCAACAACGAGAGTCTGGTTTTCGGTAAGCTCTTCAAGATATTTTTTGATAAGGCGGTATTGCAGCCAGTTTTGGCAGGGCTGACCTGTTTCGCCGTAGGTAACAAGTTCATAGGGGTAAAGCGCAATCTCGAAATCAAGGTTGTTGTCAATCATGACCTGAAAAGCCTTGCCTTCAATGCATTTGCCCTTGTATTCATCGATGGGTTTGCCGTAAATCCTTCCCTCGGGACGATAGCGATAGGCATAGATTCTGCCGCGGGTTTTGAGTTCTTCCATGAATTCGGGAGCAAGCGTTTCATGGAGTTCCTCGGGAACATAGCGCAGTGCGTTGCGCAGCGCAAGCTCAGCCTGTGCGGGAGTGAGGCGGAAACCTCTGTCCGGTGCGCGGCGATAGCCCTCTTCCATTTTCGGATACTCCGGAAGAGTGTTGTCAAGTTTGATTGTCATTGCTTTTGCAACAAGTTCGTTTTTCATACTGATATTCCCTCCTTCGTTAGGATTGAATTTTTTACCGGTTTTTCGGTATTTTTAATTTAGCTGTCGTCAGTGCTGTCGGTTGTCGGTTTTTGATAACCGGCGCAAATCATTCAAGAGTTCCGCAAACGCTCTCGGCCGCGCGGACGATCTCTTCCGCCTTTACCATTGCATCGAACTTATTCATCTGTTCGTACATCACGATATCGTCGTGAATAGGTGCAACGCTTTCGCGGATTTTGTTGTAAACAGCCTTTGTTGCGGGAGCGAGCTTATCATCGCCGCGCAGGTAAAGAGCCTGGCTTGCGGCAAACAGCTCAATGCCGATAACCTTCTGTGCATTGTCAAGGATCATGCGCGCCTTGCGTGCGGCAATGGTGCCCATGCTTACATGATCCTCCTGATTTGCAGAGGAAGGAATGGAGTCAACGCTTGCAGGGTGCGCCCAAACCTTGTTTTCGGAAACCATGCTTGCGGCTGAATACTGGGTAATCATAAAGCCGGAGTTAAGGCCGCCGTTCTCACTGAGGAATGCGGGCAGACCGGCGCTGAGCTGCGGATTGACAAGGCGTTCAATGCGGCGCTCGGAAATGTTTGCATATTCCGCAAGCGCAATGCCGAGGAAGTCGAATGCAAGAGCCATCGGCTGGCCGTGGAAATTGCCGCCGGAAATTGCTTCGTCGTCATCGGGGAAAATAATGGGATTGTCCGTCACGGCGTTAATCTCGCGGCTGACGGCATTGTAAACGTATTCGATCGCATCGCGGCTTGCTCCGTGAACCTGCGGAGTGCAGCGCAGTGCATATGCATCCTGAACCTTTCCGGGAATGGTATCAAACGCAAGCTTGCTGCCTTCAAGCAGAGTGAGCAGGTTCTTTGCGCTGTTGATCTGTCCCTTGTGGCCGCGAACAGCATGAACCTTGGGATCATAGGCCTTCTTGATGCCGAAAAGTGCTTCCGCAGTCATTGCGCAGGCGATATCCGCAGTCTTTGTGAGCTGAACGGCGTCATATACCGCAAGACAGCCGACGGCAGTCATTATCTGAGTTCCGTTAATGAGTGCAAGGCCTTCCTTGGCCGCAAGTTCGACAGTGGGAATACCGGCAGCCGCCATTGCTTCCCTGCCGCTCATGATTTCGCCCTTGTATTCCGCGCGGCCTTCACCGAGCATAACAAGAACCATGTGGGAAAGGGGCGCAAGGTCTCCGCTTGCGCCGAGGGAGCCCTTTTCGGGAACTATGGGGTGAACACCCGCGTTCAGCATTGAAAGCAGGGTTTCGATTGTGGAAAGACGAATTCCCGAATTGCCGCGGCAAAGTGCGTTGCAGCGCAGCAGCATCGCGGCGCGGACAACTTCCGTCGGCAGAGGATTGCCCATGCCGCAGGAATGGGAAATGATGAGGTTGCGCTGCAAGGCGGCAGTGTCCTCAAGGGGAATGTATTTGTCCGAAAACTTGCCGAAACCGGTTGTTAAGCCATATACAACAGCCTTTTCATCAAGTTTCTTTTCAACATAGGCGCGCGCCTTGTTAACTGCGGCCTTCGCCTCGTTCGAAATCGCAACCTGTTCGCCCGTTCTGGCAACAGCAGCAACCTGTTCAACCGTCAAACTCGTGCCGTTGATAATTATCATTTGATAAATCTCCTTTTAGAAGCCGCAGCGCGGCAAATTATTGCAAAGCATTTTGCGGGCGGCAGAAAGTCGTTCAAAAGCTCTCGCTTTCTCACACGCATACCAACCCAACAATAATTATATAGTTGCAGGCGAAAATAGTCAAGGGTTAAGGGAGAGTATATCAGATTTGGGTACGCGTGCTCCGACCGAACCCCGAAATGCATTTGAAGCATTTCACTCGTGCGGTTTTTTGATTGTTCCACCAAAGTTGTGCATAAAAGACATGACCGTTCAAACACGGGACGAATCCGTGAACGGATTTATGGTCGGCACTTATTTTTCCTGCGAAGTTTGTGCGGGGAAACGTGCCGTTGACTGCATAGTTTTCAGTTCGACCGAACTTGATGAAAACGACATTGAAAACTTTGAAACGGTCGAGTTCTCGTTTCATATTTTCAAAACAGCCGACTGGAACACAATTGACGACAGCAAGCCCGTTGTGTTGAATTTCAACTGACAGTCTCGGCATATCGACAAAAGAACGGGACTGCCGCAAACATCAAATTCAGTCTGCGGCAGTCCCGTTTGTTCTGTCATCGTCTTGGTTTTTACTGTGTGTTTTCTTCCCCGGGAACAAGATCAATCACTGCAATTTCCGGCAGGTTGTTCACCCGCGGTATTATGCCGTGTCCCGCCATTCCGGCGGTGATGATCATCTGCATATTGTCGCCCAATCGGAAGCTTCCGCTGTCGTATTTCGGGAGCCATCCCTGCATCGGCGCATACAGCCCGCCGACAAACGGCATTCGAATAAGACCGCCGTGAGTGTGTCCGCTCAGAACAAGGTCGATATTCCACATGCTGTACGCACCGTTGAAAATAAAAGTGTCCGGCATATGTGCAAGGCAGACTTTCGGCAAGTCGGTATTTTCAAATTCTTTCAGGAATTTGTATTCCGGCGATGCGGCAAACTCCTCTTCCGTGCGGCCGAACGCAAACCCATGCCCCATTGTGCCGCCGATGCGCAGCGGCTGACCCGCAAGAATAACATCCGCATAACTGTCATTGAACACCGCCGCACCGGATTTCTCAATGCGATCAAGAAGCAGCTCATCTGACGCCATATATCCGAGTTCGTGATTGCCCGGTGAAAAGAATACCGGCGCGATTTTACGCAATGCTTTAACAAAATCAAGAAACTTTTGCACTTCTTCGGCATCCGCATTCCTGTCGATCATATCACCCGCAAGACAAATTGCATCCGGCGACTGCGCTTCAACCTTTGCAAGCAGACGCGCGTTGTCCTTCCCGAATGACTTGCAATGCAGGTCGGAAAGCAGAACCAACCGCACCTTTGATTGAAGTCCGCGCAGCTCAATTTCGTAGTGCTGCACATGAAGACAAACGGCCGATAGCAAAACGGAAAGGGTTAGAGCGAGGATGAAAAGTACAGCCGCGGCGGTTATTATCCTGAAAACTTGCTTTTTTACTTTCATTTGATGCGGAAAATGCGCTTGAGTTTGTTTAATGCGCGTTTTATAAAACGATCGATTTGCCCGCATGTTTCCGCAGCTCTGTACTGCATTGAATTCAGCAGAAGTTCCGTTCGGCTGCCGCCGTTTTCAAGCGTGCGCAGATCCGCAATTTGCTTACGGTAAAGCGGCGTTATTGTAAATCGCGTCCCCCAATGGAGCAAATCTGTTCTGACTTCTGTGTTTTTTACCGCTGCTACTCCATCAGTTATGCTCAACCGCATTTGTCCGACATATTCCCAGTAACAGAGGATTCCGCGCAAATCATGCGGAATCGGCTTGCAATCATTCAACGCCATGCTCAAAGCTATAAGCGGCTCGTCTCCGGGAGTTGCAAAATTGCCTTTGAAGCTATACTCTTTGTAACGCGGCGCCAACGCTTTTGCCGTTTCAGCAACCGCGTCGCACCGTTTTGATTTGCGCATATAATAAACCCCACCGTGCAAACCGACAACATAAGATACTTTCTGCTTCAATTCCCCAAGGTTTTCGTATTCGAACCAGCCTGTTTTATCGTTAAGAGGCAAAACACGACTGAAACACGAGAAATCATCCGCATCCTTAAACATATCGAAAAGCCTATTTAAATCCCCGTATGCAATACAATCTGAATCAATGAAAATATTCACATCATACGGCAAACTTTCAAGCATACTCAGTTTATCCGGATAATTGCAGTGTGCATTCTCCAAGAGCATCACGTCATCGAATTTCGCCGTATATTCATTCTCTCTGTCAGCGAGTATTGCAAACGGAAGCGGCGGCTTTGAAAAGTACCGGTAGGATTAGAGAAGGTTTGCCGCCATCTTATAGTATTTTTCATCTACCGTGGCGATCGTCAGGAAACCGTGAGACATAATTATCTGCCTTTTATGTTTAAAATTTGTTTCAATTTATTAAAGTACGAATACGGCTTCACCATTTTGGGGTGAACAAGCGATAAATACCACATATACAGGTCATAACTCGAATTTCGTCTAATATTTTCAAGAGCACCCCACAAACTCATGCGATACTCTTTCGGTATAGCCGGATGACTGCATCTACTGTAGCCCTTAACAATGATTTTCGACTGTATCACTTTTCTGAATTTTCCTGCAAGAAGAACCAGTTCCTCATCCTTCTGTTCTCTGAAAAAATCAATACATCCGTCAACGGCTTTTACTCCGTCAAAACACATATTCCATGCCAATGTATCCATAATGCTGCCTTTTCGTTGTCTGTAACAATACATTTTATTATCAATAATTGATACCATTTTTGCTCTGTACAGCAGTTTCGGCGTAGTTCCGTCATCCTCATGTATCCTGCCAACCGGATACCGAATATCTGTAAAGAGTTCCGATTTGTAGAGTTTTCCCCATGCCATTATAGGAACTCTTCCATCCATTCTATATATGCTCAAGCATGCATCTCTGCCGCTGATTGTTTTTGTTGACATATCGTTCATCTGACTTTTATCTTCTGTTTCTTCGCCATCAAGGAAAGTGTTTATTCCGCAGATTGCGATGTCTGATCCGCTTTCTGCAATACAGTCATGCATTTTTTCGAGCATATTCTCCGTGATGAAATCATCGCTGTCAACAAGCATGATATATTCTCCTTTTGCCAAACTTATTCCCGCGTTTCTCGCTGCAGACACACCTTTGTTCTCTTGATGAATAACGTGTACACGTGAATCCTGCTTTGCATATTCATCACAGATTTTCCCGCAATTATCCGGAGATCCGTCATCCACAAGTATTAATTCAAAGTCTCTGTAAGTTTGTGCAAGTATGCTGTCCACGCAATGATTAATGTACGGTTCGACTTTATATACCGGGACGATTACTGATATTGTTCGCATATATTTCCTCATTCATATGATTTTATTTTTTCATTTAAGAATACAATTCATCTGCATATTCGTATCAGCTTATTTCTAATACGCATGGCTGTATACTTTCCGTTTATCAAGAACCTTATTGCACTTAATTCAATCCTCGCAGAGTTCTCGCCCCACAATTTAAACAAGTAGTTCTTGTACAGTTTCATTTTTTTTAATTGTTCAAAGAAGAACTCTTGGTTCACTACCTCAAGCAATATTTTGTTACGGATGTTTCTAATATCAATGTTCTGATCTTTTTGGATTAATTGTATCTCGTTTCGGACAATAAGGTAATGAAACAGAGGGAAGTATTGTAACGCCCACGAACAGCCGTTGCTGCTCAAGTGTAGAAATAATTGCTCAGTCATATATGCAATTTGTTTCAAATAGCTTTTCCCGTTGCGATTCGCCATAATCGATCCCGGGTGAACAACATAGTTGTATGGGGTGTCGTCCGTACACAAGATGCATTTTGCGTACAAGCAATAGCACGTACAAAAAAGCTGGTCTTCAGCAAAAATTTCTCGGTTGTCAAGAAAACGAAGTTTATTATTTACAATGATATCTCGCCTGAAAATTTTATTCCATACTTCCCATGTTATTCTGTACTGCAACAGTTTATTTGCAATAAATTCACATCTTTCCTTTTCTGTGTTCAATTTAAAACATTCCGTTTGGTATCGAAGAGTTCCCAATTCATTATCATTGTCATCTACAGAATTATAACCAAAGCACACGCAATCGACTTCATCTGTAAATTGCGTAATTATTCGCTCAAAGAAATCCTTCTCAACATAATCATCGCCATCGATAAAGCTGATATATTCTCCTTTTGCCAAACTTATTCCCGCGTTTCTCGCTGCAGACAAACCTTTGTTCTCTTGATGAATGACATACACGCGCGAATCCGTTCTTGCATACTCATCACAAATTGTCCCGCACATGTCAGGAGATCCGTCATCCACAAGTATTAATTCAAAGTCTCTGTAAGTTTGCGCAAGTATGCTTTCTATACATTTGGAAATATATTGTTCTACATTGTATATTGGAACAATTATGCTAACCATTTAATTCACTCCTTTCCGGTTTAGTCTCCGGTGAAGGCAGCTGAACAAATCCCCATCGCTGCCCATCCCATTCGGCTATGCACCGTTCATCCGGCGGCACAATCGAAAACTGCAATCCGGGAACGCAGTCAATATTGCGGTAGTTTCCATATTCGTTATATGTAAAAAATGTGTAGTACGTCTTATATACTCCTTCCACTAAATTGCTAACATCATAACTTGCCGAAAAGGATTGAACCCTATCCGAGCATTTAATCGGGATATTCTCCGAAACAGCAGTTGCTACAGCAGTTCCGTCAAGCATACGCACTTCGAACCTGAGTCCAACCGTTTCCAAAGCTTTGCTGTACCGCACGTTGTATTCAATTTTTATTTTTTCTTCTCGATAGAATGAATTCACGTCCTTATTTATAAACTTGGCAGAGCATAGACGCAGATTGTCCGCCTGAATCCAGTTGGGTCTGATATACGGTACATAATCAGCTTCCACCGATTCATCCCTGCTCAAATCCATATAGATTCCTATCGCCTTTTCCACGTCCCCGTCAAAAATCAGCTTTCCGTGATCAAGCACGATGCATCTTGTACAAAGCTGGCGAATCGTGTTCATATTATGGCTGACATAGAGCACGGTACGGCCTTCCGTATTTGCTGCATCGCCCATTTTGCCGAGGCATTTTTTCTGGAACTTCATATCACCGACGGCGAGAACCTCGTCCATAACCATGATTTCGCTGTCCAGATGCGCGGCAACGGCAAACGCAAGTTTAACATACATGCCGCTTGAATAACGTTTCACGGGAGTATCTATGAACTTTTCCATCTCGGCAAATTCGACTATCTGATCGAATTTTCTGTCTATCTCCGCTTTCGTCATGCCGAGAATTGCGCCGTTCATATAGACATTTTCCCGCCCTGTCAGCTCGGGATGAAAACCCGTGCCGACTTCCAGCATGGAAGCGATCCTGCCGTTATAACTTATTGTACCCTTTGTCGGCGCGGTTACACGCGAAAGCAGCTTCAGCAGCGTAGACTTGCCTGCGCCGTTATGCCCGATTATGCCGAGTGCTTCACCCTTTTTCACCTCAAAAGACACATCATCCAGCGCGAGGAATCTTTCTCCCATGCGTTTTGACGAGTCGGAGCCGATCTTGCTGTTCGGGTCCTCCCGACCTTTTATACGTGCCATTAAGCTTTGCAGATCACCGCGCAATGTGCCGCCGCCGATTGCACCGAGGCGGTATTCCTTTGAAACATGTTCTATTCTGATTGCAATTTCGTCCATTTTTCTTTCCTCAGACGGTATCCATAAAAGTCTTTTCCACCCTGCTGAACAGCACAATGCCGATGAAGAGCAGGGCAAGAGTTATCCCCCAGCCGATGAAATAGTACTTCCATTCGATTGCGCCCGTTCCGAGATATGCATAGCGGAACAGATTTACAATCGGCGAGATTGGGTTGCACATATACAGCGCATGCCACTTCCCGCCGGGGGCAAAAGCGGTAAAACGGAACATGTCGTATGCAATCGGGGAAGCGTACATCCAGAGCTGCGTGCCGAACCCGACAAGCATCGCAAGGTCGCGGTACTTTGTTGTGAGCGCGGAAATAATGATACCGCAGCCGAGGCTGAGCATTGCCAATTGCAGCACGATAAGCGGAGTCATCAGCATCCACAGGTTAGGCTGCACCCCTTGTTTTGCTGCTGCATAATAAACGAGAAAGATAATCAAAAACACATATTGAATCGCAAGGCTGATAAGCTCCGAAAAAACCGTTGAAATTGGCATTACAAGCCGGGGAAAATACACCTTTCCCATTGTTGCGCTGTTGGCAACAAAGGTATTCGCCGTTTGTGTGAGGCAGTTTGAAAAATACGTCCACAGTACCGTTCCCGACAGATAGAATACGAACGACGGCACACCGTCGGGTGCCAACCCCGCAATATTTCCGAACACAAGCGTGAAAACAACCGTTGTCAAAAGCGGCTGAATTATCGCCCATGCAGGCCCGAGAACGGTCTGCTTGTATTTGGACACAAAATTACGCTTGACAAAGAGGAAAATCAAGTCGCGATACGCGAACACCTCTTTTAAGTGCAGGTCAAACCAGCCGCTTTTGGGCTTTATGACCGTGGTGAAATGTTGTTCGTTCATTAGTACTCCTTTGACTTATAACAATGAATAAAGCTGGTTCAAAATTGCGGAATTATCGCGTTCGAAATCGTGATTTTGCAATTCCGCTTGTATGCTCTCTCTCAATTTCGGCGCGTTGTAAAGCCGTATTATCGCTGCGGCAATTGAATCCGCATCTGATTCGCAAAGCAGACCGGTTTCGCCGTCCGAAATCAATTCTGCGCTGCCATCCGTCCTCGTTGATAAAACGGGTACTGCCAATACTTGCGCCTCACGAATCGTCAAACCGAAAGCCTCAAACCGACTGGGCTGCACATAAAGGTCTGCGCAGCTGATATACGGATAGGGATTCGACTGCATTCCGAGCAGGGAAACACAGTCTTCCAATCCGAGCCGCATTATCTGCTCCCTGAGGGCGGACTCCTCCGGCCCTCCGCCGACTATGTACCAGTGAAATCCCGTGAACCCGTCAGCAACAAGTTTTGCGCAGGCATCAACAGCAATATCCATGCCCTTAGCATGCGACAGCCTCCCGCAGGAAACGATATTGAAGCAATCCGCAGAAAATTTCACTGTCGGGATGTCAAGTCCCTTCTCCCGCACGCCGTCGATATCGATTATGTTGTTGACCGAAATAATCTTACCAGCATATTTCGAACGATAAGCGCGCAGTTTTTCCGCCAATGCAGGCGAAACCGCAATTACCTTGTCTGCCTTTCTGTATCCGTATGCATCGTGATACTCCCGCCGCATTGCGCCGTGATGATAAAACATCAGAAACCTATCCGCCGAGACGGCACGGACAGCCGTTTCGGCAGCGCGATCGCTGTATATGACCGCCGTATCAAAATGTTCGCCTTTGAGCTGCTTTTTCACGTACGAGGCATAGCATTTTGCCTCCGCGGCGCGAAAAACGACGCGAAGCGCGGACCATATGAAACGGCGGAATTTCGCTGCATTCTGCGGTTCCTCCATGATATTGTACAAACGCTTGCAGCCGTAACCCTTTGGGAACGTCACTTTGTGTTGTCTGTCGGAAACTATCAGGCGGCACTGCGGCGTTATTCTGTCCGCAACGTCCAAGCTGTCCCTCAAAACAAGACAGGTCACGTCAAATCTGTTGTAATCAAGGCGATTAAGCAAATTCACCAATGCCGTTTCAATCCCGCCGATCCACAGGGCTTCGGTTATAAAAATCAGCTTCTTTTTCACTTTTCAAACCCGCTCTTGTTCGGCAAAATGCTCTCGAATGCCTTACGCAGCCGCAAAGCCAAATTGTCAAAATCCACGGCCTTTTCGGGATCGTTTACGCAAAGCATATCATGACTTTGTTCGCAAATTATTCTGCACAGGTTGTCAATGGTGCTTTCATCGGTGCAGGAAACAAAATTATCCGTGTTGAACGGCGCGAAATTCCCGCTTGCTATCTGCCACCACAGACAGACCCATTGGTTCACATCATCGGCGCAGCGGAAACGGTGAAGAGTCGTGCGTTTCAGCAATTCCGGTTCGGCATTCCAAACGGCCTCAAAAGTACTTTTGGTGTATGCGGCGGGAGCGTGAAGGTTTTTAAACCCTGTAAAATAATCCGGGAACAGTTTTTCAACAGCTTTGGTACGAATATTGTCCTGCCAACGATAAACGCGGTTCACGTACTTTTTCCCGAATTTTTTCACCTGCTTACGCTTGTTGAAATGCGCATTTACAACACCGAGATCGTTAACCGCCGCATGCTGCCAGATTCCGATTTCACCGATAAGCCCTATCGGATGCTCTTCCCCGCAGGTGCAAGGTTGTCCGTCGCGAAAAAAAGCCGTTTCGGGCATCGGACGAATAGGAAACATATCGTCATTAAAATAAACAAAATGCTCCGCAAGCCCCGGAATACGGTGAATATTCATTTCAATTGCATGGGAGCTGAATGTCGGCAAAGCAGCCTTCGGGAGGAAATCCGAATGCGAGACATGACTCAATTTCGGATGATCCAAATTCAGGAATTCGGGAACATGCCCGCAGGTAACAAAATGAATTTTGTGCACCCACGGCGTAAATTTCTCAATGGCGCGGAACCAATAGGGCATAAGCCCCCAATCCCGAAAACGATTGACGGAGTTGCTGTCGTCCGTCACCGCTCCCTGATATTTAGCCTTTTCCGCCCGCCACTCCGGGTCGTTCCCGTCCACCCAGAGAACAACAAAATCAATGTCCATGTTCACACCTCATGTGATCTTTTTTCCCACAAACGGGATTTTTCGGATAAGCCAAGTCAATGCAAGGCTGAGCAGATAAATTACCGCTGTGAGCGCAAGCAGCATGATGTATGGATGTGCAACAGGCTGTGCAATAGGAATGAGAGCCAACACTTCATTTACAAGTGCATGCAGTATGTATACACCGAAGCTCAGCTCAGTCAGCTTTCCCCAAGTTTTTGCTGCTTTTGCTGAATAGTTGATTTGAGACACTCGTTTCACAAAGAAAACATAGATAGCCGTTGAGAACAGAATTACATTTGGTTTCAAATATTGTTTGACAAAATCTGCCTCCCGAAGTTCCTCCGAAATTTGCCCTTCAAGCAGAATTGTTGCCGCAAATGAAATCGCCCCCATAATGTATATGGCCGTTTCAAGCCTCCGGCTTATCGCATTTCTATAATGGAAAACGCAGTAACCAACAACATAATATCCAACGTATCCCGCAAGATTGCTGAGCAAAAGCTTATTATAGACTCCGTTGACAATACCGCCCAACTTCGGAAGATAAACAAGGTATTCACTGACGATGTTTGCCGCAGCAAACAACACAAGGAAATACAACATTTTCTTCTCGTCTTCCGTAATTTTTCTAAGCAGCGGCGTAAGCGCATACAAACCAATAATCGCGTATAAATACCAGAAATGGTACGGTCCTTCTATCCATTGTGTAATTACGCCCCAAATGTTGAGTCCATCATATGCACCACTCTTAACGTAATAGAATGTGTATACACTTGACCACACAGCAAAAGCAATTATAATTCGAGGTATGTATTTTTTCCATATCTTTTTAATTGTAATGTTTCTTTGCGGGTCAAGAAAAAATCTCCCGGAAATCATGAAAAACACCGGAACACACCACACAATCGCCGCAACGAGCATTGAATGCCGGCGGGGATTCAAACTGCTGCTTAAATACTTATTTCCGCCCGCATGCATTACTATCACCGCCAATGTTGCCAGCAACCGCAGGATATCCAATTCAGTTTGACGTTTGTTTTCAGCCATTTGATTTTTCCTTTCTTTTCTTCCCTACAAGCATTGGGCAAAATCGGTTAATCGCAAAAATCAGAACGGCTTCAACGGCGGCAATCAAAAGAAAACTGCCGACAACCCAAAGCGGACTGCTTCCGATTTTCACGGTATAAAGTACAAGTTGGTGCGTGCCCATTATTGTTAAAGCATTCTGCCCGATACAGCCGACCCATTTCCACGGAATTAACCGAGCAATCCCCATAACAAAGTACGTTCCGCAAATTCCGCTTACAAGATAAAGCACGGGATTATTCAGTTTGCCGCTGAAAAAGCTGTTGTTTATTGACAGTTTTAAATACATTGCCGCCGCTGCGGCAGTGAGTGCAAAAGCAACGCAGATTTTCCATGTTTTAAATTCGGTCAGCGGTTTATTCAGCAGATTGCCCGCCAGCATAAACACAAAGCCGAGTGCACCGCGGAAGATCAATGTCGGAACATGTCCTGCCGGCATAAACCGAAGTGCGATGAAGAGCAAACCGCCGCCGATTCCCCACGCAAGTTTTTTGGGGAAACGTATATATAAACAGTACAGCGCACACGCCGCAAACATTGCCGGCAAAAACCAGTCCGCGCCGATGTTGCAGCGGAAAGTCAGCATCAACCGCAGCCCTTCCGCAATCGATACGGAACGAAGCACAAAATGCTTATACAGAATCGCAACGCACTCAAAAAACAGATACGGAACAAGCAAGGTTTTCGCCTTATGCAAAAAATAACTGCCGACGGATCTTCCCCGCCATTTATCGCCGTCCGTAAGCATTCCCGACAGAATGAAGAATGCCGGCATATGAAACGAATCCAAAAACTGCTGCACCAAAACATACGGTACAATATCGTATTTCGGGTTTGCGTAATTCAGAATATGCCCCAAAACAACCAAAGCAATTAAAATCGCACGAGTGTTGTCAATATAGGAAATTCTTTTAGTCATGTTTTCTGTCCGCCCTGTTTATTCGATAAAAGCTGCTGCTTTTCACCGCCACTGCAAGTTTGTGCCGAATTTGAACCAATCTGCTGCACAGATAAATTTTTAACGGATGCGGCTGTTTTAAGCGGCAGTATTTTCCCCTGTTATGCTGCGCAACCAGACTGCGGATTTCGGAAAACGAAGCATAGTACATCCTCTGTTTCAAAAGCATGCTGTACAAGTTTTCCACGTGTTCACAGGGAATTCCGAGAGTCTTAAGCCCTTGCTCAAACGGCTGCATGTACTCCGCAAGATTCTCAATCCTTTGCAGTCTCCTGTATGCACTTTTCTCGTCCTCCGCCTGTCTGTATCTGTAGATCGGCTTTCTTAAGGAATAAATTTCTTTACAGAACGGCAGCAGCTCAAGCACGAACAGATAATCCTCCATAAGGAACATGTCCTCGCGAAAACGTGTTCCGCACTTTTTCAGTAAATCGCTGCGAAACAGTTTGTTCCAAACCGGGGTCAAGGCGTTACAGTTGTAAAACTCATCGAAATCATCCTTCAGATTCTGCAAGCTCAACATACCTTCCGACGGAGGATTAAGGGTTTCCCGCAGATACATCTTCCCGTTGTTATAATAATCAAAACTCATGCCGAACAATAACATATCCGGCTTTTTAAGCAAAGCTGTTTTCAAAACACCGCGAAGCGAATCTTCGTCCACCGTGTCATCAGAATCCACAAACCAAATATACTCCCCGCATGCTTCGTCAATCCCGCGGTTTCGTGCCGCAGACACACCCTTATTCGACTGATGAACGCATCTGATTCCCTCATATTTTCCGCAAAGCCTGTCGCACAATTCCGCCGTGCCGTCGTTCGAGCCGTCATCAATGAGCAGGATCTCATAATCCGATAATCCGCAGACCCGAATGCTGTTCACCGTGGCTTCCAGCGTTTTAACGCAGTTATAGCAAGGGATAATAACGCTGAATATCATCGTTTTACCTCCCAGCAAAAACGATAGTTCAGATAATTATCCGCTTCGTTTTGAATTGTTGCATTCAGGTTCGTAACGAAGTAATATGTACATGCCAAAAGCACAACACATAAAAGTGCGGCAGCCCGCTGCTGCCCCGAGAGGGTCAGCCGTCGGATTTTGCCCAATTCCGTATCCTTTTCCGGATAGAACATCATCGGCAGATACAGGATCAGAAGCTGAAAATAATAATCCGTAAGGCGAGTAAAGACATTATCAAACCCGGAAAACATCTGCAAAACGGCTGCAACTATCATGAGATTGAGCAGCTTTGTAAAATTCTTTCCGGAGAAACCGCGCAGCACGATTCCGGCAATAACGAGTGCCACAATTATCAAAAAGCGTCCGCCCACGCGGGTATTAACCATAAAGTCCGTTTCATCGTAATAGAAATTACTGATAAACATGACTATTTGATTTCTGAATACGAATATCAAAGCCGCACAAATCGCATAAAGTATGAGTTTTTTTGTATTCAGTCGGCTTTTTGCAATCCAGTACGCCGGAAGAAATATCAACGCCGGAACATGGACACATCCGGCCAATGCGGTCCAAAGAAGGAATTTCTTCGGATTCTCCTCCATAATGCCGATAAAGGCAAACATTAATAAGCCCATTGCCAATGCTTGTTTAATTGCACTGAACCCGAACACATAAAAGCCAAAACAATTCCAAAGCAGATAGCTGAGCCAAGGTGCAGGCGAATAACGAAATACAATGACTGCAACCGCGGCCTCCGTCACAATTGCGATAAAGATAAGAAATACCTGAAAATCGCCGTCGGATACTGTCGAAAACAGTTTTTGGAGCCAGAAAAATCCGAAATTCCTGCCTCCGTTGAAAACTTCGGCGCTGAACCAACCCGGTTCGATTATGTTATAATACCCCCATGCATATTTGCGCAAATCGCCTGTAAGGTACATATACCGCCAGCCGCAGATGAATGTATGCAGAATCGCCATAAGTGCGATATAGATTTTTTTCTTATTGCCGTGCTGCGGAATCAAAAAGCCGAAACCCAGTACCGCCGCAACAACATAGTAATAGACTTTTACGCCCATTTACTCTCCCCGTTTCTTTCGCAGTTCCGCTTCAAAAAAAGCTTCCGTCTCCCCTGCCAGCCTCTCGCATTTAAAGTCCTTCCCGCGCAGCTTTGCCTGCTCTGCATAGTGTGAAAGCAAGCCGGGTTCGGTCAACATTCGTTTGACGCCTTCATAAAATGCTTCGTCATCGTTTGCGGTAATTAAGCCGTATTCGCTGTCGCCGAGGATCTCACGCATGCCGGAAACATCAGTGGTGACGATGGGTTTTCCTAAGATCAAACCTTCCGTGACGAAGGTGCTGAAGCCTTCAAATATAGACGAGCACACCAGAAGGTCGGCGGCATGCATCAGGTTATACGGATTCTCACGGAAACCCAGCAGTTTTGCCGATGTTTCCAGATGATTCTCGCGGATATACGCTTCCAGCTTGGTACGTTCTTCCCCTTCGCCGATAATCCAAAGCTCATGATCAATCCCTTCATCCAGAAGTTGTTTATGCATGCTCAACGCACGAACAAAATGCTTTGGAGCAGACAGCCTGCCGACAGCTGCAACAGTAAACTTTTGCTTTTTTACACCGATCGGCAACTCTGCCAATGCCTTGACGGCTATTTCTGAATCATCAATTGTGTTATATATGGTTTCGGTCGAAACTGTGTCCTGATAAAGCTCAACAAAGCTCCTGCGTACATTTTCTGAAACACATACTGCAATATCGTACCTTTTATAGTACCTTTTTGTTGTCGCTGCAAATTCTTCCGGCGATACCCAGCTTTTCAAATCCGAATGAACCCATGCCAATTTCAATGCTTTTTTATTTGTTGAGCCCGCCATGATTTTTGTTGAACCGCATTCAAGATAAGCAGCCTCAATATCATAATCGCCCTTGATATGCAGCGGGTAAGTCAAACCGAGTGCCGCTTCTGTCCGCATCAGCAAATCCGTCATGCGATTCTTTGCCGGATAGCAGTATTTATATTTAATGCCCGGTGCGAGTTTTTCCTTCACGACCTCGGGATAGAGCGTCTGAACGGTTATCGAAAACCGCTCCTTGTCCATTGCGTTTACAAGGTTGCAAAGAACTTTTTCGGCCCCGCCGCCGGAAAGGGATTCGATGAAGAAGAGGATGTTAATCACGAGTTCAAGACCCTCTTAACTTTATTAATTACTCGCTTACACAATGGTGCAACATCACTTATTCTCAACAGGGTGATCCGCATCCAATTGGGCATTTTGTGTAATGTCTTATCACCCCGTCCAATCAATCTATCCAATTTGACTACTTCATTGCGGTAAAAAGAAAGTTGAGTACGATAGTTACTGAAATGAATTAATTTAACTGAATAGTCATATCCCGTAGGTGAATGAAACACCGCACGCGGAACAGAGATGTCTGCTTCTAATCTTTTTCTTGATGGTGCGAAAACTAATTCGCCAGGCATATCAACCGGTTCAAACTTGCATACTGCCATACCAAGAGCAAGCAACGGTTCATCTGCCGGATCAGCAAATCCGTTAAAGCTGTAGTCATGATAGTTTTTTTCACAATTGATTGCAATTTCAAAAACATGCCTACAAGCATCTGTATTACGCATATAATAGACGCCACCATTAAAATCAGGAATAAAAGAAATATCAGTTCCATACTGTTTCATTCCAGATGGAATAAACCATCCTCTTCCGCAATTCAAATCACGCCATGCATATCCAAACAGTGAAAAATCACCTGCGTCACAAAAAATATCCCACCATGTATTTAAATCGCCATAAGCCAGACTGTCTGCATCAATAAAAATCGTCTCTTCAAAAGGCAGCTCTCGGAAAAGTTTTAATTTATCGTTATAGCTGTTGGATGCATCGCTAATCACGATTACTTTATCAAACTCCGAAGTATACTCGTTCTCTCGATCGCTTATTATTGCAAACGGAAACGGGTTCTTAGCAAACAATCGATACGAATGCAGAAGATTTCTTGCTAATTTGTAGTAGCGCTCCTGACCCGTGGCAATTGTGACAAAACCTTTTCTTTGTTGTTTTTTCATATAGCAATCTGTTATTTGTTTATTGATTCAGTATATAAGTCGCACAGTCGTTTCGCAAATACCCGAGAATCAAAGCCGAACTTCTCAACAGCATTCACAACTGCAGACTTGTCTGCGCGATTCATGCTTACCGCTTTCTTAATTGCATCAACCCATTCCGCCGCACTCTGGTCTAATTTAAGCCATTGAACATATCCTATTCCGAAATCGACTTCATTGGAATATGTATCCGCTGTCACGCATGGCAATCCTGCTGCCTGCGCCTCGATCATTACCAACGGCATTCCCTCATAAAGCGACGGCAAAAGAAACGTTGACGACTTACGAATAAGTACATCGATATCGCTGCGTACACCAAGCAGGAGCATGTATTTGTCTACATTACGTTTTTTTATTTCGTTTTTAACACGCTGTTCATATGCATTTCCGTTGTTGCCCACACAGAGAATGCGTATTTTTTCCCCACGCTTTTTCAGTTCTTGAGCTATTTCTGCCGTAAACAGTTGATTTTTAATCGGGGAAAAACGGCCAATCTGAATTATGTTTATCCAATCGTCCTCACAAAATTCTCCTGATTCTTTTTTGTCGTAATAATCAATAAACTTTTTTGTGTCAACTGAATTAAATATCAGATGATAGTTCGCTTCATGTGTTTTTTTGTCACCGTAAAGAAATCGCCCCGCCGGAGTAGAACAAGCACAGAACTCAGTTCCGTAACGCAATATCCACCTGCGCATAACAGCATTATACAATATGCGAACTACGCTCCGTTTTCCACTGCCGTCATCATCTGACCAGTTATGCGCATGAACGAAACGGTGCTTAACGCCTGCCATTTTCGCTGCGAACAACACCATGCCGCTGTGAAATAATTCATGTGAATGAACAATATCATATTGGCCTTCTTTCATGATTTTATAGAGTGCTTTGCATTGGCGAATGAAATGCCGACCCTCCGTTGCCGGAATGCGGATACATTTTCCGCCCAATGCCTCAATCTCATCTTGATAGAATGGGTGGCTCATAGTTGTGGTAAAATCGATTTGGAACTTACCTCTGTCCGCATTGCGTATAAGATGCATCAACTGGTTCTCTATCCCGCCGACATCCATAGTGCCGGCTATAATCAATATTTTGGTTTGACTCATAAGCGCGCATTCCTCTGCTTCGACTTACAGCATATCAACAAATCTATCATTCGACTCCATCTCATCCGCACCGGCAAGGCAATACACCAACACTTCCAACCGACAGGCTTGATTTTTTCCGCGCGGTACAACTTGCAGATCTTCCGTATCTCTCGCCGCCGCTGTTTGGCCGAGCAGTTAAACTTCAGTAACTCCTTGCAGCAGGAATAGGCGCTTCGGTAGGTCATCCATGCAAGCGCCGCCTCATAATAATGCGCCGACTCCGGCGAATGCTCCGTTGCCTGATAAGCTGCATACATCCGGCGGTTGACCTCCATCAATTGCCCCGTCAGATAGTGGCGACCCTTGCGGGAAAGGGAATTCTCATTGCTTACATCAACATTATACAGTAAAGCATCTATCGATGAAATCGACTGTATGTGCATGGCATAGGAAAAAATAAACAGCTGATCCTCTCCTATGGAAAGATCCGTGCTGAAACGCAACCCTCTATTTTCAATTATCTTCCTTTTGAACACCTTGCTCCAGAGAGAACTGAATAGGTACTGCCGCATAGAAAAAGAAATTCGTTTTGCAGCACCAACTTCGTCATCTTCATAAAACTCGCCCGTACCCCGTTCTGCGGATATTCTGCCAACGTTGCGATATCCAAACATCAGCAAATCGGGATTGCTCTGAGTCAGTGCTTGATTAATCACATCAAAGTAATCTTCCGACACATAATCATCGCTGTCCACGAACAAAACATATTCACCTTTCGCTTGTTCGAGCCCCAAATTTCGCGCTGAAGATACCCCGCCGTTTTTTTTCGATAAATAGCAAATTTTTGAATTCACATCAGCATATTCGCGGCAAATTGCATCGCTGTTGTCCGTTGAGCCGTCATTGATGAGAAGAATCTCATAATCAGAGAAGCGCTGATTTGTAAAGCTGTCCAAGCAGCGGCGTATGGTCGTTTCTGCGTTATAAACCGGTATAATTATCGAAAAAATCAAATCAGTCATCAAAATTAAGCAGTCTGCAAACGGTTTCCGTTATTATGCTTATATCATATTTTAATACGGCTTTCATGTTGTTTGCACCGATTTTACGGCACAGCACATCATCAGCAGCATATTGATCCATTCGTTCCGCGAAGCCGCTGACATCATTGGTGGCACAGCTGAACCCAGTCACACCGTCTACAACATAATCCGATACTCCGCGAATGTTCGATGTCAACAAAGGCAGTCCGCATGCCATTGCCTCCAACGCTGCAAGTCCAAGTCCGTCACGCATGGAGGGAAAAGCAAACAAATCGGCCGTATTAAGGATCTCCGGAATATCGTTACGATAACCCAAAAAACAAATTTGCTTCGAAACATCCAAATCATTTGAAAGTCGAATTAACCTGTTCAAAAGTTCACCCTTACCGCAGATTCCGTAAAAGATATGTGGATTCGCTGTTTTTGCTAATGCGCGTATCATAATTTCGTGATTTTTGTGTTTCTTCAACTCGCCTACCGACACAACAAAAAAGGCATCTTTCGGAACCCCCAATTCCCTTCGCTTTTCTGCTCTGTCAACCGAACATGTTGCAAATTTCACTGTGTCGAGCCCGATCCCATCAATCTTCTCCGTTCTTTCCGCATGAAAACCTTTCGCGCGCTGATAATCCTCTTCATTGATAGTAATGATCATGTCGCACAGGCGGGAGCAATACTTTTCAACAGGATAATAGAGCAGCCAATTTGTGAGCGGCGCACCTTTATAAAAATGGAATCCGTGCACCATATAAACGACTTTTGTGCCTTTTTTGCGCACAGTTTTTGCTGCAACGCGAGTCATAACGCCCATAACGGGCTCGTTTGTCCAGATCACGTCCCAACTGCGGCCGTTAATGATCTTCTTCAGGTCGCTTAAGCCTTTTCGATTGCGGAGCGAAAACGGATTCCGAACCAAGCGCACAGTATGGACAGGAGCAATGCCCGAAAGCACAGTGCGGAGTTCCTGTAGACGTCCGCCGACTTCGGAACATGCGAGTTCAACGGAAAATCCGTGTTCGGAAAGGTATTTCACATGCGGCACGAGGAACTGAATCGCCATCAGATCCGTGCAGGTCAACAGCAGCCGCTTCATCCGATTGCCTCCGAAATACGCTTTGCAATACCGTTTGCATCCAATCCGAATTGCATCCGCAGATATTTTTGACTTCCCACAACCGAACAGTAAGTATCATCCAGGCCGATACGCAGCAATCTTGCATGCGCAGGCAGCTCAGAAAGAACTTCCGCAACCGCACTGCCGAATCCGCCTAAAATATTGTGTTCTTCAACGACTGCGATAATTTCAAAATCCTTTGCACAGCGCAGTATGGTTTCACGGTCGATAGGTTTAACCGTCGGGAACGACCAAAGCTCCGGGTTGATTCCCTTCTTTGCAAGAATATCCGCCGCACCGACAACCTCATCCAGAATTGCGCCGGTTGAAAAAACGGCGATGCGTTCACCTTTGTGTATTCGAATGGCCTGTCCGATTTTGAAATTTTCAATATCCTTGTGGATACGTTTTTCCCCGCCGCGCCCAAGCCGCAGGTAACATGTTCCCGGGTATTCCGCAATTGCCTTCGTTGCCGCTTCCGCCTCCGCAGGATCTCCCGGACAAAGTACCGCAACATTCGGCAGCGCACGCATCACGGCAATGTCCTCGGTTGCCTGATGACTCATACCCAATGAGCCGTAAACAAACCCACCGCCGACGCAAACGATTTTTACATTTGCATCATGGTAAGCACAATCATTCCGTATCTGCTCAAGGCAGCGCAATGTCGGAAAATTTCCTATTGAATATGTGAATACAATTTTTCCCTCCCCGGCTGCTCCTGCTGCGGCAGCGGTCATGTTCTGTTCCGCAATTCCTGCGTTGACGAACTGATCCGGCAGCTGCTCCCAGAAGGGCTTCAGCACGCCGAACCCCAAATCCCCGGTGAAAAGCTCAATATTCGGATTATTTTTTGCAAGTGTAATTAATGTGCGAACAAAGGTATCTCTCATATCCAACCCTCCCTCGCAATATATGTCGGATGCCATCCGGCAGAAGTTGTGTGATCGATTCCTATATCCGCGCCCGGTTTCGGACGAGCGGGTTTTGCAATGCCGTTCGGCGTGTACGGATCTTTCACGCCGCCGGGCTTAACCGCATACAGTTCGGAAACGGCACAATCATACTCCCAACCGTCATGCGGAAAGCGGTAGTGCCAAAGAACATCGTTTTCCATGAAAGAAACACCCTTTCCTTTTACGGTATTTGCAATCACCGCCGTAGGTTTGTGCGCCGAATTATGCGTATCTCTGAGTGCAGTTTGAAGTGCATCATGATCATGTCCGTCGAGTTCGATAACATTCCACCCAAACGCGCGCCACTTTGCTCCGAGATCCTCAAGTTCCAATGTTTTTTCGCAAGTATCAAGGCTCTGCATGTGATTATGATCAACGATTGCGGTCAGGTTCTCGAGTCTGTAATGGTTGGCAAACAATGCAGCCTCCCATACGGAGCCTTCATCGCATTCCCCGTCTCCCAATACTGCAAAAACTCGGTGAAGCTTGCCATCCTGTTTTGCAGCCAATGCCATACCCGCCGCAACGGACAACCCATGCCCAAGTGAACCGGTTGAAAACTCCACTCCCGGCAAATGGTGGGACACATGCCCGGACAGCCGACTTCCGTCTGCATAATGTGTTTTTAGTTCTGCCGTGTCAAAAAAACCGCATTCCGCAAGTGCTGCATACACAGCTGCCCCTGCATGACCTTTGCTCATAATAAAGCGGTCGCGTCCGTCCCATTCGGGATCCTCGGACTTGTACCGCATAATATCCGCATACAACACGGCAATTATATCCGCTGCGGACAGCACCGAACCAATGTGACTCCCTCCGGATAAATGAGTCATTTCAATGCCGTGGCGACGAATCAGCCAGGCAAGACACTCGCTCTTTTTACTCATTTTGACACCTCGTTCAATTCCCGCAGCTCATCCGAATTCAGCGTCCAGCCTACAGCTTCCGCATTTGAAATAATCTGAGCCGGTCTTTTTATGCCTGCAATCACGACAGATCCGGGCATTGAATCAAGAATCCAGCGAATGGCGCAGGCTGAAATCGATTTTCCGCGTTCTGTGGCAATCTTTCTCAAAACCTCTACTGTTTGCATGTTTCGATCCAATTTTTCGCCGTGAAAATTTATATAAATATCACGACTCCGACGGTCATCCGCGCCGAAATCTATGTTTCCTTTTGTATATTTACCCGTAAGAATTCCCTGACCGAGACTGCCCCATGTCATCGGCGTTGTTTTAAGGACATCCCGCGCCGCCAGCAAATCCTGTTCATTCTTTCGACAGGCGAGAGAAAGTTCGTCCTGACAACAGGCAAATCTGCCTGCATAAGGCCGCAGCTCGTTCATTCCGTTTGCATGAATATTGGACAACCCAAAAAAGCGGATTTTTCCTGCTTCTTTCAGCTTATCCAACTCACCCAATACATCTTCAATCGGTGTCTTCCCGTCCCGATAATGAATTGTGTAAACATCCACATAGTCCGTATTCAGTCGGCGAAGACTGCCTTCCAATGCTTTGCGGATGTATTCAGGCGAATTATCGTAGAAAGTTTGTCCGTTCCCTGCACGAACGCCAAACTTCGTTTCAATAACAGCATCCTTGCGGTGCGTGCCAAGCCCTTTGGCAAGAGTACGCTCTGACTGTCCCAAGCCATATGTATCCGCGGTATCAAAAAAATTCACGCCGACATCCAACGCGGCATGTATTGCAGCAAGGAGCTCATCCTCCCGCACACTACCCCAGCCGTATCCGCCCATCGGACAACCGCCCATGCATAAGCGTGATACTTTCAATGTCGTATTTTCAAGAACTAAATAGTCCATGTCTATTTCTCTCTGTTGCTCTTTCCGACGACACGCATAGCTTTTTTTAAAACAGCAGTCACGGTCTTAAAGAAAAGACTCACATCCGTGCCGAACGATACTTCCTTTGCATATCGTATTCTTAATTTGTTTTTCTTCTCAAGTACATATTTTTCGTACATTTCATCCGCATTTTCCGCACCGACAATTTCATCAAGGCTGATGAACTCAATGGAGCTGAAGTCCGTAATACCCGGCCGCACTTCAAGAATAATTTTTTCCTCGCCCTTATAGGCCTCCGTATAGCGCAAAAGTTCCGGCCGCGGACCGATGAAGCTCATCGACCCCAAAAGGACATTATACACCTGTGGCAGCTCATCAAGCTTCAGCTTGCGGAGAGCTTTCCCGGTTCTTGTTATGCGCGGATCGTTCAACGCCGTTGTGCCGCCCATTTTGTCCGCACCCTTGTACATTGTGCGTAATTTAAAAATTCGGAACGCCTTGCCTTGATACCCGCCGCGCAGCGGGGTGTAGAAAACCGGAAAACCGTCCTCAATTGCAATGAAAATACCTATAATAAAAACGATCGGTGTAACAGCGACTGCAGCAACAAGAGAAAGAATAAAATCAATGATGCGCTTAATGATTCTGTTGTAAAACCCGCAATATCCCGCTTGCGGTCTTTTTTCTTTCAGTTCGGTCGCTCTCTGCTCTTTATGATTCATTTATTTTCTGTCCGTTTTTAATCATCTGAAACGTAATGAATTATCCTCACTTTTCAAGACAAGTGCTGAACACCCTCAGAAATATCCCAAACAGATGTTCATTTAAGTGCTCCCCCGTTTCATGCCCTGTTTTTCAAGTGCTGCCTCCATATCGGTTTTCGGGCATGCCTCCGGCACCCACAGCCTCAAGACTGCAGTTGTGTAATTTTCTATGTCATCGAAAACGTTCATCTCGCGTGCAATGGCGCGTCGAGATATGTCTCCGCTTCTTTGCCCAAAATATGCCCGGCGGTCGTTTGAAATCGGTATATTATTCAAGGCACGCCTTACAGCCTGTCCCGCAGTGAAACCCACTGAATCGACTCTTTCAGGGATACACTGCATGACCGTGCGTTGCGCAAGAAACTCTTATTCGCAGTTTTTTGCGGAGCAAGCACATGTCTGCATCTGTTTTGCTCTGTTTTACCCTGAACGTCACAGACGCTGCGCTTGCGCGTATGCGCTCCGTAGTATCCGCTTCGTCAAATCAAGCACGCTGTATCTCTTTCAGTGACGAATTGTGCCAATTAATGCTTTTTAATATCTAATTGTATCACGATTAAATAAAAAAATCAAGGGTTCGACGGAACGGACAAGCGGAAAAAGCTTTCAGTGTTAAATCTGCAACAAGAAACACAGAGGGCAGGAAAAGGCAAACAGCCGCAAGTATATACAATACATTGCAGGTTCAGATATGTTGAATTCTTTTCCTTTTTATTGTTTTTTGGGTTATAAGATAGATTGTGCAGACAAGCGCAATTACAATACATATCCACTGAGATGTTGATAAGCCGAAAAGCATCCCTCTCACCGAATCGCCGCGGAAGAATTCCAAGCAGAACCTGATTGCTGAATATGCATAAAGATAAATCGGCAACAGCAAAACACCTTTTTTTATTCTTGACGCAATACAAACTAATCCGAAAAACAGGAACAGATTCAATGCGGCTTCAACGGCTTGGATCGGGAAAGTCGAAACAACCGTGCCGTTAATATTCAATAACACAGCTAAAAAACCATTGTATTCGCTGCCGTAGCAGCAACCGGCAAACAAACAGCCCAATCTTCCGAAAGAGTGGCCAAGCGGTATGCACGGAACAATTGACAGAACGACCTTGTCAACATCTTCCTTCAGCAGTTTTACGGTGAGGAACGCCGTCAATATGCCGCCAATCAAACCTCCGTAGTATACCAATCCACTTTGGAGAATAAAGTCAAAAGAACCGTTCGCAATCATGCTCAGTATGTCAGAAAGTCGAAAAGTGACTGCGATATATAGAATTTTCGCACAAATCAATCCGCCCCCGACAGCCGCTGCCGCGATCACAATCAGATTGTTGATATCAAGCTTAAACTTTTTTGCTCTTGCAAAAGCTGCAGAGCAGGAAAGAATAATTCCAAGCACCATGCATAAACCGTACATAGGGATTATTTTTCCGAAAAGGCTGACTGAAGGAAACATTTCAAATTCAAAGCGGTCGGACAACATTACAGTCTCCGACCGCACATATCACCAATATTTCGCTGTCGGAATCAATTGAGACCATTGAGAAGACTTGACCCGATCGATGCGCAGGCTACGCAGGCTACGTAGAAAATTGTAGACAGCACAAAACCGATGATTGAACAAACCAATCCGGCGGTTGCAATGCCTTTTTTCTCACTGTTCTTGCGGCCAAGCGCACCGAGAATGATGCCAATCAGACCTGTGATCGAGCCAATCCATTGTAAACCCGGAAGAAAACAGCCGCATACCAAACTTGCAATACCAAGTACTAATGAAGCAACGCCCATATTGCTCTCCTTTCTCAACGAAATGTTGTTTTTATAAGAGTGCATATACGATACTCTATATGCAGTACAATTATACTACTTGTGTTGCTGTTTGTCAAGACAGGTACACATTTATAACTTAATATATTCATTTCGACGCCACTGATTGGTTGCACTCTGTACCTTTCTAAAAAATAACAAGCGACTGTTGTAAAAACAAGTCATATTGAACTTCTATCATTAAAGTCCGTTCGACAAACTCACAAAAAAGATAGAATCAGAGAAAAGAGCAGAAAAACCGGCCGCAAAGCTGCTGACCGATGTCAGCGATATTCCGTGCAATAACGGAAAACTGCATATCTCTCCGGTTCTTGATCGTCATAACGGAGAGATCTCAGCTGCCGTTATACAAACAACAAATTTCGTACTTTACCGAAAGAATAGGGAATGTTCAAAAACCTGAGCGGAACCGGCAAATGCTGTGACAATGCCGGAATGGAAAGCTTTTTCACAACGCTGAAAAATGAAAAGTTATATAATCTTCCGACGTACAGATTAAGTAAAGAAAAAGTCATAACTGCCATCCGGCGATTTATTTTCGCGTACCATATCACAATTAGAGTCAGCAACTTCAATCCCGGCGGAATACCCCCGGTCAGAATGCGGGAAAATCCAAGCTCGCTGCCTAACCATCCGCACCTTTGACCGCCATTTGGAAAAATGATCCGGCTTTGCAGCCGATGGCAAGAGCAGAACTCAAAAATATGCGCTGCGCTCCGTTTGCCGTCGTTCCGGCGGTTGTATCATTTTTCCTTAAGCCGTCAAGGCAAGCCTCCTGTTACGCCAACATCCGACTCCGGAAATCTGAAAACATTCGCCTGTCATTTTGGGTGTTTTCCGACCGGACTGATATTGACATTTCCGGTTTTGATATTATGGCTGTATCGCACGGGTTCCCTTTTAATACCCTATAATTGATTGCACTTGCCATCCAAATTTCTGAATTGCGCCGTTATCACGGGAAGTGTGCAGAAATTCTCCGCAGCGGATCACTCCTGTGCTGAAACAGCTTAAAAGACTTGTTTCAAACTGTTCAAGCGATTTTCGAACATAGAAAAATCCACCGTAATTCGATTAAAATCACGGTGGACATCTGGCAAATAACCCTAACTTTAATAGAATTCCAAGGGGGTGCATTTTCGGCGCAAAAGGGGGTGCAGTAGTTTTCGGAAATGCACCCCCTCTGTGGAAAAATTTCTCATGACTGATCTATTCCTTCAAAAACGTGGCCAGAAGCATCCAGGTTTGTTATCAGAAAATTCGTGACTGCTCCACGAAACTCCGCTTCTGCGCCCTTATTTTTCCAAAATGCCCGGTTTGCGTCCTCGATTTTCGGCTGCATCTGCTCGATCTGGTTATCGTCCAACGGAAAACGGACATCACCAAAATCGTCATTCATAATTTTGAGAAGCAAATCGTGATACTTATGTGCACCGATTGTTTGTAAGGCGGCTATGATTTCAAAAAGATGTTCTGAAGCAAGGACCTCCTGCAAATCGTCCATGGCGGACATCCAAAACTCCACGCTAAGGGCGAGCAGCCTTTCACTCTGAGACATAGATTGCTGCAGTTCAAAGAGCTTTTCCCAGTGGAAAGACGGCAGTTGCTCCAAGACGTTACCTTTCTCCATGTAAAACTCGTTGTATGATTCCGTGCGCCACCCTCCGGCTCGCTTTATTACAACGCTATATTCGGATAGCCCATTATCATATATCACAGCGTTTCGCGAAAACAGAATATCATCCTCAATATAATAAACGCCTGCTTTGGGAACGTTTGCATCCAGTGATTTTCCGTTGCGTATTGTTCCGATGTACTGACCGTTAATGTACATTCGATACGGCAAAAGAGCTCCCGCAAATGCGGATTTCCGATGAATATGGAATCGCACCTCACGCATGAAATCGCACTCCTGTATGTGGATTCAATTATTTACATTGCTTAAAAAGTCCACCGTAATTCGATTAAAATCACGGTGGACATCTGGCGGAGAAGGAGGGATTTGAACCCTCGCGCCCCTTCGCAGAGCCTACTCCCTTAGCAGGGGAGCCCCTTACAGCCACTTGGGTACTTCTCCAACTTAATATACTGTTAAAAAACTGGCGGAGAGAGAGGGATTCGAACCCCCGGTGCCTTGCGGCATCACTGGTTTTCAAGACCAGCTCCATAAACCACTCGGACATCTCTCCTCGTTCGCAACGATACGATTATAACAGAACTTCTGCCGCTTGTCAACAGCAGAAACGGCAGAAGTGAATATATATAATCTTTTCTTTCGTTGCCGTGCTCATCGCCGTCATGCTCCCCCCGCACCGAGATGCATCGACGCGGCAGAAAAAGCAGCTTCGGACGATTAAACAGTTGCCTCAAGTGAATGAGCCGTTTTTAAACGCTCCGAGCGGCAGACAGGGGTATTCGGGCTTTATTGTCAGGTATTCAGATGAAATCAAGTTTACGCTGTTATAATCGAACCTGTCCAAACACAGCAAACCCGCATTATCCGTTCGGAGCATGTAATCAGTCTTACCCCTATCCTCAATTACATAAATCTTACCGTTTGCATAATCACAGATAATAACGCGGCTGTCAACAATTCCGGAGCCGATGTTGATCGTTGAGCAAAAATCCGGGCTTCCGTCACCGTTTATATCGCAGATATAAGCATCCCCGACCGGCAGTCCGCCGTACAGCACGGTCGTTTTGCCGTTATTAACTTCAACTGCCGAATCCGTGCAGCTGAAAACGGCATTGGGGAATTGCGAAAAGCTTTTCTCAACACGGGTACTGCCGCCGGATGAATCAAACCATAGCTCTGCCGCTGTTCAGCGCTGATCCGCCGCGCTTTCCGTGCCGTAAAAAAGATGAATCATTTCGTCCCCGGTGCCGGAATAACCGTCCTCATCCGAACCATGCATTGGTCCTATAACGATATGAATAAGCTTTTCGCCGAGATTGGTGACTCCGTCCTTGCTGTAGGTTATAACTCGATTCAGCTCTTCAGCCTCACTGAAGCCCACAAAATCAATCAGGTATAAATCCGCATTCGGACACATGCGGCGAATCTCGTCCTTCGGCATGTATTTCAGTGCGTTGAGATAATCCTCAAGAAGATATACCGTTTCGGGTGCGGCAACACGGCTTTCTCCCGGAAGGAAGAACATATCCGAATCGCCGAAAAACCGCAATTGTTCGCGATACATTCCATCCTGCCGTTTGAAGTAAAAAACGATTGTTTGGTTGTCCCAAAGTTCAAAATCGGAATCCATGTCCAGTGAAAATCCTCCGGGTCGGGTGTAGATCTCCGCATCGGGATTCAGTTTTTCCGCTTTTCGAATTTCGGAAACAATATAGTCGGGATCAATATCCGCGATATTATCGCTCTTCATTTCAAATTCCGCACCTGTCTTTTTGCCGGTCAAAAAACACACCGCAAGCGCTGCACAGGCGAGCACGGCAATAAGAATCACCCAAACCGACGGTTTTCGGTAATTCATCACGGTCTTAACGCGTTCTTTAATACCAACTTCACCGAAGGCAAGCGGACAGGCATTGAAACGACTGCGACTAACGCTGCACGAAAGCAATGCCTGCATATATTCCGCTCTCTGTTCGTTGTCAAGCTTTTTTATAACCTTTTCATCGCAAGCAAATTCAATATCGCGGCAAAACAGCACGTAGGACAGCCAAACGAGAGGATTGAACCAATGCACCGCGAGGATAGCAAAGCCAAGCGGCTTCCACTTATTATCACGGCGGCGTATATGCGCCCGCTCATGTTCAATTACGGTTTCAAGTTCACGCTCTTCAATGCCGAACGGAACATATATACGCGGCTTGAAAAATCCAAGCACAAACGCCGAATTAACTCGGTCGCTCTGATAAATATTATCGCGCAGCAGCACGGCTTCACGCAGTTTCCTGCCCAAACCGATGCGGCTTATTGCCATGTATGCAAGCATGACAATCAGACCTGCAACCCAAATACATGCAATCTCGTAATCATCGGGCAGAGTAATTCTCAGGAGCGGAATTGTCAGCGATGTGTCGTAATCGTTCTCCTTTGATTGTGTTCCCGCTGCACCGGGCGTTTTTGCTTCTTCACCTGTGTCGCTGCTTTCGGCAGTTTTTCCTGCATCGGAGGGCACGTTTGAAGCATCTTCCCGTTCGGATTCCGCCCCACCCGATCCGCGGATCACGAGAGGCTCTCCCCCGTCCGTGTTGTCAATAGTGTCAGCATAGAGTTTTTCTCTGAAATTCTCTATAGGATAGGTGTCCGGAACAAGGCTCAGCGGACTTTCTATCGTCGTCGGAATAATTAACCGCAATGCAACAATACCCCAAAGCAGCACCCGAATCCATCCCGGTGCTCTTTTGAACAACAACCTGAGCACAAGCACGATAACAATTATCATGCTTGCCAATATACTCATATCGATAACCGAAATGCAGACTTCACCCACGCTCATTTTCCGCCTCCGTTCCGAATGCTGTCAATCATACGTTGAACCTCGTCCAACTCCCTTTCCGACATATCCCGGCGTTTTGCGAAAGCTGCAACAAATGCCGGCAGCGAACCCGAAAAACGCTTCTCAACAAGCTCATCGATTTCACACGCCTGAGCTTCATCCTTCGAAATAATGGAAGTTATAACGCCGTCCTCGTTTTTCAGCACACCGCGCTCGCAAAGACGCTTCAACACTGTATAACTCGTTGTTCGCTTCCATCCAAGTTCCGCGAAGCAGAGCTTTGCAAGCTGCGCTGCGGATATCGGTTCGTTTTCCCATAGAATAAGGCAGAAACGGTATTCACCTTCATGTATTTTCGGAATTTCTTTCATAATGACTCCTCCGCGATTTTTGTCTACTGTTGTAGACTGTTTTTTAGTCTACCACTGTAGACGGCTTTTGTCAACAGTTTTTTCACAAAAATTCAGAGCCGATTTAATGCTCCGATCCGGAATCAACCGAAAAAACATTGTATCCACCCTTTATAAATGGCAAAACAAGTGCAGGAAAATGAATCGGTTCAAGCCCGACGCGCGGACGGAGTTCTCGGGCTTATGTGCTGAGCCGAAAATTCTGTCGATATTTATATACATCTACTGAAAAAAAGCATGAAAGGATTCTTAAGCTGCGGATGATAAAACGGAAGCTGCTGTCAGGCGGCTTTAAAAAGGCAAATTCAGTTATATGCCCGTTTCCGCCATGCTTGTTCGCCTGCTTGCGATGGTTAATCTTTGCTTGGTTTTTCCCCATGTTAAGCATTATATTTGTTCGCCGGCACAGCGGCAGCCTTGATCTGCGCTGCAGTGCTCCGGTTCCGTCAGTATTTGTAATACTGTGCGCACAGCATCATTATTTTATTATATGCGAACTTAAGGCAGCTTCCGCAAAAACCATTGTCGAATTCACTCTTTTTGCGCGAAAGCAATTGTGCCCGGGAGCCGAGTCTGTCATATTTGGATTGTCTGCAATTCTCCGGGCAGCGGTTCGGCAAAACACTCCCGGCAGTTTTCAGCGGAAAACTCTTGACAAACATCGCGATATGTGATAGTCTATATACGTTATCAGCCGAGTATCGCTGCTCACCGATAACAGTTTTTTCCGAAAACAGGGTCGCCGCATCTAAAATGCAGTAACCCTGTTTTTGATTAAGGAAGATACAGAGTGGAGGCAAATCACACAGGGGGAAACGCTTCAATCCATACCACTTGTGAATGCAGCGACCGGTACATTGCGCTTATAATCGCCGACAGCGGTATTTCTATCCACGCCGCCCGTGAAGGCGGCGACCAAACAACTGCACACCCGCCTCCGCCAACTGCGATTTCTATCCACGCCGCCCGTGAAGGCGGCGACTCTGTCGCCATGGGCAGCCCGTCATCATCTATGCATTTCAATCCACGCCGCCCGTGAAGGCGGCGACGCCTGCGGGTCGCTCTGGATGCCGTCGGGCAGATTATTTCAATCCACGCCGCCCGTGAAGGCGGCGACGTGCGCGGTTTCCGCTCCGCCGTTGCCGACCGTATTTCAATCCACGCCGCCCGTGAAGGCGGCGACGATGCAGCCGCCGTAAGCGATAAGGCGATGACCCATTTCAATCCACGCCGCCCGTGAAGGCGGCGACGGTGCGCCCCCCACCATTTTGTGGGAGGGCTTATTTCAATCCACGCCGCCCGTGAAGGCGGCGACTCGGTGCTCTGCCGGATATCATAGCGGCAATTGTTATTTCAATCCACGCCGCCCGTGAAGGCGGCGACTGGATACCCCCCGCCCCCGCGAGCCGCGGCGAAATTTCAATCCACGCCGCCCGTGAAGGCGGCGACTTACGCGTCAGCGGAGTGTTTGTTCTGCCGGTTAGATTTCAATCCACGCCGCCCGTGAAGGCGGCGACTTCAAGGCGAACCCGCAGCTTAAAGGCGAGTGGATTTCAATCCACGCCGCCCGTGAAGGCGGCGACGTTCGCGTTCCGCTTTAAGTGCGGTCACGGTTTCGATTTCAATCCACGCCGCCCGTGAAGGCGGCGACATTGCCGAGCTTTGGTTCATGCCCAGCACGTCCCATTTCAATCCACGCCGCCCGTGAAGGCGGCGACATCAACCCTCGTATGCCCAATGCAAAAGCGTACATTTCAATCCACGCCGCCCGTGAAGGCGGCGACGTGCAGGTTGAGTATATCCGACTATGCGGACACGATTTCAATCCACGCCGCCCGTGAAGGCGGCGACGTAGCCCCGCTGCAAAAGCATATCAAAACTGCACCATTTCAATCCACGCCGCCCGTGAAGGCGGCGACGCAGGCCGCGCCTTCCGTCAAGCTGTACGGAAACATTTCAATCCACGCCGCCCGTGAAGGCGGCGACTTACGATGACAGGTTAGACCTTAGATGCGCGCAATTTCAATCCACGCCGCCCGTGAAGGCGGCGACGGGGATGAAGCCATGCGTCAGTGATTTTTTCTTGATTTCAATCCACGCCGCCCGTGAAGGCGGCGACCCGTTGATGTGTACTCTAACTCCACTGACGGCAAATTTCAATCCACGCCGCCCGTGAAGGCGGCGACTTGCTTGAGTCTATCCCGCAGTTGGTAGATGCAGATTTCAATCCACGCCGCCCGTGAAGGCGGCGACCGTCTCTTCCCCCGACGTTGCCGCTCCATATCATATTTCAATCCACGCCGCCCGTGAAGGCGGCGACGTTTTCCAGGGAGTGTTCACACCTCTGAAATTCACATTTCAATCCACGCCGCCCGTGAAGGCGGCGACAGTTGCTTCTATCGCGATACACAAAGCGATAAAAAATTTCAATCCACGCCGCCCGTGAAGGCGGCGACCGCGCCGTGGGCGGATGTTGATTATCTCGCATCGTATTTCAATCCACGCCGCCCGTGAAGGCGGCGACGCACTGGCACCCTCTCGCTGTACGAAAAAAGCGACATTTCAATCCACGCCGCCCGTGAAGGCGGCGACACAATTGATTGATTCTGTCAAGCATTTAATTAATATTTCAATCCACGCCGCCCGTGAAGGCGGCGACGCAAGCTGTCCTATCGGCTATACGGGGAGAAGGGATTTCAATCCACGCCGCCCGTGAAGGCGGCGACATCAACCCTCGTATGCCCAATGCAAAAGCGTACATTTCAATCCACGCCGCCCGTGAAGGCGGCGACGTGCAGGTTGAGTATATCCGACTATGCGGACACGATTTCAATCCACGCCGCCCGTGAAGGCGGCGACGTAGCCCCGCTGCAAAAGCATATCAAAACTGCACCATTTCAATCCACGCCGCCCGTGAAGGCGGCGACGCTGCTTATCGAGGGCATTGTCAAAGGCATTTTATTTCAATCCACGCCGCCCGTGAAGGCGGCGACAAAGTGAAGTTTGCCGAAATAGACCGAAAGAATATTTCAATCCACGCCGCCCGTGAAGGCGGCGACGAGGATTGACGACATGGACTGGCAAAGTTTAGTATTTCAATCCACGCCGCCCGTGAAGGCGGCGACTCGCCATACTCGACATTGGTGCCTATAATGACTATTTCAATCCACGCCGCCCGTGAAGGCGGCGACGGAAATCAAAAGACAAGAGTATCCTATTTTCAAGATTTCAATCCACGCCGCCCGTGAAGGCGGCGACGCTGTCCTTGGTGGACACACAAACAGCCCCGAGGTATTTCAATCCACGCCGCCCGTGAAGGCGGCGACGAGGTTATATCGGATAAAATCGCGGATGCAAACATTTCAATCCACGCCGCCCGTGAAGGCGGCGACTTGTGTGTTTTGCTCTCGCCCCTGCAACAGCGGGATTTCAATCCACGCCGCCCGTGAAGGCGGCGACCCGAGGCTGCCGACCGTCCCGAAAGTTGGATTCGATTTCAATCCACGCCGCCCGTGAAGGCGGCGACGATATTGCCCGCGAGTGTACATAGCGGATGATATATTTCAATCCACGCCGCCCGTGAAGGCGGCGACGCGAGCAGGCGCTGGAGCGGTTTGCGGCTGAGGATTTCAATCCACGCCGCCCGTGAAGGCGGCGACTTGCAAATCCACGTTTTGTTAACAAGGTAGTCGATTTCAATCCACGCCGCCCGTGAAGGCGGCGACCAGCCAGATAGGGCAGCTATGCTATTTTGTAGGATTTCAATCCACGCCGCCCGTGAAGGCGGCGACGAATGTAAATCGGTTTGCGCTGTTCCCATTCTCCATTTCAATCCACGCCGCCCGTGAAGGCGGCGACATACACCGACATTTAAGCGGTTGATAATTGGTAAATTTCAATCCACGCCGCCCGTGAAGGCGGCGACAATGATGTCACTGCATGTAGCTAAGACCAATGACATTTCAATCCACGCCGCCCGTGAAGGCGGCGACCGTCTCAATCAGCGGGATGTCAGTCCCCTCCGTATTTCAATCCACGCCGCCCGTGAAGGCGGCGACTATCTCCTGTCTTTGTATATTCTTTTGGTTTGTATATTTCAATCCACGCCGCCCGTGAAGGCGGCGACATTGCAAGCTCGCCGTTAACGTCGCGGGATGCCGTATTTCAATCCACGCCGCCCGTGAAGGCGGCGACGTTGCGAGTTCAGATTGTAACGGGTGAAACCGACTATTTCAATCCACGCCGCCCGTGAAGGCGGCGACGACGGTGGTGATGTTTTTGAGCTTTGCCGAAACATTTCAATCCACGCCGCCCGTGAAGGCGGCGACCTTGTACGGCAACCGCTGAAATATTTTGACTGCAATTTCAATCCACGCCGCCCGTGAAGGCGGCGACGCTTGCCGTTGCGGACGGAATCCCCGCAACCTTTATTTCAATCCACGCCGCCCGTGAAGGCGGCGACTTATTGCTCCGCTAACGGTATCGTACCCACAATCATTTCAATCCACGCCGCCCGTGAAGGCGGCGACTATAACCGCGGGTGCATCGTATGCCGGCATCTCGCATTTCAATCCACGCCGCCCGTGAAGGCGGCGACTTTTATTTACCTTCGAGCTTCAACGGGTTTGACCGATTTCAATCCACGCCGCCCGTGAAGGCGGCGACAGTTTCGACACGCGTTTTTCGGTTGTTTACGGCATTTCAATCCACGCCGCCCGTGAAGGCGGCGACGCGGAAGATATTGCGGACTATATTCTGTCGGAGATTTCAATCCACGCCGCCCGTGAAGGCGGCGACGCGATTGTGACCTACACACCCGCAGCGTCAACCATTTCAATCCACGCCGCCCGTGAAGGCGGCGACAAGCCGTGGACGCTGACGGAAAACCGACTGCGTGGATTTCAATCCACGCCGCCCGTGAAGGCGGCGACCCGCGTCTCCGACGGCGAGGGAGGCACAGTAACCATTTCAATCCACGCCGCCCGTGAAGGCGGCGACCTATTGCGGAGTGTCTGGCGACTGACAAACCGACATTTCAATCCACGCCGCCCGTGAAGGCGGCGACAGTTTCGGCACGCGTTTTTCGGTTGTTTACGGCATTTCAATCCACGCCGCCCGTGAAGGCGGCGACGTCACTCTTTGGGCTGTGTATGCACGAACGATTTATTTCAATCCACGCCGCCCGTGAAGGCGGCGACATGACCTTTGCGAGGTTATATCGAATAAAATCGCGATTTCAATCCACGCCGCCCGTGAAGGCGGCGACGTGCTTGCTTTTGCGTAGCCGCAGCCGGGCACCTCTATTTCAATCCACGCCGCCCGTGAAGGCGGCGACGGCTGACCGTCAAACGCCGTGACGTTGGACGCGTATTTCAATCCACGCCGCCCGTGAAGGCGGCGACGCAAAAAGTGTTCCCAATTTTCCCAATATCGTTATTTCAATCCACGCCGCCCGTGAAGGCGGCGACTAAACCTTGTTTACGACATTTTCGATGTTTTCCATTTCAATCCACGCCGCCCGTGAAGGCGGCGACATTGGCATTTGTGCAATTGTACCGTGAGTGTAAACATTTCAATCCACGCCGCCCGTGAAGGCGGCGACGGTGACGTTGCAACCTACATGGCACTTGTTGATATTTCAATCCACGCCGCCCGTGAAGGCGGCGACACATTGCATTCCGACGGTTGAAACGGTTGCAGGATTTCAATCCACGCCGCCCGTGAAGGCGGCGACTTATGGTTGCGTTAAACTTGCCAGCTTCAATAAATTTCAATCCACGCCGCCCGTGAAGGCGGCGACCGTTGCTGACGGCGTTCCTGCAACCTTTGAAGACATTTCAATCCACGCCGCCCGTGAAGGCGGCGACGCGACTAACCAATTTCACGAAGCAATTCGGCAAAATTTCAATCCACGCCGCCCGTGAAGGCGGCGACTATGGGGACTGACGCTGTCGTTAAGAAGATGATATTTCAATCCACGCCGCCCGTGAAGGCGGCGACTGCGGAAACGAATAGACGTAATCAACATTTCCGCAAACAGCAAGTATGAAAGTGATCATTCCCCGCTGTTCATTTTCCATTATACAGTAAAAAAGGCGGCACTGCAAGCAAAGACCTGCCTTTTATGCGCGTTTCGTTTCTTATCCGCTTAACAATTCTTGAAGAAAAGCATGTTTTGTCCGCATGTAATTGCGCGAACCACCCTGATTTTTTCTGACCGCTTAGTGTTCGCGGCAAGTAATCAAAGCATCAGCATACCCTCAGGGTCGTAACCCGACTTTGTTCCGAAATGCTCAATCTTGTTTTCATATTTGTTACCCAGATAATAGAAACGAAGACTGTCACGTTCAGCATCCATGATGTTGCAAAGCTCAGCTTTTAACCTGCGGCACTGCGCCGGATCGAGTATGCACTCGAATACCGAATTCTGCACACGCTGTCCATAGTTTACACACTGCTTTGCGATGCGGCGTAATCGTCTTTTTCCGTCCGCATCCTCTGTGTTAACATCATAGGTTATAAGCACAAACATAATTAAACCTTCCTTTCTGCCTCAACACGGTTATTTCCAAAGGAACGGAGGATAAGCATCCAAATCCCCGCGAAGGTATCTTGCCAGTAACAGGGCCTGAACATACGGAATCATCCCCCATTGCAGCTTTTCGCCGAGATATGGATGCTTCAATTCATCCTTTTTGCGTTCCTGCCACGCTCGATAGAAACGCCGCCGTGAATCATCCTTAAGCAGTACAGCCCCGCTTTCACGAAAATCGAAATCGTTTCTGTCAAACATTCTGTTATTGATGCACGTAAGGACAAATCTGTCTGCCATACACGGACGCAGTTCTTCCATGAGGTCAAGTGCCAGTGAAGTTCTGCCCGGCCTGTCACGATGCAGAAATCCGACGTACGAATCCAGTCCGACGCTTTCAAGCGCAGATGCACAATCAAGGGCAAGCGTTGAATACGCAATCGACAGCAGCGCATTCACGGCATCAAGCGGAGGCCGCCTCGAACGCACCGTAAACCGAAAAAGTTCCTTGCTGTTGAGAATCAATTCGTTGAATATGCTGAAATACGCATTCGCTGCAACACCCTCAAGTCCACGGAGTCCGTCAAGACGTGTTTCTTTTTGAACAAGCGGCAGCAGTCCCGCCGTCAATTGTGAAACGGAAGCCAAAGCTTCACAATCCACACGCAGAGCGTGATCGCGCCGTGTCCTCTCAATGCTCTGCTTAGAATTGTAAAGTTTGCCGAATATCATATTTTTTGCAATCAGGCATGAATTCTCCTCATCATCCGCAACTCGATATTGCTTTCGCCGAAGCAAAACATTACCGTTTGCTTCGCCCGTTACCCGTGCAAGAAATCGCCCCCGCGGGCTGCAGAAAGTGAATGCAACTCCCATATCGGCGCATTTACCGAGCAATGCAGGAGATGCGCCCATATACGAAAAGTCAATTATGCTTTGCAATGTGTGCAGAGGATAACGTGCCGTGATCCTTTCGCCGCACTTTGCAACAACATTCTCTCCATCCAACGTCAAATATACGTCTTCCGACAGAATATACAGTGTATTCAGCAACCGCTTCATTGCGATTCCTCCATTGCCTTATTAATGTACGTTGCAACGGTCGTTGTTTTCATCAGTTTCGGAAGGCAAATCTCCTTCATTGAACATGACGCGCATGCCTTGGTAGGTTTCACTTTCGGGGTATATCGTTTTCTATACAGATCATGCATTTCGGAAAGCACATCCCGTACTTCGTCCCTCAATGCTCTGTCAAATTCAACTTCCACCCTGCGCCGTGTTTCGCCATAAAACAATGCTCCTCGCGGAATATCACACGCAAGCATCTCTTCAAGGCACATTGCCTGACCGCAAAGCTGCAATGTATCGCCGGTTCGCTCGTTGTACATTCCGCGCTTGTATTCAACGGGATAGGGCTGCCAAAGACCATCACGATCCTTCAGCTCTATCCCGTCCGCCGAACGGCGAAATTCCAGTACATCACACTGTCCCGAAACCCCGAGGGTGGATGAAAAAAAATTCATCCCCCTCGTAATGAAAAGATCACCTCTGCTTTCCTTCAACCCGGTATCATGCGCTCTTTCATGCATCAGTGTGCCGTCCACCGTGCGGTAGTTATCCGCCCATTGCTGCTCAATGTGAATAAGAGCCCACTGCCTGCGGCAGAATTTGAAATGCTGTATTCCGGAAAGCTGAAGATAGTCTTCTTCGGAATACGTCATACCATCCGAATGCAGCTGACTCCTTCGGGCAAATTATCCGTATCAACGACAATATCATAATCATCGTAGCAACGGGCAACTGCACAATCCGCTTTTCTTGCCGCTGTAACACGCTCAAAAAGTTTATGTGCCGGAGCATTCCCGAGCTCTGACTCGTGTTTGAACACGACAAGCTCACGAACAGCCATCTTGCCGCGTGCAGCCGAGTGATCGTTTTCAAACATGTTTATTATCGCCTTCCAAAGCAGTTCAAGATCCGCCTCCGAAAAGCCCGTCGTTTTGCGCGCGAGGTTGGCCGAAACATAGCCTTCGCAGCGATAGAGACCGTAAGGAACAATATATTTGCGTCCCATTTCCGTACCTTTTTTCTCTGCATCAGCCTCGGTCGTTATTGCAACACGGGTTATCGTAATCTCCTGCGAAATAATGGGATCAATGCTCCTTGAAAATCCAAGCTGCACCGGGCCGCGAACCTGTCCGCAATTCAGCGCTCCTTTGACGAATGTTGTCATAACGGCGCCGAAAGTGCGAATATCAAAGAAGTTTCCGCACATGTAATCCCTGATCTTTATATCAAGCTCAGGATCGTTTTTCTTTGCCTCTTTTAATTTCTTTTCATCCGTGCTGACATTATACTTTTCGCAAGCCTCCCTATCGCTTGCATTAAGAGGAACTCCCTCTTTAATGTAAATGCGATAACCGGGTTCTCCCTCCTTTGCCGTTTCAACATAGTTGCGAATCTTCCGCTTAAGGCAGACATCGGTTACAATTCCGTAACCGGTTTCGGGATCAACTCTTGGCATATTGCCCGCATCGGGATCACCGTTGGGGTTGCCGTTTTCAACGTCGTAAAGCACAACAAAGTCATAGCGGTTTTTAATGGGTTCCATAATTATTTATCCTCCTTTTTTGTATAACGAGCCTGTGTTTGATGGTAGTAGCCAAGGTCGAACGAGCCTTGCTCCGGCAGCGACATATGCGCCGGATACTGTTCTCCGAGAACGCTCTTCAGCGTCATAACCTTTTTATCAAGATATACACGCTGTGCATCCGAAAGTTTGCGCAGGTGTTTTTGCGCAAGATTGCTGAGTATCGGGAACACCGTTGCAGGCATTGCGGCAGCAGAGCCAAAATACCTGTCCTTAATTGTTGTGTTTATACCCGGATTAGCTGCCTGCTGAATCTCTTCATACACGGAGAACAGCCTTCCGAGGGTATAGGGGATGTTTTTGCTGTTTTCATTTAAACTCACTGTCAGTACCTCCTTTGGGCATTTTTCATTTGGGTTTCTTAGGTAATAAGCTTTGATTATCGCCGCGCGTTCACGGGTTATGTTGCGTTCTGCTTTGATTCGCAGAAAGGTGCACTCCAGAAGGGACGCCGGATATCTGCCGCCGGAAAACACAGCACGGGCAACTGCACCGGCCATTGCTGCATTCGGCGTTTTATCCTTCGCATTCGGATTAACCGTTGCGCTGAGCAGCTTCCACAACGGGAGGATCGGGAACTTATCATATGAGGGACGCACGATTTCCAGTCTCTCATGATGTCTGTATATATTCCCCGCAATTTTCCCGAAGCTGTCGCAGTAAAAGAATCTTACTGCGATACGAGCTGCGTTCGGAGACAGGCCGAGAATGTAGAATTTTCTGTCCGGATCAAGATCCATCTCCTTGCACGGAAGTCCGTCTGCAAGAAGCTTCAAGCTTGTCCGCAGCGCTGAAAGCCTCTGTTCATCCGACTTGTCGACATTATCACCGAAAAAAACTTCAGCTGCAAAATCCTCGTACTGTTTATCCGCATTTTCTGCCCAGCAGACAACGGAAGCATCACCGATCCTGTGGACATTTTTCCTGTCCGCCAATAAATGATTCAACGCAGTCGTATATGCAAAGGCTGCATATTTTCCGACCGGCGCATTTTGGTTCTGTTCCTTGTTATAAGAACAGAATGCCGATGCATTGAATGACACGAGTGCCGCACCGCTCGACTGCGCGCCCTGCACACCCTTGATCGTAGGGTGTGTTTTTTGAATTTCATCAAGCGCTCCCGTTACCAGGCACTGCCCAATGTTATCTTTTTGCTTTGCATTCGCCTTCTGCCAGACAGATGCAAGCTGTGGATCATCGTGAACATAGCCTCCGTTAAAGCGAAAAACCATATTTGCACCCGAAAGAATTTCTTTCGCATATTGTGCAACAAGATTGTTTTCCTCCGCCTTTTGCGGTTCCCACTTGTCTAAGAAGTTCAGCACCGCCTTTGCAGCGGGATATTCCATGCCGTCCAGCATTGAATGATGCAATTCGCGGCAAGCCTCGAAACATTTAATGTCCTTATTTCTTCGCTTTTCTCTTTCTGCATCATCCTCCCCTTTCTTCAGGCTCACACCCAAAATATAGGAGGAGTTATCCCAAAGGAAATTCGCCGCCGCGCCTGACGTTCTTTTCACAGCCGCCGGAACCATCATCTTCTGCGGAACTTCCCTCGTTTTGCCCTTTGGTCCATCGACCGTGTCAAAAAGCGGCGTTACGCGCAGCAGATTGCCTTCCTCGTCAATAGAGAGCGCAAAGCTGATTTTTTCTCGGCTCCAGCCTTCTTTGGATATTTCGCCTTTTTGAGCCAACGCTTCGTAAAGGCTCGTCAATGCCTGCAATATCATTCTGTCACCTCCGCCGAATCCATTGCCGGCACGGTCAATACGCCGTCAATAAGCTTTGCGCGAAAGAACACGGGCTTGATGTTTTCCTTATCCGAATAATCCAAATCCAAAAGCATCCAGCCAAGATCCCGTTCTCCCGCAAGTTCCGGCGGACAGGGCGGCATCTCAACGCATTTTACTACCTTTGCAGGAAATTCACGTGTTCCGAGGTAGGGCTGATGGTAACACTTACCTTTTTCAACCCTCCTTCTCAGCATGTCGCAAAATTTACCGGGATTGTCGCTCGGAGCAGCATTCTCAGTCATTTCAAAATGAGCTTCAATAACATAATGCACATCTCTCAACACCATCGCAGCACGTTGCTGAATGGATTCCGATGCTGCAATATACAGCTCTCCGCTGCGTGTTTTCATTTCCGTCTTCACGCTTCGCGCACTGATTACGTCCTTCACTTCATTTCGTCGAATGTTTGTGAACCGGATCGGTGCGCACACATGGATCCTGTCAATTACATAACGCATTCCCGGATGCCACATAACTGCTTCCAGTATGCCGCGTGCCGCAGACGGTGTTATTACATCGTAACTTACGCGTTCAACCTTCATCTCCGGTCTTGAAAAGCAGGCATAATCCCCGCTTACCTCAATACATATTGGCATATACTGTCTCTCCTTTCTTTTCTTTTTTGTTCCTTTTTACAGTCAATTTTTCCTTATTCCTCCTATGCTGTATTATGTTTTTATCGTTTACGGTCAGGCCCCGTTTGGTCAAATTCGGTATTCATATAACCTGCAAAGCCTTTCCGTTCACTTACCGATTAATGAATCATTCATTATCAGTTAAACAGCGCACTTCCATCCCTCACATCTGTTGCAAGTCCCTTTTCATCCGAATAAAGACTCAAATCCGTCAGAATTGCTGCATCATCTCCGAAGGGTTCCGCCGCCCCGGCATTGATAAGAGCATTGAAATGATTTTCGTATATCGATACGGAATACATTCCGGCCTTTCGATACAGTTCACGGGAGCGTTCTCCCTCTCTGAGCCTTGAAATAAGCTCTTTTCCCTCTCCGACAGAAATGTAAACCGTGAAGGTGTTTTCGTCAATCAATCTGAACCTTTCGGCAATTTGTTTGAACGGCAGCTGGCAGCCCGATATTCCCTCTTTTATTGCTTTCATTATCTCGGATTTATCATCGTTTCTGAGCAAATCCCTGTAAGCTTTAAAGTAGCACTCTATCGTTTGTATATTGTTCGGTTGAATCCAATCTCTCACTGCTTCTTCCGCAGCATCACGATTGACGGCGATAAGCTTATTAATTCTGCATTCAGATTCAAAAATCGTTACAACGCTGCTCTCGGCACTTCGTTTGCCTTCGCGGTTACACCGCCCTGCTGCCTGCAATACGGAATCCAACCCGGTCATTTCCCTGAACACGCGAGGGAAGTCAACATCAACACCGGCTTCAATCAGTGAAGTTGAAACAACTCTGCATATCTGACCGTTTTTTAATCTTTCCCGAATCTCATCAAGCTTTTGTTTGCGATGAACCGGACACATAAGTGTTGATAAATGGAATCTTCCTTCATACGGCAGTCTTTCATATACTTCCTGAGCAAATTTTCTTGTATTAACTATACAGAGCACTTGTTCTTGATTGATAAGCCGCGAAATCAGCTCGTCAGTTTTCAGTTTTCCGACTTTTTCGAAACTCGTTCGGCGGAATTTTTCAAACATAAGTTCCACGTCAGGGCAGAGCTCCGTAATCCTTCCGGTTTTGTGATATTCAAGCAACATTCCGTCAATCGCAGGCTGAGTTGCCGTACACAAAACAACTGTTGCATTGTATGCACGGACAAGTTCAGCAATCGCCGCAACACACGGACGCAGATTGTTTGACGGAATCATTTGCGCTTCGTCGAATATAATAACACTGTTTGCAATATTATGAAGTTTTCTGCATTTCGACGAACGATTTGCATAAAGAGACTCAAAAAATTGCACGGCAGTTGTCACGATCACCGGAGCATCCCAGTTTTCCGTTGCAAGCGCATTCCTGTATCCCGGTTCATCAGCATTTTCCGATAATTCGTACGAAACTGATGAATGATGTTCCACAACGTTCTCTTGACCCAGAATATCTCGGAAAACTTTTGCATTCTGTTCAATAATCGATGTGTACGGTATTACATATATAATGCGCTTCATTGAATTTGCAACAGCATGGTTGAGCGCAAATGCCATGGACGCAACCGTTTTACCTCCTCCGGTTGGAACTGTCAAAGTAAACATACCTCGCGGATTACCGGAATTTTTTATACATGAATTGAGAATTCTTTGACGCAGTACATCTATCTCTCTCGTCGGATTTTTCCATTTTGAGATATAATTTGCCAGTTTATTGCAGAGTGTGGGGAGTTGTTCGTGCCTGCCTCTGCCCGCATCGCCGTTTATAAATGTTTCAGTATCTATATAGTCCGCATCAACAAGACACGAGTACAGCATTCTTATAAAGAAAAATGCTGCATAATATCCGCCGGACGGTTTAAAGTATCCTCCCGGTATTTCGACATGTCCATGCCAGTTTTTTCTATAGTCCGGTATGCCCCCCTGGTCGGCTCGCTGTTTTCTTCCGAAAAAAGTTGCGCTCTCGGTCGTATCTGCTTTCTGATTTCCAACATCCGGCAATCCCCCATGATGACCGATTACGCAAATTGCTTCATATAATGCTTTTGCGCCAAAGCACTCTACTGCCCCTGCCGTTGCATGGTCGACTTTTTTACCGCCCCTTAATCTCAGCTGAAACTCGTCTGAGTACTTTCCGATATCGTGCATGCTTCCGCACAACTTTCCGTTTGCTGCGGCTCCAAACTCCGCTGCAAATGTTTCCGCAAGTTCTCCCGTACCTTTCAGGTGGGCTTCAATCGACTGTCCTTCCGGGTGCTCATCCGTTGCACCGTGAGCCAAAAGCATATTCAAATTCATTCCTCCGTTAAAAGAAAAAACCTTATGCGAAACTATTCAGCGTATTTATTGCTGTACGTATCGACAAGATAAGTATATACTGCATTTTTTGTCTTGTCAATTGTTTTTTGCTTTTTTGCTGTGCTGATTTATGTACATGTTCTCTGTTTTTCAAAAGATGAAAGTTTTTTAATTTGCTGCATAGGTGTATTTTTGTTTATTATAGCCGTAGATTTGTCAGCCGTTATGAATTATTTCGCCGTATTCTGCTCCGCTCCGACATTTGCTCTGCCTTTTTCTTCGAAACTATGCATGTTTCTTTTGGTCTTTACAATACGGCATTAATGCTTTATAATGGTTACATCGGCAGGATATGATGATTGATTAAGCGGTATTTGCGGGCGGCAATTCAAGGAGACGCTGCGCTGCATTTGATGCTGATTAGTCAGCGTTTACCTAAGGATTTTATGCAAAGCCGCGCATGTATCGGCGCGAGAGGTGCGTATTCTGCGTATCGGGCAGACCAAGGAGGAACACAAATGGGCATAATTCTCGGAATAGACGTTGGAGGTTCAACGACAAAAATTGTCGGACTGACTCCGGGCGGCGAACTGATTTCAACAATGACGGTTCGCGCTTACGATCAAATAACCTCACTTTACGGCGCATTGGGACATTATATCAACGCCAACAAGTTCTCGCTCAGCGATGTTGAACGCATACTTGTGACAGGCGTCGGCTCATCCTATCTTTCGGGCGACATTTACGGCATTCCGACTCAGCGCATTGAGGAATTTTCCGCGATCGCGCGGGGCGGGCTTGCTCTTGCCGGGTTGGATGAAGCGGTTGTTGTGAGCATGGGCACCGGCACAGCGTTTATTCATGCCCACGGCAAGGATTATTCCCACATCGGCGGCAGCGGCGTCGGCGGCGGCACCATCGTCGGCCTCGGCAAAAAGCTTACCGGTGCATCGGATCACGAGAGTCTTTGCGCGCTTGCGGAGCGCGGCAGCCTTTCACACGTTGATCTTACAATCGGCGATATTTCCAAAAATGACATTGAAAAGCTCGGTTCGGAAATCACCGCCGCAAACTTCGCAAACGTAAAGGACAGCGCAACCGATTGTGATCTTGCTCTCGGCGTTGTCAACATGGTGCTGCAAACCATTTTGACCCTTGCGGTTTTTGCCTGCAAAAACTCCTCTGTCAAAAAAGTCATTTTGACAGGTGCACTTACCGGACTGCGGGAGCTTTTGCCAATGATTGAGCTTTTTAAAACACTTTATCCCGTTGAGTTTATCGTTCCGGAAAATGCAGCATTTGCCACCGCTGTCGGCGCCGCTCTTCACTCCATTGACTGATTGGGCAGTTGTTTCGTATTTTAAACAATCCATCAAACATTGACAATACACAACCGACTTCCGTCACCTGTCGGAAGCCGGCTGTGTTTACTTTCGCTGTGTTTACTTTTTTGTTTTCGGCGTAAAAATCAATGCAAAAGCGTACCCGAAAAGCACTGCGGCGGCGATACCGCCCGCGGTTGCCTTCACCCCGCCGGTTATTGCACCGAGCAAACCCTCGTTCATTGCGCCGTCAATTGCGCCGTTTGCAAGCGAATACCCAAACCCCGTCAGCGGCACTGTTGCGCCCGCTCCGCCGAGTTCGACAATGGGTTTATACAGTCCGACAGCCGTGAGCACAACCCCTGCCGTAACAAAAATCACAAGGATCCTTGCAGGCGTCAGCCGTGTCAGACTCATGAGAAGCTGTCCGATGACGCAAATCGCACCTCCGATTGCAAAAACAAGTAAATAATCCGTTATACTGCTCATTTAATTCAACCGTCCAAATTCTTTATGTTTTCAAATCTCAGTTTTTGTTGTTCTGCCGTTTTTTTACTCGACCGCCGTTTGGGTCAATCAATATGCTCAATCACAACCGCATGTGCAATTGAAGGAATGCTTTCACCCTGAAGGCTGCTGACAGGACTCATGAGCGCACCCGTTGCAAGGAAAAGAACGCGGCGGATTTCGCCGGATTCAATTTTCGGCAGGAACCAACTGCTCATTACGGTCGCCGCACAGCCGCAGCCGCTCGCACCGCAATTGACATTTTGCTCCGGACTGAACATCAGCTTGCCGCAATCCTCATGCCTGTCGGCAATTTCAATCCCTTCACCGCGCAGCAGTTCATACAGCATATCGCTGCCGAAAATGCCGAGATCTCCTGTTATTATCCTGTCGTAATCCTCCACCCTGCGCGAGTAATCCGAAAGATGAGCCTTAATCGTTTTAAACGCGGCAGGAGCCATCGCCGCCCCCATATTATTTGCATCCGTAATGCCGAAATCCTCCACGCTGCCGATGGTGCCGCCCGTAAGTGCAACATGTTCAAACACATTGCCCGCACCCGGACGGAATTCACCCGCCGCCTGAATGATTATGCTTCCCGCACCCGTGACCGTACGCTGACTGCTCGGAACGGCCTGAACGCCCATTTCCAGCGGATAGCGAAACTGCCTTTCGGCTGCCGAAAAGTGACTGCTTGCGGCACACGCGGCAAGCTCTGCAAAGCCTCCGTCAACAAGCATTCCGCCGAGCATCAGTCCCTCGCTGATGGTTGAACACGCACCGTACAAGCCGATGAACGGTGCACGGATCTCCCGCGCCGCAAAGCCGGAGGAGATTATCTGATTCAATAAATCTCCGCCCAAAAGGCAGCTCAAATCATCGCTTTGCCTTTTTATTTTTGCAAGAGCCACGCGAACCGCGCTTTCGAACATTCTGCTTTCCGCCTGCTCCCAAGAGTCAAGCCCAAGGGTATCGTCGCGGCAAATTTTATCAAAGCATTCTCTCAGGGGGCCTTTCCCTTCTTTGTCGCCGACATAGCTTGCGGATGAAATTATTCGCGGCCTGCTGCAAAGCTCAAACGAATGCCTTCCGATTATTCCCATATTGCCTCCGATTTTTCTTTTTTCTTCTGCTATTTTGAGCAGTGCGGCAAAAAATATTCACAAAATAATGTTGCGCTTTTAATAACGCCGCGGCTGCAGCTTATTTCATGAAAAAACGGAGCTTCGGCGTAACTTGGACTTGAGAAAATTCAATAAAGAAAGACCGCCGCATTCAACTCGCAGCGATCCTTAACAAACAAATTTCGGCGGCCGACAGCAATTATACGGGGGCATATCGTTCTTGCAAAATAAAGCCGCGCTTCCTTATGTATCTCTTAAAAATCCGTTTTCAGAGGTTCTTCAAGCCCTCGTACAGGTCGTTGAATGATTTCTCCCGTTCGCACCTGCCGTAAGAGAATTCCCTATTCTCTCCAAATTCCAGCAAAAAGCATTTCGTCAATTCCTCAACCGTCTGCTCAAGGGTGCAGAAAAACTGTTGATAGGCAAATTTGCTCGCTGCCGATCCGTCCTCGAAGCAGCTCGTTATCAATGATTCCGTCACCTGATCCAGCGGATACATCTTTATATGCATCAGCTCGTGTACAATGACCTCTTCAAGATTCTCCTGCTTTGGATTTGCTGCATTCAAAAGCAAAATGGCTTTTCTGTCATCGCAGTCAATTTTAAAATCACCGGTTTTTCGCCATGTTGGGTCTTCAACAAATTCAAGCTTTATGTCCCACGCGGGTGTGATTCTCAGCTTTTTTATATACTTTTCGAAAAGAGCCGTCAACGCCTGTTTATCCATTGTATTCCTCCGAAACTTTCTCTAATCAATAGGCTCCTATCGCGGCATTCCCGCAAATCAGTTTTTCTTGTTTTGAGATTCGTCAACATGGTTGAATCCGAGCTTTTCGTCAAACATTTTTCCGGCAGCACGCAGTCCGCCTTGGCCGCAAAATGCGTCCATCATTTCGTTGAAGTCTGGGTTCTCGCTTTGCCCCACGGCCGCGTTTCGAATCCGCACCTGTTCAACAATTGAAAGAATCAAATCAAGTCCCAGAACCGCAAGCCCGACATAAAGGTAGGTCTGCGACCAAATTCCGACAACACAGAGTACGGTTCCCGGAATAAATAAATAGAAAAACCGAAACAGGAAATTCGTCAAAACAAATAACAAAAACATTTTCGCCGGATACTTTCTTTTCATGCCGCGCCTCCCTTTTTACTCTTTCCAAAGAATATTTTCGATGACTTCGCCGTTTTCCTTATGCACGATTGCATAAACCCTTTCTCCGTTGTGCGGAAACCATTCAAAACCAAGGCTGATATCCGCTTCCGTTTTGCAAAAAAGCCCGTTGATTTCAACTCAAAACCAACGGGCTTTCTGGTCGGGGCGAGGTGATTTGAACACCCGACCTTTTGGTCCCGAACCAAACGCGCTACCAAGCTGCGCTACGCCCCGATTACATGGAGCCAATGAAGGGGCTCGAACCCTTGACCTGCGCATTACGAATGCGCTGCTCTGCCAGCTGAGCTACATTGGCTTACACAAGTAAGGATTATAGCATAGTTTTTTGAGTTTGTCACCATTGCCGGGTAAATATATTTTGAGGCCGCGACTCGAAAACGAAGCCGCAGCCTCTTTAAATTATTTCTTTACTTATCCTGTCGGCTAAATTTCAAAAATTCCCGAGGGTTAACTCCCGCATTATTATTTGCTCTTGCAAAACCCGCGCGGCAGGCATTATAATGTAAGCGGGTGAAAAAGGAGTATGGGCTATGAGCGAATCCGAACGGCTATGCAGCAAACTTTTGAACAGGCTCAAGGACATCGGCAGCGCAGCGATTGCGCTTTCGGGCGGCGTGGACTCATGTTTTCTTGCTTATGCGGCTTCCCGCGTTGAGGGTGGAAATTTCGCCGCATACTATGTTCAATCGGCATTCCAGCCGGAATTTGAGCTGACGGACGCACTGCGTGCCGCCAAGGAAGCCGAACTGCCGCTTAAAATTATTTCTGTTGATATCCTTGCCTGCGAAGATGTTGTCCGCAATCCGACCGACCGCTGCTACCATTGCAAAAAACACATTTTTTCCGCAATATGCAAAGCGGCGGCGGCGGACGGGTACAAAACGATTCTGGACGGGACGAATGCTTCCGATGCAGAGGATGACCGTCCGGGAATGCGTGCCCTGCGGGAAGCCGACGTGCTTTCCCCGCTGCGCGAATGCGGACTGACAAAAGCTGACATTCGCCGTCTTGCCCGCGAAGCGGAGCTTTTCACTTGGAACAAACCTGCCTATGCCTGCCTTGCAACGCGGATTCCGACGGGCGAATTGATAACAAAAAACAAACTGCATTCCGTTGAAGCAGCGGAAAACTTCCTTTTTTCGCTCGGCTTCTCCGACTTTCGTGTTCGGAGCGTTAACGGAACCGCAAAGCTGCAACTGAAGGCCGGGCAATTCGATGAATTATTTAAACAGCGTGAGCATGTTTTAAACGAGCTGCGGCAATATTTCGATGCAGTGACGCTTGACCTTGAGCCGAGATGAGGCTCCGCTGTTCTGACAGCACAACACAAAGACTATGAATGACGAAATAAAAAACCTTCTTGAATCAGTGCGCCGCGGCGAAGTGTCGGTTGACGAAGCATATTTGAAACTGCGCACCGCTCCGTTCCGCGACCTTGGATTTGCAAAGATAGACACCCATCGCCGCCTTCGGACCGGTGCGGCGGAAGTGATTTACGGTGCGGGCAAAACACCCGAGCAGATGCTTGAAATCATTAAAGCCATGCTTGAGAGCGGACAGGAAACGATACTTATTACACGCCTTGAAAAACATGCCGCAGAGATACTGAGTCGTGAATTTGCCCTGAGCTACTGTGAAATTGCAAAAATCGGCAGTATCGGCAGCATCCCCGAACCGAGCGGAAACGGCTGCGTTGTTGTTGCGGCCGGCGGCACAAGCGATATTCCCGTTGCGGAAGAAGCGGCACTGACGGCGGAATTTCACGGCAGCCGTGTGCTTAGGCTTTATGATGTCGGCGTTGCAGGGCTGCACCGGCTCCTTTCGCATATTGACGAAATCATGAGCGCAAGCGTCATTATCGCCGTTGCAGGCATGGAAGGTGCGCTTGCAAGTGTAATCGGCGGGCTTGCCGACTGCCCCGTTATTGCCGTGCCGACGAGTGTCGGTTACGGTGCGGCATTCGGCGGAGTTGCAGCGCTGCTTTCAATGCTCAACTCCTGCTCAAGCGGAGTATCCGTTGTGAATATCGACAACGGCTTCGGCGCAGGTTACCTTGCAAACATGATAAACCATATCGGCACCGGCAGCAATGCGCGGTGACGATTCTTTCCTTAATTATAATATGCAACCCTGAATAAAACTGTTGAAAGGCCTTTTTACTATGAAAACACTTTACCTTGACTGCGGAATGGGTGCGGCGGGCGATATGCTTGCGGGCGCACTTTATGATCTGCTTTCCGAAGAACAACGTGCCGAGTTTCAGAATATTGCAGCTGCCTTCTCGGCCATCGGACTGAATGTTCGCTGCGCTGCCGCCGAAAAATGCGGCATTCGCGGAATTCATTTTGCCGTTGAATACATGAACACCGATGCGGACGAATATGCCGCCTGCATAAACGAACATGAACACCTTCACGAACATGAGCATTGTCATGAGCATGAGCATTGTCATGAGCATGAGCATGAGCACGCGCATTGTCATGAGCACGAACATAATCATGAACATGAGCATGAACACGCGCATGAGCATTGCCATGAGCACGAGCACAGTCATGAACACGAGCATCACCATTCTCACAGCGGGCTGCACGAAATCGAACACATCATCCTTGCGCTGCCCGTGTCCGATGCAGTGAAGGAGCATTCCCTTGCTGTTTACAAACTGATTGCAGAAGCGGAGAGTCATGCCCACGGTGTTCCCGTTGAGCTTGTGCATTTTCACGAGGTCGGTGCGCTCGATGCCGTTGCAGATATTGTTTCCTGCTGCGCGCTGATCGAAATGCTCGCACCGGAACGCATTGCCGCCTCCCCCGTTCGCACGGGCAGCGGGCATGTGCATTGTGCGCACGGGATTCTTCCCGTTCCCGCACCGGCAACAGCCTTCATTCTTCACGGCGTTCCTGTTTATGCGGGCGATATAAAAGGCGAACTCTGCACTCCGACCGGAGCGGCACTGTTAAAGCATTTTGTTCATGAATTCACCGCAATGCCGTTAATGACAATACTTTCCCAAGGGTACGGCATGGGCAAACGCGACTATCCCGCCGCAAACTGCGTGCGTGCGCTTTTCGGCGAAAGTCCGAGTGAAGAATCGGCGGATGAGATCATCGAGCTTCGCTGCAACATTGACGATATGACAGGCGAAGAAATCGGGTTTGCATTTGATAAACTGCTTAATGCGGGTGCGGCGGATGTTTACACCGTTCCGACAGGAATGAAGAAGAACCGCCCCGGAATTATGCTCTGCGTGCTTTGCAATGCCGAAAAACGCAGCGAAATTATCCGCATATTGTTCAAACACACAAGCACTCTCGGCGTCCGCGAGTGCAGAATGCCGCGATACATTTTGCAGCGTGAAACGCAAACCGCCAAGTTTGAGGACGGTACGATTCGCCTGAAGACCGCTCAGGGGTTCGGCGTTAAAAGAGCAAAGTTCGAATATGCCGATATTGCCGCGCTTGCCGAACGCCGCGCAATCACGCTTGCCGATGCGGAAAAGATTGCGGAAACTGCCTTTAAGGAGTTTTCCGAATAACGAACCTTAAAATTTAAAATTTGTTTCAACATCGGAGCCCGATCGGTTCGGGCTCTTTTTTTTATTACTTTGCATTCATCTTAAACATATTGTGCGTTCATCCTGTCGGCTCCGTTTGACTGTTTTTTCCTGTTGAAAAAGAATTGTTAACAAATTGTTCACAATTGAGGGTTGAAATGATATTAATTCGCTGATATAATAGTATTGCGACGGAAGTCGCACCATTGAAACGGATCCGATTCAACACATGTCCCGCATTTGCATATCGCAAATTGCGTATCATAGACTGCGTATCGCAAGCTGCGTATCGCACCCAAAGTTTGCACAGCATTCAACAAGTGCAGACTTTGGGGAAGAGAAACCCAACCGCCAACGGCACAAAACCATGGCACCGCGAAAGGAGAAATAATTATGGCAAAAAGAATTGTCACAACCTTGATCGCTTTGGCGCTCGTTTTTACCGCACTGTTGCCTGTCGGTGCATTAAGTGTTGTTCCGATGAATGACACTCCGCACGAATACAGTGTTCTGCCCGGCACAGATGCTTGGATAGAAATGAGTCCCGAAGAGCGCCGCACTGCAACCTATGTGGATCAAGCAGAGGCGGAAAACATGACGACACGAGCATTGCTTATAACAACGCTCGGCTATCCGTTTTTAATCGATATGTATTGTATTGGTTATTCATCGGATTGCTTTCTTCCGGGAAACACAGCCTCGGCAGTTTCAAACGGAATTGAAATCGTTGCCGAAACCTTCCCCCCATTAAAGGAATTGCTCCAAAGAACCGATGCAGTTGCAGAAATTGACAGTCTGCTTGAAGTAATTGATGAGGACACCTTTCGAAACGGAAGGATGAAAGCTCTCGATCTCAGGCAATATATCACGTCAGCCTCAGCAGCATCACCGAACTAACTCGTTGACCCGAGTGGAAAGCCGGTAAAACAGCTTCCGCAGGATGATATCAATATGCGGGAAAACCCGTCCGAAGAGTCTTCCGCCGAAGAGCCTTATATCGTTAAGGTTTATGATGCAAACGACTGTGTTGACATTCACACGGCGGTAAACTACAAGGGCGGACTGTGTGAATCGCATGCATTCCTGAAGACACACTATCTGATGAGCGACGGCACATGGCGCATCGGCGAAAGCTACGCAAAAGGCCAATGGTACGATAAGCCGTATAAGTACAGGTATATCCTGTCAAGCGGCGAAGCGTTTGACGAAAATTTTATTGTGCTTTCGAACAGACCCGATCTTACGCATTTTGACGGAATTAGGCTGATTTGCGGCAGCGACCTGAACTACAAGTACAGCCTCGAAGCATTTGTTGTTGCTTGGAATTTCGGCGACAAGACCGTTGCATGGGCCGAAATGCAGGATCAGGTTCCGGCACACTGCGTGTCACTGAGCCACGGGGAACAGCAATAGACGGCTGCTCTGCCTCCGCTGCAGGTTAATGCAGCTTGATTCTGCTGCCGATGTTATGATTGATGATCCGTAGCGCTTCCGTCACGGTTGGGAACTCTGTACGCAGTTCATACAAGCGGGAAATAAACAACCCCGCCGCAGGGCTTAACGGCTTTGCGGCGGGGCTGTATTATTTATGCAGGCTTGTTGTTCATTGCCGTGAATAAAATCAAAGTTCAACGCTGTTGCGGACAAGCAGCTCCCGCGCCGTGTCAACCGAATCAACCCCTGTGCGGTTCTTGACAGGTGCAAACTCCCTTGCCCTTTCAACCTCAAACACCATGCAGCCGTTAAGCAGCCGTATCATATCCAAAATCAGGGTTTCATACTTGAAGCCGTTCGGTTTTTCGGGCGTGACATGCTGCCCGTTTTCATCAAGGCATGGAATCTTTTTTTCAACAACATGCAGCGGAAGGGATTTTTCCATTATGCCGTCAAGCGCATCCACGCGGAACAGGTAGTTCAAAATAACGCCGAAATTGTAGGCGGGTTCGCCTTTTTCGTTTTTCGCATTGCGCATTTCATCCGTAAGCTCATAGTATTCAACGATTGAAGGATGCCCGTCTTCAAGGCACATAACGCCCACGCGCTCATCGGACGCGGCTTTTTTAATGACCTTTGACCCGACTTCGCAATGCGCAAGCTTTGTTGCGCCGATGAAGAGCGGATCGGCAATGCGCTGAAGAACATTGTCAACCGCAAACACGTTCAGCCATTCTATGCCGTTTCTGCGGACAATATCAAGCATTCCGTGCTTTGCCATTGAGGAATACCAACCGCCGTTGCCGTTCGGTGAAGTTGCAAGTCGGTATTTTTCTTCGAGATAAACCTTGCCGTTGTAATCCGCCGCGGGTGCCGTCTCCTGAGTGAAAAAATGCACGAATTCCGCCGCATAGCCGAAATAATTATGTTCTGCAAAGAACGCACGCGTTGCTGCATCGTTTTTGTCGCTGGTCATGATGAAAAGGTGAACAAAACTGCCGACTCTTTCCGTAACATTCAGAAGATTGTTTATAAGACACTCAAAAATATAAAGTTCACGCTTGATTCCGATATTGAACGCACCCTTCGGAGCATCCGAACCGAGCCGTGTGCCCATGCCGCCCGCAAGCAGCACCGCGCCGACATGCCCCGCACGCAGCTCCGCCATGCCCGCATCAAAGAATTCATCTCCGCGAGTGCGTATTTCCGCAAGCTCCGTAACACCGATCGGAGTGATTCTGCCGCGTTTTTCAGGCTGTTTATTCGTGCTGACAACGGAAAAATCGATCTGCTCGATTTGATTGAGCAATGCGGCGCGCTGCGCTTCATCAAGCTCATCATAATATTTAAGCAGGTGCTGCTGCCCGAAATTTGCAAGTTTTGCATATGCCTCCGCATATCCGTATACATTTTTGCCGTTTGGAATGCTCATGTTTTTCTTCCTCCCTTTTGTAATTGATTTGCGATTGATTCAATAACCGGCGGAAAAAGCCGCATAATGCCCGCCGCCGCACATCTTATTCGACGGGCGACGGCGGTTTGTTCGTTTGTTGATTTAATTATTTCTTTTTGGGCAGACTGTGACAGCAAAGACCTTCCCGATCATGCGCCGCTTCCGCAATAACCTCGCTGACGGTGGGATGCGGATGAATGGTTTCGGCAATTGTTTCAACCGAAGCACCGACTTTAAGCGCAAGAGCAAGCTCCGCTATCATATCCGTTGCGCGGGGACCCATGAGCTGTGCGCCGATGAGATTTCCGTCCGCATCGGAAATCAGCTTTGCAATGCCGAGAGCTTCGCCCATTATCATTGCTCTGCCGTTGCCTGCAACATTGAAGCTGCCGATTTTGTATTCAATGCCCTGCTGCTTTGCTTTTTCTTCGCCGATGCCGACAAATGCAATTTCGGGAGCGGTATAAATGCAGGAAGGCACAACCGAATAATCCATCTTTACACTCTTCTGCCCGCATGCATTCGCCGCAGCTGCAAGACCCTGTGCGCTTGCAACATGCGCAAGCTGAATCTTGCCGGTTATATCGCCGATCGCATAGATGTTTTCGATATTTGTGCGGCAATAATCGTCGATGTTCACAAACGCGCGGTTCATTTCGATTCCGACATTTTCAAGCCCGATGTTTGCCGTCATTGCGCGGCGGCCGACGGCAACAACGCAGCAGCCTCCCTCGGCTGTTTTTTCGGCTCCGTTGAGTTCGTACGTTACGGTGACTTTTTCGCCGCCGTTGATGCCTGTTACCTTGGCATTGTTGATAACAGTAACTTTTTTGCGTTTGAGTACCCTTGTCGAAAGCATTTTAACGATGTCGGCATCCACGCCCGGAAGTATGCTCGGCATCATTTCGATAACGGTTACGGGCTTTCCGAGAGAGGCAAACAACGTTGCAAACTCAATGCCGATAACACCGCCGCCGATAATAACAAAGCTGTCCGGAAGCTCTGTCATTGAAAGCACTTCGTCGGAAGTTACGACATTTTCGCCGTCAATACCGGGAATCGGGGGACGCGCAGGCGCACTTCCCGTTGCGAGAATCAGCTTGTCGAACGTGACTTTTTCGCCGTCAACATCGAGAGTGTGCTCATCAACAAGCTTTCCGAAGCCGTTTATGACCTTCACTCCGTGCGCTTTTTCAAGCCCCGCAATGCCCTTGCGCAGGCCTGCAACAACAGAATCCTTGTATTCGGCAAGCTTTGCAAAATCAAACCCGACCTCACCGGTTGTTACACCGCAGGACGCAGCATTCAGCGCCGACTGATAAACTTCCGCACCGTGAAGCAGTGCTTTTGTGGGAATGCAGCCGCGGTTCAAACATGTTCCGCCCAAATCGCGCGCCTCAACAAGCGCCGTGTTTTTGCCGTATTGTGCGCAGCGTATAGCCGCTTCATAACCGCCCGGGCCCGCGCCCAGAACAACGATATCATAATTGTATTCGCTCATTATTTAAATTCCTTATCCTTTTTGGCGGCGTACCGCCGTGTTTATCCAAAGTATACCACAAACGGAAAGATTTTTCAATCCTGCCGTGCCCTTTGCCGCATTCGATGTTTAAAAACAGCATCACTTTTCACTTGCCGAAAGCCGCGATTTGTGCTATATTATAGTGGGTTGATACGGCATTATGCGCCGGTTTGCGGCCGATGCGGTGACCCGGGAACGGAGTTTGGCAGCATGAACACGGAATTTTTCAATGCAGCAACACAAAAAGAGAACGGAACAAACGTGTGCGGGCGAATCATTCGCGCGGGCGGGCTTGTTGCGTTTCCGACCGAAACCGTATACGGACTCGGTGCAAACGGGCTTGACGGCTGTGCTGTGGAAAAGATTTTTGCTGCAAAGGGGCGCCCCGGAGACAACCCGCTCATTCTTCATATTGCAAAAAAAAGCGACCTCAAACAGCTTTGGAAACATGTTCCGGACAAGGCGCGGCAGCTTGCGGACGCATTCTGGCCGGGTCCTCTCACCATGGTCTATCTCAAAAGCGACATTGTCCCTCCGCAAGTCACGGCGGGGCTCTCCACCGTTGCGGTGCGTATGCCGGAGCATAAAACCGCACTTGCTCTGATTCGTGCGGCCGGCGTTCCGATTGCGGCGCCGAGCGCGAACCTTTCCGGAAAACCGAGCCCGACCTGCGCTCAGCATGTTCTGGATGACCTTGACGGATGCATTGATGCAATTATTGACGGCGGGGATTGCAGAGTCGGCGTTGAATCCACGGTGCTTTCCCTTGTCGGCACACCGACGGTGCTTCGCCCCGGCGGAGTCACAAGAGAGATGCTTGAAAGCGTCATCGGGCATGTTGATATTGCTCATGCGGTGCTCAACCCGTTAAAAAACGGAGAAACCGCCGCTTCACCCGGCATGAAATACAAGCATTATGCGCCCGAATGCGATGTTGTCATCGCTGACGGCGGCAATGACTGCAAAAAAACCGCCTCCATCGCCTGCCGTGAATACACCCGCGCAGAGCTTTCGGGCAAAAAATGCATCATACTCGCAACGGAACAAACCAAATCCCGCTATTCGGGAAAGCGGCATGTCGTTATCGGCGACAGGACTCAACCGCAGACGCTGTGCGCCGCCCTTTTCCGTGAACTTCGAAACGAATCGCGCGGCATGGATTTGATAATTGCGGAAAGTGTCCCCGCCGAGGCTCAGGGGCTTGCATACATGAATCGTCTGCTCCGTGCCGCCGGATTTACGGTTATTTCCGAATGACCGCTGCGATATTCCGACGACTTTTCGGCTGCGTTCGAAGCCGTTCGGATGCCGTCGGTGTTTACGGAGTTTATTCTTGCTCAATCACAAAAATTTTTAATATTTTTAAAGACTTTACGGAAAGGATTTCCCGCGCACCGCACGGGACAATAAAAAAATGAAAATTGCAATTGCATCCGACCACGGCGGATACGCACTCAAGAACGAGCTTTTGCCCTATATTACCGAACTTGGTCACGAATTCAGGGATTTCGGCTGTTATTCAACCGACAGTATGGATTATCCCGACATCGCATTTCCCGCCGCAGAAGCTGTTGCCTCCGGCGAGTTTGACCGCGGAATCCTCATCTGCGGCACCGGCATCGGTGTTTCTATCTGCGCAAACAAGGTTCGCGGCATTCGCTGCGCACTCTGCGGAGATGTTCTTTCCGCGGAACTGACCCGTCAGCATAATGATTCCAACATGCTTGCAATGGGCGGAAGAATCATCGGCATTGAAACCGCAAAGGCGATCGTCAAAACATGGCTCTGCACCGAATTTGCCGGCGGCAGGCACGAACGCCGCATCGGCAAAATTTCCGATTACGAATGCAGATAAAAGCTTCTTGCTTGATTTCAACTTATTTAATAAATAATTTTACAAAGGGGTATTAACAATGAAAAACTACATGGAAAACGTTGTCGTTATCGACCATCCTCTCGTTCAGCACAAGCTCACCCTCATGAGGGACAAAAACACCGGCACAAAGGATTTCCGTATGCTGCTCAACGAGCTGTCCACGCTCATGGCATATGAAGTCACCCGTGACCTTCCCATGGAGGAAGTTGACATTGAAACTCCCGTTGCATCAATGCGCGCAAGAGTGCTTGCAGGACGCAAACTCGGCATCGTTCCCATTCTCCGCGCCGGTCTCGGCATGGCAGAGGGCGTCATGGAGCTGATTCCCGCCGCAAAAGTCGGACATATCGGGCTTTATCGCGACCCCGAGACGCTCAAGCCTGTCAGCTATTACTGCAAGCTGCCCGGTGACACCTCCGAGCGCGATATGATCGTTGTTGACCCCATGCTTGCAACCGGCGGCTCCGCTGCCGAGGGTATTCGCATCGTCAAGGAAGCAGGCTGCAAAACCGTTCGCCTGATGTGCCTTGTTGCCGCTCCCGAGGGCATTGAAATGCTGCATAAGCTGCACCCCGATGTTGTCATCTACACCGCTGCGGTTGACAGCCACCTCAACGATCACGGCTATATCGTTCCCGGTCTCGGCGATGCCGGCGACAGGATTTTCGGAACGAAATAAACTGCTTCAAGCGCATTAAAAAAATCTGCATCGGCTTAAATAAACCAAACGGGACTGCTGCATTCACCGCAGCGGCCCCGTTGCTTTTTTAATCAAAACAGCTTAACCCGTTCTGTTCAATTATCGGTTGAATTATCGGTTGATTTATCGATTGATTCCGACCGATATGCGGACAGTGTTCACTCTTCGTCAGGCTCTTCGATGCGCTTAATATCGGCACCGAGGGCGCGGAGCTTATGTTCGAGTTTTTCGTATCCCCTGTCGATATAATAGATATTTCGCACACGGGCAGTTCCTTCCGCCATCAGAGCCGCAACTATCATTGCCGCGCCCGCACGCAGGTCGGAAGCATAGATATCGGTGCCGTAGAGCTTATCAACGCCGATCACGGTTGCGGTTCTGCCGTTCACGATTATGTTCGCGCCCATGCGGTTGAGCTCGCGAACATGGTTAAACCTGTCCTCAAACAGATTCTCCGTGATGAAGCTGTTGCCCTGTGCAACCGCCAGCAATGCGGTCATCGGCTGCTGCAAATCCGTCGGAAAACCGGGATACGGCAGAGTTTTGATATTCACCGCACGCGGGCGGGAGTTTGAAATAATCTGCATGTAAAAATCATTGCCGTTATCCCCTTCAATGACCTCCACTCCGCATTCCATAAGCTTTGCAGAAATTGCCTCAAGGTGCGCAGGTATGACGTTGTTAATCACAACATTTCCCTGTGTTGCGGCAGCGGCAATCATGAAAGTACCCGCTTCGATTTGGTCGGGTATTATCGCATAGGTGCAGCCGTGCAGCGCATCGCAGCCCGTTATGCGGATAACATTCGTTCCCGCACCGCGAATGTTTGCTCCCATGGTATTGAGAAAATTTGCCACGTCAACAACATGGGGTTCGCGTGCAGCGTTGTTTATCACGGTTTTGCCCTCTGCACGACATGCGGCAAGCATAATGTTTATCGTTGCACCGACGCTTGCCATATCAAGATAAATCTCCGCACCGCGAAGCTTGTCGGCCGAGGCGGTAACTATGCCGAAGCGATCCTGCACATTTGCTCCGAGAGCGCGCATTCCGTTGATATGATAATCCATGGGACGCTGCCCTATCGCACACCCGCCCGGCTGAGCAATTTCGGCACGGCGGAATTTTCCGAGCAGCGCACCGAGCATGTAATACGACGCACGCAGCTTGGCCGCCATTTCGTTTGTTACGCTGTTGGACTTTATTGTTCGCGGATCGATAACAACAACGCCCGGAGCGGGGCGCGTAATCGCTGCACCCATTGAACTCAAAATCTCCGTGATTCGATTAACATCCTCTATATCGGGCAGGTTTTCGATTCTGCAAGGTTCATCTGCCATTATCGATGCACATATTATCGGCAGTGCAGCGTTCTTTGCGCCGCTCACGGTCACGCTGCCGCGAAGCGGAATTCCGCCGCGAATTTCAAAAAAAGCCATATAAACTCCGTATTATATAAATTTAATAATTTAAACAGTAATTCTATTTTGCAACCCGCGAAATAACGCTCCCTTTTCGAATTCGGAAAAAGGAACAAACGCACAGCTGCATCCGAAACGCAAACCGAGTTTGTTTTGCATATTCCCGGAGGCTGTTTATTCTTCAATGCGGAATTGCAGTCACATTTTGATTTTAACACAGGCGGCAGAGTTTGGCAACCCGCATAAAAGCAAAATTTGTTCTGTCAGCGGTTCAAAACACTGTTTCCGCATTGAAAAAGCATGGTCACATGCTGTTCATTCACTGCGTAAGCCCGCTTATATAGGCTTTCGGGTCGCACGGAACCCCGTTTGCATAAATGCCGAAATGTATTCCGTCCGCACCCGCCGTGCCGATTATGTCGCCCGCTGCAACGGTTGTTCCGACGGAAACATGCGCCTTTTCAAGCCCTGCATAAACGGTTGCAAAACCGTTTTCGTGACGAACATACACGGTCAAACCCATGCTGCCGCGCTCAAGCACCGCAACAACGGTTCCTGCTGCCGCTGCCTTGCAGTTTTCACCTCTGTTCGACGCAAAATCCACGCCCTCATGCGTACTGCCGTTGAGCAGTCCGAAAAAGCGCACAACAGCAGCATCAACGGGCCTTGCAAATGCAATACCCGAAGCAGGGTATTCACCCGTTGTTATTCCGTTTGCTGCCGGGCACGGTCTTGTTCCGATGATAACGGTTTCTTTCAGCGGCAGGTCAAGATACTCGCTCTCAAGCATTCGGCTGCTTTGAAGCGTGCCGTTAATATAAATGTATTCATAAGCACTCATTTTTTTGCCGTTCCGTCCGTATTCGGCAACAAAGCGGGTGCCGCAGTAAAAATCGCTGCTGTTAACCGTCGATACCTCATACGGAATCGTTACAAATTCATGCTCAATAAGCCTGCTTTGAACCCTTAGCGGCGTGCTGCTGCCTGTCAGAAACGCAAATGCCTCATCATAGGGCATGACCGCCGCATTTTCGTCCGCCTCAACAAAACCGATTTCATTCAAAAACGATGTGACCGCTCCGCTTTTGTTCACAAAACCATCGAAATATGTACGCACGGCTTCAATAAGCTCCTCCGCCGCGCTGCCGCTTGCAAGCGTTGCGATCGGGCTGCCGTCCGCAATGACGGTCGTTTTAACGTGCGCCAAAGTTTCACCCTGCGGGAACGGCGTATCCGAAACCTCTTCTGTCGGTTCAACGGTAAAGCCGCGATTTTCTCCGTCTCCGTTCTCATCAAGCGTCGCGGCGTTTTCCTTCCCTGCATCCGTAGTATAATCCGTCGCAGGCACGGAAGCACTGCCGTACCGCTCCGCCCCCGTTCTGCCGAGCAATATCAAAGCAACAGCGGCGACATCAGCAAGCACCTCGCATATTATGAAAGAAATAACGCTGTGTTTCCTGTATGCTCCGTTGTTTTTTTCTTTACCTCGCATGTCCGAAGCATCCGATGCATTGAAGTTTGTTTTCCCCTCATTGACATCCGCACCGGACTCCTCATTGCCGTCCGCACCGGACTTCTCATTGCCGTCCGCACCGGACTCCTCATTGCCGTCCGCACCGGACAGGCGGAACCTTTCGGAAGCAGCCTTTTTAAGTTTTCTTGGTTTATTCCTTGCCATGCTGATATTATAAACCCCGAGTGCGCGGACAGCAATGCTGATTTTTTAATAATTTGTGACAAATTTCACGTTTTTTTGCAGACTGACGCAAACTCGGCGGATTGCGGAAGCCCTCCTGCGCGAAAGACGGATACACCGCCGCGACCCCGCCTTTTTCTTTCGTCCCGAAGTGACGAAATTACTTAAAAAGTGTTGCAAATTTTTATGTTGTTTGTTATAATAGCAATGATACCGGCAATGAAGGACAACACTCCTCGTCGGGCGGCGTCCCGGCTTGGTTTTTATTTGCACTATCGGGCGTAAACTTTATTCAATCTACGGATCGCAGCATTTTGCCTGCGGCTGCCTATTGGTCTTTGTTTATGTAAAAATCGCATATGAAATTTATTTTTTACGCGTTCGATACCGTGTGGTTATTTTGTTGCACTGCCCTTTCGGCAGGTTTGTTGTTTTCGGTCTGTCGGTTTAAGGGAGTTTTGATTTCGAGATCTTTCCCGCAGAGTGAATCATTCAAAGCATTCCCGCACTATGTAAGCGCATATTTTGCTTTGCGCAAAGGAGGGTTTATTTGCTCAACATTTTCAGGTCGCTTGCCCGTTCAAAACGGGCAATGGTATTCGTTGATTACGAATACTGGTTTTATTCGTACAAAAACAAATATAATCTTCGTCCCGATACAGCCGCATGGCGTGCCGAGCTTGAAAAGCAGTTCGACATTGAAGATATTATGATTTTTGCCGATTTTTCATCCCCCGGCATCGGTGAGGAGCTTGCAAAGCTGCGCAACATCACCAACACCATTATCGAAACCGGCACGGCAACGCAGTATCGCAAAAAAGATATGACGGATTTTGTTATGCTTGATTATATTTATCAGAACGTAACATCCAGAAACGATGTCGGCACCTATATTATCTTCACCGGAGACGGTCATTTTCAGTCCGTTGTCAAATATCTTGTGCAGAAAAGGCACAAAAAAGTTGTTGTTTACGGTGTGACGGACACGTTCAGCAAACGGCTTCAGGGTGTTGCAAGCGACATTCGCCTGCTTCCCGATGAGGAGGAGCTTAACAACTCCTATATGCGCATGATAGTCAGCAACCTTGCGCACGTTGAAACAAAAGCCAATATCATTCCGACGTTTTGGGGTACCATTGAAGCGGTGTCAAAGCGAAACAATGTTCCCGACGACAGGGTAAAAGCCACACTTTTGCGCATGATGGCAAACGGATACGTTTTCCAAAAAGATTTTTCAATCAATTCAAGCAAACAGGTGCGCATCGTTGCCGCCGATTGGAAAAAAATCAAAGCAGCCGGCCTTTACGACGAAGGCTGAAAACAACCGGCTGAAACTTAAACCCGCAGGAGCCGCTTCCGCCGAATTTGCGCAGCGGCTCCTTTATTTATTCAAACTATCGTCGGTTTATTGCTTATTTCGTTTTTTCTTCACCAAAGCTGTGTATTGCAGCGGAGAGAGTTCTTCCGCCGCTTCAAGTTCAGCACTGTTTTGCGGAGCGGTCGGCATCATGCCCGTTGTTTCGTTTGCCGAAGCAGTTGCATTCCCCGCATCAATACCCAAATTCTGTCCGCAGAAATCCGCATCCTGCATTTTAGGCATTTTCCGTTCGGAATTGTTCTTATCATTTTTCATCTCTTTTTTCATCGGATTCACCTCTTTTTTGTTTGCTGCCGAATAAACATTGTTTTTCCGAAAAAACATTGAGTTTACACAATTTTTTTCGAATCCAACGGTTCGACTCGGCGCGTTTTCGTCCTTCCGTATGTATTGTTTGTGTAAAATATTGAAAAAATTCTTGATAAATACTTGAAATTTCGGGAAGAATTATGTATAATACGTTGTTGTACCAAGTGTGTATAAAAAAGAAAACACGGAGGATTCATTATGTCCCACAAATATGTGTACCTCTTCAATGAGGGCAACGCAACCATGAGGAACCTTCTGGGCGGCAAAGGTGCCAACCTTGCCGAAATGACCGGTCTCGGTCTGCCCGTTCCTTATGGCTTCACAGTTTCAACCGAAGCCTGCACCCGTTACTATGAGGACGGCCGCACAATCTCCGATGACATCATCGAGCAGATAAAAGCAGCTCTTGCCGTTACCGAAGAAAAGGCGGGCAAAAAATTCGGCAGCACCGAAAACCCCTTCCTCGTTTCCGTTCGTTCCGGCGCACGTGCAAGCATGCCCGGCATGATGGACACGATCCTCAACCTCGGTCTGAACGACGAAACCGTTGTTGCTCTTGCAAACCTGACCGGCAACGAGCGTTTTGCATATGACAGCTATCGCCGTTTCATTCAGATGTTCTCCGACGTCGTTATGGAAGTTGAAAAAGCAAAGTTCGACGAGATTTTCGACGGCGCAAAGAAAAAATACAATTGCGAACTTGACACCGACCTTACTGCCGACAACCTTAAGGAAATCGTTGAAGCATACAAAGCCATGTTTAAACAGGTCAAGGGATTTGACTTCCCGCAGGAACCCATGACTCAGCTTCTCGAAGCTGTCAAGGCAGTTTTCCGCAGCTGGGATAACCCCCGCGCAATTATCTACCGCCGCATGAACGATATCCCCTCCGATTGGGGCACCGCGGTCAACGTTCAGAGCATGGTATTCGGCAACATGGGCAACGACAGCGGTACTGGTGTTGCATTCACCCGCAACCCCTCCACCGGCGAAAAGAAACTCTACGGCGAGTATCTCATGAACGCACAGGGCGAGGACGTTGTTGCAGGCATCCGCACTCCCGAACCCATCGACCACCTCAGGCAGACCAACGAAGCCGTTTACAACGAATTCGTAAGAACGGCCGAAACTCTTGAAAAACACTATCGCGACATGCAGGATATGGAGTTCACTATTGAACGCGGCAAGCTCTTCATGCTCCAGACCCGCAACGGCAAGCGCACCGCAGCGGCAGCTCTTCAGATCGCTGTTGACCTTGTGAACGAAGGTATGCGCACCCGCGAAGAAGCGATTGCAATGATCGACCCCAAGAGCCTTGACGCTCTGCTTCATCCCACCTTTGACGCCGCCGCACTTAAGGCAGCAAAGGCAATGGCAACCGGTCTTGCCGCATCCCCCGGTGCAGCATGCGGCATGGTCTACTTCTCGGCAGACGATGCAAAGCGCGCAAGCGAAGCGGGCCACAAGGTTATCCTTGCCCGCAAAGAAACCAGCCCCGAGGACATCGAGGGCATGACCGCTTCCGAGGGTATCCTCACCGCTTTCGGCGGCATGACCAGCCACGCTGCGGTTGTTGCAAGACAGCTCGGCACCTGCTGCGTCTCCGGCTGCAAGGAAATCGTTATCGACGAACCCGCAAAGACGCTCACCTTCACCGACGGCACCGTTCTTCACGAAGGCGACTGGATGAGTCTTGACGGCTCAAACGGCAAAGTTTACGCCGAAGCGATTCGCACCGTCCCCGCCGAACTTTCCGGCAATTTCGCAACCATTATGGAATGGGCGGATGCAATTCGCACCCTTAAGATCCGCACCAATGCGGACTCCCCCGCACAGGCTGAAATGGCAGTCAAGTTCGGCGCAGAGGGCATCGGTCTCTGCCGCACCGAGCATATGTTCTTTGACGAAGCACGAATCCCCGCAATGCGCGAGATGATCGTTTCAAAGAATGCGGATGAGCGCAAGGCTGCTCTTGCAAAAATTCTGCCCATGCAGCGTGAAGACTTCAAGGGCATCTACAAGGCAATGCAGGGTCGTCCCGTTACGATCCGCTTCCTGGATCCGCCCCTCCATGAGTTCCTTCCCACCAAGGATGAGGAGATCGCCGCTCTTGCAAGCAACATGGGCATCACCTTTGATGAGCTCAAAAAGACCGTTGTCAGCCTGCACGAGAGCAACCCCATGATGGGCCACCGCGGCTGCCGTCTGTCCGTTACTTACCCCGAAATTGCGGAAATGCAGACCCGTGCCGTTATTGAAGCTGCAATCGAGGTTCGTCAGGAAACCGGGCTTGAAATCATCCCCGAAATCATGATTCCCCTTGTCGGCGAAACCCGTGAGCTTGCATATGTTAAGAGTTTCGTTGTTGAAACCGCAAAGAAGGTCATGGAAGAAAAGGGCATGGAAATCCCCTACCTTGTCGGCACCATGATTGAAATCCCCCGCGCCGCTCTCACTGCGGACGAAGTTGCAACCGAGGCGGAATTCTTCAGTTTCGGCACCAACGACCTCACCCAGATGACTTTCGGCTTCAGCCGCGACGATGCCGGGAAGTTCCTTGAAGACTATTATAAAAAGCAAATCTTCGAGAGCGATCCCTTTGCACGCGTTGATCAAAACGGCGTAGGCAAACTCGTCAAGATGGCTGTTGAGCTCGGCAAGCAGACCCGTCCCAACATCAAGCTGGGCGTTTGCGGCGAACACGGCGGTGATCCCTCCAGCATCGAGTTCTTCCACAAAGTCGGTCTTCAGTATGTTTCCTGTTCACCCTTCCGCGTACCCATTGCAAGGCTTGCGGCAGCACAGGCAAAGCTGAACAACAACTGATTCAACCCACCTAACCCATTAACTTTTCCCGCGCAGCTGCCGATACTTAAATGATTCGGCGGCTGCACGTGCAGACATCAAATAAGGACGACAGAAATTCGGAATTGTTCCGTTTCTGCCGTCCTTTGATCATCATATTCATGCGCACTGCTTAATATACACTGCTGTCAAAGCATTCCCATTTCATTTTCCTGATGCACCGTTATGCTCATGCTGTGTGCTCATCCAAAATGCTTTTCAGTGCAGCCATTGAACTTGTATGATTTCTTGCAACGCGAAGGTTCTTTCGTTTCGCCTGCCCGGAGGCAATCTGAAGCATTTTATGAGACATTGTGTTTGTGAAAAGCACGACCAGATCCGGTGTGCCGAAGTTCTGAATGCCTTTATCCGTTTCAATATAGACCTTTGCTTTACATGAATATGATTTGCAAAGCTGCTCATACTGCCTTATCATGCGCTCATTTCCGCCGACGATAACAACGCTCATTTTCTTTCCCTTTCTCCTGTTTGTTATTTTTAACTTTTCGCTTTAGTCTTCAATTTCTTTCCGTACCTTTTTCAATTCCGACCGTTTTGCTTTTAGTTAGCCTATGCTAACTTCAGTTCTAAAAAATAAAAATCTCTGCCGGTGCTTTCACAGCAATACGGATATGCTTCTCCGTAGGGGCTGAAGCGCGAAAAGCATATCCGTTCTGTTTCGACCTTTTTCAGTCTTTATGCAGAATGCCTGCAAACAGTCCGCGCCTGCCTTCAATGATTTTTGTCGAGGCGGAGATGAATTCATAACCTGTCTCTTCAATTGCGCGCTTAAGCGCAGCTGCATCGGGTTCTGTTTCGGACTCGATCACCGTTTCACCTTTTGAGTGCGATGATTTCACTTTCTTAACGTTGAAATTCCTTCTTATTGCATCATTGATATGCGCTTCACACATTCCGCACATCATTCCATCGATTTTTACAACGGTTCTGAACATTTTTTCTCCTTTCCGCAAAGCTGTTTCCGTAAATTCGGCCGGCATTTTTCCTGCTTGCACCGGTTTGCGGCCGACTTATTATTTTTTATGGCAGGAGCCTGCCATCGGACAATGGGCGCACTTGCAGCCGCAGGAGGACTTGCCTTTTCTTTTGTCTTTAACAAGGCTCACAATGATAAAAACCACAACAGCGGCAAGCACAAGGCAGATAATAATCGTTGAAAGATTCCGAGCTATCCAATTGAACATATGACCTTCTCCTTTCATGTTTCTGTTTTCGTGAAAAATAAAATCGGTTTTTGCTTATTTTATTCCCGAATTTGCCCGGAAGATGCGGAGGCAATGCATGGCGCACCGCCGTCCGCATCGTCATCCGGGTTGGGGGAATTCATTCGTCGAACCGCATCGTATTGCCGAACGCTGTTCGACTCAAACCATTGCTAACGTTTTGATTTATCCAATCTTAACGTTCTTGGTAAGCTTTGTTGCCTCTTTGTAGGGGCGGGCGAGCATGTAGATAATGCCGGCAAGTGCAGCAACAGCAAAGATGAGGCCGACAACATGTACATTACCCGTGAACAGGCAGCCGAACTGATAAATCATCAGAGAGATGATGTACGCAAATCCGCACTGGTATGCAACTGCGAACCAAGTCCATTTCGGGTTGTTCATTTCGCGCTTTATTGCGCCGATTGCCGCAAAGCAAGGTGCACAGAGCAGGTTGAACACCAGGAACGAATATGCCTGAATGCCGTTGAAAACATGTGCAAGGGTCGCATAAACGGGACCTTCTGCGCCGTAAAGAATGCCCATCGTGCCAACGATGTTTTCCTTTGCAACAAGGCCGGTGATGGATGCAACCGTTGCCTGCCATTCGCCCCAGCCGAGGGGTTTGAAGATCCAGGCGATCGCATTGCCGACTGCCGCAAGAATGGACTTGTCAAGCTCGTCTTCCGCAAGCATTCTGAACCCGTCGGAAGTAAATCCGAAGTAGGAGGTAAACCAAACGAGTATCGTGGACAGAAGAATGATCGTGCCCGCTTTCTTGATGAAGGACCAGCCGCGCTCCCAAGTGGAACGGAGAACGTTGCTGACAGTGGGAAGATGATATGCGGGAAGCTCCATTACGAAGGGAGCGGGTTCGCCCGCGAACATCTTGGTTTTCTTCAGCATGATACCGGAAATTATGATTGCCGCCATGCCGATGAAATATGCACTTGTTGCAACCCAGGCTGAACCGCCGAAGATTGCGCCTGAGATCATTGCAATAAAGGGAACCTTTGCACCGCAGGGGATGAACGTTGTGGTCATGATGGTCATGCGGCGGTCACGTTCGTTTTCAATCGTTCTGGATGCCATAATACCGGGAATGCCGCAGCCCGTGCCGATGAGCATCGGGATGAAGGATTTGCCGGAAAGACCGAATTTGCGGAAAATCCTGTCAAGGACGAATGCGATACGTGCCATATAACCGCAGCCTTCAAGGATAGCGAGCAGCAGGAACAGAACAAGCATCTGCGGAACAAAGCCGAGAACAGCACCGACACCTGCAACTATACCGTCGTTGATAAGGCCCGCAAGCCAATCGGCTGCGCCTGCTTTTTCAAGACCTTCGCCCACAAGCACGGGAATACCTTTTACCCAAACGCCGTATGCGGCGGGATCGGGTTCGTCGAATCCGTTTTCCTTAAGATATTTAACGGCATCAACATAAGTCATGCCGATGGTTTCATCTTCCTTTGCGTCTTTGGGGATCGTGGAATAATAAACGGTCATTTCGTTTACCGCAAGAGTTTCCTCATCCTCAACGCCGATGGTTGCGGTTGCATTCTCGCTCTCGGGCTTGTATGCTTCGAGTTCGGCAAGCACTTTGTCGGCATCGAAATCTTCGGCTTCAGTGTCGAAATCAACAAATGCGCCGGCAGCGTTCATTGCGTTGCTGTAATTTTCGGCAGTTTCGTTATATGCCTTTGAGCCGATACCGAACAGATGCCAGCCGTCGCCGAACAGTCCGTCGTTTGCCCAATCCGTTGCCGCGCTGCCGACTGTTACCATTGAAATATAGTAAACAAGGAACATTACTGCAGCGAAGATGGGGAGACCCAGCCAGCGGTTGGTCACGATTTTGTCGATCTTGTCGGAAGTTGAAAGCTTGCCCGTGTTTTTCTTTTTGTAGCAAGCTTTGATAATCGAACCTATGTAGATATAACGTTCGTTGGTGATAATGGATTCGGAATCGTCATCCATTTCCTTCTCTACCGCCTCGATATCCTTATTGATATGCTCCATAACCTTAGGATCGATATTCAGATTTTCAAGCACCTTGTCGTCGCGCTCAAAAATCTTCACGGCATACCAACGCTGCTGCTCCTCGGGCAGTCCGTGAACGGCTGCTTCCTCGATATGTGCAAGCGCATGTTCAACAGGGCCCGCGAAGGTGTGCATCGGAACGGTTTTGCCGTTCTTTGCTGCATCGATTGCCGCTTCCGCAGCTTCCGCAATGCCGGTCCCGCGCAAAGCGGAAATTTCAACGACTTTGCAGCCAAGCTGACGCGAAAGTTCGGCAACATTGATTTTGTCGCCGTTCTTGCGAACAAGGTCGATCATGTTGATTGCAACAACAACCGGAATGCCAAGCTCCGTAAGCTGAGTTGTAAGATACAGGTTGCGCTCCAAATTCGTGCCGTCGATGATGTTCAGTATCGCATCGGGACGCTCGCCGATAAGGTAGTTGCGCGCAACGACCTCTTCAAGTGTATAGGGTGAAAGCGAATAAATGCCGGGAAGGTCGGTGATGATAACTCCGTCATGTTTTTTAAGTTTACCTTCTTTTTTTTCAACCGTGACACCCGGCCAGTTTCCGACGAACTGATTCGAGCCGGTCAATGCGTTGAACAGCGTTGTTTTGCCGCTGTTGGGATTGCCCGCAAGGGCGATTCTCAAATTCATTTTATCCTCCTTATCCGTCATACGGTTATATTTTTTCCGTTCTGCCGCCGAAAGCCGAAATGCACCTTTCGGCGAAGCATTGTTAGCTTTGGCTAACCTTTTGTTCCGAGAAATACGGGGTTTCCCCCGCATGTTTCCCGGTTTATTCGATTTCGATCATTTCAGCGTCCGCCTTGCGGAGTGAAAGCTCATAGCCGCGCACCGTGACTTCAATGGGGTCGCCCAGCGGTGCCACCTTGCGAACATAGACCTCAACCCCCTTGGTGATGCCCATGTCCATGATGCGGCGTTTTACAGCACCCTCACCGTGCAGCTTTACAACCTTTACGGTGTCTCCGATTTTTGCCTGTCTGAGTGTATTCATGATTATTCCTCCCGACTTTATTTTTATAATTTATCTTTAATTTTTCATTCACATTCGCAGCATCGCCGTTTGCAAACCGCAAAAATTTGCGGGCCGCAAAAGGTTGCGGTTTTTCCGCATCAGACCATTATGCGGCGCGCCATTTCTTCACTTATTGCAACACGCGACTCCTTGACGTTCACAATAACGTTTCCGCCGAGCGCATTCACGACAGTAACGCTTCCGCCGACAACAAAGCCGAGATCCTCAAGATGTTTTTTAATCTCCGGACTGCCGCCGATCTTCTTTATCGTGTTCTCCTCGCCGATTCCGGCCAACATTAACGGCATCATATCATTACTCCTTGCTCAATAACACGAATTTCAAATTAGCTTTTGCTAACTTTCTGTTCAAAAAAAATTAGCTCTTGCTAACTTGATTCGTCTAAAAATAATTAGCTCTCGCTAACCAGGACATATCATACAACCGCACTCGGAATTTGTCAACCCCTTTTTTCAAAAAACTCAAAAATTTTTGCTTATTTTGCACAAATCGACAGTGTGGCCGTTCACAATGCGGCATGTCCGTTTTCGGCCTCCTCTGCCGATTTATATGCTGTTTCACTTCAAGCGTACCATATTTCTTATGCAGTGCCGTCTCCGAACAATGTTTCGGCAACGAACGCATTTTTTACAATACAAAGCTTCTGTTATTGTTTGTATTACATTTATTTGCAAAAGCTGTACTGTTTTATGTACCGAAAGTGCTTTGTTTTATGTTGACACCGTATATTTCGGGCGGTATAATACAATTGTAAAAGCACCGAAGCTTTTTTATCGTAACCCCTCATGCAGAAGCCGGCGGAAACCTCACCCGCCGGCTTTTGTTCCGTTTTGTCCGCTTTGCAGCCGGAAAACTCAGTAAAAAAAGAACCGTCCTGTTACGGGCGGTTCTCAAAAAACAACCTGCTTTGTCAATGTTAAAATCGGATTGATTCAAAAAATTGAGAATCATCCGCACTCGCAAGTTTTACGGATTGAGCCTGTCGGGGCTGCGGAACAGGAACATAGCTTCCTTAATGTTGAGTCCGAGCAGCAGCATGGTCAAACGGTCAACACCGAGACCGAAACCGCCGTGCGGAGGACAGCCGTATTTAAAGAATTCAAGGTAGAACTTAACGTCTTCACCGAGTCCTTTTTCGTCCGCCTGTTTTTTGAGGATTTCGTAACGATGCTCGCGCTGTGCACCGGTTGTGATTTCAACACCGCGCCAGATAAGGTCATAACCCTGCGGAACGCCGTTTTCATCGCGCATATGATAGAATGCGCGCTTTTCTGCGGAGTAATCGGTTATGAAGAGGAACTCGTGATTGTAATGCTTCTTCACCCAATCAAAGCTGAGTTTCTCTGCCTCGGTGGTCAAATCGCCGCGTTCGCCTTCCGCGGGAACATAGCCGTATTCCTTTTCAAGAGCATCGTAAAGCTCCGCAAGAGTGATAACGGGGAACGGAAGCGTGGGCACAATGAGTTCAATGCCGAAAGCTTCCTTTATGCGTTCGCCGTATTTTTCGTTGACAACGCCGAGAGCATATGTCAATATTTCGGCCTCAATCTGCATAACATCGCGATAGGATTCGATATAGCTGAATTCAAGGTCAAAGCCCGTAAATTCGGTTGTGTGCTTGCTTGTGAAAGATTTTTCCGCACGGAAAACGGGACCGACTTCAAATATGCGTTCAAAGCCCGCCGCCATTGCCATCTGCTTGTAGAACTGCGGACTCTGGGCAAGATACGCCTTGCGGTCAAAATATTCAACTTCAAAAACATCCGCGCCGCTCTCGCTTGCCGCTCCGATAAGCTTCGGAGTGTGAATCTCGATAAAGTCCTTTTTAAGGAGGTATTCGCGCATTGCGTTCACAAGGCAGCTCTGAACCTTAAACAGGAGCTGGTTCTCGTCCGTGCGCAGATCGATCCAGCGATAGTTCAGCCTCTGATCGATTGCAGAGCGTTCGACCGCCTGTTTTTTCTTTGTTGCGGGAATTTCCTTGCGGATAATGGGCAATGCGTCCGCAACGGATTCGATTTCAAGTTCCGTCGGCAGAAGCTCGATTCCGCCCATTTTAACGTACTCGTTTTCCGCAACAAGTCCGGTGCAGCTGATTACGGAATCGGGAGTTATGTGCGCAATGTCGTCAACAAGCGCGGGGCATTTCTCTTTTTCGACGGTTATTTGCAGCTTTCCGGTGATGTCCTTGATGACGATAAAAGCCATTGACTTGCCGTCGCGGATGTTTTCAACAAAGCCCGAGACCTTTGCCGTTTCGCCGCATTTTGTTCGAATATCCCTTATGAAGGTTCTTTCCATTTTTGTTCAATAATTCCTTTCGTTATTGAAACGCCTGCGCTTTTTTGCACACAGGCAGAATTCTTCCGCTTATTATTATACTCATATTTTGCTGTAAATCAAGGCTGAAATCACCGTGCACAAAGCATTGCGGGCAGTTTTTCGGCAAATTCGGGCCGCTGCCGCGCCTTTTTGACGCACCGGCGGCAGGAAAAAAGGCTTTCCGCATTACTGTTGACGCGGCAAGTCTTTTTGCTTACGCTTTATGTATCCTTTTTTGCTTTAAGTCAGCTCATTCTCCGGCATCGACAGGTTCGGAATCCGTCTCGCAATCGATGCTTCCGCCGTTTGAAAGATCCTTTCCGTCCAAAAGCAGCAGCTTTTCGGCAAGCAAACGCGAAAAGCCCGCGACTATTGCGGCGGAAGCAACGAGTTCTTCCGTGGTTTGAACCGCAATATCCGGCTTTTCATCATGATCCAAAAGCGCCGCGCTTGCAAGACGAACCTGCTGAACAAAATATTTTGCGGTCAGATCATGGCGGCTTATGAACGACTCATATGCGCTGCGCACACCCGATGTGCAGCTGTTTTCAGCCGAACCGACCGGAGATTTTGCACATTCGTCGCAGCGTGCATCTGCGCTGCACTCACATGTGGGCAGCGCGATTTTTATCATTGACATGTTAAGGCTCTGTTTCAGCGTGCAAATCATCAGCAGGCACGCAATATGGGGTCGATAGTACTTTTTTTTAATCGGACCCGGCATGATCCCGCGGCGAACATAGTTGTTGATGGCGGAACTTGTAACAACCTCTTCATTCTTCAGTTCGGGCGGCAGATAATCCAAATATTTGCGCAGCAAATCAACGGTCTGCTCCATATACAGACCGAAATCGGGTATCTCATCCCATTCGGGAAGGCGAAAGCGCATAAGATGCTTTTCCCACCGACGGAGCTTACCCGCAATCAAGGCTTTATCATATGACATTATTTTTCCCCCTGCGTCCCTTTTCGGGGCGCAAATTGCAAAAGATTATACGGCATTGTGCATATTGTACATTTTAAGCATTGTTCCGCATTTTTCATAATTGTATTATAGTGCAGGATTCAAACGCTGTAAAGCGCATTTGTCCGAAATATATGCTCAAAAGTCTCATTTTGTTGCATTGAGCACTTGACACATTCATATGAACATGTTAATCTGTTACAGTAGATTAGATTATGTGAGGTGAATGAACGTGTACCGAATTATTACCGATACTTCCGCAAATCTCGAGCTTGAGCTTTTGGAGCGGAGGGGCATTGCGGAGATACCGTTTTCATTCAGTATACCGGAAAAAGGCGGAGATGCGCTGTACTGTCCGGATTTTTCGGCTTTTGATTCCAAAGCATTTTATGATGCAATGCGCAGCGGAACAAGAGTCACAACCTCTCAAATAACGCCCGCTCAATATACTGAAAAAATGCGTCCCTTGCTTGAAGCGGGGCAGGATATTCTTTTTATCGGCATGTCATCCGGCGTGAGCGGATCATTTCAGGCCGGAATGGTGGCGGCGGCTCAGCTGCGCGCCGAATTTCCCGAACGGAGCATTGAGCTTATCGACACTCTCGGAGCCTCGCTCGGCGAAGGGCTTGTTGTTCTGCGTGCGGCGGAACTCCGCGATTCGGGAATTGCCCTTTCTGCGGCGGTACACCTGCTTTCGGACTATCGCGACAGGATATGTCAGGTTTTCACGGTTGACAACCTCAAATATCTCTGCTCGACGGGCAGGCTTTCGAATGCAAAGGCTGCAATCGGCAACATTTTGAATATCAAACCCCTTTTGAAGGGCGACAGCGAGGGAAAAATCGTCAATTTCGGCAAAGTTCGCGGAAGGAAACACTCCCTGCGCGCAATTGCGGAACAATATCGCGAATACGTTGTTGACGCTGCAAACCAAACAGTCGGCATCGCACATGCGGACTGTATCGAAGATGCAAACACTCTTGCGGAGCTTATATCAGAAATTGCTCCGCCGAAGGATATTTTAACCGTTATGTACGAGCCCGTGACGGGTTCCCATGTCGGTCCGGGGACACTGGCATTGTTTTTTGTCGGCAAAAAAGGCTTCAGACAGGCAAAGAGCTGATTCTTCTGTCCGAAGCACCGAAAAGGAATTCCCCCCTTCCTTAATGAAACGTTGGTTTACCGCGTTTCTGTTGTAAAACGAAAAAGTCCGCGTGCCCTCCCTGCGGACTTTTTCGTTTTTTAGCGTTTTATATTAGTTGCATGATTCGATGCAGATCCCGTTTTCTTTATGTGTGCATGTTGTATATTTATGTTTCTCTTCCTTTTATATTTCTTTTTTGCATGGCATTCAAAATCCGTGCTTTCCTGCAAAAACAATTCTCAATTCAACATGCGCCTTGCCGCAGCAGCATCCCACCGTTCGGTTAAAAACCGTTTATATCGCTTCGCATCGTGAAAAGTGAATTGTTAACAAATTGTTCACAATTTCAGGGCAAAACCGGGTTGACATTATTACTTTGATATGTTACCATGCAAGTGTATACAAGAATTGCATCGGAATTCGCTCCTTTGCAAAAAAAATCTGCGCAGAAACGTCTCGCACCCGACGGCTGAAAATCCGTTGGGGAAGTGAACAAATCACTCTCAGTTTCAAGGAGGTATTCAAACAATGAAAAGAACGCTTTCCATCGTCCTTGTTTTCTCGCTTATGCTGTCCGCATTTGTTCTTGCATCCTGCAAGGGAACCAACAAAGACGCACAGAACACCGCCCCGCCGCATTCGGCTGCTTCCGAAGCCGCCGCGCCGACGGATACCCCCGCCGCCGCACCGGAAACCGAAGCCCCAACGGCAGACCCCTATCCGAGACCCGATCCCGTAACCGTCGAATGGCTTGCAGGGGAAATGCAGCGCCGCTATTACGTCGGCTGTATGAACCTTGAGCTTATGGATTTTTCCGACATTATGGACAGGAACGAGGATACGGATCTGTTCTTTTGGGATAATCAGCTTGAGATCGATCTAAAAAAAATCGGTGGAAAAGGAAACTTCGTCAGAGAAAACTTCGTCAGTGTAACCATTGAGGAGGCGTATGTCAAACAAATCGTGAATGAAACAGAAGCCGAAATCACGGCGGATGTGTATGTCCTCACGAGGCATCCAACTCCCTCTATTCCCAGGAGCGGCACCGGTATGGATTTTCGAATCACCGTTGATAAGCAAAGAATGGTCATAATCGCCTACTCGGAACCCAATGTGTGTGCTACCCGATATACTTCTTGGCTCGGTTGGCTTGCCTCAAACTATCGCAATGAAGGGCTGACTTGGCAGGAAGCAAATAAAAAGGCATATGAAGAAATCTATGCCGAATATGCAAATTAAATTCTAAATTAGGAGGTTAAAAAAATGAAAAGGTTTTTCTCTGTTATCCTTGCGCTGCTGTCCGCATTTGTTCTTGCATCCTGCAAGGGAACCGACAAAGACGCGCAGAACACCGCCCCGCCGCATTCGGCTGCTTCCGAAACCGCCGCGCCGACGGATACCCCCGCCGCCGCACCGGAAACCGAAGCCCCAACGGCAGACCCCTATCCGAGACCCGATCCCGTAACCGTCGAATGGCTTGCAGGGGAAATGCAGCGCCGCTATTACGTCGGCTGTATGAACCTTGAGCTTATGGATTTTTCCGACATTATGGACAGGAACGAGGATACGGATCTGTTCTTTTGGGATAATCAGCTTGAGATGGCTTGGAGAATATTCGGTTGTGACGGCAATTTCGTCAGTGTGACCATTAAGGAGGCGTATGTCAAGCAGATTGTGGATGAAACAGAAACCGAAATCACGGCGGATGTGTATGTCCTCACGAGGCACCCAACTCCCTCTCTTCCCAGGAGCTGCACCGGTATGGATTTTCGAATCACCGTTGATAAGCAGAGAATGGTCATAATCTCCTACTCTGAGCCCAATATTTGCGCTACCCTATATACTGATCGACTGCTTCCGCTTGCCTCAAGCTATCGCAGGGAAGGGCTGACTTGGCAGGAAGCCAATAAAAAGGCATATGAGGAACTATATGCCGAAACGGTTGCTTTTGCCACTACCTATCCGAGACAAACCCCGCAGGGCTGATCAATCATGCGTTCAGCCTTGATCGCAAAACAATTTGAACCTAAGTTTCGGTTAAATCGTTTCCGACAACAAAAAAGCGATAACAAATTCAAAATACGGAGGATCAAAAAATGAAAAGATTTTTATCGATTATCCTTGCGATAATCCTTGCCTGCACAGGAACTTTTGATACAGTTCTTGCAAACGAAGCTGCCGCCTCGGATGAACTGCCCGAAGGCACAAAATCGGTGCCGGGCCGAAGAGTGCGACTTTTTCGGAGTAACCCCCGCCTTTGCGGCCGGAATTGAATCAACCTCCGCCTGCCGCTCGGGTTTCATCGCTCGGGCGGCAGATTTTGTTTCTGCCGTTTTCGCATCGTGAAAAACAGGTCATCAGCAAATTGCCCCCAATTTTGATATCGAAATTTTTGTGATTGACAAATGCTTTTTCGTGCATTATAATAAAGACTGAATATTTTTATGTCCCTTTGCCCGGCGGCAATCGGGCAAATACCAAATCGCAGATTGGGACGCGGTGCGCCGCAGTTTTCCTTAAAGGCATACCTCCGTTTTTTGCAGTCGGAGCATGCCGAAAGAGAGCCGTGCAGGGTGAAAGGCGGCAAGGGACTTCGGATGCATTATCACCCATGAGAGCGAAGGGGAAACCGCAATAAGAGGCGGGTTTGCTCAACTCATGCCGAATATGTTCGGCAATGCGGGATTATCCTTCGACGCAGCCCCCGCGTTAAAGGGCAGGAGTGCAAAGGCACGGTTTTTGTTATGCCTTTGAATCCGGGTGGTACCGCGGTTTCGATCGTCCCGTTTTTCGGGGCGGTTTTTTATTTTTAAAAATTTCCTTAAAAGAAAAGGAGTGTTTGAACAATGTACAAAAAAGTTTCCGCCTCGCTCGACTTTGTTCCGAGAGAGAAAGAGGTTCTGGAATTCTGGAAGGCAAACGGCATCTTCGAGAAATCCGTTGAACAGTCCAAGGGCAAACCTGCTTACACTTTCTATGACGGACCGCCCACAGCTAACGGCAGGCCGCATATCGGGCATGTTTTGACCCGCTCCATGAAGGATATCATTCCCCGCTACCGCACGATGAAAGGCTTTGACGTGCTGCGCAAAGCGGGTTGGGATACGCACGGACTTCCCGTTGAACTTGAAGTGGAAAAGCTGCTCGGACTGGACGGCAAGGAGCAAATCGAGAGTTACGGCGTGCTTCCTTTTATTGACAAATGCAAGGAGTCGGTTTGGAAATATAAAGGCGAATGGGAACAGATGAGCGATGCCGTCGGTTATTGGGCGGACATGGAGCATCCCTATGTTACCTATACCGATGATTACATTGAATCCGTTTGGTGGGCATTGAAGACAATCGACGAAAAAGGGCTGCTCTATAAAGGCCACAAAATCGTTCCCTATTGCCCGCGCTGCGGAACCGCACTGTCAAGCCACGAGGTTGCACAGGGGTATAAGGACGTTAAGGAAGTTTCCATCTTTGTGACCTTCCCCGTCATTCCCGATGCGGAACACAGCTTTGTTGACGGCAGCGAAAGCTTTATTGCATGGACGACAACACCGTGGACGCTGCCCAGCAATGTCGGTCTTTGCGTCAATGCCGACGAAGACTATGTAACAGTTCTTTGCGGCGAAAAAAAATACATTCTTGCGGCTGAGCTTGTTGAAAATGTTCTCGGCGAGGACACAACCGAGCTTGCACGCTTCAAAGGTTCGCAGCTTGTCGGCATTCACTACAAACCGCTGTTTGATTTCCCCGTCAACCACAAAGGCAGGGATGCCTGGCGCATTGTTTCGGACGATTACGTAACCCTTACCGACGGTGCGGGCATAGTTCACCTTGCCCCCGCATTCGGCGAAGACGACGCACGCGTCGGCAGGAAATGGGAGCTTCCGTTTGTTCAGCTTGTTGACGCCCGCGGAAGGCTCACCGGCGGCACCCCGTGGGACGGCACTTTCGTTAAGGAAGCCGATAAGCCCATCATTGCCGACCTTAAAGCGCGCGAAAGGCTGCTTAAGGAACTTCCCTATGAACACAGTTACCCCTTCTGCTGGCGCTGCGACACTCCGCTCATCTACTACGCAAGGGAAAGCTGGTTTGTGAAGACCACTGCCGTGCGCGACAGATTGATTGAAAACAATAAAAAGATAAACTGGATTCCCGAATCCATCGGCGAAGGCCGCATGGGTAATTTCCTTGAAAACGTTATCGACTGGGGCATCAGCAGGGAGCGCTATTGGGGAACTCCCCTGCCCGTGTGGATGTGCCCTGATTGCGGACATTACCATGTCATGGGCAGCCGTGCGGAACTGCGCAAATATGCTCCGGACACGCCCGAGGATATCGAGCTGCACAAGCCCATGCTCGACCCGATAACCTTTAAGTGCGAAAAATGCGGCGGAACGATGCACCGCGAGCCCGTTGTTATCGACTGCTGGTTCGACAGCGGCTCAATGCCTTTTGCACAGTGGCACTATCCGTTTGAAAACAAAGAGGAATTCGAACGCCGCTTCCCCGCGGATTATATCAGCGAAGCCGTTGACCAAACCCGCGGTTGGTTCTATACGCTGAGCGCACTTTCAACCATCCTTTTTGACAAGCCCGCATTCAAGAACTGCATCGTGTTGGGACTTGTTTGCGACAAGGACGGCAAAAAGATGAGCAAGCACGTCGGCAATGTTGTTGCGCCTGCGGACGTTTTAACAAAACAGGGCGCGGATGCGGTGCGTTGGTATTTCTACACCGCCTCCAGTCCGTGGCTGCCCAGCCGTTTCAGCGGCGACGCCGTAAGCGAGATGCAGCGCAAATATATGGGTACGCTGTGGAACACATATGCGTTCTACGTTTTGTACGCAGATATTGATGAATTTGACCCCACGAAGCATGAGCTCGTTCGCGAAAACCTTTCCGTAATGGACAAATGGCTGCTTTCACGCCTTAACACGCTCATTCGAACAGTGGATAACTATCTTGAAAACCTCCGCATTACCGAAGCGGGGCGCGAATTGAACCGCTTTGTTGACGACCTTTCCAATTGGTACGTTCGCCGCGGCAGGGAACGTTATTGGGGCAAGGAAATGACTGTGGATAAAGAAGCGGCGTATATGACCCTGTTCACAGTGCTTGAAACGCTTTCCCGCCTCACCGCACCGTTCACTCCGTTCATGGCGGAAGCAATTTATCAAAACATCGTCCGCACGGTGAACAACCTTGCACCGGAGAGCGTACACCTTTGCGCATTCCCGATTTGCGACGAAAGTTTCATCGACGCGGAACTTGAACGCAGCATGGACGAAATTCTGGAAGTTGTCACACTCGGAAGGTCGGCACGCAATCTTGCGAACATCAAGAATCGCCAGCCTCTTTCGGAGCTGTTTGTTCAGGGTGTTGATGAACTGCCGGCTCGGTATACCGAGATTATCGAGGATGAATTGAATGTGAAAGCCGTTCGCTTTGTTAAGGATGCTTCCTCGTTCATAACCTATCGCGTAAAGCCCCAACTGAAGCTTCTCGGGCCGCGTTACGGAAAGATTCTTCCCAAAATCAATCAGTATTTGCAGGGAGACGGTATAGGCAATGCGGTTGTTGCTGCCCATGCAGAGGGACGCGCTTATGAATTTGAGCTTGAAACGCTCACCGTCTCGCTGAATCCTGAAGATGTGCTTGTTGACACCGTCAAAAAGGAAGGCTTTGCCTCAGTCGGCGATAACGGCGTGACCGTTGTGCTTAACACCGCGCTCACGGATGAACTGATTGAAGAAGGCTATGTCCGCGAAATCATCAGCAAGATTCAGACCATGCGCAAAGAAGCCGATTTTGTTGTTACCGACAGGATTATAATCGGCGTCGAATGCGGCGAAAACCTGCTTGCGGTGTTGGATCGCAATTCGGACGAAATCCGCAGAACGACGCTTGCCGATGAACTCACTTTCGGCACGCCCGACGGCTATGTGAAAGAGTGGGATATAAACGGCGAGAAGGTCGCTCTCGGTGTTAAAAAAGCATAAGGAAATCGCTTATGCGTGTCTTCGCGCTTCACGAAATCATTGGACAATGTTTACCTGAATACACGCACGGAGCGGAACAACCGAGTCGGCCCTCCGCTCCGTCCGCCTGTATTATTTCATCAAGGAGGAAAGGCAGATGCATTCAAAATCAAAACCCGGCTTTATTCGCTTGAACACGCTCGCGCTTGCGGCGGCACTCGCACTTGCCTGCACGCTTGCACTGCTTTTCTGCGGCTGTCAGTCGAAAGCAGAAAGGGAAAAGCTTGCCGAAGAAGGTCTCTTATATTATAAGAATCTTGATTTTAATAATGCAAAACGCTGCTTCCTCACCTGCGGTGATTCGTATAAATACACAGAGTATCTTGAATCAATTGCCGAATATGAAAAGCTTTATGCTCAGGCGGTTGAATTGGTTTCTGCCGGCAAGCCGAACGAGGCGCGTGCGATATTTATCGGAATTACCGGATATCTCAACAGTGCTGACTTTGTTGAATATATTGATTCGCTCAAAGTTCATTATGACAGCGGCGTAAAGCTTTATGAAAGCGGCCGCTACCTCGAAGCATATTCAAGTTTTGCGGATGCGTGCGGCTATGAATCAAGCGCGGCATACCTTCGGAACATTGAAGATCTTTTGAAAGTCTACAATGAGGCCGTTGAGCTTATGAACATCGGCAATTACGAAGATGCTGTTTTGCTTTTTCAATCGCTGAACACAGAATTTGAAAATTCCGACGACCTTATTGAAACCTGCCGAAGTCGGCTTGCGGTAAGTCCCGTTCTGCTGAACAGCTTCATCAAAGCTTATAACTCAGAGTATTCTTCCGAGGGCATACGCATTGAGGCGGGCAGCACGGGTGAACCGGGCTCGCAATTTGCGCTCCGCGACACAAGAGGGATACTTTTTACGGGACTCACGGATGAGTTCGGAAGGATAACCTATATTACCTGCCGATTTGAACCCGAAGTTCTTGAATCTCTTGAACCCGGCAGCGTGTCAACAGTTGCGGCGCATTTTATCCACGCGCTGAACACGCATACATGCAGCCTCGATTCCGTAACGGCCGATATTTCATCTTACCTTAACGCAGGCGAAAACGGCAGGCTCTACGGCTGCATGAATGTATCAAGCCTTTCCGAGAACAGCGGCGCATTCGTCATATCGGCAGGATACGAAAAATGACCCGCCCCGTTCACGCTTTTTTTCGCTTGGCGTATGTTCAAATTCATTCGTTAAAAGGCTTGAACTTTTTTTAAAAAACTGGTATACTTAGGCTCATGCCGAACAGCGTGAAATCAATGCGCATTCACGCTGTGCCGATTTGTTTTTTCGGAAACGATACGGCAATTAATAAAACAAACCCGAAAGGAATATCGTTATGAAAAAAGTCAATCGAATGATCGCAATCATGCTGTCCGTTCTTCTGCTTGCTGCCGCATTTTGCATGACAGCATGCAAGGACGACAAAAAGCCTTCCAACCCTGCCACAACCACCGCGAACCCGAACCCGAAGCCGGGCAATGACACACGCAAAAACCCCAATACCACAACCGACCCCCGCACTCTCGTTGTTGAAACGAACTGGGGACTTGCTGCGGATACCGTTGTTATGACGCTCAATTTCAAGGGCAGCGAATACAAGCTCACCGCAGGTGAACTTTATGCTCTTGGTGCCGAAAATGTTTCCGCACTCGACCAGACCAACGCACTCGTCAGGGGCGGCTCCGTTAACGTCTTCAACGGAGTGAATCTCAAGGCCGTTCTCGATTCCGTCGGTGTTGATGTTTCCGATGCCGAAACCGCCAACATATATTCGCTTGTACTCACCCAAGTCGGCGGCACCGAGCAGGATCTTTCCGACAAAATCTCCGCGCTGAGCCTTTTCGATTGCACGCTTGCATTTGCAAACAACGGAAAACCCATCGGTTCACCCGATAACGGCGGCTATTTCACTCTGCATACAACTGAACAGGGTTCTACGGATGTTGCCTATTCCGGCGTTACCGCAGTTACCATCAAGTAAACACTCTGCACTGTTCCGTTCCGGCGACAAATAAATCAAACCATAGGCAAAAGGGAGTTCGGCAATTGCCGTTCTCCCTTTTTTGATTCAATTGCATGATTGTAAAAAAATACCGGTTTTTAAATGCCGAGTTTCGTGCATACGGCTGAGTCGGGCGGGCATAATAAGCCCATGAGGAAAAGAGCGAACGGAAAATTTCAGGAGCGGATCAAGCAAGACCATTCGAATGTGACGGATAAAGAAACCGCATTCACAACCGAAGGCAGAGGCGCGATCAAATCGGATGTGTTGGGCAGCTACACCGGCACCGCCGAGGATTATGAGGCTCCGGTGCAGGATGCGGACGATCTGTAAATGCCGCGGATGAACAGCAGCTCGCCGTCAACGGCGGCGCAGCGATGCAAATGTTCCGACCCGCAGGGCATTTCAACCGGATGCTTTCGATGTTCCCCCGAGTTGTACTGATGATTACCCCCATCCCGTGAAACCTTTGAATCGGGAATACCCCGAAAATTCGGCTTTTACGGATAGCCGAATCGAGTGTTCCCGAGTTTGTGCAGAGTGTTTCATGAAAACCCGAACGGAGCAGAGAACTTTTCTCATGATTTGTCCGCAATTGAAACTGCCGCAGTGATTGCATCTGCGGCAGTTTTTTGATTTTTGAATATGTAATGTTCAATGCACAGAGAGGGCACTCTGCTTAACGGCTACACAATATGCATGACTTTTTTTGCGATTGCAACCGCATCTTCAACGGAAATTGCGCCGTCGCAGTTATAATCCGAAAGCTCGCGCCGTTCCGGGTCAAACCCGTCCAGTCCGAGCGCGGTGCGCAGCGCCGCCATGCTGTCCGAAAGGGTAATTTTCCCGTCCATGTTCACATCCCCGCGAGCGGCATCCAGCCCCACGGCTTTCAGCTCAACGTTGTCAATATAAGCGCAGTCATCAACTCCCGCCGATTTGTCGTTGCCCTTTTCATAGCTCCAGCGGAAACAATACCTTCCGTCGATCGGTGCGGTGAAAATGTATTTCGTCCATCCCGTTTCGCCCGATATCTCCATCAAGACCTTTGTTCCGACGGTGCAGATAAACCTGTCCGTATCGACCCCGCTGCTGACGCAGTAATCAAAACTCAGTGTGTCCCCCGCTTTCATCGTCACTGTCAGACGCAGATCGCTTTCTGAATTGTTTTCGCCCGCATTCGAGCTTACGGCAGCAATGCGTCCGCCGACAACGGTGTTGCCGACCATGCCTCTTGAAACTGTCGTGCTGCCGACAAACGGATCATCCGTCCCGGATGTGAACTCAAGTGAGCCGCCCGGAACGTTCAAAGCATAATTAAGATCGGTAATTCCGCTCTGTCCGTCGAGCAATTGAGAATCCAGCCATTCAATTCGTCCCGTAAGCCAATTGGTGAGAAAATTGACGCCGTGATCAAAGTTCTTTTCCCATTTTTCTTCGGTTGCGGCAGTGCAATTGTACAAATATGCCGCCTGTTCGTTGATAAGTGCAAAAAACTCGGGAATCAACGTGCTGCGGTATTCTTTGTAGCGCTGTTTGAACCGCGCCTGAAAATCCGGATAGTTGTGATACAATGCGTTGAACCACGGAGCGGAACTGTTTATCGCAATGAACCCGACCGGTCCTCTTCCGCCGACGCAGTCCTCAACATCATTGTGTTCCGCACTGGCATTATTAAATGCCGTCAGCCCGAACGCAATATCAAAATCCCATATTGCGGTCATGTACAGCCTGTCGTCCTGACTCTGTTTATACAGGTAACAGCTTGTTTTAAAATTACCGTCGATGTTCTTTGTTATTTCCTGAATAATGATGTAATCTATCCATGAATCGACATCAATGTATTTTTGATAATCTTCGCCGCTTATTCCCATTACGGCATTATGAACGCTCTTCATGTGTTCCTCAAGGTATTCAAGCATTCGCGCCGTGAGTTCGGATGAAGCGGGTTCCGGCTGTTTAAGCACGAAATAATCCTGCGTCTGATTCGCCCAATACGGACAGTCGAACCACATATCCCGTGCAAAATCAACCTTCATCGCAATATCCTTTTCGATGAAATAACCGCCCGTTATATCGCTCTCATCCGCTTCGTCAATATCGACTTTTGTGCTTTCAATGCCCGGACGTTCTATGAGGATATAAATTCCATTGTATTCTCCGTTAAAATAAACGTCAACGAATTCGCATTTCGGAACATAGTCCATGCCCGAAAGCAATGCACCGGCTTTGTATGTCACAAGATTGCGCATCAGGGAGGGATCCGAGTAACTTGCAACGATTGCATACCGCTTTGTTGCAGGAATATCGAGCAGCGATGCTTTTTGTTCCAACTTAATCGAATAGGGCTTTTGCGGCTGCGTCCAAGACAGATTTCCGCGCCCCTTAACATAGCCCGAGCCGCTGAACTCGCCGCTTGAATACTTTTTCGTTCCGAGAGTCAAACTGAAATTTGCAGACACCCAATTATCCTTGCCGATAAGCGAAAAATCGTTTAAGGTTGTGATATCCAGCCGCGGAAGGGATTCGACTGCGGCATAAATTCCCAAGAGATATAAGTCAGAGAATGCCACGCTCTCCCCTGCGATTGCGGAAAACGAAAAACGTATGCTTGCATCGCTGTTGAGCAATATGGTTCTTCGCGCCGGATTGCTTGGGAAGAACACGCTGTATTTATCGTTATAGCTCCAGCCCTCCGCAAACCTTGCAACGAGGGTCACAGTTTTCGTTTCCGCAAACGTGAAAACACCTGAATGCAGGTTGCCGCGCAGAACCGTTTTGCTGTATTCCAAAGTTACCCCATCCGAATGTCGGGGCTTGATCTCGTATTCAACAACTCCGTTTGAATCCTCTGCATATGAAGTAATCCCGCCCGCTTCCGTCTCGGTTCTTGCGCCGGCAGGCAGAGAGCAGAGCACAAACAGCAATGCTGTTATCGCACACAGTGCGCGCCTGCAAAGCTTGTTCACAAGCAACTCCTCCGAAAATAGAATTTTCGCAAACATATCGGTTATTTTAGCATATTTCACGGTTCATTTCAACCCATTTCCAAACTCATATTGTAATTTTTCGACTTTTGTCACAGAATATTCGAATTCTGCACTCATTTTTCGCATTTTTTTGCCGCCTAATCGCACATGAATACTTAATAAGTGATGAATTTAATGTATTTCCCGGGAAATTTTGCAGGATTACCTTTTTTTGAAAAAGGCGTTGACAAAACCGTCGCTGCTGTATTATAATCAATAGCACAGTTGTGGCAACTGATTCAGTACGAACGGAGGTGGACTTTTTTGCAGATTGATAAATTTTCTCGAACACCGATTTATGAACAGGTCATAGACGGTATTGAGCGAGAAATACTCACAGGCGAGCTGAAACCCAATTCGCCCGTCGCATCCGTGCGCGCATTGTCGGTGCAGTTTTCCGTGAATCCGAACACGCTTCAAAAGGCTTATACCGAACTTGAGCGGCGCGGACTTTGTTACAGCGTTCCCGGCAGCGGGAGGTTCGTTTCGCCTGACGCAATGCAGCGATTGCACGAAGCACGCAGCAAACTTCTTGACGAAATAACCGCACTTTCCCGTGAGCTTAAGCTGACAGGTTTCAACAGGGCGGATGTTATCAACGCAGTGAACAAAGCCTATGATGAAAACATTATCGAAAACAACCAAACGGAGGAAAAATGACATATGATTAAAGTAACCGACCTTTCAAAAAACTTTGGCGAACTCAAAGCATTGGACAAAGTCAGTTTTTCTGTTCCAAAGGGCAGCATATTCGGGTTTGTCGGGGCGAACAGCGCGGGCAAATCCACTCTTATGCGCATAATTGCGGGAATTTACACTGCGGATGACGGTTCCGTGCTCATTAACGATGAACCGGTTTATGACAATCCCGCCGCAAAAACGCACCTCGTTTTTGTTCCGGACAGAATGCACCTTACGGGAGGCGGGGCAACGATCGAACGCATGGCAAATTTTTATGCTTCATGCTATCCCAAGTTCTCGTTTGAAAAGTTTGATGCGCTGCTCAACATTTTTAAGCTCGATAAAAAACGCCGCGTTCGTTCCCTGAGCAAAGGTATGGTGAGGCAGGTGCAGACGGTGCTTGCGCTGAGCTGCAATGCAGATGTTCTTCTTTTTGATGAAACCTTTGACGGACTGGATCCGATTGCGCGCAACATTGCCAAACGCCTTATTTATCGCGATATGTGTGACTTCGGTTCAACCGTCATTCTGACCAGTCACTCCCTGCGCGAACTTGAGGACACTTGCGATCGGTTTGCAATGCTGTATCAGGGTAAAATCGTTTTTCAAAATGACCTTGCCGATGCTAAATCGCAGCTGTTTAAGGTTCAGCTTGCATTCGCAAGACAGGTTACGCCGGAGGACTTCAAGGATGTTGAACTGCTTTCTTTCACCAAGCAAGGCAGCATTGTATACGTTCTTGTGCGCGGCGAAGCAGCCGAAACCTCGGCAAAAATCGAAGCGTTGAAGCCGCTGATAATGGATATGCTTCCCTTATCAATCGAGGAAGTTTTTACATATGAACTGTCTTCCCTCGGCTACAATTTTGATGAAATCAAATAAGGAGAATCCAACCATGAGAAAGAATCGCGTTCCGTTTTTCAGCAAATCCTACTGCCGCGAAATGCTGAGGGAGTTTTCAACCACGGGAATCGTATTTGCATCGATCGAATTTGTTGCATCCATGCTGTCGTTTTTCGGGATTACGCAAAACCTTCTGTCAATGCTGCTCTACGGTGCAAATCTGTATATCCAATCTTCCGCCGTAAGTTACGTCAGTCTTTTCTGCTTTGTTGCCGGATTTGTTTTTGTTGTGAAGCACCTGGTCCGCTCCGCATGGGATTTCCGCGGAAGCATTCCTGTCGCAAAACGAACCATGCTCATTTCGGCCTTCACCGCAATGCTTGCGTGGGCGGGCATTTGCGCCGCCGCAAACATTCTCGGAGCATTCGTCGGCAGCCTTGTCTCAACAATTTCCAACTCATCCGTCCTTGTTCCGAGTTTCGCCATGGTTGCGGAGGCGATCGGTGAATCCCTGCTTCGCGGATTGATGCTGTTCGGCGGCTTTGTGCTTGTTTTTTCGCTGTCCACACGTACTTTCCCGACCATTGTGCTTGCGTTCGTCTGTCTTCTTCTGCCGAACATTGCATATAATGCGCTCACGTACAATACCGAATCACCCTTCTCGCTTACGGAGCTGCTGTTCCCCGTCAGCCCTGCCGCGTCAACTTTTTTGAACTGTCTTATTCGCATTCTGTGCTGTGCGGCGGTTCTGATTGCTGCATATTTCGCTTTTGTCAATGCGCAGGCGGAAACAGCGGGCAAACCTGCAAGAACGCGTTGGATCCACGTTCTGATAAGCATCGGCTTTGCACTCACCGCATCACTCATGTTCGCCAATGATGTGTTCTATCCCGATGTTTATTCGGGCAGTCCCCAAATTGCATGGAATCATCTCATCGCGCCCGCAATTGTCGGAGTTGTTGTGTATTTCGGATTCAGCTGGATCACACTTCGCAGCTTCAAATCCGCAGTAAAGCGGCTGATGTTCTTCCCCGTCGTGCTTGCGGGAGTCGCAATCGTTCTGCTTTGCTCGGCAGCAATGACAAGTGCCTCTGAAAAAATCGAAATTCGCGCAAGCAATATCGAATACGTCACCGTGCAGGGCGGATTGGTTCCTTCTTCGGGCTTTTACTCGCTCTGTTGGCGCGGAAACAAGGATTCGGAACGCATGCAGCTTCATGATGAAATGCTTTTTGACTACTGTGAACAGCTTTCAAAAGCCGATTTCGATTATATTTCCACCTATGCGTATACGTCATCCGAATCGCAAATAATCGGACATTCCCTGTTCAATCCATCATCCGTCATAAGATCCTTAGACCGTTTCGAAAACACCGTTACCCTCGCCGTAAAACTCAAAAGCGGGCAGACATATTATTATCCGGCCTCCCTTGATTCATATGACTATTCGTGGAAGAACGAAGAGTTTACGCTGCGCGACATTCTCTTGATGAACACGGATTATGTTGAAAGCAATGTCAACCTGTCCCGATTCGAAAACGGAAAAGTCGCCCTGCCGCACGGGCTTGACGCGAACTTTCATGACACGCTTATGCGTGAGCTGAAAGCTCTTGATTCAGATAAGCTCATGCTCCAGTTCGGCATCGGCAGCGAGGAAAAAGCAGACCCTGCGGAACTCATGAATCCGTGGAGTTTTTCGGAAAGCGGTGAATTCGGCAACGATTTCCAATTTGCAGTGCTTTCCGACATAAGCGGAAACTATTGCCGCGTTGTTGCTGTTGATGAAAACACTCCCGAATCTCTTCGTATGCTTATTTCTTACGAAAACAGGAAAACGGAGAAAACCCGCGGATTCGATGAAACGCTCAACGCACTTGAAAGCGGCTCGTTCAACATTGTCGGCGGCTCGATTTCAGGTTTGGATGACATGTTCCAAAGCAATTTTGTCTATTTCAATGTTGACGGCATGAATCCTCCGGCGCTTGCGCAGCAGGCTTATGTAAACCGCGAAACAATCGATACTCTGTTGAATTGCATTGAACAAAGCCGCGGCAAAACACCGGAGCCGGGTCAGCACGTTCTGTCCGTGTGGTTCAGCACTATAGCTTCCGGCAGATACAACAGTGAGCTTGACGATGAAATGTATGATAAAAGTTTCATCGATGATTACGGTTACATCGACAGATACACTCTGTCCGAACTCGGAATTGAGTATTCCGATGCCGGCACTCTGCACTACTTCATCTTTGTTGATGATGCAGCTTACAGCAGGATTCTTCAGCTGTTCAGCAACATGCACGGCGGTGTTGCGGATGCATAAGCATCATAACGGACTTTGGAATTCAAACAAATAAGGCCGATGCTAAACAGCGTCCGTCCCGTATGTTGGGGCGGACGCCTTGCTTTTTTTGAACGAGGGTGATCCGGGGAGTGCCGAACATTACATTTCCCGGCTCAAGCGAAGCGGGCTTATGCAGAAAGCATGATTTTTGTGTGCAGCAAACGGACTTGTTCATGTTTGCTGTTCTCGTACTGTCCTTAAAAGCAGTTCTCCCTGTGGAAACAGCCGAAACAGTCCATTTTAGATTCGTCGATTGTATCTGCTTTCAAGTCTGAAGGTGTCCAAATTTCCGGACTAAAGAAGTTAATGACTTGAACCGCAAAAACTTTTTGCTTTGCTCTGAAAATGCAGTGCTTATTCGCTGAGCAGCCAATCGATGAGACTCTCGGATTTGATTCCGTCATAGGAAGTATTAAGACCCGGTTCAAGAGACAACACGATTTTTTCGTAGTTGTCGCGGATACTTTGAAGCGGTGCAAGCTCCCGCTTGCGCACATCTTCGCTCATCATCGACTCCGTTACCTGGATATACATTTTCTCATCGGCGGTCGTTGCAATGAAGTCAACCTCCGCATTGCCGATTTTGCCGATCGCTGCATCATAGCCACGGCGAAGCAGTTCAAAGTAAACGACATTCTCGATGGCATGACCGCTGTCCCGATTACGGAAACCCAGCAGATAGTTGCGAAGTCCGATGTCAACGATATAGTATTTTCCGAGTGTACGGAGGTAGGCTTTGCCCTTGATATCAAAGCGTTTGATCTCGTAGAAGAAGTAGCTCTCCAGAAGCGCATTTACATATGCCTGCACCGTATGGGCGCTGGGTGCGCCTTTGCGCTTGCCGTCCTCCAGAAGACCTTCGTTTACCAAAGTATTGCCGATAGAAGCAATCGACACGCTGGAGCCGATATTATCCGCAAGGAACAGGATGATCTTACAAAGTAGCATAGGGTCTGTGATCTGCTTTTGACCTCTGCGTTTTTCTCTCTCCAGAATGTCACGAATCACGACTGTGGAATAGATGCCGTCGAGAAGCGACAGTGCCTTTTCCTGTTCCAGTCCGACATCGGCGATTCCGGGCATTCCACCGAAGCGCATATAGGCGTCAAAAACTTCTCGCAGTTCGTAGCGTTCACCGTTCTTATCAAATACCTGCTTGCGGAGTCCACCGAGAGCACTCTGCGTTTCGCGAACCTCAAAACCGTGAAAATCAAGGAACTCACGGAAAGAGAGAGGCAGCATTTTGATTTCGACGCACCTCCCGGAGAGATAGGTTGAATACTCTGAAGAAAGAAGATAGGCATTCGACCCGGTAACATAGATGTCGCAGTCAAGATCCACACGGAAGGCGTTTACAGCATCCTCCCATGCCTCGATCCGTTGCAGCTCATCAAAGAAAAGGTACATCCTCTTTCCTGTGACAACGCGCTCTTTTACATAGTGATAAATTTCATCGGCGCTCATCCCTCGAAAATCGAAGGATTCAAAATTCATCTCGATGATCTGCTCCGGCTGAATACCGGTATCTTTCAAATGCTGAACCATCAGCTTTAACAAGCTGGACTTGCCGCAGCGGCGAATGCCGGTGATTACCTTGACCGGCTCCGTATCCTGAAAGCCGATCAGTTTATTTAAATAGCTGTCACGCCTCTTAAGTTCATGGGAATCTATCATGTCTTCACCCCTCCTGCGCTATTAGTATAGCACAAATCAGCGAAAAAACCAAGCAAATGCATCATAGTGCAAAAACTTTAAGTTTTCGACCGATTTTGCAGAGCTGAATTGACAGCAGCCCGTTTGTTTTGGAACCGATGCAGCAAACCCCTTATTTTTTGAATCGACTGCGTTTAAATTCGGTTTTAATTCAGCGTTTCAATCGTGTAAAATCACTCGGATTCGGTTATGTAACCCTCTTTCATCAAAGTTGAAACAAAGGCAGAAAACCCCGATTGCGCTTCATCACGAGAAATCTCATACTCCTGCATGACAGCGCAAATAATGCTTTCCGAAGCAAGACCCTTTTCAAGCCCGCGCCAAATAAATGCGCCGGATTCCGAAAGTTTCCTGAGCTGCGGCAGTTTTCCCCGCGCCTCACCAACGGCAACAAGCAGGTATTCATCACAAACTTCAACATAAACCGCATTCGGATTAACTCTGTATTCCATAATAAACTCTCAAACCCCCCGTTCGGTCGATTATCCTTCAAAAGCACCCTTCAAAAGCACCATTCAAAAGCCGAATGATTCCAAACACTGCATCGTTAATTGTCAGCGCAGCAAAGTTCGCTTTCAAGCGTCCTTCGGCAAAGCTCGGCCGATGCACCGTCCCCGCGATTCCTGAGCAGCCAAACCGGCGTGCGCTCAAGTATACGTTCCGTATATTGCGCTGCAAAACGCACCTGTTCCGCGTTGTCGCACGGAATTATGAATTGCAGAAACAGCCGAACACCCGCTTCTTTCGGAGACAAGCGTTTAATTATGTTTTGCTTATCCTGAGCAAGAAACACAATGCCGCCGAGAGGCGCCGTGCGCAGCTGCCGCATGTTTTCCTTACCCGCCCACGGCGAAGCCGAAACAGTTACATACTGTTTTTCAAAATTCAGCACGGGCTTGTCGCCGTTCAGCATTTCCACTTCATTCGGGAAAAGGCGTTTCCACTGCTTATAATGCGTTGTTTTTCCCACTCCGCTCGGAGCGCAGATGAGCCATGCCTTTCCGCACCACACGAAGCAAACCGCATGAATGATTGCCCGCCCGTGCGGAAGAAGCGCGGCGCAGGCCTTGGCGCAAAGCTCAAGATCTTCAACGCTTTCGGGAAGCGTTCCCGGTTCGTAACCGCGTGCGGCGCAGGCGCATTGCTCCGGCGTGATTTCAATGCAGGCGCAGGGTTTTTTTTCCGTTTGAAAATCCGCATATCTATCGCGGAACATTTTGTATCTGAGCGTCAGCTCAAGCGGGATGCCTGCAAGCTCGATATTGATTTTTTCCATCCTGTTCCGTGCCTCCGTTCAGCTCTTTTGCAAGGTCCGTGCGCATCCGCAGTTATGTTGAAAGCGGCGGAGCAGCATCTGCCCCGTCGCCTTCGTGTCAATTGCACCGATTTCATGAATATCATGAATTATGCAATCATTATGGTTTTATATGTTACGGATTGACGATGTTTCCGAAGTTATCAAAGTAGATAACAGTTCCGTCGCCAAGGGTCATAACGTTCAGGTTCTCGCCGATGGATTCGATGATCGCGCCACTGGGCTGTCCCATGGGAGCAATAACGGGCTTGCCGTCATCGGTGAAAACGGTGTTGAGGGTCGGATCAAACTTTTTCATGCGTGTTATCCTTCCTTTCGCTTATTCGGTGATTCCGTACCAATTATAAGTAAGGGTGCGGGTTTCGCCGCGAACGGTCGTGCCATCCAAAGTTACCCAATAGGGGGTGATGTTGAGCCTTGCGCCGTAGGTCACGCCGTCGAAAGCATAATCACAGCTCATAACAAGCGCATCCTTGGCAACGCCCCTGCCGAACAGGCTGCGCGCACTGCGCAGACCGTAACGGGTGCTGTAATCGGAAACGGAAATCCTCTCGCCGTTAACGATAAAGCCTGTTTCAGCGTAATTTCTGCCGTCGATTGCGGAAACGAGGGTCAGGCTGCGGAGCCTGAAGAACCCGTTGCGATAGTAGCGAAGCCCGAGATAGGAATCGGAAACGTACTTTGCATAAACATCAATGCTTTCGGTAATGTTCGAAAGGTCTGCGGGAACGGTGCATGCTTCATCCGCGAACCAGCCTGCAAAGAGCTTTCCTTCAACGCCGATATAGTCGAGCTGAACCGCATTGTTCTCTGCTGCAACGGTGTAAAGCGTTTCGCCGTCGTGAACGGTGACGGTATTGCCCTGAACAGGTTCATCAACGGGGTTGATGGGTGCTCCGTTTGCAAAATAGCTGTTCATCAGAACGAGCATGTTCTCCTGCTGTGCATCGTCAACAAAAGCGTTTGCAATGCCGCTTTCAACGTTTTCGACAACGTGGAACTTCTTGTAGGTATCGTCAGCATCCGAACCTTGGCCGTAATACTCTGCGGTGCGGGTCTGCGGTGCAACCTTAACGCCGTCAAGGGTGATCCAATAGGGTGTGAAGGTGATTCTATCGTGTGCATTCGGCCAATAGGTGTTCTTATCCATGCCGTAGCAGGCAAGGTATCCGCGGGTCTTGCCGATGTTAACGTTTGAAACGGTGTACATATCGCTTGTGCCGTTGTTTAAATCGACTTTTACGGTGTCGTAAACATAGCACTTGCTGCCGGTAAGAACCTGAGTGCTCTCAACGCCGGACTCATTGATATAGGTCTCGGTGAACTGCTTTGCGGGCAGGGTCTTGCTGCCGACCATGAAGCCGACTTCCCTGTAATTCAGGCGATCGACGGGGGTCACAAGATAGAAGCCGGTAACGTCAACATCGGTTGCGGAAACATGATTCCAGCAGCTGAGGTTCCTCGGGGAGAGGAACTGTTCGTCCGCTTCCCAGATATAATAGGTAGCACCTGCTGTGGGAGTGAACGCGGTTGCATTCTGTCCTGGATCAAAGGTCTGAACCTCTTCACATGTCGCATCACTGAATGCACCGCCGTAAATGAACCCGTTCGAAACAACGGAAGTCAGGTTGAACAGCTCAACGGTGTGGGTGGTCTCCGTCACAACGGTATCGGTTTCGTTTTCGGCAAACTTAACATGCGCCACGTTGAAGCTCTGAGTGTATGCGAACCAAACATGCTGGTTGGAGTTCGCTGCGGAGAGAGTTACGGTTGCCGCATCGCCGGGGTTGAGACTGCCGTCGTTGACAATGTAGCTGCCGTAGTAGTTGTAATCTGCAAAATCGGTCTTCGCAACGGTGTACGTTGTGTTGTAGCTGAGACCGGTGGAGCCGTTTGCTTCAAAATAAGCTGCGGGCTGAACCTGTTTTGCATAAGCAGGGCCATCAACGACCTGACCAAACTCGTTGATGGGTTTGCCGTTTGAATTGACCTGATACCAGTGAACGAGAATCATACCGCCGCCAACGGTGACCTGGGGAATCGGGAAATCGTCCACGGTAGCTTCGCCGAGGTAGTTAATGTAGCTGAAGGTCGTCCTCTTGTTCGTGTCAAGAACCTCGCCGGTGGAGGGATTATAGTCGTCAAGGATGCCGACTTTGTATTTCATGATGGGGTTGTCGCCCTCGCGAACATTGCCGACGGTCCAGCTGATTGCGCGGTTCTCGGCGTCATAGGTCGCCGTACCCTGGCTGATGTAAATGTCCGCATTGCCGTCGGTGTAAACATCCAAATCGGTGGTGATAACGGGAGCTGCGCCGCTGAAGTTGAGCTTAACATGTTCGCCCATGGGGTCGTTGACAACGCCGTTGCTTGCAGCGATCGCAATGCTGCCCGCAATGGATGTGAAAGCGGTGGTCAGCTTTTCTTCAACATTATCGGCTGAAGCGATTGCGTAGTAATCCTTGGTTGCATCGGTTGCACAGGCCTTAAGGGTGTTTTCGCCGTTAGTGCCTGCCTGCAAAGCAACGGAATAGATGGTTGTTCCTGCTGCTTTTGCCTGATTTGCTTCCCAGATGGTAGCAACGCCGTTGTTGGATGCCATGCTGCCGTTGCTGCAAACAAGATTTCCGGATGCATCATAATAAAATGCGCCGTAGAGCTTTTGGGTTGTCTTGTCATGTTTGCAAGTGCAATTCCAAATGATATTGCCGTCGAGATCAAAACTGTTGCCCGTGCCGATAACGGTGCTGTAATCGGGCGTTGCAACGGTGGGCCATGAGGTAACCTTCGGGTTTTCGCTGAACCAGTGACTAAGAAACTTTCCGCAGTCGATGGTTGCGTTGCCGCCAACAAACGGATAACTGTAGGTTGCGTCACCGTCGGAAAGGATAACGATGTTCTTAAGGCCGGCGGTACTGGTGTTCAAAAGCTGCTGAGCAACGTGAAGACCTGCCTGCTGGTTGGTGCCGCCGTTTGCATAGGTTGCCCCGTCAACGGCAGTTTCAAAAGCAGCAAGCTCGCCCGCGCCGTAGAAATGGCCGTTGTTGTATGCGGTTGCCTCGTCGATGAAGGTGACGATCGCAATGCGGGTCGTGCTGCCTTCCGTTAGAAGCTTCTGTCCGAAGGCCTTTGCTGCTGTGCGGGTGTTGGTGAGCTTTGCGCCCTCCATACTTCCCGAACAGTCGATAACCAATACAACATCAGATGTTGTTTCGAAGTTTTTGCCCTGAATGCCGAGGGTAACTTCCCAGAGATTCTCCGTGCCTTCAACTGCGGCGGCGTCTTTGTCGAGCTTTATGGAGCCCTGCGCCGGCCAAACGGGCTGCGTGCCGCCCGCTGCTTCGCCTTCCGCCGAAACGGCGGAGAACGCTGAGAACACAGTCAGCATCATCAGCATTGCCATGAAAAAGGCAGAGATGCGTTTGAGTTCTTTCATTTATAAGTGCCTCCCACTAATAATATCTTGCACACATGTGCTGCACTGCGGCGCAAAACTTGCCTCGCAGCACGGCGGGATCGGGAAACTGCCCTGTTCCCGCATATGCAATGCAGCCATGCATGACTGTATAAAGCTGCCGCAGCGCACGAATCTTTTGAATCAGCCCGTTCCGCATTCGGCTGATGCTTCCGCACAGGCGAAACATGCTTAACGAAACCGAAACGGCACTGAATGTTAATTCTCCGTGCAGCTGCAAGTACAGCATTATATTTTGTCTGATGTTTCAACCCGAACCCCGCATCCGCTTCCGTTCCCCCCCAGTCCGTTGTCGGATGATTCCCGCCGTACGCAAAAATACGCACCGACGAGTGTTGTCTTTCAAATCAGCATTCCGCAAGCACACATATTATACATTGAATACAGACGCGTGTTTTAATCTGGATCCTTTCAAAACGGACCGCGCACTGATTTATCGGCTTCTGTGATTGAATTTTGCTGCGGGAAAAATCGCTGTGAGTCGTGCAGGATCGCCGCAGTTCATTTGACATATCCAGTGTATCACGCTGTTTTCAGTTTGTCAACACCTAATCATCTGAATTTACCTGCTTTCTTTTGCCGAATTTGGCAGAAAACCGTCCTTTTGTGCTTACGGTGTGCTTTTTTCTGTATTGATATTACTTTTTTCATATTTGTGACATATTTTTGTCGCATTTCGCGGAACTAACTTGTTTTAGATCCGCACATTGCTTTCCGTGCAAACATATGCCTCCGACTTCAAATATATTTGTTTTTCGGTGTTTCGACGGGCAAAATATGCTTGCAAACCGTTCACGGCCATGGTATAATGGTTCGGTATGAAATAACTCACCCGTGCGGATTTTCGGGGCTGTGCCGCTCTGCGGTTCTCCGAAAAGATGATGTGCGGGGCGGAAATAAAAACAGGAGGTTTTAGTTATGTCAGTTATTTCTATGAAGCAGCTTTTGGAAGCAGGCGTACATTTCGGTCACCAGACCCGCCGTTGGAATCCGAAGATGAAGGAATACATCTTCACCGAGCGCAACGGTATCTACATCATCGATCTTCAGAAAACCGTAAAAAAGATTGACGAAGCTTACAATTTCGTTCGCGATATTGCGATGAACGACGGCACCGTTCTTTTTGTCGGCACCAAGAAGCAGGCTCAGGAGAGCATCGAACAGGAAGCAAAGCGCTGCGAAATGTTCTATGTCAACCAGCGTTGGCTCGGCGGTCTTCTCACCAACTTCAAGACCATCCAGACCCGTATTGCAAAGCTCAACCAGATCAACAAAATGGAAGCGGACGGCGATTTCGATCTTCTCCCCAAGAAGGAAGTCATTCAGCTCTGCGCTCTTCGTGAAAAGCTCATGAAGAACCTCGGCGGTATCAAAGAAATGAAGAAACTGCCCAGCTGCATGTTCGTTGTTGACCCCCGCAAGGAGCATATCGCCGTTATGGAAGCACGCAACCTCGGTATCCCCATCGTTGCAATCGTTGACACCAACTGCGATCCCGATGATGTTGACTATGTTATCCCCGGCAACGACGACGCAATCCGCGCTGTCAAGCTCATCGCTTCCAAGATCGCCGATGCAGTCCTCGAAGGCAAGCAGGGCGAACAGATGACCGATGCCGCTGTTGATGCAACCATCGACAACGATGCTGCCGACGAAGCAGATAACTTCTAAGTTCAATCATTCAACCATGATTTTTCCGCGGAGAAGCCTGCCGGGCTTCCTCCGCTTGAACGTAACATTGATTAAATGCGGGCAAATATCAGGGCGTTCCGCGCCCGATTCCCGTGTTGGTCAACGTTTGCATTATAACTACAGGAGGATATTTTAATGGAATTCACCGCTAAAGACGTAATGGCTCTGCGCGAGCGTTCCGGCGCAGGCATGATGGACTGCAAAAAGGCACTCAAAGAGTGTGACGGCGATATTGAAAAGGCTCTCGACTATCTGCGCGAGAAGAGCCTTGCTGCATCCGCAAAGAAGGCTTCCCGCATTGCGGCAGAAGGTATTGTTGACTGCTTCGTTTGTGAAAAATGCGGCGTCGGCGTCATCATCGAAGTCAACTGCGAAACCGACTTTGTTGCAAAGACCGACGATTTCAAAAACCTTGTTGCTTCCCTTGCAAAGCATGTTGCAAAGAAGAATCCCGCTTCCGTTGAAGATATGATGGCTCAGTCCTTCTCCGAAGACGAGAGCAAGACCGTCAGCGACGTTATCAACGGCGCAGTTGCAAAGATCGGCGAAAAGATCACCATCCGCCGCTTCAATCGCGTTGAAGGCATCGTTGATACCTATGTCCACCTCGGCGGCAAAATCGGCGTACTTCTTCAGATCAGCAACAATGAGTTCCCCGCTGTTGCACACGATGTCGCAATGCAAATCGCGGCTGCAAAGCCCACCTGCCTCCGCAAGGAGGACTGCGACCAGGCCGAACTCGAGCATGAGCGCGAGATTCTCCGCGAACAGGCAAAGAACGATCCCAAGCCCAAGCCCGCTGCAATCATTGAAAAAATGGTTGAAGGCCGCATCGAGAAGTATTATAAGGAAGTCTGCCTGCTTGAGCAGCCCTTCGTTAAGAACCCCGATGAGAGCGTTTCTCAGATGATCAACGGCAGGTTCGAAGTCATCGGCTTCACCCGCTACGAAATGGGCGAAGGTCTCCAGAAGCGCACCGAAGACTTTGCGGCAGAAGTTATGGCTCAGACCAAAAAGGCATAAACTTTGCCTTAAAATCCGCACGCATACATGTGTTTTGCACGTATTCAGGCTCCCCGCAGCAAGCTGCGGGGAGCCTGCGGTTTTGTCCCGAAAACAGCATTTCAACCCCTGTTGCAGCGGCAAACCATGCCCTTGAATGAAGTTGAATTCCGAAATGAATTTAAAGCCGCATTTCAATTTATCTGCATTGAAAAAGTCGCCATAATCTGCTATAATACCGCACGTGAAGTTTTATTCCTTTGGAGGAGTGTTATGGGTACAGTGAAAAAAATGTCCCGTGCTGTGTGCTTTATCGCTGCACTGATTGTTGCAGCATCGGTACTTATGCCATATTCCGCCGCACAAAGCGTCAACGAAACAAAGCACTATCTCGGTGAAGCGGTGAATGCAGGACACGACACAGGTTATTCTCAGAATCAAAAAATTAAAGATGACGATCCTCATTTCGGTTGGAAACTCGGTAGTTTTTATGTTGACGGTTACACTCGTGTTACCGAAAACAAAACCGGAGACCCAGTCTTTCTTAAAACGGTCGGAGATACCGTTACCTTATGGTTCGAATTAGTTCAGGACATTGATAAGCTGAACGGAAACGATAAATTGCTTATCAACGATGACAAAAACGGTTATGATGAGTATTTTGGAATTGAAAAAACGGATTTCGGCCGCGGAACGTTGATTGTCCGTCATACGGACTATCGCAACAGTGTCTCAAACCCAATCATATATACCAATTATCTTGCTGCAACCGCAACAAAAGATGCAGCCGTTGAAGTCAAACTGTGTGAAGAAGGTGACTATGAAGTCGCACTGAATTATGAAATTCGTAAAAACAACATGAACATCTTCGGTTGGAATCCGTTGCCTACTTATAACGATTACCGCATCTTCTTCCGTTTCTCCGTCAGAAACGGCAACTGTATGGTATATCCTTTTGATGTTGCAACAGGTGCGGAGCTTACAAACAGCTCAATAACAGAGAATGGTTTTTATCTGGACCTTGCAAGATCCAGATACCTTAACATCGATATCAAAAAGGAAATACGAAGGACGGGGGCTGAAGGACTTACCGAAGACACTCGATTCAATAAACCTGCAAAGGACGGCGAAGTGTACACGGATGAAGGTATCTACACCATAACCGTCAGCAATCTTTACACGAATCAAACAACCACCAAAATTATATATGTCGGTACGGACAGCGTTCTTAAAGCGCATGTTGTGACCGGGCTTTCGATAGGCGATATCGAAAGTCAGCTTGCAGTCGGCGCTTCCATAGCGGATGACGGCACGCTTATTCCGGCGCCGGACGAAACGCTGCCGCCGGTCGAACCCACAGAACCGCCCGCAACCGCAGAACCCGAAAGCACGCCGACGCCAAGCGGCACTCCTGTCTTGAGCGCCGAACCGACAGCAGAACCTGCCGAAAAGCCGAAAGCGAACTTTATCACATGGTTCATCCCCGTTCTTTCTGTTGTAGTCATGGGCGGCGCGGTCGCGCTTGTAATCATTAACAGAAAACAGTCTAAAACAGCCGGATTTTCAACAAACAACACCGGTTCGTCAACCTCTGCCGATGTTGACGATAGCGAATCGGAGGAAAAATGAAACTGATCAATAAACTTATTGCGCTTCTGCTCGCATGCGCATTTATCACGGGCTGCACTCCGAAGCCGAGTAACAACGACGTACAGCCCCATGTGACTGCCTCGCCCGAGGTTTCCGTAGCTGCCGTTGTTGAAACAGACGCCCCACCTACCGATGATTCATTCATCCTTAACGAGCCGACAATGCCCGAATTCACCGGCCTTGATGACACGGCGCTGGCGACCTATCTCGAGGATTCGGTTTATTCCGAGCTTGTTTCCGAGCTTAACAGTGCGGATTATTTCGTTGAAAATGTCAGCGCGCTGTATGTTTCAAAGGAATACCTTGAGGAAATTGATTATAACTCTCAGGAAAACATCTATTTTGGTTTCAAATTGTCCGAACTGGATGAAGTTTTCCAGGGAACGCGCTATGTATTCACGCTTGGCGACGACGGAAGCACCACCGTTCGGGAATTTCAAAAATATGATGATACATACGATAGGGTAATCCGAAACGTTATCATAGGTTCCGGCGTAATACTGCTCTGTGTCACGGTTTCCGCTGTTACGGGCGGTCTCGGCGCACCTGCTGTAAGCCTTATCTTTGCCGCGTCCGCAAAAACCGGCGCAATCATGGGGCTTTCCTCCGGCCTTTTCAGTGGCGTTTCTGCCGGCGTTATTAAAGGCATCGAAACGGGCAATATGGAGGAGGCCGTCAAGGCCGCCGCACTCGCAGGAAGCGACAGCTTCAAATGGGGCGCGATCACCGGAGCGATTACAGGGGGCGCACAAGAGACGGCCAAATACGCAAAAGCCATGCGGGCATTAAAGGGTGTCGAGCTGAATAAAGCAATTACAAAGCAGCAGGCAGCCGTAATGCAGATGGAATCCGGTTATCCCGTTGAGGTAATCAAACAATACCAAAATCTCGACCAATACAATGCATGCAAGGAAATCGGTTTAACCTCTTATATGGTCGACGGAAAAAATGCATTGATACGCGATATTGATTTAAGCTATTTGGATGAGAAAGGACGAACGAATCTCCAAAGAATGCAATCCGGACTGGCTCCTCTTGACCCAACCGGTAAAGCTTACGAATTGCATCATTTGGGACAAGAAGTTGATTCTCCCCTGGCGATTCTCACAAGAAAAGAACATCGAGAAGGTGATAACCATAAGCTATGGCACCTCTTCGAAAAGGGTTCGGAGGTGCATATAGACGATAGTGCCTGGAATACTCAACGCAAACATTTCTGGAAAGACTTTGCAAGATTAGTTGGAGGATAAAAATGGAACAGAAAAGTGTAGTAAAATTGCTGCAAACAAAGGAATCCTTGTATGTATTTGATGCCGCCGCGGAAAAGGACATTCTTTCTGCTGAAAAAGCTCTTGCGCTGCGGTTTGCCGCGGACTACCGAGAATACGTTTCCGCGTTCGGCGCAGCGTCATACTGCGAACATGAACTTACGGGCATATGTAAGTCCGCACGTCTTAACGTTGTGGACGTTACGCAGGACGAGCGGCAATATAACTCCGTTCCCGCTGATTGGTACGTGATTGAAGAGGCGAATATTGACGGAATCGTCATATGGCAGGCAACGGACGGAACCGTCTATCGAACCCGCCCCGGCAGCGAAGCAGATAAAATCTGTGACTCGTTGGAAGAATACATCTCGTTGGAATAAAAGCGTATTGGTTATAATAATGCTTTGCTGCGGTTCCCCTGCTGCCCCTCGGCGGCCGCACATTAGCGGTGGAGCCGCAGCATCTGAATCGGATTCACAAATCATAAACAGCAATGATTTCATCGCCGCACATTTCGCCGTTTTCAACAAAGCCGTACTTTCTGTAAATCTCTCTTGCGCGCACATTTTCGGGTTCATATGAAAGCCAAACTTTATCCGCTTTTCCGAACGGATACATGCGAATCAGCGCCATTGCTGCGTCCAATGTCTGCCTTCCGAAACCTTTGCCCTGATACTTTTTATCTATCATCAGCCTCCACAGACTGTAGTTTTTCTTTATCAATTCACTTTCTTTCTCGTTGCCGACGGTGCCTTTGCCGATCATGATAAAACCGACAAGCGTTTCATCATTATAAACTGCCAACGGCAGCGCATTGCCGCCCTCGTTTCTTGTTGCATAGGCTTCCGCCAGACTCTGTATGTTTTCTGCAACAAAATCCTTTTGTTCTTCAAAAGGTTCCAGTGTGCAAACTTTCCATATGTTTGCATTTGTAATTTCTTTAAAGTTAATCATAGTCAAATTTATCCGATTGCAACTCCTGTTTCCATTAAACTTTGTCAAAAATCAAAACTGCATGGTTTCATCAAGCGTTTGAACCGAACAGCTCTTGCTTTCATAATAATTCAGCATTTCGGGCAGTTTCTTCTTATCGTAACTGTGATGCAGTCAGACAGCACGCACCGTTGTCCGCCGCCTCGTTCTCTACGGCGGTGCAATTTATGGAGTAAATGCTCCCCTCCGTGAAGTGAAGTTCCACGCAGGCGGTATCTATATTGAACGCACAGTTTACGAGCTTTTCCATGGGTATATCCTCCTGAATTTGATGTTATTCTATCCCGAAACTAAACTTCAATATCCTTGATAAAAACAATAAATCCGAACCCCTGACCGATTGGTCTAAGGTTCGGATTATCTTGCTTTGGTGGAGCATAGGGGAGTCGAACCCCTGACCTCAACATTGCGAACGTTGCGCGCTACCAACTGTGCTAATGCCCCGAGCAAATTGTTCGAATCTCGAACGGATACATTATAATGCATTGCGGAACAAAAAGCAAGCGGTATTAATCATATATTTCGCTGCGGAGTCGTTCTTCCTCTTTCATAAATATTCCACATTTTTTTAACAAATGAGTGCCGAAAACGGCTGTTATTCCGCCGAGCTTTGTGATATAATACACTTATGAACTTGGGAATACTCTGAACAAAACGCTTTTGCTGAACAGCTTTTGATAAGAGTTTTCTCAGTAATCGTTGATTAATTCGGAGAACGGGCACGGAGTGTTCTCTCCTTTTAATCACTGCTTACATAAAAAAAGGAGTATCAACATGAAGACCTACGAACGTTTTTTGAATTATGTAAGAATCCACACCGCAAGCTCCGAGGACAGTTCATCCGTCCCCACGACTGAAAGACAATTTGACCTTGCGAATCTTCTTGTAAAAGAGCTTCACGCAATCGGCGTTGAAAACGCAAGGGTTAATGATAAATGCTATGTTTATGCCTCCGTTGCAGCAACACCCGGCTGTGAAAGCTGCCCCGCAATCGGCTTCATTGCGCATATGGACACCGTTCCGGATTTTTCCGGAGAAAATGTTCAGCCGCGAATCATTGAAAACTATGACGGCGGCGACGTTGTTCTCGGCACAAGCGGCCGTGTGCTTTCTCCCAAAAAGCTTCCCCATTTGCCTTCCCTAAAGGGCAAAACGCTCATCGTGACCGACGGAACAACAGTTCTCGGCGGCGATGACAAAGCAGGCATTGCCGAAATCATGACCGCAATTGAACGCGTCATTTCCGAAAACCGTCCCCACGGCAAACTTTGCATCGGCTTTACCCCCGATGAAGAGGTCGGCTCCGGTGCGGACAATTTCAATGTTGCCGAATTCGGTGCAGACTTTGCGTACACCGTTGACGGCGGCGCGGAAGGCGAAATCGAATACGAAAACTTTAATGCTGCGGCCGCAAAAATCGTTGTAAACGGTTTTAATATTCATCCCGGCGATTCAAAAAACAAAATGATAAATGCACTGTTGGTTGCAATGGAGCTGAACTCCATGCTGCCGGATGAAACGCCGGCCAACACAGAAGGATACGAGGGCTTTTTCCACCTTACGGACATGAGCGGCAATGTGGAACGTGCGGAAATGGACTATATCATTCGCGACCACAGCGAAGCAATCATGACTGCGCGCAAAGCAACTCTTGCTCACGCCGTTAAAATTCTTAACGAAAAATACGGCAGCGGCACCGTTGAATGCACCGTCCGCGACCAGTATCTCAACATGGTTGAAAAAATCCGTCCCTGTATGCACCTTATCGACAACGCAGTTGAAGCTGCAAAATCCATCGGGCTTGTGCCCAAAGTTGCACCCATCCGCGGCGGAACCGACGGCGCAAGGCTCAGCTTTATGGGGCTGCCCTGTCCGAATCTCGGCACCGGCGATTTTGCCTGCCACGGCCCTTATGAGCATGTAACCGTTGAAGGCATGGAAAAATGCACCGAACTCGTGCTTCTGCTTATTGACAAGTATTCAAAAGCCGCAAAATAAATCGGTGAAGCATTCGGTTTTTTCACCCGCGCAAAAGGGTTTGTCCGAACTTATCTGCGCGGGTACAGGTTCTTTTTTGAAACGCTCTTTTACTGATTCAATCGAAAGGAAACTTTTGCGCTGCAAAGGTTATGGTCATAAACATGAGATTGCCGAAGAAGCTTCTTGCGCTGCTTGTTGCCGCCATGTGCGCTGTTCTTGCTGCCGGCGGCTGCAACCCTCAGAAAACACCTGATTACGGTATCAATCCGGTTGCGCTCAGCGTTAACGGGGTTGATATCACGCTGTTTGATTTCGACAGATTCTACACGACAAACGAAAAATATTACTACCTTACCCATGGTGCAGTTGACGCTCAGGAGTATTTTGAAACAGTTCTTGATGAAGTCGTCCGCTACGGTGTTGCTTTGAGCAAAGCTCAGGAGCTTAATATTCAACTGACTGCGGAAGACGAAGACGAAGTTCAAAACGAATTGCAGACGCAGTGCGACCTGACATTTGAAAAATACAGCAAGACTCTTGCGGACAGCAGCACGGCAAGCGCCGCACCGGCCTTGGATTCCAAAACGGTTGAAGCTGCATTCCGCGAAGACAAGGGATACTCCTTTGCCGAATATCGCGGATTCCTTGCACGCTTTTTGCGCAACAAAAAGATTATTTCAAAGCTTTACGAGCAAATCACCGCCGATGTTGCCCCGGATGAGGAAGAAATTATTGCCTATATTCAACTTAATGTCAGCGAACAGAGTCTCGACAGCTTTTCAACTTTCGTAACTCGGTATAAGAGTTTCGTGAACGAAAAAGGCGATGTTCCGTTCTTTGTTCCGGAGGATTGTTTCACCGTCGATCAGCTGCTGCTTCAATACAGTTCCGACGAAAGCGAAAGCACTGCCGAACCGGATGCCTCCGGCACGCTGCCCGCCTACACCTTCGACACAGCTTCCGTAACCGCTTCCGAAATCGATTCCATCCTTTCGGTCGGAGTTTCCTATGATGACTTTATTGACCTTATTGCGCGATACGGCAATGATGAAAACATGCAGGGCGATGTTTTTCTCCGCTGGGGTTATCTGATTCATAACACTCTGTTTGAAGATTACGAAAAGCCCCTTCTCATCGGTGCTTATTATGCGCACGGCATTGAGCAACTTCCTCCCGAGCTTTCGAACAAAAATACATCCTCACAATACTTCGAAACCACGGACGGGAAACGTATCGTAAAAATCACCGCCAAGGGCAGCATTCGCTACGTTGTTGAAAACCGCAGCCTTGCAAAGGGACCGATGCCCTACGTTGAAGGGGATGAAGTATGGAACCTCAGCTATGACGGTGCACTTGCTGCTGCAAGCGACATTGAATACGATGATCAGTTCGAAGTTTGGTTCAGCGAAGCGAACGTTACCTATTATTACGATCGTTTCAAGTCAAACTACATTTCCCCCGCCGTACCCGAACAGAAATAACCTTTCTGCATCGGCGGTGGCTTTGCGGCTGTGTTTCATCATATTTTTGAATTTTCGGACTGCCTGTGCTGCGGTGCAGTCCGTTTTTTCGGGCAAAACGGTTCAACTGTACGATTTTTTTGCATATGAATGGTTCTGACCCGTTGCCTTGCAGAAGCAAAAATGGTATAATGCAGGGTATGGAAAAGAATTGATTGAAAGGTAAAGGGGAACCTGCAAGCAATGAAAAAAATCGATCCTGTTGTGATAAAAGAAACACTGAGAATCCTTATCGGTTCAATCGTGCTCGGTGCAATTATGAACGCCGTGTTTTTGATGCTCCGCTGTTGGAATCTCCCCGTGCTGTTCGGAACTCTGCTCGGAACGGCCGGTGCGGTGCTCAACTTTTTTCTTATGGCGCAAACCGTTTCCCGCAGCGTGACCCTTCAGCAGGATGAAGTAAAGCGCAAGGTTCGCTTTTCCCACTCTCTGCGCACGCTGATGCTGCTTGTGCTTATGATCCTCGGTGTTGCACTGAGCTGCTTCAACACAATTGCGGCTCTCGTTCCCTACCTTTTCCCGCGGCTCATCATCGCCGCATACAGACTGACTCACCGTGAGGATTTTCAAACTGACGGCGGTTCGGACAAATAATTTTAACGGTTTTCGGTTATTGCCGATAGTTTTGCTTTAAAAGCATTGTTGAAGGAAAAATATGAACGTTTCTGCAAATGAAACCGCGCGGTGCGGTGCGTCCGCCCCCGTGCCCGAAAAAAAGCCGTCCGTAGGCTTCAAAATTGTTGATTGCATTTTGATTGCGGGAATTCTTCTGCCCCTTTTGGGCGGAATCGTTATCCGTGTTCTGACGCACCCGGTCGAAAGCGGAATCTCCATCACCGGCGCAGTGATACTTGCGGAGTTTGATTTTCCGCTGCAAAAACTTCAGCTGACCGAGGCGCAGGTCAACTCGTGGCTCGTTATGGCGTCAATATCGGCGCTTTGCCTGTTCCTTGCGCACGGGCTGAATTCCGGCATCAGGTGCCGCCGCCACCTCATTGCAGAGTGGATAGTTGAAAAAACCGATTCCCTCGTTCACGAGAACATGGGCGATTTTTTCAGGGCGTTCTCGCCTTTTGTTGCAGCAATAATGGCGCTTTCGCTGTTTTCAAGCCTTCAGTCCCTGCTGGGACTGTTCCCGCCGACTTCCGATTTCAATGTTGTTTTCGGCTGGTCGCTGCTTGTTTTCATCATAATCACTCATTACAAGCTCAAGGGCGGCCTCGGATACTACCTCAAGGGCTTCACCGAACCGTTCCTGCCGTTCACGCCGCTCAACATCCTCGGTGAAGTTGCGACACCTATTTCAATGGCGTTTCGTCATTACGGAAATGTACTCTCTGGCTCGGTCGTCTCTGCGCTTATTGCAGCAGGGCTTGCGTCAGTCTCGGCAGCGGTATTCGGGAAACTCCCCGGCGTGCTCGGAAGCATTCCGTTCCTTCAGGTCGGTCTTCCCGCCGTGCTGAGCATTTATTTCGACGTGTTCAGCGGATGCCTGCAGGCGTTCATATTTGCAATGCTCACAATGCTTAACATTGCCGGAGGCTTCCCCGAAGACAAATGGCTTGAGCGTCGGGAGCGCAAAGCAAAGAGAAAACAGCGAACGACGGGAACTCAAAAAGCTTAGTCCCGCAAAAAACGAATTGTTAAACCGTCCGCGGCGAACGTTCTTTCAAAACAGCGTTTCCCGTCGGTTTCAAGGATTAAAAATAACAAAAGAACCGCAGCATACAGAACGCTGCGGCAAACAGGAGGAAAGAACAAATGGAACTTGCTGTTGCAATCATGCTCGGCTGCTGCGCACTCGGTGCGGGTATCGCAATGATCGCGGGTATCGGCCCCGGTATCGGTGAGGGCAACGCCGTTGCAAAGGCTTGCGAAGCCATCGGTCGTCAACCCGAGGCAAAAGGTGCCGTTACGTCAACAATGATCATGGGCTGCGCAATCGCCGAAACCACCGGTATTTACGCACTCGTTATCGCGATTCTGCTGATTTTCGTTGCGCCTGCGCGCTTTGTTGATGTGCTTAAGGCCGCAATCGGTCAATAAAGTTTTCGGAGTGAACAAAAATGCCAACTTTGGATGTTATTTCCGTTAACATCTGGTCGATTCTGATTTCGCTCTGCAACCTTTTGATATTGTTTTTCATTATCAAAAAATTTCTTTACAAGCCCGTGCGCAAAATGCTTGCCGAAAGGCAGGCCGCAGTGGACAAGGTTTACAGCGAGGCCGATGAAGCTCTGCGCTCCGCAGAGCAGGATCGCCTGACCTATTCGCAAAAGCTTGAGCATGCCGACTCCGAATGCGACGCGCTTTTGAAATCGGCAAAGGAGAATGCCGACAGGCGCGGCAGCGAGATAATCTCCGATGCACAATCGCAGGCGGCGGATATCATGCGACGCGCAAATGCGGAAATCGAGCTTGAAAAGCAAAAGGCCGCCGACGGAATGCGGCGCAGAATTGCGGACATTTCCGTCGATGTTGCCGAAAAGCTGCTTGCACGCAGCGTTGACGGCAGTGAGCACAGGCGGCTCATTGATTCGGCGATAGACGAGATTGGTAACGAAGATGTCAACAATCAGTAAGGAATACGGCGGCGCACTCTTCCTTGCGGCAAAGGAAGAGGACAATGCGTCCGACGGATATTTAAAACAAGTTTTCAATGCTGTTATGCTGTGCAGTCGGCTTTTTAAGGAAAATCCGCTGTATGTCAGCTTTTTGAAAACGCCCGATATTCCGCTCGAAGACAGGCTGTCTGCCGTTCACGATGCTCTGAACGGCAGGGTTCCGGAATACGTGGATAATTTTATCGAGCTGCTTACGGAACGCGGCTATATTGACCGTTTTTCCGAATGTGCGGATGAGTTTAAGCTCCTCTACTATGCCGAAAACGGCATTGCCGAGGCGGAAGTCGTTTCCGCCGTGCCGCTTACGGACGGCGAAGTGAATGCACTCCGCACAAAACTCGAAAAACTCACAGGCAAGCGCATTGAGCTGTTGTTTGAAATCGACCCTTCCGTTATCGGAGGACTTATTGTCCGCGTTGACGGGTGCGTGATTGACGCAAGCGTCAGGAAGGATTTGGACAATCTGCGTGAGCTTATGGGCAAAACAGCACATTAATCGGCTCTGATTAAAGCTTTCCTTCAAAAAAGGATTCGGCCTCCGCTTTTTAAGCGGCACTGCTCGGAGTTGTTTTCACAATGAAAGGATGGTCAAGATAATGAACCTGCGACCCGAAGAGATCAGCACATTAATTAAAGACCAAATTAAAAATTACAGAACAAAAATAGAACCTGCCGAAACAGGCACGGTAATTCTGTTCGGAGACGGCATTGCAAAAGCACACGGGCTGCGCAGCTGTGTTTCCAACGAATTGCTGGAGTTTGACGACGGCAGCATCGGTATTGCACAGAACCTTGAAGAAGAAGTTGTTTCAATCGCCGTGCTTTCCGATGAACCCGACATTCACGAGGGTACCGAAGTCCGCCGCACGGGAAGGATAGTTTCCGTTCCCGTCGGTGAAGCGCTTTTGGGCAGAGTTGTCCATGCTCTCGGCGGCCCGATAGACGGCAAGGGACCCATCAACTGCACCGAAACTCGCCCAATCGAAGCTGAAGCTCCGGGCATCATCCGCCGCAAAAGTGTTTCCGTTCCGCTGCAAACCGGCATCAAAGCTATCGACAGCATGATTCCGATCGGCAGAGGCCAGCGTGAGCTTATCATCGGCGACAGGCAAACGGGCAAAACTTCCATTGCGATTGACACAATTATTAACCAGCGCGGCAAGGACGTCATATGCATCTATGTTGCGATCGGACAGAAAAACTCCCTCGTTGCACAGATAACCGAAACGCTGCAAAAAGCAGGCGCAATGGACTACACTGTCATCGTTTGCGCTTCCGCTTCCGAAAGCGCACCCGTGCAATACATTGTTCCCTATTCCGGCTGCGCAATGGCCGAGTATTTCCGCGAAAAGGGCAAGGATGTTCTCATTGTTTACGATGATTTGAGCAAACACGCCGTTGCTTACCGCGCACTTTCGCTGCTGATTCGCCGCCCGCCGGGACGTGAAGCATATCCGGGCGATGTATTCTATCTGCATTCGCGCCTGCTTGAACGTGCAGCCTGCGTTGCGCCCGAGTACGGCGGCGGTTCGATCACGGCTCTGCCCATCATCGAGACACAGGCGGGTGACGTGTCCGCATACATCCCGACAAACGTTATTTCCATCACGGACGGACAGATTTTCCTTGAAACGGAACTCTTCCATTCAGGTATTCGCCCCGCAATCAACCCCGGCATTTCGGTCAGCCGTGTCGGCGGCGCGGCTCAGCTCAAACCCATGAAAAAGGTTTCCGGTGAGCTGAAACTGCTCTATTCCCAGTATCGCGAACTTCAGGCTTTTGCTCAGTTCGGAAGCGATTTGGATGCAGACACAAAGGCAAGGCTTGCATTGGGCGAACGCATTGTTGAGGTGCTGAAGCAAAAGCGCAATTCCCCCGTCACCGTGGGCTGCCAAACGGCAATTATTTACGCTGTTACGCACGGAAAGCTCAACGATATTCCCGTTGAAAGCGTTTCCGATTACGAAGCGGCACTGTACGAACTGCTCCGAAGCGAATATTCCGACCTTTTGAACAGGTTTGATGCAGGGCAATACGAACAGGCGGATATTGACGAGCTGAATTCCGCGCTTGCGAAACTTGCCGAAAAGTTCCGCCCGTGAACATTCCGCGGGTTCAACAGATAAACAGATAACAGAGGTTATTTACAATGAGCGCAAACATCAAGCTGCTCAAAACAAGAATAAAGAGCGTTGATTCAACACTGCACCTGACCCGCGCAATGCAGCTTGTTGCCGCAAGCAAAATCCGAAAGGCAACCGAAAAACTTGCCGCATCGCGAAGCTATCTTGATGCGTTCGGAACCGTAATGGCGCAGCTCGCATCATCAAGCGAATGCGCTTCCTCGCCCTTTCTCAAACCGCGAAGCGGCAAAAGAGCAATCCTCATCGTTATTGCGGGCGACAGAGGTCTCGCCGGCGGCTATAACGCAGGCGCATTTCGCAAGGCGGCGGAAGCGTTTTCTTCGGCTGACGACGATGAAAACGCCGGTGGTTACGACATAATCGAGGTTATTCCCATCGGCAGACGCGGCTTTGAACGTTGGAACACTCTGACGAAACGCAGTTACGGTGCGGAAGCTTTCACCGTGCAGGAATGTGCAGAGCTTTGCGACGACCTTTGCAAACGCTACCTTAATGATGAATTTGACAGGCTGCTTCTTGTGTCAACCGAATACATTTCGGTTATGCAATGCGAGGCGCACCTCTCCTGTCTGCTTCCTTTTGAAAGGCCGTCCGGCGGCTCCGCACGCCCCGCCGAATTCGAGCCGGACAGTGAAACCGTCCTGAACGCCGTTGTTCCGGAATATATATGTTCAATGCTGTTCGGTGCCGTTCGCGAAAGCTTTGCGTGCGAAGTTGCGGCACGGCGTGTTGCAATGGACAGCGCAACAAAAAATGCAGGCATCATGATGGACGATTTGCAGCTTGAATACAACCGTGCACGGCAAAGCGCGATCACGCAGGAGCTGACGGAGATTATCGCCGGTGCCGATGCGTAAACGCTTCACAACACTCTACCACTCCGTTTCCGAAAGGAGTTTATAAAATGGCAAAAAAACTTACAGGAACTGTCTCCCAGGTTATCGGCCCGGTCATTGACGTTCACTTTCCCGACGGGCGGCTGCCCGCAATAAACAATGCACTCACTGTTCCGATCGGCAATAAAACGCTGACGGTTGAAGTTGCTCAGCATATCGGCGGCAACACCGTTCGCTGCATTGCGATGGAATCCACCGACGGCCTCAAGCGCGGCGAAACCGTTACCGACACTGGAGCTGCAATCAGCGTTCCCGTCGGCAGGAAAACACTCGGAAGGATTTTTAATGTTCTCGGCGACCCCGTGGACGAAAAACCAGCCCCGAAGGACTGTGCACATTGGGCTATTCACCGCACGCCTCCCGCATATGCGGAGCTTTCCTCTTCCACCGAAATTCTTGAAACGGGCATCAAAGTCATTGACCTGATCTGCCCGTATGCCAAAGGCGGAAAAATCGGTTTGTTCGGCGGCGCGGGCGTCGGCAAAACGGTTATCATCATGGAGCTTATCAACAACATTGCCACCCAGCACGGCGGCATCTCCGTATTTACCGGCGTCGGCGAACGTACGCGCGAGGGCAACGATCTTTATAACGAAATGAAGCAATCGGGCGTTCTTGAAAAAACCGCGCTTGTTTACGGACAGATGAACGAACCGCCGGGAGCGAGAATGCGCGTCGGCCTTTCCGGCTTGACAATGGCGGAATACTTCCGCGACGAGGAGCATCAGGATGTTCTGCTTTTCATCGACAATATCTTCCGTTTTACGCAGGCGGGCAGCGAAGTTTCCGCACTCTTGGGGCGAATGCCCTCCGCTGTCGGCTATCAGCCCACGCTTGCAAATGAAATGGGCGCATTGCAGGAACGCATAACGTCAACAAAAAAGGGTTCAATAACCTCCGTTCAGGCGGTTTATGTGCCCGCGGATGACTTGACCGATCCCGCACCAGCAACCACTTTTGCGCATCTTGATGCAACAACGGTTTTGAGCAGAAGCATTGCTTCCCAAGGCATCTATCCCGCAGTTGACCCGCTTGAATCAACGAGCCGAATCCTCTCCCGCGAAGTTGTCGGCGCTGAACACTATGCAATTGCCCGCGAAGTTCAGCGCATATTGCAGCGTTACAACGAACTTATGGACATCATTGCTATAATGGGCATGGACGAGCTTTCCGATGAAGACAAACTGACCGTTTCGCGCGCACGCAAGGTTCAGCGTTTCTTCTCTCAGCCGCTTACGGTTGCGGAGCAGTTCACCGGTTTTAAGGGCAAATATGTTCCGCTCAGCGAAACGATTCGCGGTTTCCGCGAAATTATCGAAGGCAAGCATGATGATCTGCCCGAATCCGCCTTCCTCTTTGTCGGCTCGATTGATGAAGCGGTTGAAAAAGCAAAAAATCAGAACTTATAATGTTTCGGGAACATAATTAATGTCTCCCGCACACAGCGTTTATTGCAGCAGGTGCAGTATGAAAGATTATACCCTTAAAATTTCAACCCCCGACGGTGATGCTTTCTCGGGTTCCGCCCTGAGCCTTTCCGTGCGCGGCACCGAAGGCGAGCTTGGCATTCTTGCAGGCCACGCCCCGTTCGTGACGGCCGTTGTCCCCTGCCGCTGTCGGCTCATTGAAGCGGACGGAACGGAGCGCAGCTTCAGCTGCGGCGGCGGCCTGCTCTGCGTTGCACCGAGCGGCAAATCGCCCGAAGTTTCCCTGCTCTCAAGCAGGATAAGCTTCGAAAGCTGAACACGGTATTTTTTACGACACAAAAGATAAAAGCGGACAGTCCGAGGGTTTGCTCTCAAATATCGGGTTGTCCGCTGTTTTCAACTTTTTCTCGGCATTCGGTGTAAAACCGATTCATTGTATAACCTTTGTTTTTATACCTCTACGTCTTTTATCATATACCATCAACGTTGTTTCCGTGCATAAAATGTGCTCAATATATTTATATTGGAACGGCTTCGTTCCCGCACCGTTTATGTTTTTGTTAATTGAAAACGATTTTTGTTATTTGATTATATCCTACTCTTTCGGTACGAAAATATGTATTGTCCAAAGCGCAACACAACATCTTGGGCTTGACTCGATGCCGAGTGCCAAAATATAGTGTTCAAACGTCGTCCAAAACCCTTGCAGCTTCCGCTGCGCTATGCTATAATAAAAACAGACGATAGAATCATTCTCGAATTTATTCTGTTTTCGGAGGTAAAACACTATGTATAGAGTCATCAAGAGGGACAACAGCATCGTTGATTTCAACCTTTCAAAAATCAAGGACGCAATGAGCCTCGCATTCCAATCCCGGCAAAAACCTTGTCATCCCGATGTTTTGGATCTGCTCGCGCTGAAGGTTACAGCCGATTTTTCATCCAAGGTTAAGGATGAACTTGTGAATGTCGAAGACATTCAGGACAGTGTTGAGTCCGTTCTCATTCAAGCCGGCTATGCAGATGTCGCAAAGGCATATATTCTCTATCGCCGCCAACGCGAAAAGCTGCGCAACATGAAAAACACTTTTCTCGACTATCGTGACACGGTTAACAAATACCTGAACGTCACCGATTGGCGCGTCAAGGAGAATTCAACCGTCACCTATTCCGTGGGCGGGCTTATTCTTTCCAACAGCGGCGCAATAACTGCCAACTATTGGCTCAGTGAAGTTTACGACGACGAAATTGCGAACGCTCACCGCACCTGCGAATTCCATCTGCATGATCTTTCAATGCTGACGGGTTATTGCGCGGGTTGGTCGCTGCGCCAGCTTATCGAAGAGGGTCTTTCCGGTGTCGCGGGCAAAATAACGTCCTCCCCTGCAAAGCATCTTTCAACGCTCTGCAACCAAATGGTCAATTTTCTCGGTATCATGCAGAACGAATGGGCGGGCGCACAGGCGTTCAGTTCATTCGACACATACCTTGCACCGTTTGTCCGCACGGATAATCTGACCTATGAACAGGTCAAAAAGTGCATCGAAAGCTTTATTTACGGTGTGAACACCCCTTCCCGCTGGGGCACTCAGGCACCGTTCTCCAATATCACCCTTGATTGGACCGTTCCGGATGATCTGCGCGACCGTCCTGCAATCGTCGGCGGCAAACCCATGGATTTTACCTACGGTGACTGCAAAAAAGAAATGGACATGGTCAACAAGGCCTTCATCGAAATCATGATAGACGGCGATGCGCACGGCAGGGGCTTCCAATACCCGATTCCGACTTATTCCATCACTAAGGATTTCGATTGGTCCCCCACCGAAAACAACCGGCTTCTGTTCGAAATGACGGCAAAATACGGCACACCGTATTTCTCCAACTATGTCAACAGCGACATGAAGCCCAGCGATATCCGTTCCATGTGCTGCCGTCTGCGCCTTGATCTTCGCGAGCTGCGCAAAAAGAGCGGCGGATTTTTCGGAAGCGGTGAAAGCACCGGCAGCGTCGGCGTTGTTACGCTGAACATGCCGCGTCTCGCCTACCTTTCCGCAAACGAGCAGGAGTTCTATCAGAGGCTTGACAAGCTTATGGACATTGCCGCACGTTCGCTGCATGTAAAGCGTACCGTCATCGGCAGACTGCTTGACGAAGGACTCTATCCCTATACAAAACGCTATCTCGGTTCGTTCAACAACCATTTTTCCACCATCGGACTTGTCGGCATGAACGAGGCTTGCCTTAACGCAAGCTGGCTGCGCGAGGACCTGTCGCACAGAGAGGCGCAGGAATTCACAAAGGCGGTTTTGAACCATATGCGCGGCAGGCTTTCCGACTATCAGGAACAGTACGACGGGGAATTGTTCAACCTTGAGGCAACTCCGGCGGAGTCCACTGTGTATCGCTTTGCAAAATACGACGCAAAGAACTTCCCCGGCATAATCACCGCCGGAAAAGAGGGCGAAACGCCTTATTACACCAACAGCTCACATCTTCCCGTCAGCTATACGGAAGATATTTTCTCTGCACTGGATATTCAGGACGAGCTGCAAACGCTCTATACCTCCGGCACGGTGTTCCACACCTTCCTCGGTGAAAAACTGCCCGATTGGCAGAGTGCGGCGACCCTTGTTCGCAAAATTGCGGAGAATTATAAGCTGCCCTACTATACCATCTCCCCCACCTACTCGGTTTGCCGCACGCACGGTTATCTTGCAGGCGAGCAGCACACATGCCCGCATTGCGGAAGCAAAACCGAGGTTTACAGCCGAATCACCGGTTACTACCGCCCGGTGCAGAATTGGAACGACGGCAAAGTTCAGGAGTTTAAGGACAGGAAGGTGTACAGCATGCTGGACTACCGCGAGCATAAGCAGCGCAAAGCCGAAGCTGCCGCCGCCGCTGAAAAACGCGAAAATTTCGAAGTTTTCGGCAACGCATCCCCCGATGTCGCGGCTGCATATACGCTTTTCACAACAAAAACCTGCCCGAACTGCAAAGCGGCAAAGGCGATTCTCGACCGAGCCGGAATCAAATATGATGTTGTTGATGCGGAAGACGAGCCCGAGCTTGCTCTGCGCTACGGCGTGATGCAGGTTCCCGCATTGGTTGTTGTCAGTTTCGGCGAAAACGGCTCCGGCAACGCCGAAAAGCTGTCCGGCGTCGGACCTATCAACGGCTTTGTGCGCAGCATGGGCTGTGAACAGACGGCGAACTGAGTGTCCTGCTCACAAATTTCCGGTAATGAAATAACAAGTACGATCTGCCGCCGGGCAAAGTGATTGCCTTCACCCGCCGCATAAAAATGCAGCCCGTGTTTGTCACTTGGTCCGTGCGGCATTGTATTATTGCCTGTTTTTACTTTATTGTCCAACGGAGTGTTTATTTTATGGAACTTTTCGACACACATGCCCACCTTTCGGATGAAGCCTTTGACGAGGACAGGCATTCGCTGATTCCGAAACTTTTCGAAAGCGGCGTCACACGCATTATCGATGTTGCCTGCGATGTTCGCACCGCTGACCGAACGATTGAACTCATCGATCGCTATCCCTTCATTTACGGAACCGTCGGAATGCATCCGCACGATGTTTCCGCAATGGATAATGCGCTGATGGACAGAATTTCAGATATTTTGCAGCACAAAAAAATGCTTGCTCTCGGTGAAATCGGGTTGGATTATCACTATGACCTTTCCCCGCGCGATTGCCAGAGAAAATGGTTTGCGGAACAGCTTGAACTTGCAAAGCAGCTCGGTTATCCCGTTGTGCTCCATATTCGCGAAGCATTCGGGGACTGCATGGACATTCTTCACGCACACCGTGACGGACTGCGCGGAGTTATGCATTGCTATTCCGGAAGCGTTGAAACGGCATTTGAATGCCTTGACTTAGGACTGAAATTCAGTTTCGGCGGAGCCGTAACTTTTAAAAACGCAAAAAAACCCGTTGAAGTTGTTCAAAAGCTGCCGCTCGACAGCATCATGCTGGAAACGGACTGCCCCTACATGACCCCCGTGCCGCATCGCGGCGAACGCAACCACCCCGGGTTTATGCACCTTACGGCAGAAAAAATTGCGGAAGTTCGCGGCATTTCAGCAGAGGAAGTCTGCTCCGCAGCTTATAAAACTGCCAATAGCTTTTTCGGCATTGAATAATGAAATGAATAAATGCCCGCCGCACTTCCGTATTCACGGCAAATGCTGCGGGCTTGTCAATGCTTTATTGTATAATTAATTCACACTTTTCGGTTTTCAAACCGCTTAAGCTCGGCGGTCATTCCTCATTCGCGTTCGAGTTTTGTTTTGCTATTTCCATGATTTCGGGATATTTTCGGGTTATATAGGCATAGCCCGCTTCGCTGTGCGGAAGGCCGCATGCAGAGCAGTCCTTCACGCCGCCCGCAATGAATTTGAAATTCCCGCCGCATTTATCACCCAATGCATACAGCGGACAATAGCAGAAAAGGCAGTTGAAAAAACCGTTTTCAGGCAGTTTGTGGCAGGGGAAATACTCGCACCTGCTGTTTTGAAAATATGCAAAATACGGCTGACCGTAATTTTCTCGCTGCTCCGTTTCCGAACCGCTCGTGCTCATATCATTCACATTTTTTGTTTCATCCATGTTCAAAATAGCTCCTTCTTGATAGAATCCGATATTCTGCAATGCGTTCCGTTTCAGCTTTCCGCAGCTTTTTCTGCATTCTGCATACTGTCAATGTATTCGCAGGCCGCAATCGCCGCAACACCGCCGTCCGCGCCCGCTGTCACAAGCTGTCTTACGGATTTTGTTCTGCAATCCCCCGCTGCAAAAATCTCCGGTCTGGAAGTCTTGCAGTCCTCGCCCGAACGGATAAAACCGCTCTCATCAAGCTTCACAAGCTCCGCAAACACGCCGTTGTTCGGCGCAAACCCAACGGCAATGAATGCGCCGCTGACCGAAAGCTCCCTTTCCTCACCCGTTTCACGATTTTTAACAACGATTCCGGAAAGCTTGCCTTCCCCGATGAAGCGCGCAACGGTGCTGTTCAGAACCGGCTCAATGTTTGCGCAGGCAGCAAGTCCGTCCGCAACATGTTTTTCGGCACGAAATTCGCTGCGGCGGTGAATCAGATAAACCTTGCTGCAAATCTTTGAAAGATATATCGCATCCTGAACGGCTGTGTTTCCACCGCCGATGACCGCAACGGCTTTATCCTTAAAAAACGCACCGTCGCAAACTGCGCAAAATGATATTCCGCTGCCGATAAATTTCTGTTCGCCCTCCGCGCCGGGCAATCTGTGTTTAAGTCCGGTGGCAATTATAAGCGTTCGTCCCGTAAATTCCTGATAATCGGTTCGTACCGTCACTGTTTTGTCCGCATTTTCGCTGACCTCAACGACGGCACCGACTTCAACATCCGCACCGAGATTCATGACCTGTTCAACAAGCACTTCAACAAGCTCATTGCCGCTCATCGGGCGTGTGAACGGATAGTTTTCAACATGCGGGGAGAGCGTTATCTGTCCGCCGAATGCTTCTTTTTCAATAAGAAGCACGGATTTTCCTGCGCGACGCGCATAAACTGCGGCTGTCAACCCGGCAGGCCCCGCGCCTGCAATTATAATGTCATAAATTTTTTGCTGCATTGGAAATTCCTCCGTTACATCAGTTTCTTCAGCGGTTCAAGTTCCAGTTTGTCGAAAGCTCTAAGCGCATTGTAAAGCTCCGCCGCAATAAGACGCATTCCTCCCACGGAATTGCTTTCGATATTGCAGGGCATGAGCGGATCGTGCAGGCTGCGGCGAACAAGGAACCAGCCGTTTCCGTGCGTTTCGTCCGCATTCACGCGGACTCCCTCGTAATTCGGCTGAACAATTTCAAATCCGGGAAGGTTTGAAAAATGCTTTTCTACAGTTTCCAATACGGCGGCGGTGTAATCCGCCGTGTCGTCAAGCAGCACATTGAGCCGCGCTTCCGCGCTTTCGCAGGGTTCTTTAAGGTTTGCAATAAGTTCGTTCAAAGTCTTGCCTTCGCGCCGCGCTTCAACAAGCGCGACAAGCAGCTTTACAATTATGTATGCACCGTCATCAAGAAAATAGTTTTCGCGCAATGCACCGTGGCCGCTGGTCTCCATAGCGAGTATCGCATTAGCGAATATCGCATCAGCGAGTATCGCATTCGCGAGTATCGCATTCGCAAATTCGGCATCAGTTTCTTCCTTCGCTTTTTTTGCCGCTTCTTCCAAGGCAAGCAGGCGTTTCGCTTCGTTTATAACGTTGCGATAGCCGCGCTTGAACCTGTGGTGACGGCAGCCGAGGGAGTTGATGAAATCCGTGAGTCCGGTTGATGTAATCGAATCCGTAACAACTGTTATCGGTCCGTACTGACGAACGAGAATCGCCGTCATAAGCGCAATCAGCCTGTTCCTGTCAAGCGCAATAACGCCGCCGTCGGAAGGGAGGACCGCGCCCGCTCTGTCAACATCGGTGTCGAAAATAATGCCGAAATCCGCACCCGTTTCCGTAACGGCATCGCATATGCTGCGCATTGCATCGGCATTTTCGGGATTGGGCTGATGATTCGGGAACCTTCCGTCAGGTTCAAGAAATCTGCTGCCCGTGATATCCGCACCCAACGGTTCAAGCAGCCGTTCGGCAAAGAAACCCCCCGCACCGTTGCCGGCATCAACAACGATTTTAAGGCCGCTGAAGGGTTTTTCCTCTTTTGCGCAGCCGAGTGCGGAAAGGATTTTTTCTTTAAGTCCGTTTACATAGGGCGTCATAACGTCAACCGTTCCGCATTGGCCGCGCTGCGCGGCAATCGGAAATGCGGCTTCTTCGGCGGACGCAAGAATTGCCGTAATATCGGCCTTTTCAAGCCCGCCCGCAATTGCGGTGAAAAATTTCATGCCGTTGCGTTCCATCGGCAAATGGCTTGCCGTGACCATTATTCCGGCATCAAAATGCAGTTCGTTCACGCAGCACATAAACATTGCCGGAGTGCTTGCAAGGCCGCCGTCATAAGCATTTGCCCCGACGGAAGCAATGCCGTCCGCAAGCCAGACAGTAAGCTGTTCACCGCTCAGTCTTGAATCCCTGCCTATTGCAATACGCAGTTCGGAAGCGGGCTTATTTGCCCTGTCCGCAGCAAAAAGCGCAAATGCCGCGCCGATGCGCACAACGCTGTTCTGCGTTAAATTCACGGGCTTTCCGCCCTCGGTTTCAATCGCAACTCCGCGAATATCGCTTCCATTCTGAAGTTTTTTAAAGTCAGTCATGCCATTCCTCACATTTCATTCGGGCTGTTTTCTTGCGGTACAACAAACAGGGCAGCCGCAAAACCGCCCGTTTGCAAATTCCAAAAATCAAATCGATCTTATCAGGCTTCGAAATAGTCGCCCCTGCGGTAATCGTACAGCGCATTCACAAAGCCCTTGTCGATATTGTCAAGCACCTTGCCCGTGCCGATTGCAACGCAGGAAATGGGATCCTCCGCAACATAGCAGGGAACCTTCGTGTGTTCGGCAACGAATTTATCCATGCCGTAAAGCAGCGCGCCGCCGCCCGTGAGGCAAATGCCGTTTTCCGCAATGTCGCTTGCAAGCTCCGGCGGAGTTTTTTCAAAAAGGTTTCGAACCGTTTCAAGGATATTCTGAAGAGGTTCTTCAAGCGCATCGATCATTTCGTTTGAGCCGATTGTTATCGCCTGCGGCAGACCGGAAATCAGGTTGCGGCCTTTAACGTCGATAAATACCTGTTCCTTGCGCGGATAAGCCGAGCCGATGCGAATTTTCATCTCCTCTGCGGTGCGCTCACCGATAAGAAGGTTGTGCTTTTTGCGCATATAACGAACGATGGATTCATCAAACCTGTCGCCCGCAACTTTTATTGATTCGCTGAGAACCGAACCGCCGAGAGAGATTATCGCAACGTCGGTTGTTCCGCCGCCGATATCAACGACCATGTTGCCGCGCGGCTGGGAAATGTCTATCCCTGCACCGATTGCGGCGGCGATGGGTTCTTCAATAAGGTAGGTGTGGCGCGCACCCGCCTCCTCGGTCGCCTCGATTACGGAACGCTTTTCGACTTCCGTAACGCCGGACGGAACGCACACAACCACGCGGGGCTTAAAGAAAATGCGTGTGCCGACAACCTTTTTGAGGAAGTGGCGCAGCAGTCTTTCCGTAATGTCGAAATTGGAAATAACGCCGTCGCGAAGCGGACGTATCGCAACGATATTGCCCGGAGTCCTTCCGAGCATACGGCGCGCTTCCTCGCCGACAGCATAAATCTTGCCCGTTATTTTTTCAACCGCAACAACGGAGGGTTCACGCAGCACGATACCCTTGTTTTTTACATATACCAATACGCTGGAGGTACCGAGATCGATACCGACATCGTTGAATTCAAACATACCCATTATTTTTAACTCCTAACAAAACCCGAAGTCGGGGGAAGTTCATTGTAGTTACAGCTCTTCAGGGAGTTCCCGTGCTCATTCATCATTGCAAAACAGCCGAATGAAGTTTGAGCGCAAAAATACCCATATGCTATTATTTTAACATTAATCAACGTTCCAATACAATAGTGAATGCGGCTTTTTTTTAAAAAAATTTAAACATTTTTCGATATAATCGGTAAGTATTGCAAATTCGGCGAATATGCTTTTGCAAGGGGTGCAAATCCTGCTTTCGATTTCGTCTTCCCCCTGTTCTAAACAGCTTGGAAAGGATGCTCATAATGATTTTCACCTTCAGACCCTGCAACAGGCGTGCACATTACAGAAAGCGCAAAGTTCCGCGCTTTATCGTGTCGCTGCTGCTCTCACTGCTCTGCATAACCGCCGTTGTTGTGCTGCTGCTGCTTGCCCCGCAATGGGTGTTGATACTGATAATTGCCGTACTGATGTTCTGCATCTGTTTTATCTCACGCTGAACTTCGGCTGCATTTTTAAAGCCCTGTACTGGGTATTCGGCAGTCGGCGGAACACGAAAACCCAACCGTTGATACCGAACAATCAATTATTAAGCGGCTCGCAGCTGTTCCCCCGTTTCAAAGTCAAAAAACAAAATGAGCGGAGGCACGGTTTCCGCCGCGCCTCCGCTCTGCCCGTTCTGCCGAGCCGAAAAACCAACCCGGCAGAATGTATTCGTTTCAGATCATCCGGAGCGTTCCGGATAACCTGCTTTTCCGATAAAAGTCGGAATTTACTTTGCTTCCTGAAGCATGTTCAGAAATGCTGCTTTGGGTGCAACTCCCATCTGTCTCTGAACCGCCTCGCCGTTCCTGAACAGGATTACCGTCGGAATGCTTGCAATACCGAAACGCTTTGCAAGTTCCGGCTGTTCGTCAACATTAACCTTGCCGACGCGATAGCTTCCGTCGCTTTCGTTCGCAAGCTGCTGAATAACGCCCGAAAGCATCCTGCACGGGCCGCACCATGCAGCCCAGAAGTCAACGAGTATCGGAGTCGATTTGCCGATCTCGGCATCAAAGTTATCAAGAGTGAGTTCAAGTTCCATTGCAAAAAGCTCCTTTCGATTTATAAAGTTCTCTGTTTGCAGGCTCTTGATTCATGGTTGGCTGCAATTCGGCAAACAAATTTAACAGGCAGCACAAATCAATACCTGCTGTTTTCACTTCAGCCGTCCGTGCGCTGCACAGAAACGGCATCCGCATTCAACGTCATGGGCAGCGGACTTCGGCAGCAATTGACAGCGCATTTATCGATTCCAAACGAAATCGTGCGCTTTTTCTTCGCCGCGCAGCACGCGCAGACCGCCCGCCGCAAGCGCTTCCATTTCGAATTCGCCCGCCATGACTTCCATCGGAGCGATCCACTCAACGTGGGGGCGAATCATATCCATCAGCATCCTGCTGTTTGCAAGCCCGCCGGTGATAACGATCCTGTCAACCTTGCCGCAAACAACGCTTGCAAGGTCCGCAATGCCCTTCGCGTGGCTGCGTGCCATTGCATCGTAAACAAGGCGCGCGTGTTCGTCACCCGATTCAATCATGCGCTCAACCTCGATTGCATCGCTTGTTCCGAGAAGAGCCGACAGGCCGGACTTTCCGCGTATATAGCGGCTCATCTCAGTCTTCGTATATTTACCGCTGTAGCAAAGCATTGCAAGCTCCATCGCCTGAATTTTGCCGCAGCGTTCGGGTGCAAACCCGGCATCGTCATCGCTGTAGCAATCGATGCAGCGTCCGTTATGAACGAGCCATGTGGAGCAGCCGCCGCCGATATGGTCAACAATTATCGTGCAGTCTTCGAGTTTTTTGCCGAGAATCTCTTCGGCGCATTTTCTCGCCATTGCGCGACTGTTGAGCACATGCCCGCGGCTTGCCTTTGAAATTTCGGGCATACCGGTGATTCTTGCAACATCTTCAAGCTCATCCACGGCAACGGGGTCATAGACCATTGCGGGAATGCCGAGGGGACGTGCAATTGCATCCGCAAGCACACAGGCAAGGTTTGAAATATGAACGTTTACCTTCGCTGCATAGAAATAGTCGATCATATCCTTGTTGACATTGAATGCACCGGAAGGTACGGGAGGCAGCAGACCGCCGCGCGCCATAACGCAGGTGAGGGTGGACTTGTCGATTCCCGCAGCCTTAAGAGCGGCATTGATGTGCTCCATGCGGTAATCAAACTGATCCATGACCCACGAAAACGCCTTGACTTCATCCAGCGGGTGACGTATCGTCTGAGCCATGATCTGTTTATCGTCGTCAAAAACCGCGATTTTCGTTGAAGTTGAACCGGGGTTGATAACGAGGATTCTTTCAGTTTTTTTGTTCTCCATATATGTTTCCGTAATTTAAGCGATTACCGAGACTCAGCCGACAAACCCTGCGCCCATTGCGAGGGAGTAATACTTCTCTTCCGCACTGGAACCGCGGCTGGTGAGCACGATGGGAACCTTGCAGCCCATAACGATGCCGGCCATTCTGCCGCCGCAGGTATAGGTCAGGCACTTGCCGAGAACGTTGCCGACAACAATTTCGGGAACAAGAAGAATGTCAAAGTCGCCGCAGCAGGGGCAGGCGGTGTAGCCCTTTACGGCGGAAAGCTCGGGAACCATTGCAAGGTCGTAGCTGATGGGACCTTCAACATAGCATTCGCCGAGTTCGCCCGCAAGGCTCATGCGCTTAAGCTCTGCACCGTCAACGGTTTCCTGCATTTTGGGGTTGATGGTTTCGATTGCGCAAAGCGCAGCAACATTGGGCTTCTCAACGCCGATTTTATGGAAGAACCGAACGGCGTTCTTAACGATGCCGACTTTCTTTTCAAGGTCGGGATAGGTGCACATGCCTCCGTCGGTAACGCCGAGGAGTTTGTGATAACCGGGAACTTCAAACAGCATGACGTGGCTCATGAGTGAACCGGTGCGCAGATCTGCATCGGGTGAAAGGACGCCCTTGAGCAGATTGCCTGTCATTATTTTGCCCTTCATGAGGAAATCGGCCTTGCCCGCATGAATGAGCTTTGCGGCGCATACGCTGGGGTGCATACCCTCGGGAACAACTTCGATTGCGAAATCATCGGGATTCTTGCCGAGAGAAACGAGAAGAGCCTTCAGCTCGTCAAGCTTGTCCGCTTCAACAACGAGTACGGCGTCCACAAGATCGCTTGCGTGAATAACGGCTTCAAGTGCGTGTGCATCGTTTGCGCAAACGAGTGCAACTGTTGATTTTTTGCCGGATTTAACCTTGGCAACGAGTTCATCAAAAGTTTTAACGGTCATATTATGCCTCCGTTTTTTTTGTTTGGTTCATGCCGAATTGCATCGGCAATGCTTTTCAGGTTTATTTTACTATCTTTTTGATAAAAGCGCAACATACAGGCGGCGCATTTTGCGGATATATCCGAACTTGCGCCGCCCATGCGGTTCGTTATGGGTTTTATGCCGGGGTTTCTTTCGGAACCAAACAGCGGATTTTTATATTTTCCTTCCCGCAGCAGCGGCAAAACTGTCATTTTCCCACGTTCTCATTCTGTATATGCTCCCCTGCGGATTATTTCCCGAACGGCAGCGAAATGAAAACCTCAAACTCCCCGTTCTGAACATTCGGAACGAACTCCCCGCCGTTTTCGCGGCAGATTCGCTTCATGTTGCCCATTCCGTAGCCATGGTTCCCGACAGCGCGCCTCGCACTCTGTATAAATGCCATTTCAACAGTCTGCTTCGCCTCGCAGCGGTTGCGCACGGTAATTTCAAGCGCACACTCCGTCTGTCGAATCCGAACGAAGATCTTTTTGGGTTCCCCGTCCAAAAGCCTTTGCGTGCCCTCAATCGCGTTGTCGAGTGCATTTGCAAGCAGTGCGCAAAGCTCCGCATCGGATATTGCAATCGAATCCGCGTTGAGCTTTTCGGTTTCATAGTCCGACTCAATGCCCGCTTTCTTCATGGCATCGATTTTCGCCCACATGATTTCGTCAATAACACTAACGCCGGAAAGCGGGATCTCAACACGATTCTGTTTCATTATATGTGTGATTTTTTCTATAAATTCTTTAATTTCCTCCCGTTTTCCTTCGGCATTCAGCTTCCGCAGTCTGCGGATGTTTGCACGCATATTCTGCTCAATGCGGTGAACATCCTCCGCATGGCCGGCCTGCTGAACACCCAGCTGCAATTCAAACTGTGCCTTCCTTGCCTCTTCTTCATTGTCCGCCATTTGTTTTTGTGCAACGGAAATATTCGAAAGGAGGCGGAACTGAAAACCGATGCTCAGTATCGTAAGCAGCGCAAACGGTATCAGCAATGCCGAAACCGTGCTCACGAGAGGAACGATTTTGAATGCGATCAACAGGAACAGTATCATCAGCACCGCAGACAAAATCGGCAGAAGAGAAAGCTTCAGTTTCTGAACACCCGTGATGCTTCCGAACCACATGTTCGGAACGCGGCGCATTGCAAGCCCCGCTGCAACAACCGGCATGGAAATGAACACGGAAACAACATGCTGAACCAAACCGTGAGCATGGAGATACTCCGACGGATTCAAGCCCGCTGCAATAAATGCACGGGACATGATAAACGCTCCGCCCAGCATGATAACAGAGTGACCGACCGCCATGAGCAGCTTTTTAAGGAAGCTGCCTTCATACAGCAGTTCAAACAGAACAATACAGCAGACAACTTTACCGCATATTACATAAAGCTTTTTGATTTCGTTCGGACCCGACGGAAGCAGCGCAAACCCGCACAGCATCAGCGTGAATGCAAGCCATTGAACCGTAAAGATTTTCGGCTTGCGTCCCGTTTTGAAAACATCTCTGCGGCTCAGCAAAGAGGTTGCGTAATAGTCAACCGTCCATGCAACAACCGCGTTTAAAAGGCAGCAAGCAATAATATTCAGTATTGTCATAATGTTCGTACTTTCTCCTCATTTTGGGTGCTGTCGTTGTTTTCACCGGTGTCGGAACCGATATATGACGAAAATCTTTCAATCGGAATGCATACTGTTCGTCCGTATTCCGCAATGCTGCTGTCCGTTTCGACCTTAATCTTCGACTCAATGTCGTTGAGCATCGCATCGATTCGCTCGCCGTCGCCCCGTTCGTTCAGTATATGTATCATCAGCAGCAGGTTTTTCATGTCGTGTTCAAGTCGACGCACGTCTTCGCCGTGACGCACCGTTTCCTGCACTTTTTCAAGTTCGAACTGCGCTTCCTGCGCGGATGCCGCTGCTGCTCTTGCATGCTGCTGCGTTTTCAGCATCTCCGAAAAAATATCCAATTGGAACGTGATTCCGACCGCAAGCGATGCAATGAGCACAAGCGAAGCACAGCCGACCGGCAATCCCGGCGGGATTAAACTGTATTCAAGCATGCAGAAAACGATCACTGCCGCGCCGGCAGCTATCGGCAGCGCAGAAAGCTTTTGCAGCTGTTTTGATGAAAGGCTTTTTGTTGGGAATTCTCTTATTCTGTGCGCAACAAAGCCCACGATAAACACAAGCAGCGATGAAAGCAGATCACACATCAGAACCCAAAAGCTGAAGTTGACATATAAGCGTTCAATCGGAATTCCGAGTGCGTAAATTGCATTCAGACTCAGGAACTCGCCTATGAACAGCGTGAAAAAATGAGCAGCACCCATCAGAACGCGCAGAGCGAACTTTCCTTTATACATGAATATGACAATCGCAAACTGCATAACAAGCTTATACACGGTTGTGTATGCCGTGTTCTCGTGCGACAAAAACTGAAATGTTGTCACAAGAGTCAGTATGTATGCCAGCCGTTGAAAATTAAAGAACGGAATCTTTCTTTTCGGGACAAATCGTCGTCCAAGCACGGATGTCATCATATAATCCGCACCGAATGCATATATGACCACCAGCAGAAGCTCGCAGATTTTATAAAACGTTACCGAACTCATAAATTTCCGCCCCCGTTCTTCGCCCTGTTGTCTGCCGTCACGGCCTGCTCCGCATATTTGCGGGATACGGGCAGTTCCATTTCGTTGTTTGCAGCAAATTCTCCGTTCCCGCGGTGAACATCCTCCGCACACGAATCCGCAGAACCGATGCAAGTCCGAAATTTCTCAATCGGAATGCATGCGCCATGTTCCTTTTTTTGAATGCCGCCGTCCGCTTCGGCCTTTATTTCTGTTTCAATTCTGTCGATCACTGCATCTATACGTCCACTGTCGCCCCGCTCGTTAAGCATATGGATCAGCAGCAGCAGATTCTTCATATCGTGCTCAAGTCGTTGTACGGCTTCACCGTGGCTTACCGCTGCCCTCACCTTCTCAAGTTCAAGCTGCGCTCGCTGCGCATCCGCCACAGCATCAGCCGCATACTGCTGCGTTTTCAGCATTTTCGAAAAAACATCCAACTGCAGCATTATTCCTGCTGCCAGCGCAGAAATCAGTGTAAGCGAAATGCAGCCGACTTCCGGACCGGGCGAAATGAATCCGTACTGAAGCAGACAGAAAAAAACCACCGCAAAGCAGACGGTAATCGGCAGCGCGGATACTTCTCTGAACTGTGTCTCGCAGGAAGCCTCGGTCGGGAACTTGCCGATCCTGCGTACAGCAAAGCCGACAGCAAAAATGCAGAACGAAGAGAGCAATTCGCTCATGAGCATACACAGATAAAAGTTGTTTTTGAAAAAGCCGTTATACAGTAATCCGAACGCGCCCAAAATGTTTATGCTCAGAAACTCTCCGGTAAACATTGTGAATATATGGATGGCATACATCAGCAATCGCAGCGTAACCCTTCCCTTGTACATGAATATGACTGCCACAAGATATGCCGCCAGCTTGATAATCGATACATATACAGTGTTTTCATGCGTAACAAACGGCAGCCTTGCACATAAAACGACAGCATAACCCAACACTTGGGGAGTAAAGCCGCAATTCCTTTTTTTATTCACAAACCTTCGCTCAAGCACCGACGCCATCATGTAGTCCGCAAAGAAAGCCTTCAGCACCGACACCGGAACGCAGCATAGCTTAAAAAACGCTGCCGGACTCATAGCCTTCCGTCCCCGTTCTTTGCCCTGTTGTATGCAGTCACGGCCTGCACCGCATAGCTGCGGGATACGGGCAGCCTCGTTCCGGTGCTCATACTGAACTCCTTGCTGACTACGTTATATGCCTTTATATGGTGCGGATTCACGAGAATGCTCCTGTAGCAGCGCACAAATCCGCTGCTCTTAAGTTTTTCTTCATATTCGGAAATCGTACCCGTGGTGTTAATCTCGTCTTTTCTGCCTTCGATTGACATCTCGATTTTGATGCTGCGTCCGCGGACTTCGATATAAGTAACATCATTGACCGCAATTCTGCGTTCCTCGCTTGCTCTTCCGACATAAATGTAACGCTTGCAATCGGAATAAAAATCGATATAGAGGCGCAGAAGTCTTGTTACCTCTTCAATCGTTGCCGGTTTGTCAACATAGCCTATCGGCCTGTATTGAAATGCATCGTTCCTCGCTTCGCCGTATGAAGTAACAATTGCAATTTCAGTGTTCAGTCTCATTCTGCGAATCTCTTGCGCAACGCCGAACCCGCTTTCCTTATTCATGAGAAGATCCAAAAAAGCAAGATCGAACCGCTTTGTTTTTAAAGCGTCAATCATCATCAACGGGTTCGTAAATACCGTTATCTCATATGAAAGCTCTCTTTCGTCCATCGAATTCTCGCCGTACAGAATTTCCTTCATTCCGGCGTCGACAAGAGCATGAAGTGCCTCCGCAAAGACAGCTTCATCGTCGCAAATTGCAATACTTATCATTTTCGAATTTCCCCAATCCTTTTCGGAAGCTCCGCTCAATGCTTTTTGCACGAAAAAACATTTACCCAAAGTCTTTCCCCGCAAAACCTGTCTGTTCAGAGCATTCCTGTGTATATCGCTTTGTGTCTATTATAGCATATTACTTCTGATTGCGGAAGTATCGGCGTTTTTCTTCCGAAAATGCGAAACCTCCGCATTTTGTTTAATTCAGTTTCCGGAAATCTTGTCAAAAATTAGCTGACTATTGTACACTTTAAGGATTATTCGCTTTAGTTTTTTATCACCCGAACACAATTCGGGAAAAGCACAAAACAAATTCCGTTCAGTAAATATATTATCTATTTTTCGGTGTGCTTGCAACGGCCACCGCATTATGTTATTATTGCGGTAAAACCCGGCTGAAAGCTTCGGCCGCAGCTAAGGAGGCCGCCCGTGCAGCAAAAAAACAATTCGCGTCGCATTCGCATTTGCGCTGTCTGCTTTGCACTGCTGATTATGCTTATTGCGGCAGCAACATATTATTTTGCATGCCGCGGAACAGAATACCGCATACTCGACGATGCGGAGATTCAGCAAATGTCGGCGCGCAGCGAGTATTCAACGGAAGCCCAGCGCACCCTTGCGGAATCCGCGCTTATGCTTGTCGGAAAGGTCAACTATTTTTGGGGCGGCAAGAGTTACACCGTCGGTTGGGATGACCGCTGGGGCAAACCTGCCGAAGTCACAAGCCCCGGCCATTCCACAAGCGGAACAACCATCCCTTACGGACTGGACTGCTCCGGATTTGTGCTTTGGTGTTATATTCAATTGGGCGCGGACAAAACCGAAACGATTGAAAAAATCGGCGTCGGCACATGGAATCAGTGGGATAAATCCGCTGAAATTAAAAAAAGCGATGTTCGGACAGGCGATCTTGCGTTCATAAACAAATACCCCGGAAGCGACGGAAACCATGTCGGAATCTGTGTCGGCTTTCTGAAAAACGGTGAACCGCTTATTGCGCATTGCTCCGCAACGCAGAACAAAGTCGTTGTTTCCACATGCGGCAGCGAATTCAAATACTTCCGCAGGCCGTGTTCGGTGTTGACTGCGAATTGAACGGAACTTTTCAAAATTCGGCAGCATGCCGATTGAGCATACGCACTCTTTCGGCAGATTAATAATTAAGGAGGCGTTTACCGCCATGAAAAAAACTTCATTATCAAGCTATCGCAATCACGCGCTGTTCGCTCTGCTTGCGCTGTTGTTTGCGGCATGTGTTTTCTGCCTCGGCTGCAATTCCGGCAGCGACTCGCAGCAAACACCCGCACCCACATCGGCAACACCCGCCCCGACAGAGGTCCCGACGGCAACACCCGTGCCCGAACCTGTGCGCAAACTCACAAGCTTTGATACATCCCTGCTTCCCGTGCTGCATCCGTTCGGACAAAGCGGCGCACTTGCCTGCCAAAGTGATTACGAAAGCAAAAAAACAACGTTCACAACCGTCGATATTGTTTCGGACAGTGTCATAAAGTCCGTAACGATTGACGGAAACTGGTCCGTTTCGGACGAAATCTTTCCGGACGACACCTTTGCCGCATTCAACGCTGACGAAAACGAGTGGATCCTTTTCGATTCCGATTTGAATCAAAAGAAACGTTTCGATGTTGAAACGATTTACGGTCAGTTTTCGCATGATTTGACAGAATACTATTTTCTTAAGGATTCCGTGCTGTTCAGCATGAATATCGAAACGGGCAAAGTCTCCCCCGTGGAAGCCGCATTCAACCTGCGGTTCAATTCGCTTGTTGACATACACCCGACCGAGGACAAACTGTTTTTGGATGCTTTTCTTTCCCCGGACACAATGCTTTGCGGAACGGCGCTGCTCGACCTTGGTTCAAATTCATTCTCAATGATTTCCTCCGACTCGTTCATTCCGCATTTCACCGAGGATTCGGATGTTTATTTCTTTAAATACAACACCGATGCCGGCGGATACGATGTTACATATTCCGCCGACGGCAGCTTTGTTTTTGCGGATGCCTCCCTGCTGCCCGGCGGCGAAACCGAGCTTTACCCCGTTCCGTATTCGAACTGCATCGTAACATCCGGAAATTCCCCCGCTTTGTTCAGGCTCGGCAGCGCGCTTGAGTGCTGCGACCTTACCCAATACGGCATCGAGCATGAGCTGCTTGCGCAGTGCTTCATGCCGAACATCGGCGGAATCATAGCGGTGAGTTACGTTGAATCACAATTTGAATTTAACCTGATTTCTCCGTCCGTGCTTGATTATTCCGTTATCGACGGCACCGAACCGGCTGAATCCATGCTCACCGTCAACGAATACATTGCCGAGGATTATTGGTTCGCCGTGAACGGCAGCAGCCTCCCCGAAAATCTTCAGGGAGTGCGCAGCCGTGCGGATGAAATTTCCGAAAAATACGGAGTGCGCATCCTGCTCTCCTCCCAGTGTCTGCCCGCATGTACTTTTGCCGAGTACCCGACGACCACAACCGATCAAATGGATCTTGCAGACGAAGCCGCATCAATAAACGCGGCACTCGATTCTCTTGAAGAAGCTCTTTCGCTCTATCCCGCGGGCTTTTTCCCGCAGTTCCGTTCGGAATTCGGTGACGGCGGCATACGCATAATGCTTGTCGGCGGGTTTGAAAGCAATTTCAACATGATCGGCTACAGCGTGCAAAACTCTTTGTGGCATAATATTTATGTAGACATTTTCTCCGAAGGGCTTGTCGGCACCTATTGCCACGAGATCTGGCATGCAACGGAGGATCATATCACAAGCATCAACTACGGCGAATTCGATGTTGTTCAATGGGCCGAGCTGAACCCCGACGGCTTCCAATACATCTTTGATCCTGCCGAAAGCATTCTGAACGAGGGTGATTACACTTATTTCGGCTCGACAAAACCCAAGGACTGCTATTTCATAGACGGTTATGCAAAAACCAATGAACGCGAGGATCGCGCCCGAATCATGGAATATGCAATGACGGGTTTCTTCGGCAGTGAGCTTTCGGAATATCCGCATCTTTACGCAAAGCTCCGATACACGAGCGATAAGATTCGCCAATACTTCGACACAACCGGCTGGAGCACTCCCCGTTGGGAGGATGCCCTCGGCGAATAAACCGAAAACTCCGAACGGTTTATGTTTGCACAAGGCGTATGTTTTCTGCAAATATATTCCCACGGCGTTTTCACGGAACACTCGTTCCGCAGGCGTTTCCGCTTTCAAATAAAACGCAAAAAATCAACAGCTTCCGCAAATTTTATGCACTTGCGGAGGCTGTTTTTGTTTGTGTTTCGACGTAAAGAATAAATGATTTTTTATCTTGACAACGATAGGTAATACGGTATAATATAGTCATCACATTTAAAGGAGGCGATGCATTCTCCGCCAAGCAGGCTTCCGCAGTCAAACGACAGCGGAAATCATTTCACCGGTTCGGACGTCACGGAACAATGTTCGGCATATTGTCCCCGTGAAACTTCTTCTCCGAGCGCAGCCGTTTGAAATGACACCCCCGACGACGACACACACTATCATTAATTGGAGGAACTATGAAAAAAATATCTCTCACCCTTCTTGCCCTTTTGCTTGCTTTTGCATTTGCGTGCAGCAAGCCTGCCCAAAACCCGTATGACCCCGAAATGCCGAAAAGCGGTGCGGAAAACACGGCTGCTCCGAATGACTCGGGCGAACCTCCCGCAATGATCAGTTTCCAAAGTCTTCAGGAATACCATGACTTTGGCGCATCCGTTGACCTCCCCGATGATGAATTTTCCGAATTCATGCATTCACATGGTTTTGATATGAGCGGCGTTGACAGCAAGGAAGACGCAGAGCGCATTATCAGCCTGCTCGACAATGTTGCTTTGCCTGACTTCAGCGGATATAAATATTACATGTCAAGCCTGCGTTTCGACAACAACGCGTTCACCATATGGTACAGCAGAGCCGATGAAGACATCTGCTGCATGTCTGTAACCATTCTTGTTACCGAAAGCCTGCCCGCGGAAGAACTCAAAAAATATGAGAACAGCAGCGTTTATTCGTTGATTTCCTGCGACGCGGATTCAACGCTTCCTTTCCTTGCTTATGTGACGGAAAAGGATGAACACGACACTCGCTACAACACTTCCCGTTATGTTACAAACATCGATTCCCATGCGGTGTTTATCATTATAAATCAGCCTGAAAACGATTTTCTGAACCGACTTCAGCATTGCAGGCTCATAACCTTTGCACAATATGCCGGCAGGTAAGCTTCGGTTCGTGTGATTTTCGGAACAAAACCCAAAGCTGCACCAAAAAAGCAGCAATAATCTCAGAACGGGGGAGCACGTTGCTCCCCCGCCGAAGCAAGTTCTTCCTGCAATCATTGCGGGCGGCAGTTATAAATACAGAAAGGACTATAACTATGAAAAAACATTATCTTTTCATCGCAGCAATACTTGTTGTATGCATCTGTTCGGCGCTTGCATGTTCTTCCGTTCACAAAACGGAAACGACACCGACCGCACAACCGACCGCACAACCGACCGAATGGCAAGCCGGTCATCAAGTTCCCCCCGACAGCATTGAGTTCCGCAGTGTTGAAGAAATGCAGGCATTTTTTGCATCCGTGAAGCTGGATGAGAGCAAGGTTGAAAGCTACATTGAAGAGCGTGGAATCCGCCGCTGCTGCGGCGTCCGCAACAAGGCGGAGCTGTCCGATCTGTTGGAACGCTTTGACAGGATTCCCTTCCCGACCCACCCGAAGTATAAACCGCATTTCATGGATTATTACCCCACATTCGGGCGTTTTACCCTTGTGTACCTCTTCGATAAAGGGCACGGTTACTTCACGATTTTTGAGGGGCTTTCCGCCGATTCGGAAACATTGCTCAACGGCAAAATCAAGTCAAAGGACGTTACGCAAATAATTCCGACCGGTTCGGACAAAATACGCAGACTCTATATTGTTAACGATACGGATGTTTCCGATGATGCCGTTACGTTCTGGGCGGATATTGACGGTTTCCTTGTTGAAATTTTGACCGTTTACAATTCACGCAGTGAAGCTGTGGAGATCGTTCAATCTTTTGATTTCGGAAAGATGTCCGAGGTTGTGAACTCAATCACAAGTGAATAAGGCGCTCTGATAAACAACCTTTAACCGAAGCTTCCCCGATAGATTGTGCGAAAAAAGGCTCAAACCTGCGGCTTTTTTTCGCACGATCCGTTTAAAACCGATTCCCGGAGTCCTGCCGATGCATTTACCTGATTGCGTTTATATATATATTATTTGTTTTCAGACTTGACGTCTAAAAAATAATCTGTTATTATTTAAAAGCAGTTGTCAGACGCGATATTGTCGACACGGAAAGGATTTATTCAAGTGAAAAAGAGAAGAACGATCATTGTATGCATATGCATACTGGCAGCAGCAGCATTCACTCTTGCCTTGGCACTGCCAAAAAAGAGTTATGCGGCAATCGGGCGCAATGCGCGGAAGCATTATGTCGAATACGAAACTCGGCATTCCGACCCGCAGGATGAACCTGCCAAGGATGAGGACAACGATTCCTCCGAATTTTGGTTTCCCGTTCCCGAAGGATACCTTAACAAAAAAACCGATGAAAAAAAATACGTTTCGAGCATAAATCCGGACGATACTCCGGAGCAGTGGGACGCACTTGAGGACGCCGTGCAGATGCGCGAAGTTTCCCAGATTCCGGCGGACATTCTCGAAACCGTTTCAACCGACGAGCTTGTGCTTTATTGCATGAACTATAACCTGTTTATTGATTTTATGCTTTTTGACACAATGCAGGACGGTATGGAGAACGTACGCAGCGACTATAACGGCATACGCGAGCTGATGACCCGGCCGGACGCTGCCGAAAGCCTTATAAGGCTATATAAACTTTATGACCTTGACGAGCAGAAAGCACGCGACAGCGTCGGCTGCATCAGGCTCCGCTATCTTGAAGCCATGCTTTGCATGCCGGAGATTCTAAACAGCCTGACGGCAAAACAGGCCAATGAGCTTGCGGCCGCCTGTGCGCAAAAAATCAGCAAAATTGTAAACGATGAAAACAGCCCTTACAGCGTTTCAACAACAATGTATCTTGCGGCAGTCAGCCAATATGCGGCAAGCGAGGAATTCGCCGAAATCGTCAATGCCTCTTCCGGTGCGAAGCGTTATATCGAGGAGGGGATTCTGGTTCCCGATGAAATCAGCGATGATACTTTGGGACGGATCGTGTCGTATTTTCAGGAACTGTAAATTTTTTGATATAAATCTTTTTTCCACATTTATATATCGCATCAAAAAGGGATCGCCGCACAAACTCTGCGGCAATCCCTTTTCATTTCAATTTCGGTTAAAAAGAATACCACGGCACTGAACCGGCGCAATACTCAGCGTTCATTTCTCTGCAAAACTCGCTGCAAAACCGGCAGCAATTGCTTTGTGCAAACTCATTTCACAAACTGCAAATCAACCTTTTCCCACGGGAAATCGGCGTCATCCCTTCCGAAATGGCCGTATGCCGCTGTCTTTTTGTAAATCGGGCGGCGAAGGTCAAGCTTTTCAATGATTGCGGCGGGACGGAAATCGAAACTTGCAAGCAGCATCTTTTCAAGCTCTGCATCGGGCATTGTTCCCGTTCCGAAAGTGTCAACACGGACGGAGACGGGTTTTGCAACGCCGATAGCATAGGCAAGCTGAATTTCGCAGCGTTTTGCATAGCCCTGTGCAACGATATTCTTTGCCGCATAACGTGCCGCATAGGCAGCGGACCTGTCAACCTTTGTGGGATCCTTTCCGGAGAAGCTGCCGCCGCCGTGTCTTCCGACGCCGCCGTAGGTATCAACGATTATCTTTCTGCCGGTCAGGCCGGAATCGCCCTGCGGTCCGCCGATAACGAACCTTCCCGTGGGGTTTACAAAAATTCTTGTCTCCGCATCAATAAGTTCCGCGGGAATAACGGGACGAATGACGTTTTCGATAACGTCACGGCGCAGATGCTCCATGTCGATATCCGGATCGTGCTGTGTGGAAATGACTATTGTGTCAATGCGGACAGGCTTGCCGTTTTCGCCGTATTCAACGGTGACTTGGCTCTTGCCGTCCGGACGGAGATAGCCGAGATGACGGCTCTTGCGAACTTCCGTCAGACGGCGGGTCAGCTTGTGCGCAAGGCTGATGGACAGCGGCATACATTCGGGAGTTTCATCGCAGGCATATCCGAACATCATTCCCTGATCGCCCGCACCGATATCATATGAGTCGGTGTCGCCGTGTTTTGCTTCAAAGCTCTTGTCAACGCCCATTGCAATATCGGGGGATTGTCCGTTTATTGCGCTGATAACCGCAAGGGTATGGCCGTCAAAGCCGTATTCGGGCTTGTCATAGCCGATTTCAAGCACAACATCGCGAACGAGCTTCGGAATGTCTATATAGCAGTTTGTGGTAACTTCGCCCATTACCATTACCATGCCCGTTGTTGCGCAGCATTCGCAGGCAACGCGCGAATTCGGGTCATTGCGCAGCATTGCATCAAGCACGGCGTCTGCGATATTGTCGCAGACCTTGTCCGGATGCCCCTCTGTTACGGATTCGGAGGTAAACAGCCGCTTCTGTACTTCGTTATTGTTCATATTTTATCCTTTCCATGCCTTTGCAAAAGAAAAACAAAATGCGATGAACCCTGTCGGAACATCGCACGGAAACCCTTTTTAACTTTGCGCTCTCATCTCCCGGCAGCCGCAGCTCAACAAAAAAAGTTTGCGCCGGGCAATGCCGTCGGATTTGGCACCTTGTGAAAAGCTTTCGCATTAAACAGGTTGCCGTGGCTTCACCGGGCCGTTCCCTCTGCCACTCTTGATAAGGCATATTCAATTTTCACCCCGCATTATAGCACATTCAAAGCTTTTCCGCAACATATTTACCGCATGAGCCGCAAGGACGGATGCAATATATTTTTATCATCCTCGCTTTTGCCGGAAAACGCCGTATTCACGGGCTTTCGCCCGCTGTACGGCGTTTGCAAGGGGTTGACATCCGATTATTGCTCAGTATTCAGTAACTGTTCCGTGCAAGCAGAGCCGGTTCTTTCGGAAGGTTCTGCCGAACCGCACAGGGTTCGCCGCCGTAAAGCTGCTCCGCCCCGCCGTCACTGTTAATATTCCCGATGAGCACGGGAATATCCGTCCTTTCTTCTTCGTTTGCGCCGCGTTTGAGCTGCGATGCCGTCCTTATGAAAAGAACGAGTGACACCATTGCAACAGCCGCCGTAAGCGCAACAGCCGCAAGAATCAAATTGCGGTGCCTGCGTTCGGCATTTTCAGCCTTAACGGCTCTTTTTTCGTTCGACTTCATCACTTTTTTCACCATGCTTCCCTCCGCCGTTTCCGCGGGTTCATTCCCTTCGACAATAATGATAGCACATTTTCATCGGGAATTTGTTACGAAACTGTAAACATTTTGCTCTCGGCCGAAATTTTTTTGAACAACGCCCTTCATCTGCCGTATGCGCACAAAAAAGCACCCCGAACCCCGGCGGAATCCCTCCGCCCGGGCGGGGTGCATGTGCTTTCGGATTTAATCGGACAAAAGCGACAGCTTATTTCTGAAGGTTGTCAAGACCCGCTTTAAGATCCGCAATAATATCCTCCGCATCCTCAAGGCCGACACTGAGGCGCAGCATGCTTTCGCCGATGCCTGCCTGCTCAAGAGCCTCGGGAGTGTAGGTGCTGTGGGTCATGGTTGCAGGGTGCTCAATGAGGGTTTCGGCATCGCCGAGGCTGACTGCAATGGTGCAGAGCTTGAGGGAATTTACAAATTCCGCACTCTGCTCACGGGTTGCGTTCAGCTCAAAGGTGATAATGCCGCCGAAGCCGCCGTGCATCTGCTTCTTTGCAAGCTCGTGACGGGGATGACTCTCAAGGCCGGGGTAGATAACGTGCTTTACCATGGGATGGCCTTCAAGGAAGGTCGCAACCCGCATCGCGTTCTCGCAATGCTTTTTAACGCGGATATCAAGAGTTTTGAGACCGCGGTCGATAAGGAAAGCTTCAAACGGCCCGAGAACCGCACCGGTCATATCCTTAAGGCCGAACAGGTTGCACTCATCGATGAATTCCTTTGTGCCTGCCGCCATGCCCGCAATAACATCGCCGTGACCGTTAAGATACTTGGTTGCGCTGTGGATAACAACATCCGCACCGAGATCGAGGGGACGCTGGAGGTAAGGTGTTGCAAACGTGTTGTCAACAATAACCTTTGCGTCGGGGCAATTCTCATGCGCGATCTTGGAGATTGCGGCAATGTCAATGAGCTTGAGGTTCGGGTTCGTGGGCGTTTCAAAATAGAAAGCCTTTGTGTTGGGACGAATCGCAGCGCGAACGGCATCGAGATCCTCGAAATCAACAAGGGTGACTTCAACGCCGTAGCGGGTCAGCCCATGGGTAAAGAAGGAGAAAGTGCAGCCGTAAAGCGCGTCATCCGCAAGCAGATGGTCTCCCGCATGGAGCACGGTCCACATAACGGTTGTTACCGCGCCCATGCCGCTTGCCATTGCCATGCCCGCTTCGGCATGTTCAAGAGCAGCAAGCTTTTCGCCGATTTTTGTCGTGTTGGGATTGCCGAGACGGGTGTAGATATAGCCCGCTTCCTCACCCGCAAAGCGGTGTGCGCCCTGAGCCGTGGTTTCAAATTCAAAAGTCGAGGTTTGGAAAATAGGCGTTGCAAGCGGCGCAATGCCGGGAATTTCGATTTTACCTGTATGTATCTGCTTCGTTGCGAAGCCGCTGTTCTTCTCCATTGGAGTCCTCCTGATGTATAAGTCGTTATCAGTTTTTTGCCCGACTGTACCCCTGTCCGAATGCGTTCGGGCAATTACATTCTTAATTATACAGTATTTTTCAGTAAGCGGATTGATTTTTCATAAATATATTTGAATTGTGAGTTGTTTCGCGGTCAAAATTCGTCCGCCGCCGTGTTTTTCAGGTCAAATGTATACTTTTTTTGTACATTTTTGCAACAAAGCCGTGAATACGGCGATTTTGCCGCTTTTTTCCGCACGGGATGACTGGATATTGCGGGCATATTATGTTATAGTATTATCGGAATGCAATACGGATGCGTCGGAACCGTGCTCATTTCGGGCGGCCGGCGATCCGAAATCGTTTGATGCATTCACGAAAGGCTTTATTTTTGAAAGGAGAAAGAATATGAAAAAACGCATTTTGAGCCTTGTACTTGCTCTGCTGTTCACTGTCGGCATTTTCGGCGCTGCAAATTCCGCTTTTGCAATGGAGGACGGCGACTACCGCATTGTTTTCGGTGCGGATCTGACCGATGAACAACGCAGCCAGGTTATCGGCATGTTCGGCATTCAGGGTGAAGTTGACGAAAACCGCATCCTGACCGTTACCAACGCTGAAGAACGCCTCTATTTTGAAGGTAAGATTCCTTCCGGACAAATCGGGCAGCGTTCCATCTCCAGCATCTACATCTGCGCAATGCCCGCGGGCAGCGGTCTTGACATCAAGACTTACAATGTTGACTTCTGCACCGAGGAAATGTACCGCAACGTCCTTACCACCGTCGGCATCACGGACGCAAAAATTATTGTTGCTTCCCCCAGCGTTGTCAGCGGCACGGCAGCATTGACAGGCGTCTATAAGGCATATGAAAGCCTCACCGGCAACATCCTCAGCGAATACGCAAAAATGGCGGGCGTTGATGAGCTTATTGCAACCGGTCAGCTTGCCGAAATGATCGGCTCCGATGAAGCGACCGAAGTGATTAACGAGCTGAAAAAGATTCTTGACGAAACTCAGAAGATGACTGATGATGAAGTCAAGCAGAAAATTCGTGAAATTGCCGACGACAACGATGTTTCGCTTACCGAAACCGAAATCAGCCAGATTCTGACCCTTGCAAGAACGCTTGAGGGTCTCGACGTTGAACAGCTGCGCGCACGCGCCTACGGCCTTGCCGATGCAACGCGCAAAGCAACCGGTTGGAAGAAATTCACCGAGGGCGCAAAGCAAACCCTTGAAGACATCGGCAATTTCTTCAAAGATGTTGCGCAGTTCCTCCGTGACCTGTTTTCAAAGTGGTTCGGCGGCAATAACGCTGATACCGAACCTGCAAAATAATCCATTCGCGTTCGACGAATATCGAACTTAGTTCCGTCATGCCCGCCGCAGTTTAACACCGCGGCGGGTTTTTGACACAAAAATTACAGTGCCTGCCTTGATAACCAAATGTTTTTGCTATATGCTTTGCTGTACGGCGCAGCTTTGCAGTTTTTTGCATACATCCTGCGCAAACAGCAAAAGGAGACAGCAGAATGGATTCGCAGCATCAACAATACCCGACAGATTCCGTTCAGCAACCCGTGCCGAAAATTCTGCCCGCCGCCGAGTTTTTTTCAATTGTGCGAAAAAAACTTCTTGCAGGGCGAAATGTGTGTTTTCGTGTGACGGGGAACAGCATGTTCCCGCTTTTCCGCGCGGGAAGGGATTCCGTTTGCATACGCCCCTGCTCCTCCGTGACGATTGAAAAACCGAAACGCGGGGACATCATCCTTTTCTGCATTTCCGGCAAATACATTTTGCACCGTGTAATGCGCATTGAGGGAAATCGTGTTGTGACCGCCGGCGACGGCAACCGCGGGTTTGATGCTTTTGCCTCTCCGCAGAACCCTTTGCGGCTTATTCCGCTTTCAAAGCAGTCGGAACAGCCGAATGATTCAAGCCGTCTTAACGATTCCGATGAATCCGAACGAACGGGCGAACTCCTCGGCATTGCCGAAGCACGCATACGCGGCGGACACAAGCTTGATTTTAATTCCCCCGCATACAGAATCCCCGCCGCGCTGTGGCGGCTTCTGTTCCCGCTGCGTCCCGCTCTTCTGCGCCTTTTCGGTTCGGCTGCACGATTGCGGCATCGTTTTTTTAAGGAACAGAACCGAAAATAAATATATTTTTATTAACAGTATTTTTATATATTACCAACTTAAAGGAAGTGACTCAAAATGACCGAACTGCTTTATTACTCGACTCCCATTATCACCGAATGCGGTGCGACGGTGCTCTCCTGTGAAAAAGATGAGCGCAGCGGCGCGTACAAAATCATACTTGACAGAACAATGATTTATCCCGAAGGCGGCGGGCAGCCTGCCGACAGGGGTTCGATTGTTTTCAGGCCCGACAACTCCGCAGCGGAGCAGACCGTTCGAATTTCCGATGCCCACACCGAAAACGGCAGCGTTGTTCATTTTTGTGATGCTGAAATTCCTGTGGGAACAATCGTTCGTGTAATACTTGACGTTGACACCCGCCTTGACCATGCTCAGCAGCACACCGGAGAACATATTGTTTCCGGGCTTGCGAACAAGCTGTTCGGTGCGGTGAACGTTGGTTTTCACATGGCAGCGGATTACTGCACGATAGATTTCGATATTCCTCTTGAGCAGGCTCAGCTTGAGGAGCTTGAGCGTGCTGCAAATGCTGCCGTGCGTGCAAATCTGTCGGTGCATACGGAAGTTACAACTCCGGAGGATGCGTCAACACGCACTCTGCGGAAAAAATCCGATAAAGCTGTCGGAAACGATAAGAATAAAAAATCCGACAAACCCCAAAATAACATTTGCGAACCCGTGCTGCCCGCAAAAGCTGTACGAATTGTTTATATCGACAACGGAAAAATCGATTCCTGTACCTGCTGCGGCACGCATCTTGCGGCAACGGGCGGTGTCGGAACGATTCTGTTCACCGATGCTCAGCATTACAAGGGAGGAACGCGGCTTTGGTTCGTTTGCGGAGGCAGAGCTACCGCAGCAGTGCGCACGGTTCAAAACATCGTTTCCGCGCTTGCAAAGCAGTATTCAACCTCCCGCGAGGAATTGCCCGCCGCAATTCGCAAACAGGCAGACGAGCTTGCATCTTCAAAAAGCGAGCTGCGCGAAAAAAGCCGCCGTCTTGCCTCTGCCGAGAGCGTCAGTCTGCTTTCAACGGCGGAACGCATAAAAGGCATCGCCGTGGTATGCTCCGTTATGGACGGCTCAACCGCCAACGATTTAAAGCTCACGGCGGACGAGCTTTGTAAAAAAGACAGCACCGTGCCCTGCGTTTCACTTTTGTTTGCGCCGAATGCCGGCGGAACCGATTACTGCATGGCATGCACGGAAGATGCGGCGATAAAGCTCAGCATGCGCGAACTTTGCACCGCCGTCAATTGCATCATGAACGGAAAAGGCGGCGGCAATCAGCTTCTCGCACGCGGCAAAACGACCCGAACCGTGCAGAAGAGCGACTGCGATATGCTCCGCTCCTATATCGAAAAGGTGCTGAGAAGCTGAGCTTTTTCAAATCAATGCCTGCTTAACAGAAATTTAATATCGAAAACAGAAACCCGAACTTAACACTTTCGGGTTTCTGTTTGTTATTGCTCAATTTTGTTCCGATTCCGTTTTATCAATGCATTTTGTTCTCGTGATACTCCGGCACAATTGACTTCACAATGACGCGGATGTCCGCCGCATTCCCCGTGTTTTCCGCATTGCAGGCTTCACGCAGGCGTTTCATGCCCTCGGCAAAAGCCTCCTCGTCAAACACTATCGGTTTTGCGATATATATAAGTGCATTGTCAGTCTTTTTGATGCCCTCTTCATCCAAAAGCAGTTCCTCGTAAAGCTTTTCACCCGGGCGCAGGCCGGTGTAGACAATTTGAATATCGCGCTCCGGCTCAAAGCCGGAAAGGCGTATCATGTTCCGTGCAAGATCGTCAATGCGCACGGGTTTTCCCATGTCAAGAACAAAAATCTCTCCGCCCTTTGCGTATGCGCCCGCCTGAAGAACAAGCGCGACCGCTTCAGGAATCGTCATAAAATAGCGAATTATGTCGCGGTGCGTGACCGTGACGGGTCCGCCTTTTTCAATCTGCTTTTTGAAGAGCGGAATCACCGAACCGTTCGAGCCGAGAACATTGCCGAAGCGAACGGCAACATACTCCGTTTTTGAATGGTTGTTGATATTTTGAACTATCATTTCACATATGCGTTTGCTTGCGCCCATCACATTCGTCGGTCGAACGGCCTTGTCGGTGCTGATAAGCAGCATTCGGCGCGCTCCGAATTCATCTGCCGCAAGCGCAACATTCAGCGTGCCGAAAACATTGTTTTTAACAGCTTCATTCGGACTTGTTTCCATCAAAGGAACGTGTTTATGCGCCGCCGCATGAAAAACAAGCTCCGGACGATATTTTGAAAAAACATCTCGGACACGCTGTTTATCGCGAACCGAACCTATAAGAACAATCAGCTCAAGCTCCGGATGCGCCGCACGCAGCTCCTGTTGAATATCGTACGCATTGTTCTCGTAAATATCAAAAATAATCAACATTTTGGGATTATGCGCAGCAAGCTGCCTGCACAATTCGCTTCCGATTGAGCCGCCTCCGCCCGTAACAAGGACCACTCTGCCTCCGACATAGCCGCAAATATCGGTAAGGTCAACGCGAACCTGCTCGCGCCCGAGAAGATCCTCAATTTCAACATTGCGGATTTTATTGATGCTGACCTCGCCGTTTGCAAGCTGAAAAATACCCGGAAGCGTTTTAAGCCTGCACGGGGTGTCCTTGCAGATATCCAGAATTTCGCTGCGCACACGGATACTTGCCGACGGCATTGCCATAATAATCTCGTCAATATCGTATTTTTTGACAGCGCCGAGAATGTCGCCGCGTCCGCCGACAACCTTAACGCCGAGAAGATATTGTCCCCATTTTGACTTGTCATCGTCGATAAGGCAAACGACTTTGTTTTCGGAATGTGTGCTTGCGCGGAACTCCCGCAGGGCAACCGTCGCTGCCTGCCCCGCGCCGATTATCATCGTCCGCCTGCAGTTGTTGTTTGCCCGCCTGTATTGGCGCATAAATCTGTATGAAAAACGCACACCGGTTATCATTATTACAATGAATATTCCGTTCAGCACGGGATGACTGCGCGGAATGCCGAGATGCATCAAATGCATTCCCGCATAGCCCCCGGCATCAACAATAAAACACGCAAGGATTATTTTTAAAAATTCGTCTATTGAAGCAAACTGCCAAAGGCTTGTGTAAAGCTTGAACAATGCAAAAACAATGAGTCCGAACGCCGTGTAATACGGTGCGAAACGGAGGATATTGTTTAAATATTCCGTCTCACGGACAAGCTGTTCGAAATGGAATTCAAACCTGACCCAAAGTGCCAAAAAAGAAGCAATATTAAGTATCAGCGCATCGCTTATCACAAGCAGCGCAATTCGAACAGCCTTAGTCGGAGTCATTCTCTGTACGGAGTATTTCAATGTGCTTTTAACGCGAAATTTCATTAAATTAACAGACCTTTGTTTTCTTTTTCGGCAAGACCCATACTAATCTTATTATAACTGCACAAGACATCAAAGTCAACACAGGACGGACGTAAAAAATTTATTTAATTTGATATATTATGTTCGGTTTGCCTGCTTCCGTGACCGGTCCTTATCCGCAGGTTTCATATACAGCACTCGCATTGTGCCGCAGCAGCGTATATGGGCAATTTCAAAAAAATGTCCGTATTAAGATTTTTGCAGTCCGGCAGGCGTTTTTCCTCCCATTTTTGCGGCTTTGCGGAGAATGAACCGAATAATTCACATTTTTTTGCCAAAAGATACAAAAAAAGTACTGTACAAATTCGCATTCTTCCTGTATAATATATCTGCACCTAAGGAAATGCCGAGTAAGGGTTGCTTTTCAGGAGAAGGTCAACGAGGGAAACGGCACGAACAAACCCGAACCCGAATTCTTTTCCCAAAAATCAACTCGTTCGATGCATTCCCAAGAAAAGAGTGTGCAGCCGCAGAAACATTGCAGCATTTTGCAGCGTATGCGGCAGCATCCGTTGAAAGGAAGGTACATTACCATGAAGGTCACGATTACAGGCAAAAACATTGAGGTTTCCGAATATCTGCGTGATTTGGCTCTTAAAAAAATCGCAAAGCTCGAACGTTATTTTCCCGAGGATACCGAGGTTCTTATCACCATGGCCGTCGAAAAAAACCGGCACATTGTTGAGGTTACCATCCCCTATCAGGGCGGCATCATTCGCGGAGAAGAATCCACCGGCGATATGTATGCATCTATCGACAACGTTATTGCAAAGCTTGAAAAGCAGATTCACCGCCACAAAACGCGGCTTGAGAAATCTCTCCGCTATGACGACGCTTCCCCCGAATACGATGATTACGACGATGAGGACGAGGGTCCGCATATTGTCCGCGTGAAAAGGTTCAGCATGAAACCCATGAGTGTTGAAGAAGCCATGCTTCAGCTTGAACTTCTCGGACACAGCTTCTTCGTTTTCACCAACGCCGAAACCGATCGCATCAACGTCATTTATGCAAGAAAAGACGGCAACTTCGGCCTTATTGAACCCGACAGATAAGCTTTACGCCGGCTGAACACCTGCCGTGCAGCGAGGGTTCGGTTTCCGACTTATCAAAATTGAATACTGTCCGGCGGCGGAACGTTCTCTTTATACAGCGTTCCGCCGCCTTTGTTTATTTTCAAGTGATTGTGCCCCGCATTTGACCGCATATAATCATTCATAGCATTTCCATCGGAGCATTCACATCGGAGCATTTGCAGCAAAAAACGGAACGGCATCGGCCGCTTCGGCAGCCTTTGCCGTTCCATACTGACGCATCCTTATTGTTTTGTTGCTTCGGCTCGGGTCATTCTTCCCGCTCCGTTAATCCGAAAACCTGCCGCATTAGTCCCTTTCAACGTCATAGTCAAGAATTTCACCGGTCAGCGCATCGATTTCAACTTCATACTCATAACCGCCGGCCTTGAACTCAACGGTATAAACCATCCTGCCGTCCTCTCGCTCAAGCTCAACTTCAAGCTCTTCGGCTTGGCTTGCGGAAATGCCTGCACGGTTGAAAGCGATCTTCTTTGCACGCTCCGCGCCGATATAATCGCCTGCGGGTGCGGGAGTGGGCTTGGGTTCGTCGTCATCGTCATCAATCGCATCCTTGTCAAAGTCAACAACATTGCCGTTCACTGCGTCAACATCAACATCGTATTCATAGCCGTTCGCATCGAACTCAATTTCGTAAATCGCCCTGCCGTCGTCCGTATCGAGCTTAACCTTGAGGTTCTTTACCTGGCTTGCGGAAACGCCTGCACGGTTGAAAGCGATCTGCTTTGCGCGCTCCGTGCCGATATAATCGCCTGCGGGTGCGGAAGTGGGCTTGGGTTCGTCGTCATCGTCATCAATCGCATCCTTGTCAAAGTCAACAACATTGCCGTTCACTGCGTCAACATCAACATCGTATTCATAGCCGTTCGCATCGAACTCAATTTCGTAAATCGCCCTGCCGTCGTCCGTATCGAGCTTAACCTTGAGGTTCTTTACCTGGCTTGCGGAAACGCCTGCACGGTTGAAAGCGATCTGCTTTGCACGCTCCGTGCCGATATAGCTTTCGGAGGGAGCCTGAGTGGGTGCTGCCGTGGGTGCTGCCGTGGGGTTTTCGTGATGACCGCCGTGGTTGTGGTCATCGTCATAATCCCTGTCAAACTTCAGTATGCTGCCGTCCGCTGCATTAACTTTGATTTCGTATTCGTAGCCGTTTGCATCGAATTCAACTTCGTACAACGCAATGCCGTGTTCGGTTTCAAATTCAGCTTTCAGGTTCGTTACCTGATTGCGTGCAAGACCTGCGCGTTCAAGAGCGAATGCGATCGCCTCTTCACTTGTGATGTATTCGCTGCCGGGCGCGGGGGTTGCATGGTGGTCATCATCGTGTTCAAAGTCATACTTCAGAATCTCACCGTTTTCGGCATCGATATGGTAGTCATATTCGATATAACCGCCGTTCGTGCTGTCGCTGCCGCTGAACTCAATATCGTAAACCATTCTGCCGTGCTCATAGTCCATTTCGCACTCATATTCGGTGATTTCGCTTTCGGCAACGCCCGCATGTTCGAATGCAATGCGCTTTGCCGCTTCTTCGCCGATATATGCGCCGCTTGCGGGAGTGCCGCTGCGGTCAATTCCGCCAAGGTTAAGTTTGCCGGAGTTCATGAGCAGGTTCAGGTCGTTGATGGAAAGGGAAACAAGGGATTCAAAGGTATACAGCGGGCTTGCGCTCGTGATCTGCTGAATCAGTTTCGCTTTGCCGAGGGTGATTCCGTATTCCGCCGCAAGCTTCTCAAGCTCTGCATCGTGGCTCACGGTCTGGCTCAGAACCGAACCGCCGCCGTTCTGATTCAGAATCGCCTCGATTTCAGCCGCAATTCGCTTTTGAAGGGCTTCGCCCTGTGCCGCATCGCTGCTGTCAACGCTGACAAGGATGGAGTTTGTGATTTCGCTCAGATAACCGCAGCGCAGCATCGAGCCGATAAGCGCGTTCACGGCAACATCCAGATCGCTGCCTTTAAAGTTCATGTCGCCGATAACTTTTTTTGCGTCATCGTTCATCGCTTTAACGTCAAGCACCTTTTCTTTTGCATTGATTGTGATCTCAATGCCGGGGTTAACGTCCAGCGCAACGGTTGAAACGACTTTGTTTGCCTTTTGATATGTGCCGAAGCCGATAACGCCTGCAAGCACGAACACTACCGCGGCCGCCGCCGCAATGATGCTTTTGAGATAGTTTTTCTTTTTCATGGGTGTGACTCTTCCTTTCAGTTTTTTGCAGTCGGAGAGTACGGACTCAAGCACATCGGGGGTTGCCGCCGAATATGCCTTTTTGACCATCGCCTTGATTTCCTGTTCGTTGTGTTTCATGGTTGTTTCTCTCCTTTGTTATTGAAGGTTTTCGCGGAGCTTCGCGATTGCCCTGCGATATTTTGAAAGAACGGTTGCAAGCGGCATTCCCGTAACGGAAGCAATCTCCCTGTGCTTGAACCCTGCCACGGCGTGAAGAACAACGATCCTGTTCTCCTCTTCGGAAAGCCTGCCGAGGCATTCCCGCAAAACGAGCCTGTCCTCATTTGAAAGCCCGGCATTGTCCGCCAGCATCTCGCTCCAGTCCTCATCGGGAAGCTGTTCCTGTCGATTGTGCTGCCGCAGCCTTGCAAAGCAGAGGTTCTTAGCAATGGTGATTATCCATGCCATGGGTTTGCCGTGCGGCCTGTAACCCGCCGCAGCGGTGAAGATGTTCACAAAGCAGTCATGCAGAACATCCTCCGCATCCTGAACGTTCCTCAAAACGGAAAGAGAATAGCTGTATACCGCCGCTTTAGCCGTGTTATAGAGTCGTTCCAACGCTTCCGTGCTGCCTGCTGCAACAGCGGCAAGGTCAAGTTCCATAAGCTCCGCTTCATCGTCGGAAAGTGCCTGTTCCGGATTAATTGCACTTAATATCAGCATTTTGTTTCTCCTTTCCTTCCTTTCGCCATGTTAATGCACGGCGACCGCAAAATATTGCACCCAAATTCAATATATTTTAAAAAACTGTTTCTGATTACGTAAATAAATTTCAAAAGCAGAATCTTTTGCTTTAAAAACCCCCTTTGCACGACACTGCCGCCATGCAAAAGGGATTGCAGATTCTCTGTATGAAACTTTACAGGCTGTTCCGATCCCTTTTGCGGATTTTATTCAAAAACCGCTGCCGAGCCGTCAGGAAGCCTTGCCGCCGATTGCCGCCTGCTCAACGCAGAGGGTGAAATTCTCGCCGTCTTCGGACATATAGACGTCATAAAGCCCGTCCTTGCTGCCGGCTTTTTTGTAATAAGCGGCAACATCGCCGTAAACTTCAAAATAATAAACATTTTCGTCAAGAATCTTGCTCTCGGTGCCCTTAATGCTGCAAAGAGTGCCGCCGTTGTCATAAAGCCCGATGCAAAGCAGAGTGCCGTTGTTCATCATTGCGGAATGAGAAATGTTCATCAGAATGATGTCCGAAAGCTTCGCCGCGCCGTCCTTTTTAAGGCGAACATTGCCGTAAATATCGGTCAGATAAACGTTCTTGAAACCTTCATCCGCACCGAAAGCATAAACATTGCTTTCAACAAGCTCCGGTTTTTTGGGGTTGAATGCGGAAACGGTGTAAAGACTGCTGTCAACAACGCAGTAAACGCTTGTTCCGTCCGGCTGAACGGTGAATTGGGTTGCACCGCCGACAAGCTTCACAGCCTTTTTGGAGGAATTTACAAAATACAAATCGTATTCAACGAATTGGTTGCCGTCCGAATCCTTGGCATTGTATTCGGTGTAGAACATGCTGTTGAACAGGCTGCCGGCATTTTTGAGCAGAACGGTGCATTCGCTGCCGCCCATCGTTGAATACTGCGCACCCGCAAGCGAAAGCGCGGAAGCATCAACAAGCTGCTTTGCCTCGCTGCCCTTTGCGCTGTAATGCGTTTTGGATTTAACGTCAAAAGTTATTTCGGTTGCATCCCGATTTACTTCAAAATAATGCGACGCATTGGTGCTGATAACGGAATCCTTGCCGTTCTGAACAAAATGCAGTCTCCCGGTCAGCTCGCCGTCAACATATTCAAGGCAATACATGCGCTCCGCTCCGTTTGAAATCGCAACCGCATATGTATCCTCGCTGTTCTTTTCGGCCTTTCCTTCGGAACAGATATAGGTCGCCGTCCTTCCGCCCTTTTGACCGACGGTCACGGCGGCTGTTTTTGCATCCTCGGAAAGCGCAAGGCTCAGCACGGTTTCAGCTTCAATGCCTTCGAACTCGGTCGTTTCGCCCGTGTCGCTGCTGTACAAAAATGCCTTCGTTGCCGTTGCGAAAAGGATGCTTTTCCCGTCCATGGAAAGCACCGCACGCGTTACGGCGGCAGGGTAAACGAGAATAATTCCGTTTGCATCAACGCGATACAGAGCCGTTGCAGCGATCACGGCTGCGGACGTGCCGTCAACCGAAAGGAAGGTGCTGATGCCGCTTCCGATGCGATCTTCAAGTTTTTTGCCGTCGACAAAGAAATATGAAGTGCTGTCTTTTTCGCTGTAATAATGCAGGATTTTGTGCTGCAAAGCAGGGGAATCATTTTTTCCCGAACGAGTGCAGCCCGAAAGCATAGCGACCATGCTCAGCAGCATCGCCGCACAAAGCAGCATTGAAAGCAGCGCATTGAACCTTTTTTGTGTCATCATTTTGTTCCTTTCCATCCCCGCGCCGACGGACGAACGTTCATACCCCTGTTCCGCTGCGCGAGGCACATGAATTCACGTTATTATACCGCAAAATATCGCATCTGTCAAAGACAACGCGGGCAATGCCGGTTCATTTGCCGTTAACAGTTTTGCCTTAATAAAATATAGTTTGTTATTTCGGTTCTAAAGGTGCAAAAACCGTTTTTTTTTTTTTGATTTGATGTATAATTCACTTGGCTCGAGAGTTCGAACCGAATATTTCTCCATTGACCGAAATTCAGAAAGGACGAACAACAATGACGCAACACAACCACTCAACCGTTCGCCGCTCGGCGAAAGTGCTTGCAGCAATTGCTGCATTTTCAATTGCAATCGTGACCGTTTTTTCCTTTGCAGCGTGCCAAAAGCAGCCCGCATCGGCTGACGGAACACCCGCACCGCAGTCCCCCGCCGCAGAGGCTTCCCCCGCCGCCGTCCCGACAGCTCCGCCCGCAACGGCGGTTCCCGTTTTCAGCGGGTACACAAATGCCTGTCAGCCTGTGAAAGTCACTTTCCCCACCGCAGGCTCCGCCTCCGCTTTCTCTGTCAACTTTGTGCTGCCCGAGGGCTGGACGGTCAAAGCCGAAACCGACGGCGCTTCCGCTTCCCTTTCGGACTTTTGCGCCGGAATGGATATGCGCAAGCTTATTCTTGACGAAAACGGCAATTGTGTCGGCGCCGTATGTGCCGCCGAATATGACAAGCAGGCCTATGAGACCGACGGCGTTGCAGGCGTCTATGCCGCAGCCACGCTCATGAACCATGTTCGCCTTTTCACCGAATCCAATTATCACGCCGTCAGCGAAGCTTCCGCTGATTTCGAAAGCGGCTGGACTTCCGCCTACCATGAATGCACTCCCAACGACTGGACGGTCGGAAAGGGCTTCCATGCGTTCGAAAACCCCGCCGCAGCCGCATTCACGAAGGACAACCCCGTGTTCGTTATCATTGAGCTTTCCAACAGCGTTGACAACGCCGCAGGGCTTGCCGCTTATATTGCGGAAAATATCAGGTTTGAGTAAAAACTTTGAGGGATTTACGTATGAAGAGGATATTGAGTTTGATTATCATCTTTTCAACGCTCAAAGAGTCGCTCGTTTCATGCTCCCTATGAACATTGACTGAATCATAACTAAATCAGAGTTAACAAAAATTTTGTATAACAAGCTTATTTAGAATATCGGGTTCACAAAAGCCGCCGACCGACAGTTTCGGAAGGCGGCTTTTTGTTATCGATACATTATTCCGTCAGCACATTATCATAAAGTATAGGGCACTGCGGAGCATTGTTTCGGAGGGCTAAACCCGCAAGTCCGTTTTTGCGGTTTGTGTTCCGCCTGCGGAATCCGCACTCAGTTTTTTCAGAGCTTTTCGGAATTCGATTGAAAACAGTATCGCCGTGCATGTTACCGCAATTGCATCGGCAGCCGGTTCGGCAGTGTAAACCGCATTTGTTTTATCCGCAAGCAGCTGCGGCATGATATAAATCAGCGGTATGAGCAGCACAAATTTTCTGAGAACCGCAACGATTATTGAGCAGCCCGCGTTGCCGATGGAAACAAAAGTCATCTGGCAGGCGATTTGAATTCCGAAAAGGAAGAGCGCACCGCAGTATATTCGCAAAGCATCACCGGTGAAATTTACAAGCTCCGGATTCGGGCTGAATATCCCGGCAAAGGTTTTCGGAACCAGCATCACGAAAGCCCAAAGCGCGACGGAATAGCAGAGGCTTACGGTGAGCAGACGGAAAAAAGTCTTTTTAACACGGTCGGCATTTTTTGCCCCGAAATTATAACTCAAAATCGGCTGTGCGCCCTGCGCAACGCCCTGCAGCGGCAGCATTGCAAACTGCATCACGCTTGTGAGGATCGTCATTGCGCCCACGGCAATGTCCCCGCCGTATTTCAGCAGCGACGAATTGAAGCATACCGAAATCACGCTTTCACTTGCCTGCATGATGAACGTTGCAAGCCCGAGTGCGATGCACGGAAGTATAATGCGCGGAGCAAAGCGTATGTTTTCACGCTTCAGCTTCAAAACCGTTTTTCCCCCGCGCAGGAACAAAATGACCCATATGCAGGATATCCCCTGCGAAATGACTGTTGCAAGCGCCGCGCCGCGAACGCCCATTTTGAAACCGAAAATAAAAATCGGATCGAGCACGATATTTGCAGCGGCGCCGATAAGCACCGTCAGCATCCCGTATTTTGCAAAGCCCTGCGCCGTGATAAAGGCATTCAGGCCGAGCGTCAGCTGCACAAAGAGCGTTCCTATCGCATATATGCTCATATAATCCGCCGCATAATCAATCGTGTTTTCGCTTGCACCGAATGCAAGCAGCAGATCCCTGCCGAACACAAGCAGAACCACCGTCAGCACGGCGGAAATCACAACCTGCATCAAAACACAGCCGCCGAGAATTTTTTCGGCGGAGTCATAATCACCCTTGCCCATGCTTATTGAAGCGCGCGGCGCACCGCCGGAGGCCACAAATGCGGCAAACGCGGAAACGATAAGTATGAGCGGCATACACACGCCCACGCCCGTCAGCGCGGCACTGCCGTCACCCGGTATATGACCGATATAGATTCTGTCAACAATGTTGTAAAGCATGTTCACAAGCTGCGCAATGACCGTCGGCACAGCCAGCTTAAACAGCAGCCTGCCGATAGGTTCCGTGCCGAGAAAAGTCTTTTCCTCCCCCGCCGCCGTGTTCGCATTGACTGCCGTGTTTTCTTTGCCGGATGAATCGGTTTCGATTGAATTCCGAGCCGCCTTAATCTTCATAACCGTTTTTATGACCGCTGCTCCCGCTGCAGCGAAAGCTTCCTTCCTTTTCATTTATATCCGTTTACCCGTTTTGCGGATGCGATGTTTTTGCGGGCAGACACGCTTCCGCCGCACCGCACGATTGATTATATCCCTCATTCCCCTTCCGCGCAATGCATAAAACCCGCCGTTTGCCCGAAGTGCGAATTTATCCGCAAAACCTGCTTTTTCGATTGAATTCGGACATTGATTTAATTTCATTTAAGTACTGCCGCTTTATGCCGAAATTCAAACGGTCTCCGGCTGTTTCGAAAAGGAGTGCGGCACAACAAAAAGGCGGACGGTTCCGCCTCCGTCCGCTTTTTGTATGCATGAAGAAATTAACGATTGAATATGGTTTTGCCGTATTGCGGCAATACTGTCGCTCCGTTATCAGCCTGTTATGCGATACTTGCGGGTGTACATGTCAAACTCGTCCTCGAATGCGGGATTGTCCTTCTTCATTTCGGACAGAGATTCATGCATGTTCATATTGTGTTTGCCCGCATCAATAACGCAGAGAGCAATGTTGGAACAGTGATCCGATGCACGCTCAAGATTCGTCAGTATGTCAGACCAAATGAATCCCGCTTCAACCGTGCATTCGCCGTTCTTGAGCCGTGCAATGTGCCTGTCGCGCAGCTGAACCTTCAAATCATCAATAACCTGCTCCAAAGGCTCGATTTTCAACGCTTTTTCGGAATCATTGTCCCTAAATGCGGCACATGCAGCCGTCAGAATTTCGGAAACGGCACTGCAAAGCACGCCGAGTTCCGCCTTTGCCCGCCCGGTAAACTCGATTTTTTTGCTGCGGAGTTCCTCCGCCGATTCAAGAATATTGACGCTGTGATCCGAAATTCGTTCAAAATCGCCTATCGCTTTGAGCAGCTTGGAAACCTCCGCACTGTCGTCCTCCGTCAACTGATTCCTGCTGAGTTTGGTGAGATACGTCCCGATGATGTCCTCCAGATGATCGCTGTTATCCTCGGCTTTACGTATTTTTCCCGCCGAATCCGCATCATAATTCGTGAGCATATCCATGCTCAGTTTGAAAGCCTCCGCCGTCTCCTCCGCCATGGTTTCAACCATGCGCTCGCATTGTTCCAGCGCGATTGCGGGTGTTGCAAGCAGGCGGTCGTCCAGTTCGGAGATCGTGTCCTTCTTGTTTCCGTCCGGAACAAGCCGAACCGCAATTTTTTCAAGCAGGGGCGCAGCCGGAAACAGCAGCGCGGTGCAAAGGATATTGAAAAGCGAATGCGCGACAGCAATGCCGAAATAACTTGCCGCCGTATCAAACAACAGTGGTTTGAAAACATAGGAAACGATCGTGAACACCATCAGCCAAACCACCGTGCCGATAACGTTGAACGAAAGATGCACGATTGCGGCACGCTTTGCGTTCTTGTTGGCTCCGAAAGAGGATATGATCGCCGTTATGCAGGTTCCGATGTTTTGTCCCATGATGATCGGAATCGCCGCGCCGTAAGATACCTGTCCCGTGACGGTCAACGCCTGCAAAATGCCGACGGAGGCCGATGAGCTTTGGATTATCGCCGTCAGCACCGCACCCGCAAGCATTCCGAAAAGCGGATTTTTGAACATTATGAACATGTTGCGGAAGGCGGGAACATCCGCAAGCCCGGCAACAGCGCCGGACATTGTATCCATTCCGAACATCAGCGTTGCAAAACCGAGCAGAATTGTGCCTGTATCCTTCTTTTTGTCCGTTTTTCCCGTCATCAAAAGAATCATTCCGATCAATGCAAGCACGGGTGTGAACGATGTGGGTTTCAAAAGCTGAACGAAGACATTGCTGCTTGAAATTCCGCCGAGGCTCAGAATCCACGCCGTTACCGTTGTGCCGATGTTCGCCCCCATGATAACACCGATGGACTGTTTAAGCGTCATGAGTCCCGAGTTAACAAACCCAACGACCATAACCGTTGTTGCTGATGAGCTTTGAATCACCGCCGTCACTCCGAGACCCGTCAGGAAGCCCTTCATGCGGTTGTTTGTCAGCTTGCCGAGCAAAAGCTTCAGCCCTCCGCCCGCTCTGCGCTCCAGTCCGTCACCCATTACGTTCATGCCGAACAAAAACAGGCACAGACCGCCGATAAGCGTTAAAATATCAAAAATATCCATTAACTTTCCTCCCGATTTTTCCGATGCACCGTTTCGGCCGCATACGCATTGATTTCGTATGTTTTTATTCTGCGCCTGTCGATTTGACGGCGCAGCAAAGCCTCTCGGTTGCTGTGCTTTTAATTTTATCATGTACACGGATAAGATACGGCTAAGAAATAGCCGCATCGCCGTTTGCTTTTCGTATACAGGTAAATATATATCGTGTTTTCCTTGACATATCGGCAAAAATCTGTCACAATAAGCATGAACGGAAGCAATGGGTTTTGTTTCGTTCAAAAAAATTTTACCTATTCAGGAGGTTTCACCCGTGCTGTTTAAAACAATTGAGCAGGCAAAGGAATTCATCCTTGACAATGAAATTGAAATGGTCGATTTCAAAATGACCGATATCGACGGTCGTTGGCGTCATATCACCATCCCCGCCGCCCGTTTTAATGAAAACACGATGAAATACGGCATCGGCTTTGATGGTTCCAACTACGGCTACGCACCCGTTGAAAACAGCGATATGGTCTTCATTCCCGACCTTTCCACCGCTGCTGTCGATCCCTTTGCGGAGGTTCCGACCCTCACCATGAGCGGCGATGCAATGATTATCGACCGCCCCGAGAACCGCCCGTTCGATCAGTATCCCCGCAACGTTATCAAGCGCGCTGTTGAATACATGCGTGAATCCGGCATTGCCGACGAAATGATCATCGGACCGGAATTCGAATTCCATGTGTTTGACAATGTTCAGTTCGAGACTCGTCCCGAATGCGTTCGCTGTGAAATTGACACCGAAGAAGCCGACTGGAACACCGGCAGCAGTGAAGACGGTTTCCAGATTCCGCACAAGGGCGGCTATCACATCGGTGCTCCGCAGGACAGGTATTACAATCTCCGCAGCGAAATGTGCATGCTTATGGAAGATTGGGGCGTTAAAGTCAAGTATCATCACCACGAAGTCGGCGGCCCCGGCCAGCTTGAAATCGAGGTTGAGCTTGATGATGTTGTCAAAATGGCAGACAACACCATGGTAACAAAATACATCATCCGCAACGCTGCCGTTGAAGAAGGCTGCACCGCAACCTTCATGCCCAAGCCCATCTATGCGGAAGCCGGCAACGGTATGCACGTTCACATGCTGCTCACCAAGGACGGCAAGCCCCTTTTCTATGATGAAAACGGCTATGCTCAGCTCTCCAAGCTTGCACACAACTTCATGGGCGGTCTGCTTAAACATGCAAAGAGTCTTTGCGCAATCACAAACCCGTCCACCAACAGTTTCAAACGCCTTGTTCCCGGCTTTGAAGCTCCCGTTACCATCGGCTATGCAACAGCGAACCGCTCTGCGGTAATTCGCATCCCCGCTTACGCAAAATCGCCCATGGCTAAGCGTTTCGAGCTGCGCAACCCCGACGGAACCTGCAACCCCTACTATGCTTATGCGGCAATCCTTATGGCAGGTCTCGACGGCATTATCAACGAAATCGATCCTTCCGTATGCGGCTGGGGTCCCTATGATTTCAACCTGTTTGACCTTCCCGAAGAGGAAAAAGCAAAGATCGACAGCCTTCCCAAGAGCCTTGACGAGGCACTTGATGCCCTTGAAGCAGACCATGACTATCTGACCCGCGGCGGTGTATTCCCCGAGAGGCTCCTCAATATCTGGATCGATCGCAAGCGCAAAGAGGCTGCACGCATCAATCAGATTCCGCATCCCGCCGAATTTGAAAGGTATTATGATCTTTAATCCTTTATCGGATGATTATTAAATAAGAATGCTTAAGCATTCTTCGTAATTCTGAGCTTTCTTTGAGCAAAGAAAACCGCCGCAGGCAAAGTTCCTGCGGCGGTTATTTGTTTCGGAAGCATTTACGGCAGATTCGGTTCCGTCACGTTCGTTTCAAATGTCATTCGTCTCTTTCGGCGTCATACGGGCGCAGAATCAGCACCCTGTCCTCACCGAGGCTCATCTTTGTAATTGTTGCTTCACAATCGTTAAGGTTGTGAATTCGGCAGTCCTTTGCCGCATCAATGAAGGGTGCCAGCGGGCAAAGCTCAAGTTTAAGCTTCGGGGTTTTATAGTGCATGGGGATAACGACTTTGGGCTTCAGAATATTTGCAAGTTCACGCGCCTCAAGGTCATCTATTGTGTAAATCGCACCGATCGGAACCAGCATGATGTCAATATGGCCGACTTTTGCAATTGTTTCTTCGTCGGGAATCATGCCGAGATCGCCGCAATGAAGTATGCGCATATCATCCATGTCGTAAATAAACATGGTGTTTTTGCCGCGAAGCGCACCGCCGCTGCGATCATGTAAAGTTTCAACACCCGTGATATGAATGCCCTTGACATTGTATTCGCCCGGGCTGCGGATAATCTCGGTATTGCCGCGCAAAATGCTGATGTTGTTGTGATCGTTGTGTTCGTGGCTTATTGTCACGATATCTGCATGCATGGGCGGTATTTCATAACCGTAGGACGGATCGCACGGATCGGTCAGAACGGTGCTGCCGTTGCTGTCCGTCAAAAGAAAGCAGGAATGTCCATACCATTTAATTTTCATAAGTCAGTCAATTCTCCTTCAAACTATTGCACTAAAGTCATTTTTGCACTGCTCAGCAGTATCGCCGCAGCAGAAGCCTGCACTCCGCCGAATTTCCCCCCGTCCGAATTTCCGAAAGCAGCAAGCACGGCACGTTCCGCCGAATGAACAGCGCGTTCATAAAGCCTTTTTGTTTCAAACCCGCCCGCAAGCGCAAATGAGCGAAACAATGCTGTTCTGACGCTGTCCGTCATGATGCAGCGGCAGCCGGAGCAATAATAAGTCAAAAGCCGTGCGCAGGCATATTCCGTGCTGCACGGAAAAACAATTTTTTGCGGCATTTCCGGCATTGGAAGCAGCTCCGTGCATCGAACGCAAAAGCTGTTTAGGAACTCAATCGTCGGGTTAAAGCACAGATATCCGTTTTTTGCGGAAACTTGTTCAAAAATATTTATGCCTCGATATTTCCGCATATTCGAATACGGCAAGCCGCATTCTGTTTTTTCGCATTCATTCAGCAGGCTCTCCGGCGAAATTCCGAATCGCGGCAGCAGCGGGACGGCAGCAGCACACACGGATGAATTCATTGAAATATCCTGTCTTTGAATCATTATTCCGGTATGCTGAAGCAAAAAGCCGATTATGCTTTCGGCAATGATCGAATGCATATCCAATTCATCCGCCCGAATGCCGTACATATCCTTCATTTCACCTCATGAATGACTTTTGCATAAATCTATATCCTATTTTAACTTATTGAGACGAAAATTTCAACCCCAATCTTATAGAAAATGCACTTTCTTGATATTTTTTCATATAGGATATGGTCTCTGATTCTTTTGCGTTCGCATTTTCATACGACACAAGCCCCGCAGGGATTTGCATCCTGCGGGGCTTGCAGCCCCGACCGAATCGGAAATCCGATTCGGTCGGGATTATGCTTTTGTTCATGCACAGTATCGGTTTCAGTCACTCGTTACGCTGATTTTCATCACTCGCAGCGTTGACTTCCGCCGTGTACCGAGCAGGATTCAGGCTCAGTCTTCTTCCTTCTTGCGGAAGATAACAACGCCTGCGCTCGCAACGAT